>Ga0302325_10014572_pt1 | contig 16734 bp, 12 predicted proteins | sample Palsa_T0_2_FD_201948 | JGI IMG/M metagenome (GOLD analysis project Ga0302325, IMG submission 201948) | Peat permafrost microbial communities from Stordalen Mire near Abisko, Sweden - Palsa_T0_2 | ecosystem: Environmental > Terrestrial > Soil > Palsa > Peat permafrost | place: Sweden: Abisko... | reverse complement strand
GGCGCGTTGCGAACACAATCCCGCGCCCGCTGCACAGAATTGCGCACGGCCTCCGCAGGCCGGCCAGTGATGGCGGCAATTTCATTGAGGGAAAACCCCTCAATACCGTACAGGAGAAACGTCTCGCTGTCGGTGCGATCGGCTCCGCGGAGCGCGGCCTGCACGAGTGCAATCAGTTCGTCGGAGTAAGCGGCTTGTTCAGGAGTGGAAACGCGTTGATCCGGAATCGAACTTTCGCGCGTCCAACCCTCGTCGGGCTGATGAAATTGCAACGCCGCTTCGTCGGAAGCCTCCACATTTTGCCGGCGGCGACTGTCTTCGAGATGCAGGTAAGCCGGAGACTCGAGTTCGTGCAGTCGAACCGTCATCTCGTTCATAGCTTCGAACGCAAGGCGGTATAGCCAAGGCTCAAGCGTCAATTTTTCCGGACGGTCGTGGTCGCCAAGCGCACGGGCGATGACCTCATTGACGACCTCAGAGGTCGAAAGATCGTCGTCTGGAATCTCGTCATCCGCGCGACGGAAATGGAGTTCGCGCTCCACGAAGCGTTCGAGACGTCCGAGGTTGGCATTCACGTACGATCCAATATCGTCGGCAGAAATCGTGGGCGGCAGAATGGCTGCCAGGGTCTGCTCGAACGGAACACCCGGCTCCGGAGATTCCTGCGCGCCGCCGCGCCAGCGGCGCCATTTATGGCTGGAGCGAAGCAATTCCTTGTGTCGGCCGAGTTGCTGGATAAGTTCGTCGAACGCAGCCTTGATGGCTGCGGTGGCGCTCGGAGCCTTCGCTTGGGCGGTCAGCTGGGCCGAGGGCAAGCGGAGATTGAGAGAGACGACCGTGCCCTCGCGCGCCGAATTTTCATCGACGACGGCTTTCAAATGAACCAGGTCCGGCCGGAAGACCTGAAGACGCTTATGGATTTTTTCGATCTGGTGGCTTATTTCTCTTTCGATGTCGGGGGTTTTGTGAACTTTATAACTGACATGAACGTTCATTGTCGCGCCTCGAGCGCGGGAAGAATAACCCGTGAAGCTGCGGTCTCTGCAAAACATTGTACACCCGTACCGAAGTGGCAAAAGTGACGTTGTTGACGGCCCGCCCTCATAATTCAGCGGCCTTATTTCTTCATCAACTCCTTGGGCATTGCGACGGGAAACGGTGGAAATTCATCGGAGGCGCCTTTGAACAGCGAAACCGTAACCTCGGAGCGCTTCGCGCCGTCGTGCACCGCGATCCTGTGGGGCTTCTCCGTATACCCTTCCCACAAAGAGACGCCCGCGTAGGCGCCGTCTTTGCGCAGGACGTAGTAGGTCATGTCGACGAACTTGAGCTTTGTCATGTCATTGTTGTAATTGCGGACGATGCGCTTAAGAGCGTCCATTCCCGCCTCCTGCGGCGACATGCCGCGCCGCATGTTCTCAACGATCGTGTGCGCGCCAGCGACTTTGATATTCTCTTCGCCGCTGCCCGTGGCGCCCGCCGAGCCCACATCCTGATCGGTGTAACAACCGGCCCCAATGATCGGAGAATCACCGCAACGTCCTGGAAGTTTAAAGGCGAGGCCGCTGGTAGTTGTGCATCCGGAAATTTCTCCCTTGTCGTTGAGGGCGGAGCAATGAATAGTCCCGGTCGGCGGAATCAAAACGTGCCGCACAGCCTCCATTCGGAATTCTGGCTCAATGCCGAGCTCGGCCGCACGTTCCTCCAAACGACGAATGCGTTCCTCCCAAACTTCCGCCTGCGGCGCCGGTGCTGTTGAGGGCGCCTTCCAGTGCGGGTCAGCCAATCCCGGGCCCCACCAGTCGTCCGAAGAGTGATACTCCTTCCACAGCAGCCAAATTTTACGGGAACGTTCGGTAAGCAGATTTTCCCTTGGAAAACCCACGGCAACAGCAAATCGCTCTGCGCCTTCGCCGACCAGCATCACATGTCCAGTGTGCTCCATGACCGCTTTCGAAACGAGCGAAACATTCTTGATATTACGCACGCCACCAACAGAACCGGCCCGGCGCGTGGGCCCGTGCATGCAGCAAGCGTCGAGTTCGACCACCCCATCTTCGTTGGGGATGCCGCCGAGTCCGACGGAATCGTCGTTCGGATCATCTTCCGGCCCCTTGACAACCTGCAATGCCGCGTCGAGTGTATCGCCGCCATTTTTGAGAAAAGCGAAAGCGTCGTCGAGGTAATTGACGCCGTTGTTGGCGCAGATGATGATCGGCCGCTTGCCAGTTCCGCCTGTTTCAGTGTGACCGGACGCATCCTTCCTGGATGCCTCTTGCGCGCTAACCCTGTGCCCGTTCAGGCCCGAAGCAACCGATGCAGCGAATGCCGAACCCAAAAACCCACGACGGCTGATGGACATGAACGCTCCGTGCTTAGGAAACGGCGAAAGGATACCATGAGAGCAGTCGTGATTGCCGGTGCAGTGCGGTGCGGCCGGGCCTTGCTGCGCAGAACCGGACGCACCTTCACCCGACAACCTGCAGCAGGCGCGCCACGCCTTCGCGGAATACGGATGGTTCGGTGATCAGGCTCAGCACCAGATGACCTTCGGCGGGAAAATCGTAGAAGTGTCCCGGATGGACGCTCACACTCGCCTCCCGCAACAGGCGGATCGCAAGCTCTTCGTCACTCTCGATAACAGGGACGCGTATAACAACGTACCATCCACCCTCGACCACCAGCCTTGTGCATGAGAGATGGCTGGCGAGTTGGCGGTCAAGCTCGACTAGATTGGCCACCAACCGATCGAGAAGAATCGGCTGGACCTGCCTGCGCTCTTCGAGCAACACCGGCGCTGCCAGCTGAACTGGGGTATTCATCGAGAGAAAGGTATCGGCGATCATCTCGAGGCGGCCTCCCGCCGCCGCGACTAATTCGTCCGGGCCGCTGGTCGCCACCCACGCAAGCTTCATCTGGGGCAGCGCGGAAATCTTGGAGATCCCGCTAAGAGTAAAGGTAAGCGTGGCATGGTTGGTAACAAAGCTGCGATGCCTCGAGCGGTTATGCGCGTAATCAAGAAAAACCTCATCGACGATGAGCGCCAACTCGCGCTCGCGGCAGAAGGCATTGAGTGCCGAAACCTCCGAAGAAGAAACGTACGATCCAGTTGGATTGTTGGGGTGCACCAGGATGACGGCGCGTGACCGGGGTGTGGCCGCCCGGGTAAGCGAATCCAGATCAATCTGCCAACCGTGATCGTAAAGCAGGGAATACGGTATCAATTCAACGTCGGCAAGGTCGGCCAGAAATTCAAACAGCGGATAACTCGGCTTCGGCACAAGAATTTCATCGCCGGGATTAGAAAGCAACCGGAAAACGTAGGAATACGCTTCGCTTGTGCTGGTTGTCAAAACCAGTCGCTCGGGATCCAGGTCGAAAACGCCGTGCGACTCGCGATAATAGCGGCACACAGACCGGCGGGTTTCGAAGAGGCCCCTGGGCTGCGGGTCATACCGCATCGCTTCGGGATTTGCTAACGCGGCAAGGACAGTCTCAGTATCGGGTCGAATCCCTGCTTCCGTCGGGTTCGAGATTGTCAGATCGAAAATTCTTCGTCCCGAGGCGCGTGCTTCCGCTACCGCCTGACTGAGGGGGTTAGGAATGAGTGGCCAACTTGTACGATGAGAAAACATAAATCCAGCCAGGCCGCCTTTACCCTGCCTGGCCTGGTAGGGCGAAGGCGCAACCAGAGCCAGCGAGAGGCTCGTCGATTCGGCCATTCCTATTTGAGAAAAAATCCCAACGGTTCAGGAGCGGGCAAAGTCTTGGTGCTCCAGTACTGCCGTTGGGCAGCATCGACCGAAATAATTCTCGCCTGTACCTCAGCCGCCAGATTGTCATAGCGAACCAGAACATTGCTTAACCAATAGGCCCCATTTTCCCTTGTCCAGCCGTCTGCATAGATCTGGCGCAATTGCGTGATCGCATCACGCAAACTTTCTAATCGCCCGTTGATATCGACGATTTCATCCAGGTCTTGTTGCACTCGGGTGCCATCAGTCTGGTTTTGATAGGCGTCCCAATAGTAACGGCTGATTTCAGATGTGAACTGAAATTTCATACCCAGAGTATCCAGATGCCAGGCGGCAAGCAGCATATCGTCTAGCGTCTCGGTGTGCAGGTGAGCCTTGTTCCGGTTAAGCAGCAACGATTGGGCGGCCTGCTCAGCGCTTATGCGCAAATCGTGGGCAACTGGCAAGGCTTTGGCAGCTGTATTGGCCCCAGCTTCGCTGAATGGATCGGACCAGAAAAGTTCATTACTCGCGTCATCCATTTTCGCGCCGGCAAGTAAGGTATGCGGTCGATCCAGATTTTCGATTACGTCCCCGAATGTTCTGTTGCCATCGTTGCGGTAGAAGGCCCAGTCATAGCTGTTCTTGAATTCATCGATGTTGGATTCTCCCGGCTGCCAACTGGCGGCCGCGCCGAACACAAGCGCAGGCCAGGTCATGTCTACCAGAGATTCACCGTCATCGTTCCATGTTGTATTGAGAACACCCATCGCCTGATGCTTTTGTCCATCGCGAACAAAATTTCGTATGTTCACAAAAGCGCGGTCAAAATCCGGCCAGACTACACCCCAGTTGCTGGCGCCGGGCGCGACTGTCACGCGCAAGCCAACGTCGGTATACGGAGTAATGATGTTTTCATAGCTGGGTTTTGGGTCGTAATCCCAGGGAACGGCAATCATGTTTTTCGGAAGAATGGACAGCAGTTCAGGATACTTAACCGCGATATCGCCCCAAAACATAAGCTGCTTGTGATACGGTTCCATGATCTCAAAAACTTTCTGCAAGTGTTCGAGATACACGCGGCCGAGTCCCTGCCGGGTCGCGAGTGTTTTGGTCTGGCCTAGCCCAAGTTCAAAAGTCTCGTCCGAGCCAATGTGGAAGAACGGCCCCGGAAACAACGGAACAATTTCGCCATAAATCTGCCGAATGAAATCGTAGGTCCCAAGATTGGTTGGCGTGAGCACGTGGCCGTGGGGCATCTCCGCAAGATCGGAATAGATTTCATACTTCAGAAATTGGTGAAGATGTCCAAAGGCCTGCTGTTCCGGCAGAACAGTGATGTAGTAGCGCTTGGCGTAATCGACGATTTCCTTGATCTCAGCAGGAGTTAACGCCGCGCCTGGGACCGCGTTCTTCGGAGAAACGAGCGGCTGCGTCTGGAAGTCGAAAACATGCTCCATGTTGAACCCGAGCAGGTTGATCTTGTATTCGGACAGCGTTCGAATCTGCATCTTCAGGTAGTCAAGCGTCGGGATTGGCCCGCGGCTGATGTCATCGCTAACGCCCCGCCATTCCATGCTCGGCCAATCGCGAATCGTCAGGGCCTGAACCGCGAGCGTCTTTCCTCCTGAGCCGTCCGGGCGCAGCAACTGCCGAAGCGTCTGCACTCCATAGAACAACCCTTGCGCGCCATCTCCGGCGACCAGCACGCCCGAGTCCGCTACACGGATTACATAAGCTTGTTTATCAAGGTCAGGCTTGCCAAGTTCGTCGATCTTCAATCCCTGCGACTCGAGATAAGCTCGCAGACCGCGGTCAGTCAACCGACCGAGGGAGATGTGTCCAGTTGTTTTCGGAGCAACGGTTGCAGGTTCGATGGAGAGCTTCATTCCCGTGCGCTCGTGAATCTCCTGTTGCAGCATCTCGGCCGCCAGTCGGTCCTCGACATCGCTGATCAGAATTGTGGTGGAGGGTCTGATCACGAGCCTTCCCTCGCTCAAGCGAACCTCTTTCGGCGCTGGGAGAATGTTGAGCGCGCGAACGGCGTCGGAAAGCTGCGCGTGCGAAGCGACCGACAGAGAGGCAAGAAAGATTGCGTTCCTGATGCTTGCCATGTTCATGGTTTTGAGCGAATGGCGAGAGTAGCAGGAGAGGACGAGGGGCGACAAGTTTGAATCTCTATTTCGCGAAGGCTTCTTTATTCACCACATACGGCATCTTGGTAGCGTCGCCTCCGTAGTTTCCTTCCAGCACGTCAATCAGTCCCTGCACGCAGCGGCCGGCCATTCCTCTGTCAGGGTCAGCTGACAAACGTGTAATGCGCGCCGCGCTTGCGAAGTGCGGCAGGAGTCGGCATCGATCGGCAATGGCGGGATCGCGAAGCGGCGAATCGGCGGGCAGAGGTTCTGTCTCGTAAACGTCCAGGGCGGCGCCGGCAATCCAATTCTCGCGCAAAGCGCGAGCCAGCGCAGTTTCGTCCACCACCGGGCCACGCGACGTGTTGATGATCATTGCGGTAGGTTTCATCACGCCTAACGTGGTTTCGTTGATCAAATGATAGGTCGGCGTGCTGCTCTCACCCTCACGCACCAGCGGAACGTGCAGGCTGATGAAATCCGCGCTGCTCAGTGCTTCGAGCAGCGTCGTGTACCGAATTGTGGCTCGCTCGCGGCTGAAACCGCGCTGGAAAAGGAGATCATTTACCTCTTGGATAGCCTTGATGTAATCATGGTTTTCATACGCGGGATCAAAGCACAACATGTTGATGTCGAAACCCGTACACTTTTTAATGAAAGCCATGCCGATGCGTCCGGTGCCGATAACGGCGACCGTTTTCCCGGTTACTTCATCGCCGAGAAATGGCAGATAAGGGTGCCAATAGTCCCAATGATTCTCGCGCGTCAGATGTTCAGCCGGCCAGAGTTTGCGCGCCAGCGCGCCCATAAGAAAGAAAGCGAACTCGGCGGTCGCTTCGGTAAGGACGTCGGCGGTGTGCGTAAACGGGACCTTATACTGATTGGCGTCGGCGCGGTTGATATTGTCAAATCCCACGGCCAACTGCGCGACGACCTTGAGACTGCCGACGCCAGCAGCGAAAACCTCTGCGTCAATCGGGTCACGCAGCGTTGTGATCAATCCGTCTACTCCCGACTTGACCTTTTCGATGACCAAACTTTTCGGAGGAGCCTCAGGTTTTGAGTAGACCTCCAGTTCGTATCCCTTTTTACGAAGAATGTCGAGGGCGCTCTCTCCGATGTCGCAGGTGGCAAAAACGCGGAATTTCTGAATCATGGGCCCGAATAGTGTATCGCGAATCGGCGGGGACCCCGATGGGTTCACCCCGCTCCTTGGCCGCTCCTCGGGGTCGGGCCCATGCAATGCCGCTGCAGGATGAAGAGTGGCCTGGCGCTAGGGTTCGCGCCGTTCGGGCCGTGGAGCAGCGGATGCCGCCTGGGCATGGTGGCGGACATCGGCGCCAAGAACCCAGAAAATAACATCTTCGGAAATATTGGTAGCGTGGTCCGCGACGCGCTCAAGATTGCGCGCCACCAGTAGCGCATCCAATGCCTGCTGAGTAACTTGCGGCTCTTCATTCATCTTTCGCACGAGCATGATAAAAGCTTCGTCCCGCATCCTGTCGACGACGTGATCCATCTCGAGAACAGCCTGCGCAAGCTCGGCCTTACCTTCAACGAAGGATTCGAGTGCGCGTCGCACCATGGCGCTGACGGCGGTAGCCATGCGCCCGATATCGACTGGCAAATCGACGGCCGGCAATTCAATCAGGTCCATCACACGCTCGGCGATGTTCACCGCTTGATCGCCTACGCGTTCCAGATCGGCGTTGATCTTGGTAACCGCCAGAATAAAGCGCAGATCGATGGCCGCCGGTTGCTGGGTGGCGAGGATGTCGAAAGCCATTTCATCGATCTCGCGCTCTGCGGCGTTGATGAGACTCTCGTTTTCGAGGACAAGCTGGCAGCGCGTGAGATCGCGTTCGGAGTATGCCTGGCAGGCGCGATCCACCGCCAGTTCCGCGAGACCGCCCATGCGGAGCAGTTTCTCCCGCAGGTCCTCCATCTGCTGCTGAAAGCGCGTGCGCATTATCCGAACCTCTTTATCCGAACCTGCCCGTGACGTAATCTTCCGTCTTTTTATCGGAAGGATTGGTGAAAATCTTTTCCGTCTTATCAAATTCAATCATCTTGCCCAAAAGGAAAAACCCGGTGAATTCCGCCACCCGAGCCGCTTGTTGCATATTATGCGTCACAATCACGATCGTGTATTGCTCTTTTAGCTGAAAAATCAGTTCTTCAATCTTGCCGGTCGAGATGGGATCGAGTGCCGAGCATGGTTCGTCCATCAGCAAAACTTCCGGCTGCACGGCCAATGCGCGCGCTATACAGAGACGCTGTTGTTGTCCCCCGGACAGGCTGGCGCCGGATTTCTTGTGCAAAGAATCCTTCACCTCATCCCACAACGCGGCGCTATGCAGGGATTTGTGGACAACCTCATCAAGTTTTTTGCGGTTGCGAAAGCCATTCAGCTTAAGCCCGGCGGCCACGTTATCGTAGATCGACATCGTTGGAAAGGGATTCGGCTTCTGAAACACCATCCCCACTCGCCGTCGCAATTGCGTGGCGGACGTTCCGTTGTACACATTGAGGTCGCCGATGTGCACTCTGCCGTCGACGCGCGCTTCGGGGATGGTCTCGTGCATGCGATTCAGACAGCGGATGAATGTAGACTTTCCGCACCCCGAAGGGCCAATCAGCGCAGTCGCGCGGTTCGCAAGTACCGTGATGTTCACATCGAACAGGGCCTGCGTCTTTCCATAAAACGCATTCAAATGTTCGACCGTGATTCCGACGCCCATAACCCTTTAGGCTCCCGCAGCCAACGTGCCGTGGCGAACGACGATGCGCACTGCCGCCACTGCCCCAACGATGAGGACAATCAAAACCAGCGCGCCCGCCCACGCCTGCCGGTGCCATTCATCGAACGGCGAAATGGCATAAGTAAAGATTTGCAACGACAGGGCCGCAGTCGGCTGGTCCATTCTCCAATTCCAGAATTGATTTCCGAATGCGGTAAAAAGCAAGGGCGCTGTTTCTCCCGCAACGCGGGCAAAAGCCAACATGACGCCGGTGATTACTCCCGAAGTGGCGGTACGCAACGTAATCGAAAGGGTCGTACGCCAGCGGGAAACGCCAAGCCCGTAAGCGGCTTCCCGGATCGCCTGCGGCACCAGCAGCAGCATCTGCTCGGTCGTGCGCGCAATGGTGGGAATCATCATAATGGCGAGGGCCACGCCGCCAGCCAGCGCAGAGAAGTGTTTCTGGCGCATCACCACCAGGCCGTAGGCGACAATCCCGATCACGATCGAGGGCACGCCGTTCAGCACATCGGACACAAAACGCACGATATCGCCGTAGCGATTGCGTCCGTACTCCGAAAGAAAGATGCCTGCGCCAATTCCAAGCGGCACTCCGAGCAGACTGGCAATGCTCAGAATCACCATGGATCCGACAATGGCGTTAGCCATGCCGCCGCCGGGTTCGCCCACGGGCTTCGGTGTCTGCGTCAGAAAAGCGAAATTGATTGACCCGATTCCCTTGTAAACGAGGTAGGCGAAAATGGCAAAAAGCGGCAAAAGTACGAGCGCCACGGTGAGCACCGCGACGCCAGTCATCACCCGGTCGGTCACGCGCCGCCGTAAGCTGATATTCGGAACGCTGACTTGCGCACGCAGCGAATTAGATTTCGTATCAGGCAATGTTTCTAGCCGGTTGGCCTCGAGTGACGCTCCACACCATCAATCGCGCGAGCGCATTCACAACAATTGTGACAAAGAATAATACCAACCCAATCTCGATCAATGCCGAGAGATACAAATCGCCGGTCGCTTCGGTGAATTCGTTCGCGAGAACGCTTGCCATGGTGTATCCGGGCGCAAACAGCGACTTTGCTATCTCGGGACGATTCCCGATCACCATGGTTACTGCCATGGTTTCACCCAGCGCCCGGCCCAACCCCAAAATGATAGCCCCCACAATTCCAGCCCTGGCATTCCGCAGGACCCCCATGCGGATCATTTCCCATCGCGTCGCACCGAGCGCGAGCACCGCCTCGCGCTGGTGTTGCGGAACCACTGTAAGCACCTCGCGGGTGATGGACGAGATAATCGGAATGATCATGATCGCCAAAATCACGCCCGCCGCCAGCATTCCAATGCCATAGGGAGGCCCGCTGAACAGGCCCGTCCAGCCGAGGGTCGTGGCGAGAAATGGCTGCACATATTGGCGCAAGATCGGGACGAGAACAAAGATCGCCCAGAGACCGTAAACGACGCTCGGAATGGCGGCGAGGAGCTCCGTCGTGAAAGACAGGGCGCCGCGCAGCGCCACAGGACACATCTCCGTGACAAACACAGCCACACCGAGCGAGAGGGGCACCGCAATCACGAGCGCAAGCAATGAGGACACAATTGTGCCGTATATGAAAGGCAGGGCACCGTACTGATCCTCGACCGGATTCCAATCCGATTGGCCAAAAAACTTCCATCCGAACGCATGCCAGGATAACTGCGAGCCCACTGCCAACTGATAAACGATCAAGCCCAGTAGCGCAACCACGGCCACGCCGCAAAGGCGCATCGCCCATCCAAATACAGCATCGGGGATTTCGCTGACCTTTCCTCGCAGCGGCGGCGCGGTTGTAATTTCAACTTTCAGGGCGGCCTTCTGCTCCTGCTCCGGTTCGGGAGCGTTGAAACGCGGCCGGGGCAGGGCTTGATTAGACATTCCGCTAAAGGCTATCAGAGGGTTGTTACAAATCGGTTAAAAATGACCCAGTACCTTTCAGTTCCGCGCCCTTTCTGAACCCGGAAGCTCGTTACAACTCCTGGGAATCTCCGGGTATCCAGTTGCGCGATGCGACGGGTTGTGACAATACTGTTCGTCACCTCGTATGCCCACTTTTGCCGCCATCGACATCGGATCTAACTCTGTTCGTCTGAAAATCTCGCGCCTGCAAGCGGGCCGGCTGAAAGAAATCCATGAAGACCGCGAAGTCACTCGCCTGGGTGAAGGCGTCTTCAGCACCGGCCTGCTTTCTCCCGAATCGATGACGGAAACGGTGCGTGTACTGCGGCGTTTCCACCGCGCCATGCAGGAGTGCGGAACAGACTCGGTCAGGGTAGTAGCGACAGCGGCGCTGCGCGACGCCCGCAATTCGCGCGCATTCCTCGAGTGGGTCCGTTCCACCACGGGATGGAGTATCGAAATCATCTCCGGACTGGAAGAAGCACGCCTCATTCACCTCGGGATGATCTCCGCTGGCCGCATAGGTGCGAGAAGCGTTCTATTAGTCGACCTCGGCGGCGGTAGTTGCGAGCTTACCTTGTCGCGCGAAGGGCAGCTCCGGGACTCTGTGAGCTTGCCGCTCGGCGCGGTGCGCCTCACTGGTGAGTTTCTGCATCACGATCCACCACGGAAAAGTGAATTGCAGAGGCTCCGAGAGTTTGTGGCGAGAGAGATTACACGCATTCAAGGTCGCATAAGATCAGCCCGCGTAACCACAGTAATCGCCAGTTCCGGCACAGCGGCTGCGTTAGCGGTTGCCGCAAACCGGATGGCTCGCTCCAAAAAGCGGACGACAGCGACTTATGCGACGCGCGAAATGATTCGCCGCCTCGTTCAACAGATTACACGGCAGTCTCTCGAGCAGCGGCAAAAGGTTCCAGGAATCGGTCCGAGGCGCGCCGAGATCATCTGTGCCGGCGGGGTAGTCTACGCGGAATTATTGGAGCGATGCCATCTCCCCGGCTTTCGCTATTCCGACTTGGGTCTGCGCGACGGCATTCTCGCGCAGATGGCAGCCGAATATGATCGGAGCACGCGGTCCGGGAGAGCGATTGAATCGGAACGCTGGGAGTCAATCAAGCGCGCGGTCGCGCACTACCGGGTTGATATCAATCATGCGTTACATGTGCGTGACGCCGCCTTACAGCTGTTTTCTTCGTTAAAGTCAGTCCACCAGCTTCCGCCGGAATATCGGGAGTGGCTGTCGGCTGCCGCCATGCTGTACGAGGTCGGCGACTACGTGAACCGCAACGGGCATCACCGGCATACTTACTACATCGTCGCGAACTCGGAAATTCTGGGCTACACGCCGCAACAGAGAGCCATCATTGGTTCGATCGCGCGTTACCTCGGAAAATCCCGCCCCACGCCGGGAGACGGCCCGTTGAGCGCTTTGGCTCCGAGCGACCAGGAGAACGTAACCAAAGCGTCGGTACTGCTTCGCATCGCGCGAGCTTTGAACATGGGGAGAAGCCAGTCAGTCGGTAGAATTGCGCTTTCGGCGCGCAGCGGCAAAGTCTCAATGAAACTCACGCCGCGAGGAAAAGCCAGCGTCGATCTCGAGGTCTGGTCGATTGAAAAGGACCGATCTTACTTCCGCGAAGTCTTCGGGCGGGAACTTTCTGTTGCGGCGGTATAAAGCGTGCGCAGAATACGTGGCGTGATGCACCAGCTCAAAGAACCCGAGTTGCGCCGCATTTCAACTTTGGCCACGGCTCCTTTTTTAAGTTCAACAACAGCCTCGCATCCGCTGTCGGAGATCACGCGTCCAAGAAATTCGCGCAGGTTCGGATTGTGCCCCACGAGCAGCACGGAGTCCTGCCGCGCATACTTTTCCAGCATTTTTTGAAAATCCGTGAAATTGGCCTGCGGACGCAACCCGTTCTCAATCGCCAGCTTGCCCTCGTGTCCCATCTCGTTGCCGACCAAAGCGGCTGTCTGCGTCGCGCGTTTTAGCGGACTCGATACGATAATTTCCACCTGCACCCCAAGCGAAGCCAGGGCGCGGCCGATATAGCCGCACTGCTCGATGCCATCTTTATCGAGGCCGCGTTTTTCGTCCTTCTTCTCAGTGATCAACCGTTGGCCCGCGCTAGCGTGGCGCAAGAAATAGAGAAACATCCCTGAAAATTATTCCTTTCTGAAGATAGCCCGGACAATCAAGCTCGGCCAATCAACCTCTTTCCACCGGCGCCAGGGCCCGAGACGGCCGTCGCGGAATAGGAGATGGAATTTCCTCTGGCGTCTTGACACCCTCTGCAAGCGCGACGAGAAACTCCTGCGAACTGAAAACCGCTGACCCTCGCGGGGGTCGCTTGCTCCGTCCCTTCGGCGATTGCCATGGACGCAGGTAGCGACCATCACTTTGCAGAAACCTCGACTTCACATTATCCGCCAGGTACGCCGCCAGGATTTCATGCACCACACGGTCGCGCAACAGCGGGCTTTTCAGCGGGAACAGAACTTCGACACGCTCGTGCAGGTTGCGATTCATCCAATCGGCGCTACCCGTGTAAATCTCCGGCTCCCCGCCGTTTTCGAAATAATAGATACGCGTATGCTCCAGGAAACGTCCGACAATACTGCGCACGCGAATGCGTTCGCTAAGGCCGCGGACGCCCGGCCGCAGCGCGCACATGCCACGCACCAGCAGTTCAATCTCCACTCCTGCTTGCGAAGCGCGGTAGAGAGCCTGAATGATATCGACATCGAGAAGCGCGTTCATCTTGGCGATAATGCGTGCCGGACGGCCCAAGCGCGCGTTCTCAGCCTCGCGCTCAATCAGCATCATGCATTTCTCCGCCAAGTCCAGAGGCGCAACCAGCAGCGGCCCATAAGTCGGATTTTCTGCATAGGCCGTCAGAAAATTGAAAACATCATGAACCGCGCCCGTTATTTCCGGATCCGCCGTGAACAGACTGAGATCGGTGTAAATCCGCGCGGTCGTCGCGTTGTAGTTTCCACTGCCGAGGTGCGCGTACTGGCGGGTCACGCCATCGGGATCACGCCGCACCAGAAGACAAAGCTTGCAGTGGGTCTTCAGTCCCACCAGTCCGTGGAAGACCTGAACCCCGGCATCTTCCAAATCGCGCGCCCAGCGAATGTTCGACGCTTCATCAAAGCGCGCTTTCAGTTCCACAACCGCCGTGACTTCCTTGTGCGCGGCAGCCGCCATTAGAGCTGGGACAATCAGCGAATGCTCACTCGTCCGGTAAAGCGTTTGCTTGATGGAGAGCACGCGCTCATCTTCAACGGCCGACTGAATGAAAGATACGACCGCATCGTACGAATCGTAAGGGTGGTGCAGTAATACGTCGTGGCGGCGCAGCTCTTCGAACAGATCGTGCGACTTCGCGGTCAACCGCAACTCGCGCGGCACAAACGTCCGAAATTTCAGGTCCGGTCGCACCGCTTCATCATAAATGTTGAACAGCCGCGAAAGATTCACGGGACCATTGACCGAAAAAATCTGCCAGGGGTCGAGTTCAAACACCGTACCCAGCCGCGCGATGATTTCGGGATCGGCCTCGGACTCAATCTCCAACCGCACCGCATCGCCCTTGCGCCGGTTGTGCAATTCGGCCCGCACCGAATCCAGCAAATTGCGTGACTCTTCCTCCTGCAGATAGAGGTTGCTGTTACGCGTAACCCGGAAGGCGGCGGAGGACACAATGTCGTAGCCCTTATACATCCGCGCGGCGTGATGAACGACCAAGTCAGCCAGGAAAATGTAATCGATGGTCCCCTGCGACGGCAGACCCACCAGTCTCGGCAGGGCCCGCGGGACGGTTACGACCCCCGTGTAGGTAAGCGATGCCCGTCGGCGACGACGTAGCAACAGGGCCACACAGAGCGCCTTATTGATCACCCTGGGAAAGGGATGTGCCGGATCGACAGTAACCGGGGTGAGGAGCGGGTCAAGCTCCCGCTCGCAGTAGTCGTCCACAAACGACAGGGCCGCCTCATCCAGTTCGTCGATGCCGAGAACACGGATGCCATGCTCCGCCAGTTCCGGCCGCAGGCGCTCGTTCCAGGTCGTGTATTGTTCTTCGACAAACTCGTGAGTCACATCCCTGATCATCTCCCGCTCTTCCACCATGGTGAGACCGTCGGGAGTCGTGGAGTTGTGTCCATCTTCAAGCTGTTGCAACAGCCCGCCCACCCGCACCTCAAAGAATTCGTCCAGATTGCTGGCCGAAATGGCCAAGAATTTCACCCGTTCGAGCAGAGGATTCCGCAGGTCCCCTGCTTCTTCGAGCACGCGCCAATTAAATTTCAGCCACGATGCTTCGCGGTTCAAGAGAGTGGAGCGAGCGCCGAGAGGGGGTCGAACCATGTCTGTCCACACTTGTTCAAGCTATGCGGCCGAACCACATCGTCAGTGCAGCTTCCGGCCGCTCGGACCGCACTTCAACGGAGCTCCACAGTAGAGGGGGTGTTTGCTACGTAGTACAAGGCATCCGACCTGAACAGTATATCAAGACTGGCGGAAACCGGCTTCGTACAACGATGCCTTCGCCGCGAACTCGCAACCTGCTCATTACAGTAACCGGCGGGCTTTTGGCGTGCGCGACTAGTGAACTTGCTTGATCTCGGGTTTCAGCTTTTCAACCACGCTCTGCGGCAGCGGTGCATAACTCAGCTGACCCGTCATCTTCTGACCGTCGGTGACCATCCAGTTCAGAAATTCCGCCATGATTTTGCCCTTTTTAGGATCTTTGGCCTCTTCCGGAACCAGGAGCCAAGTGAAGCTGGAAATAGGATATGCGGTTTTACCTGGCGCATTCGTAATGGAAACGCGAAAATCGGCGGGCATTTCTTTCACCGATGCCGCCGCTTCGGTCACTCCGGCAAGTGAGGCTTTCACAAAGTTCCCGGCCGCATTCTTGATCGATCCGTACGCAATCTTATTCTCCACAGCGTAGATCAGTTCCACGTAGCCAATCGATCCCTCCAACTGCCTGATTTGTCCGGCTACACCTTCATTGCCCTTTCCCCCCATACCGATCTGCCATTTGACCGATGTTCCCTTCCCCACGCTAGTGTTCCAGTCTTGACTGACCTTGGAAAGGTAGTCGGTAAAAATGAAGGTAGTGCCGCTGCCGTCCGAACGGTAGACCACGATGATAGGTTTGTCCGGAAACTTGACACCAGGATTGACCTGTGTGATCTGAGGATCGTTCCACTTCTGGATTTTCCCAAGAAAGATACCCGCCAAAGCTTCCGGAGTGAACTTGATTTCGCCGCTGATTCCGGGAACATTATAAGCAGGCACGACTGCGCCCAGCACGGTGGGAACATGCAGGATCTTGGTCTTAGCCTCTTTGAGTTGCTCATCCGACATCGGACCATCCGTCGCTCCGAAGTCAACTGTGCCGTTCAAGACCTGTCGGATCCCTCCGCCGCTGCCAATCGACTGGTAGTTGATCTGTACATCGGGGTGCAGTTTGTTATAGTCGCTGAACCATTTGGAGTACATCGGATACGGAAAAGTGGCGCCCGCTCCGTTCAAGGTAGTCTGCCCCATGACTGGCAGCGCCAATGCGAGACCTACCAGCAGCAACGCGATGCGATGGTTCACCAGACGAGTCCTCCTCGTGTTCTTTGCCAGCCCACAGTTACGCGCGAAGCACCATTTTTATGGGTACAGTGTTAAGAGAAGGTTACAGCGCAGTAAATTTCTAATGAACGTCTTTTTTTCCAAATGGTTAGCGGGCGGCCGGTACGTCGAGGCGCGCCAGTTCCCGGGCAAACAAAGTGTTATCGGGAAAATCTCGCTGTAGCCCTTGCAGAAGAATACGAGCCCGGGACAAATCTCTCTCGCGAACATAAGCGATTGATAGCAGAATGCGGGCAAAGGGCGCGAGCAGATAACCCTTTTCAGCCGTGGTCTGAAGCTCAGCAATTCCGCCAGCTTTATCGCCTGAGACGCCGCCCAATCGCAAAATCCAGCGCACCGGAGCCGCCATCGATCCGATAACGTAGCGACTGACACCGCCCGCCAGATGCGCATCGTAGCAATTGGGATCGACGGCTAGAAGTTGCTGAGACCAAGTTGTCGCCTCTTTCGTGTAATGAAGCGAAGCTATGTTGCGCTTTTCAATGAGTGCAGCGAAATCGGATCGCAATCCAGCGGA
>Ga0302325_10014571_pt1 | contig 16735 bp, 16 predicted proteins | sample Palsa_T0_2_FD_201948 | JGI IMG/M metagenome (GOLD analysis project Ga0302325, IMG submission 201948) | Peat permafrost microbial communities from Stordalen Mire near Abisko, Sweden - Palsa_T0_2 | ecosystem: Environmental > Terrestrial > Soil > Palsa > Peat permafrost | place: Sweden: Abisko... | reverse complement strand
TTTCGCGCTGGACAGCAACTACAACGTCACCGTCACGCCGAACCTCCCCGCAAGCGACGGTCCGCAGCAGGTCAGCTCGTTCTCGAGCACCAGCAGCACGACCGAAACGTTCCAGATCAACGCGCCGTTCGCGCCTCCGGACGAGATGACGCCCGCCTTACGCCGGCGCCGCTAGCTCGCGAGCGCTGCGGTCACTGGTAGAGCCGTCGACCGGATCGAAGTCTTCCGCGATTGTTAGCCTGATGGAATCCAAACCTCGCATAAACGGGTGATCCGGTAGTGACCGTGGCGTGCTGCAATACGCGCCAGAAGCCTCCTGCAATCGGAGGCCGGAGGGACACGCATGCAATCGCCGACGGTGAATGGCGCATCAGACCCGCTATTGGCACACTTCCAGAGCCTTTTCGACACCCAGCTGGCCTACTTCAATTCGGATGCGACGAAGTCGTACGAGTGGCCATCGATCAGCTGACCCGAATGGAGAAGATGCTGAGCGATCACACGCAAGCGCTCGAGAAAGCGACTCCGACGACTTCAAGACGGCGAGTTCGGAGCAGGTCTTCGAGGTATCGGCGACGCTTGCAACGATCGCGGCGACGAAGGCGTCGCTTAAAGTAGACATTTTCCAGGATCCGCCCCTGAAACTCGTTCAGGTTTATCCAGACGTCTACACGCCGGCGGAAATCAATACCAAACTTATCCCGATGGTAATTGCTAAGCGTTTTCCAGATCTGACCGAATCGCAAGTCAACGAAGTTCGGCATGCCGTCCTGCTCGATCTCAACTTCAAGAACGCCGTGTCCCTTCTTCCCGGCGACGCAATGCCCACGACAAGCGCTGAACTTGAAGTCAAACGCGACGTTGAGAACGTTCTCATCAAACTCGCGAAGAAGTTTGTGAACCTCGACGATCTCTCTATAGACCTCATTGACAGCATAAACCCGTTTGACCACGCATACGATATACTCTCGAAGCATCTCGATGAGCGCGTACTGCGAACGATTCACGGCAACGTCGTTGCCGCCCGGCTCCCCATGAGCGACGAGGAAGCCGCGATGCTCTGGCCGAGCGTTAAGACGTTTGTTCAGAGTCACCAACGCGAGCCGAATCTCAATGCGCAGGATCCGCGCGAACAGCGCCTTGCGCACGCGCTCTCCATCATTCGCGCAGCGAAACGGCAAACAGAGCGAGCGGCCGCGCTATGAGCGAACGCCCCTCTTCCTTCGCCGACATCTTCGCTGAGGAAGACGCCCTTGGTCTGCTTGCGCCGAAGTCGCCTACTCCCACGCGTTCCAGCGAAGAAGAAATCATCGTCAACCAGTTCGCCGTCATCAACGTCTTCATCGATGAACACGGTGTAGAGCCCGGAAGCATCGAGAACGGGCGTAATCCTAGTCTCAGCGCGTACACGCTCGAAGGAAACCTGGAGGCATTCCGGGGCGACGAACAGCACCGCACGCTGCTTGCGACGTACGACCGGCACGGGTTGCTCGGTGCCGCCGTGGTCGCGGCTCCCGTCCCGACAAGTATTGACGATATCCTCGACTCCGAGGATCCGCTACTAACCGGTCTCGCTGACGACATCTTCGTTCTAAAGCACGTCGCTGATCCAGCGGTCGTAGAAATCAATGCGCCGGATGAAATCGCGAAGCGTCGGCCGTACTCCCGACTTCGATCGCTTTGCGCCAATCTTTGCGGAAATTAGGGACGACTTGAAGTCGGGGCGGCGTTACACGAAGCGATTCGAGAGCGCCGAAAGCATTGTTCCTGGCTCGACTTTCATCCTGAACGGCATCATCTCTTACGTCGCGTCCGTTGACGAGCGGCAGCGCCGCGGGAAAGATTATAACGGGCGCATCAGGGTGATCTTCGACAACGGGACCGAAGCAAATTACTTGTGGCGTTCGTTCGCTCGCGCGTTTTATGAGGATGAAAACGGTCTGCAGATCCTCGAGTCGGCACCGACCGTAAGCGGCCCGCTATTCGGTGGCGTCGGGCACGTATCGGGACCGCTTTTCACCGGTGAACCGGACAAAGATGAATTTGGAGAAGTTCGCGGCACCGTATACATCGTCGAAAGCCTTTCGGAAGACCCGAATATCGTTGCGCTAAAGGGCCGTCTCTACAAGATCGGTTTCACCACGCAGCCCGTTGGTAAGCGCCTCGCAGATGTCGAAAACGATCCGACTTTCCTCTGCTCCAAGGTGCAACTCCGCGCGACATACGAGACGACTTTTAGCCCGCGGAAGCTAGAGCAGCTACTGCACCAATTCTTCGCTCATGCGAATTTACAGCTGGAAGTCGTACTTGGTAGATCAGTCACGCCGAAGGAATGGTTCGTGGTTCCGCTCGATCTTGTCGAAGAGGCTGTGACCCGGATTCTTGACCGCAGCATCGTCAACTATCGGTACGATGCCGTGAGCCGAAAGATTTAGGAAAGTCGGACATAAGAAATCGGCCAAATTTCGGGACAATGACCCTCCACCCTCGCGACGGCGCCCGCGGAACGAATCTCGGCTCCCCACTCTTTTCAAGAAGAAGGGGTGTCCTCGACCCATGACCCGCGAACTCACAATGCCGACCATGATTTGAGTTCACGCTAGGGTGAGCAAAAGCAGACCGTGCGCCAGGCTCTGCAAAAATACCCGCTTCCCACGCCTTGCACAACCTCCAGCAGAATCTCTAAGCCGGCTCTGCAGTCTGCGCGCCGGAATCTTCAGGAATACCCGCTTCCGACGCTTGAGCAATCTCCGGTGGAAGCTCCAAGCCGGCGCTACAGCCTACGCGCCTAATTCTTCGGAGAATCGCAGCTTGCACGCTTACGCAAATCTCCAGTGGAATCTTCAAGCCGGCGCTGCAGTCTGCGCGCCAAAGTATCGAAAATCGCGGTTTTCAAGCCCGCAAAATCCCTGGGATCTCCAAGCCGGCGCCGCACTCAGCGTGGAATTCTTCAAAAAGCCCCGGCTTCTACGCCTGCATCATAGGCTTTAAAGTGCACCTGCGCATCTCATGGAGCCGCTCGCGGTAGCCGTTGCGACTGATTCATCGATCGTCGCAGCGCTCACCGTTTGCGCCGCTGCAACACTCCTCAACTTCGAGCTTTATCTCACAGCGGACGGTGTGAGTCGAAATCTCAGACAACTACGTTGCCGGTGCCCTTTAAACCAGCTCGTGATTGCGCTCTGCCCTTGGCCAAAGTGGTGTACGTTTCGTGGTAAGTTGCTGCGCAAAAGCGACCTTCGCCAAAGACCCATAGCAAGCGATCGTCAACGCGACTTGGGGACTAGTTCATACGCCGCGCTCATGGACACGATTCCAACGTCGCTATGCTCACACCTGATGACGCCGATTGCCGCGACTTCAGTCAGTCCGGCGGCATACGTACCAGCATCGTCGCCAGCCTGAAGGTAAAAAGTTGAGTCGCGAAATCTCTGTTCGAGGTCGCCCACGAGTCTGCAATAAATCTCCGAGCCGGAGCTAGAGTGTTAGCGCTCAAATTCTTCGGAAGAACCGGTTCCCGTCGCATTGCAAGTTCTGCAGTGAAATCTTCGAGCCAGTGCTGCAGCCCACACGCCAGAATTCTCCACAAAGTCCCGGTTCCCGCGCCTCGCAAACACTGCAGTGACTCTCCAAGCCGATGCCGCAGTCAGCGCGCTAGATTCTCTGAACGGTCGGGACTTCGCGCCTTTGAGGGTCTGCAGTAAGGCTCCAAGCCCGTTCTGCAATCGGCGCGTCCAAATTCTTTATAAATCTTGGGTTCCGGCCATCAGTCAGTCTGCAGCCCATTCTGCCGTCGGTTCGCGTCTAAAACGTCGAGAATTCTCGGGTTCCGGCGCCAGCGAAGCCATCAGTCAATCTGCAGCCCGTTCTGCCGTAGGTTCGCGTCCGATTCGTCGAGAACTCTTGGGTCGCGGCGCCAGGCGTAGCCGTGGATGAGCTCCAGCCTGTACTGCAGTCGGCGCGTCCAATTCGTCGAGAATTCTTGGGTCGCGGCGCCAGGCGTAGCCGTCGATGAACCTCCAGCCTGTACTGCAATTGACGCGTCAGATTCGTCGAGAATTCTTAGGTCGCGGCGCCACGCGTAGCCGTCGATGCACCTCCAGCCCGTATTGCAGTCGGTGCGTCTAATTCGTCAAGATTTCCTGGGTCGCGGGCCAGAGAAGCCCACTTCGCGACGAGCGTCAGCCGTTACGCAATCCTGTTCCATTAGGAACTCCGCGATCGCGCGCGTTCCCTCGAGGTCATCAAGATTGTAGCGAAGCAGCTCGCTTTGCAGCGCACCCTTCTCGTCTTACGAAGCTCGAAGCCTTGCTCGCGCGGCTCTCCAAGATCCAAGTATTCGACCCTGCATGCGGATCTGGGAACTTTCTTATAATCGCATACAATCGAGGCAGTAAAGCACGCAAACTCGGCTCCGCGAATGGTCGGAGCGCTTTGATCGTTTGCAGAATTGTGTCCGCAAGTATCGTTTGACGTGTTCCGAAACAGTTGCTCATCCATTCGATGCAGCGCCCGTTCTAAGGACGCAGCCAATGTCGGCGATGGCGAGCATCTTTCGAACGAGGTCGCGGCATCGCGCAAGATGACGACGCGCGACGCGTCCTCGATTCGAGCGCAGTTAATCCGCAAAGACATTATCTTCGCTCCCGATACGAACGTCGTCGATTTCCGCGTTCCGTTGATGGTCGATTCCGTCGACGCACTCCGATGAACTTAGAAGCGCCCGCGACAAGCGTCTCGCTTTGAAAGGGTTACTGCCGCAATAGGCTACTTAAGGGGGAGGTATTGTGAGGGCTTCGCCGGCAAGCAACTGCCTTGTATACCGACGGTCGCCGGGTTAGGGTATTTATCGACGGGTTGGCCCAGCATCACCGTGCTGATGCGATCGACTGCGATAAATCCACGATAGCTGATCGTCGTCCCACCACATAGCGGTTGGCCCCAGACGTCATATAGGTCGAACGTGTCAGCGGCGCCGCCGCTGTAGAAAATTCGACTTCCGAAAAGACTGGTCTGCGTGAGCGTGCTGCCCCCCGATTCGTTCGCTTGCGCGACAAGCATAAAAACCGGCGGGGTGAACGGCGTGGGCGTCGCACCCGGAGTGGGCGTCGCGGTATTAGACTGGGCCACATCGGGGTGGATCTTCGCCAAAAGCAACTGCGCACTGAGGAGTTGTACGATAGGAGCAGACGCGGTTAGTCCGCTGAGCGTCGGTAGACCCTGCGTTGCTGCGGCGACCAGGGCATTTGGGGAAGAGGACGGGGTTGGCGTAGCTTGCCCTTTGGGGGTGGGTTGGTTCGAACTGTTTGGGGCTGCTGCCATCGTGGCGGCAGGTGCGGGCTGCGCCGCCTGCGTCGCCTGACCTCCAAAAAGCGACAGCTCGAAGCTATCGACTCCTGCGAACGCTTGCGCAGCCTCAAGGACTCGACGGACTACGATCGGAGCGTTGTTTGGGCCCTGACAATCAGTTTTCGTGAATGTCGTATCGAGGTTCGCTAGGAGCGCCTGACGGTGAGCCTCAAGCCCTGCGAGTCGGCTAGTAATCGAGTTGGAGATACACGTTTTGTACGATAAGTTATCGCAGGTCTCAGGAGAGTCTAGCGCAGTGACGAGCCCCGGAGGATAGAGGCTCGGTATAACGATCGTGAAATCATTGAGGTCCTGCGCTAACTGATTGTAAAGACTTATGTTGCCAAGCCCCCCCTGGGCAGCCGATACGGATTGCGTTTGACTCGCGAGTTGCGCGGCGACCCCTACTAATGCGGCGATCTGGCTCGAATTGGAAAGAACTCCCAAACCGAAGTAACCCAGGTCATGTTCCGCTTCTTTCTCGAGACTAGGCGTCGAGCTCCCTATCGCCGTGGGTGAAAGTGTATCCGCGACTCCCGCGCTAAAAGCAGACAGGTTCTTTGGTCTAACTTGGCCTGCGACACCCTCAGCCAATAGCCGCTTAAGCTCCTTTTCAACTGCGTCTTTAACCGCGTCCCTAAATTTCTTTTTTTGCTCTGCTGTGTATACGGTCCGCGCTGCCACCGTCGCAGGAACGCACTTCAGTCTTTTAGGATCGACTAGCCCGCTCGCAAGATCTCCGATTTGGTCGTCGATCTGGCGGATCTGATCAAGAGCTGCTTTTAATTGTACGATTGATGCAATGTCGCTGCTTGAGACTAAAGCTATGATCGGCGTTTGTCTTTGAGGTGTGCCCGGCATGATTCGATAATCGAAACACGGTGGTCGTGACGGAGCTGGATTGGGAGGGTTCTGCAATATGCCAACGAGGGGCATTATTGACGGTGTCGATGTGATTTTGCATCTCACTGCGCCCGCCATCGCATCCGCCGCGTTGAAGCTCGATTCGTATGAGAGGATCGTCGATTCGATCGAGAACCCGCTACTCGCTCCGGCGCCGTTCGTCGAAGATGCCGGTGCCGCTGGCCCAGCCGCCTGCGGGTTGGCTGGCGCGCTCGATGACGACGCATTCGGAGTTTGTTGCGCGGACGTTGGATGACCATTCGCGCGTCCGAAGAGAACGAAAGCGATGAGCAGTGTCGCTGCAAGATAGCGAAGCGACCGCCGCCAGCCAAGAGCACCGAAATACACGATGGATATCCTCGCTGAAGCGCTGGAAAGACTACGTGAGACTATCAGCCGATGCGCTAGACAACGAGACAGCCTGGCGACCCTAAAGGCCAGAAGCCCACCGCGCCAAGCGCGCCAATCCTACTTTCCTCCGCGTCCGGTCGCAATTGTCTGCGGGCCATCGAGCTCGGCAGCGTCGTGCCGGTCGCTTCTTGCTCGCTCGATAACGTTCCCGCCGCCCTACCGCTCGGTATGCCAGGCCGCCCGCTCCGCATTCTTAACGGGAAATCCAGGCGTGGCCGAAACTGGCACGAGCCCAAGGGCGCGTACGAATGGCCCGTAATGCAGTTGGATCCGCTCGCAGCTTAACCTAAAAGCGGCTCGATTAGAGCAGTTCACTTGGAGTTATCCACGAAGCCCTACGAGCGCAGGAGGGTTCTCTCTCACTAGCCGCAAGTTCGGGCCAACTCGCTCTTCTTTGGAGCGTGTTGCCTTTGACGTGATGTAGAAGGGTTCAAGATGGCAGGTGTCCCGCGGCGAATCGCGATCGTTGCTGTCCACGGTGTCTTGCCGCATCCCAGTACTAGTTTCAAGATCAAGTTGCTACCGCGCTCTGCAAGCAGCTTCAGAACGGCTATGAGGTTACGGTTGAATTCCCGAAGAGCCGTCCGTCGCCCTCAGACGACGACGTGTATCAGCCGACGATCATGCGCGTCGCGCAGCCCTGTGCGAGCACGCCGTCGCCCGAGATCGACGACGATCAGCCGGAACAGGCAGTGGACGAGAGTCTGCCGGCGATTTATGAAGTCATTGAGGCGTATTGGAGCCCGCTCGACAAAAACAAGACGACGGCGGCATCCGTCGCGAGCTGGCTGCTGACTACGATCTTTCGGCCGATCAACACGACAGCGTATTATCTGCCGGGAGTCCTCAAGTGGCCATCCGACATTGCGTTCATCCTCGGATTTGCCGTCCTTGGGGCGATCGCGTTCGGTTTTTCGATACTCGAAGTCGCGTACGCGCTAGCGGATCTCGCCAAGCAACCCGATCTCCTCGCCAAGCCTTCCTGGTCTGCCCCCATCACCGGAGAATTCAGACACTTTTGAAACGCGCGCTGGACGACGGAATCATGGAATCCGGGTACCTGGCTGCACTGGGTCGCCCGCTGGTTTCGGCAGAGCCTTCCCCAGCTCGTAACGTCGCTCATCGATCTGGCCACTGACCCAGTGAAACTCGTCGTGCCAGACGCGACGCAGCAGGTCTCTGGAAACGGCGGCTGAGAATTGACCCCTTTTCGGCGGTTGGGATTTGACCCCCATAAGGGTCACTTTGGTCGTTTTGGGAGACCGTCCTTTTCGACGGCGAGCCCTTTGCGCGACCGCAGTCGATAACTCTCGCCGATGAGTTCGAAGATGATCGCGTGATGCACAAGTCGATCGACGACGGCGCTTGCAGCGGTGACGTCAGGGAAGACCTGCGTCCAGTCAGGAAACGCGAGGTTTGTGGTGATGCCCAGACTGCCGCGTTCATAGCGGTTCGAAATTGCTTGGAAGAGTAAGTTCGTGGCTTCTCGTTCGAACGGAACGTATCCGAGTTCATCGATCATGATGAAGTCGTAGCGATCAAGTGAAGCAAGGCGAGGCTTGAGTCGATCTTCTCGTTTGGCGGCGATGAGCGACATCAACAATTCGGCTGCCGTCGTGAAAAGCACGCGATGTCCGTTGCTGCAAGCGGCGATGCCGATCGTTGAAAGCAGATGGGTTTTTCCGACGCCCGTCGGTCCGATGAAGATAACGTTCTGTCGCTCGCCGATGAACGTTGAGTCGAGCAACTCGATGAATCGCCGCTTCGGGAGATTCGGTTGAAGGGAGAAGTCGAACGCTTCGACGGTCTTGATAACGGGAAACTTGGCTGCCGTAATTCGCCTGCGCACGCCGTTCTCGTGGCGTTTACCGACTTCGAGCGCGGCGAGTTCGCCGAGATAGTTGAGCCGATCATCCTTGCCTTGCGCAAGCCGTTTGTATTCGGCAAGCATGGCGGGAAGACGCAGCGATCGCAGGTGCTCGTCGAGAAAATGCGTGTTCATATCGTCGCCTCAAGCAACATTTGCACGTCATACGCGTCGAGGTTGACGCTGGGCGCAGTCAAACCGCGTGAACCCGCGGGTAGTTGCAACGCCGGCACCTCGAGATAGGGATGCTGTTTTTGCTCAACGGCCAGCGCAATTGCCGCGGGATCGTCGGTACCGCGTTGACGTGTTACGATCACGGCGTTGATGAGTTCATCCATCGAGCAATGCTCGAGCAGGCGCATGACGCGCATGAATCGTTTGCCGGCATCAAGCGGATGATGTTCGACGTAGCCGTCGAGCAATTTGCGCAAAGCCGCGTCGAAGGAGCGTTGCCGAAACACTTCGGCACGTACGACGGCACGATGTTTGAACGAGAGCAGATCGACGAAGTGCAAAGGGTCTAAAACCGCGTCGTTACGGCCGTAAGAGCGCTTATGCTCAGCGACGTCGACCGTGTCGACGACGATGCGTACGCAATCGTGAAAGACTTCGAGAATTGCATCACGGTGAGCGAACCGAGATGGCACGGAATAGCGGTTGGTCTTGTGTCGTGCTTCGGCGAACTTGTTGATGCGGACGGCTTCTCGTACGCACGTTGCGGGCAATACCGAGGGCAACGCACGTAGCGCTATCCGTTCGCGTTCAAATCGTGCGCGGACCGACTCTTCCGATACCTTTCGGTCGAGATGGCTCGTGGCCAATGCCTCCAAACCGGCGTTAAGGTCGTCGAGATTTCCAAACTCCGGCATCGGGCGAAAGAACGTATCGTCTATCCAGCCATGCAAACCCTCGACGCCGCCTTTCTCGTTGCCTTTCGCGGGCGACGCGAACTCCATACGCATCGCTAAGCTTCCAGACAGCGCCGCATATTCGGCTGCGACTTCGCGATCACGGCCACGTAGGACGCGTTTTACCGCAGTCGACGCGTTGTCAAAAACGCCCTCGCGTGGTACACCGCCGAAGTGCACGCAAGACGAGAGAAGGCCGTCCATGAGCGCAGGACGATCTTCGCCGAAGTAGCAGCGAGCGAAGAACGCCGTGCTATAGCTCAAGCGCGCGACGAACAACTTGAGACCAACTTCTTTGCCCGCGATACGGGCGGCGACATCTTTGAAGTCGAATTGCACCTGGTCGCCGGCTTCGTACACGAGACGCACGAACGCTTCGCTCGGAATCAACAGCTTGCGCCGAACTGCGACAAACTCGCGAGCCGACCGTTCGCTTACGGTAAAATCAGCATCGATCGTCTGCCGGATGTACTGCCGAATTCGCGTCGCCGTGATCTTCGGCGTTTCACGGAGCAGACTATCGACGAGGGCCGTGTGACACGTCATCGCGGCGGCTCTGCCGATCGGCTTCGCCATCGACGGCGGACCAGCGGCCAAGACGTATTTTCTTACGGTGTTTTTCGAAATGCCTAGCTCGCGAGCAACGCGTTTAATCGGCTCGCGATCCCGGACGCAACGGATCCGGATGGTTTCCCAAATGTCCAATGAAATCAACCCCTCAGCGCCCCGCTTGGAAGATTAGAGTCGTTACCAATCTCTTCGAGCGGGGCGCCCGCATTATGTGGAGGGGGTCAGTTCCTTCTCGCCGCTAAGGGGTCAATTTCTCGCCGCCGTTACCAGGTCTCGGCGCCTCAGCGAATCGCCTGTTTCGCAGCTGGCGCCTTGGGCGCCCTTGCCGCTGTCCAGTTCATCCGCGCGGCCGCATCTCTTAAGGCAGACTGGCCTGCTCTCAATCAGGTGCGCAACCAGCGCTTGTCTCGAGTCGCGATCATAGTTGGACTCTTCATCGTTTCTGCTGGCGGTCTCGTTTATTGCGCGTGTTTTCCCATCGAATCAGCCGGACAATACTACCAACTCGGCGGGGTCAGTTTGTGCCTTATCGCATCGGCGCTCGGTTTCGAGCTCGGGAAAGTGATGTTCTCGAACTTTCTGGCCGGCTTTCTTGGCGATGTACAGATTTACTGCACGCGAGACCAGAACGCGGACTTCTTCGCACTCCGTACGCAGATTCTGCAGCTGGTTGAAAGCGTGATCCTCCATACGATCCGCCGCAGGTATCAGCGGGTTCATATCCTTGCCCATAGCCTTAGCTCGACGATCGCAATGGATGCACTCATGCGCATCTATGAGGCAAAGCAAGAAGGTACCGTACTCGATCATCAGTGGCAGCGCATACGCGGCTTCCTGTCCTTCGGAACCAGCTTAGAGAAAATGAAGTTCTTCTTTAACGTAATGAACCCCGGCCGGTCCGCTAGTTACGATCAGTGGCGTGGTGATTTCTATGGCTCGATGTTCACTACTGAAAAAGCGGCGTTGTACGCGGTGAACAGCGCAAACCGCGGCATCTACTGGGCAAACTATTGGTACTTTTTCGACTTCATTTCCGATCGCATCACAACGTACACGTCGTTCCTGCGCCCTCTCGACGGCGGCCCAAGGAGCGCCAAGCGCGCGAGGGCTGTAATAAAGGCGCGCTTGAGCCAAGGTAAGGAGGCGTTGCCGAAGCCTGTAGCTCGGAACCGCGTCAGCCTTCGGTTTCCACCGCCACGCACGCGATTTATTCTGCACGGCGAATACTTGGATAGCGATTGGTTTTGGAAGGCTGCTCCGACGATCCCGAACGCGTTACTGCCGCTGCCCGACTTCGAGGAGTACAGGGCCGACAATGTTTCATCGATTGGCGCGATCGAGATCTTAACCAGTCGGAACGATCCCCAGCGCCATTTCGCGGAGCTTAGCTGGAACCCACTGGACCGGGTCGACATTGCCGACGCGGATGCACACCTGCGCTCGGGATCGGACTTCATCCGCTAACGCCGAATCGCGACGATACTGGATCGGGCAACAGTATAGTAGCCACCGCAACACAGCGCAGTCTTTCCTTTCTTGGCATCACTTGGAACGGAGGCAGCGGCACAAGCCGTCTCCGCGCCGCAAAGGCGATCGAGCTAGCGGTCCTTAGAACGATTGCAGCATTTTTCAATACCGATGGAGGTACCTATTGATTGGGGTGTTTCGAGCAAGTGCGGCCAGGCAGTCGAGTTCGCGCGGCTTCACGTTCAGCACGCGGCCGCGTGCCGAGGCTTCCCGGCAACCGAGGTCGACCGTAATCGGTCCGACGTGCAGCACCTCGGGCTCATCGATTTTCGCCATCGCCGCGCGCGTGTCGTTGACGAGCTGCGCCTCGCTTAGGGCCTTGACGACCTCCGACGCGATCGTCGCCGCGAGCTCGCGAATCGTGTTTTGGTCGAGCGTGAATCCCATCTTCTGCTTCTCCTCCCGGCTATGCCGGCGCTGCGTGATGGGTGCGCAGAAGCCGGAAGCGGACAGAGATGCAAGGGCGAAGCGAAGCGCAGAGGTCTCACCGACCCCTTGCATCAGAGGCCGCTTGCGGCTAGCGTCCGGTCGTTACAGCAGCGCCTGCCGGGCGGAGAAGCGCGAATGGGAACGCGACCATGCGCGGCTGCGGAGTTGTCGCGTCGGTCGAACTGGGTAAACCAGCCCTACAAGGACGGCGACTGCCGGACTCGAACAGCTGTTCGATTGCCAACGAGACGCCCGACCCGGCACCCTTGCAGCTCATTAAAGGCTGGCCTGCGGGCAGCGCGATCGGATGCTGACCTTGGCTCGCCGCTTGCTAGGAAGTTCGGGCGGGGGCGACCGCGCTGACATTCGCGACTTCTAGTGATTTCTACTAATTTCTAGCGGATTCTGCTATAATCGAGTAGATTTCAGTAGATACGGCGTTTTCGCCGTTGAAAGTAAGGCAGCCTTGGATCCCGTTCGGAACCCTTACGTCCCCACCGCCGGTGCCGTTCCGCCCGCTCTCACCGGCCGCGAAGCGATGATCGCCGATTTCAAAGTGGCCCTCAAGCGCACGCAACTCGGCAAGAACACGAAGAGTCTGCTCCCGTACGGCTTGCGGGGCGTCGGTAAGACCGTTTTGCTCATCAGCTTCGTCGACGACGCCGAACGACTCGGCTATCTCACGGCGCTCATTGAAGCCGACGAAAACACGGACTTCATACCCGACCTCGCGGACAAGCTGCGCCGGATCCTCTTCAAACTTGATACTCCCGCGAAGGTTCGTGAGCTCGCGAAGCGCGAGATGCGCATCTTCAAGAGCTTTACGGTCAGGACGGGTCTCGAGGGCCTCAGTATGAGCATCGGCGTCGATGCCGAGCGAGGTTTTGGAGACAGCGGCGACATCACGACGGATCTCACTACATTGCTCGAAGCGATCGGCGAAGCAGCGCGCGAGCAGGAGACCGCCATCCTCGTCGCAATCGACGAGGTCCAATACCTCGAAGAGCGAGAGTTTTCTGCGCTCATTCGCGCCGTCCATAGCCTCACGCAAAAGCGCCTACCCATTTTAGTGGTCGCTACCGGTCTCCCTCAGGTACTCGCCCTCGCCGGCGATGCGAAATCGTATGCAGAACGCCTCTTCGACTTCAGGCTCGTCGGTGCACTCTCCGACGCCGATGCGCGCAAGGCCGTCGTCGAGCCCGCCGCAGCAGAGGGCGTCATCTTTGAAGACGCCGCCGCAACCGAAGTGATCCGCGCTACTCGCGGCTATCCATTCTTTATTCAAGAATGGGCGTATGCGGCCTGGAACGTTGCGCAAGACGATTCCATCACGTTGGAAGATGTGATGGTTGCTCAAGCGATCGCGATCGCGAAGCTCGATGAAGGCTTCTTTTCCGTTCGCTACGATCGATGCAAGCCTTCCGAACAGCGATACTTGCGGGCGATGGCTGAGCTCGGCCCCGAACCATCCCGCTCGTCCGAGGTCGCCAAGGTCCTCAAAAAGACGGCGAACAGCTTCGGCCCAACCCGCGATGAGCTCATCAAGAAAGGCATGATCTGGAGCCCGGAACGCGGCTTCGTCGCGTTTACCGTACCGCTCTTCGACGAGTTCATGCGCCGTAAAGAGCTAGTCCTCAAATAGCATAGGAATAGGTAACCATGCGGAACCCAATCTCGCGCACCGGAGCCACCCGGCACCACGCGGCCAAATCTGAAGCGCACGGAACAGCGGACCAGCTCACGAACATCGCGATTCAAGTCACGCTCGATCAGTCTCCCGATTAACTCGAAGGGACGCCTCGTTTTATAGTTGCCGTGGATGCGCTTCGTCGTGCCGACCGCGCGATAAATCGTGCGAGCAAGCCGGTGGTCGTAACGGCCTCGGCGAATAATGGACCGCATGTGGAAATTGAGTGACCATCTGCCAGTCTTGTCGTCCCGCGAGACGGGCCCAAACGCCGGAGTCATGGCCGCGTTCGGGCGCCTTGTGCAGTCTAGCGGAGAACTGACCATTAGCACGATAGGCGGTGACGAACCTGGGATGAACCGGTACGTTCTTCTGCTTGGCGACGGCGGGACAGGGCGACTTCGGTTCATCCTCGACCTTGACACCGGCGAGGCGAACGCGCTGCCCCGACTATCGGAGATCTAGCGACGGACCTCAATGGGCAGATACTTCCGACGACTATTTGGCTGGATTTCAAAGCCCATTTGGCGTGGCACTAGCACCGACAGAGAAGCCGGGCCTCGCAAAGCATTCCGGAATCGTTGACGCTGCGAATCGCAGACCGCGCTTCGCTAACTGTTGGTCCGTGTCAGCGGCTTGTCTCGCGAGACGCGGTACATCGTACGGTAAGCTATGAGGAGACGGACGCTTGCGCGGAATGGGTGAGGGACCGGTCAATCCAAAAGTCTTGGCGCTGAGGTAAACCGGTACACACATATCTTCCGGCACCCCGACTGTAGGGACTGTAATCAGCCTTGAGGCGAGGACTCACCCAGGCGGACACGGCGGAAAGGTTCTCCACACCGAACCTGAACTTGTCGCCTGGCGCTAAGTTAATCGTGCCTGCGGCACCTTTTGCCATCGAACTATATGGTATTTCAAACCAATCGTGAACGGACGGAGTCTCACAAGGACGGCGCGTGACATCGTCGGCTGAGGGTGAAGGCCGTTCCACGCGCTCTCTGCGCTACCAGTTCGAGATCGTGGCAACACGCGTCTACGACGCCCTCTTGCAAGGTACGCTTGATCGGGTCTGGCTCGGTGACGAGCAAGCTGGCGCCGCGGACGACGCGGTCATGCGGGTCGCCGGCCACGTCTTCGGCTTCAGCGCGAAATACGACGATGCCCAAGGTAACTTTACGTATCGAGACCTCACCGTTCAAGATGAGAACGGGCGCTCGCTGATCCGCGATCTATTCAGCGGTTTCCGTGCTCTATCAGGACGTTACGACCCAACGCGTCTGTCCGTCGTGCTCGTCACGAATCAGCCGGCAAGCGACCGTGATCGTAGCGGGCCGGCTTCTCTGTCGAAGCTGATTGACTCGTTCTTCAAACCCCTCCGAGCGCCATCGGCGACCGTTAGCGCCGAGCAGCAACCGCTTTTTGATACCCTTAGTGGGATCATTTCGTGCACGGGTGATGAGCTCCGCGCCTTCCTGGCGTGTCTTCGGTTGGATTTGGGGGCTGAGTCGGGAAACCGCGTCGATGGGTCGGATCAGCGGCGCGCAGACATCAACGCGCTTCAACGATATTTGTTCGAGGAACGCAGCGAACGCCGAGCGCGCCTCGTCGAGCGGGCCGCCTCGGATATTCTTCGGGATCTCGGCTGGCGCGGGAGGCCGGACTTCGCGAATACCCAACAATTTCCGATTGACGCGGATGAATACGAGCCGTTGACTGGCGCGTTCGACGCGCTCGCTCACGCCACGGCTTCGACCGGTCACGGCTATCTCGCACTTCTTGGTGGCCCCGGAGCGGGCAAGTCAACTTTATTACAGGCGTACGTGGATGACCGACCAGACGAAGCGGTTGTCCGCTATTTCGCCTACGTCAAGGACGAGTCGCCTATTGAGCCGCGCGAGGAGGCGCGAAACTTCCTCCATGATGTTTGCAAACAGTTCCGGGACTACGGCATCACAACGAGCGATGCACTGCTTCCTGATGGGGAAGCGGAACTAAAGCGCGAACTCGCCAGCGCGCTGGTTGCCGCGACGGCCCGGTATCGAACATTATCGCTACGGACCACAATCATTGTCGACGGTCTTGATCATGTCGGAAGACGCGGCCACCTCGACCGGCCGTTGACCGCCGTTTTGCCGGATCCGGCGCAGCTCGGCGAAGGTGTTACGCTTATCCTCGGTTCGCAGCATTTGAATGACGTACCACCTGCGGTAAAGTCGGCCATCACGCAAGACCGCACGGTGAACATGAACGCATTTGTACTAACCGCGGAGCAAATTACACGAATTGTGTCGCGCGTTACGCCGATGCCGTCGAGTACGCTCGCCGAGGCACTGTACGCTTCGACCGTCGGACATCCGCTCGCATTAACGTTTGCGCTGCGTGTGATACGCGATGCAGCGACGAACGATACGGCGCTTGAGAGACTTCGCGCACTGCCCCACTTTGGCGGCGATGCTCGGCGCTATTACGATGAACTGCTTCAACCAATCTTCGATGCGCCGGAGCCGCGCAGAGCCTTCGCGCTTCTCGCGCGGATTCGCCGACCACTGCAGCAAGAATGGCTGCTGAGCTGGCCCGCAACTGATTACGAAAGCATTCGTCCATTCGCGCACTTGTTTCGTCGCGATGACGGTATCTGGACGTTTGCTCACGACAGCTTGCGCCATTACCTGCAGCTAAAGACCTCCGAACTCATGGGGGAAGATAACGCAGTCGAAGACCGATCGTATCATCGGCAGTGTGCGGATCTCTGCGCGTCGTCGACCCTGGCGATGTATCGCTGGGAAGAGCTATACCACCGCGCAATGGCGGGCGACGACGACACCGTTCTGCGGTTGGCGACCCAGGAGTTGTTTCGGACACAGTATCTGCAATATCGCAATCCAAGCCATATTAGAGAGGATCTGCGGATTGCGGCAGCAGCCGTCGCGCGCCAACCGACGGCTAAGACCGTTTGGCGGGTCACGCTGGCGTTATCCGAAGTGTCTCAACGCGAGTACAATTTTGATCCGGCTGACGTGTGGAAGCTCCTTATCCGGTTGGGTGACATCGCCCTCGCGCTCTCGGCGAGCTCCATTCGAG
>Ga0302325_10014566_pt1 | contig 16737 bp, 13 predicted proteins | sample Palsa_T0_2_FD_201948 | JGI IMG/M metagenome (GOLD analysis project Ga0302325, IMG submission 201948) | Peat permafrost microbial communities from Stordalen Mire near Abisko, Sweden - Palsa_T0_2 | ecosystem: Environmental > Terrestrial > Soil > Palsa > Peat permafrost | place: Sweden: Abisko... | reverse complement strand
TGCTGGTCATCCACCAGGCAGACCAGCGGCTGCTCCCCTGCCACCTCAGACAGCAGGCTCAGCACGGCCAGGCCGACCAGGAACCGGTCCGGCGCCGACCCAGGACTCAGGCCGAATGCGGTCCGGAGCGCATCACGCTGCGGAACCGGCAAACGCTCCAGGCGATCCAGCATCGGCGAGCACAACTGATGCAACCCTGCGAACGCGAGCTCCATCTCCGACTGGACACCCACTGCACGCTCAACACGGCAGCCCGACGCCCGCCCGGCCAGGTCCTCCAGCAGCGCAGTCTTGCCCACACCCGGCTCGCCGACCACCACCAGTGCCCGGCTCTCACCCGCCCGGACAGCATCGATCAGCCGTCCGAGTAGGTCGCGTTCGCCGCGCCGACCCCTAAGCTCTGCGACGCGTCCTTGCAAGCGGGGGTTTGTGGTCATCTGCCCGACACTGATGCTACAGGCCGCCGATTGGCCGCGGCGACTGTCGCATCCGGCGCATGCGAGCCGCTCCGTCAGGCCAGACTTTATCGCGAATCGGGGATTGGCAACGGTCACACGGGCGGCGGGCTAGTGAGTTGTGGCGGTGGTCCGGTCGGCGGCAGGACGAAGTCCAGCTGGCTGCGGGAACTGATGCCGAGTTTGGTGAACACCTTGCCAAGGTGGTACTGAACCGTGCGCGCGCTGATGAACAGCCGGGTGCCGATCTCGGGGTTCGACAGGCCCTCGCCGGCCAGCCGCGCGATCTGGGCCTCCTGGGCAGTCAGCGCGACGGTGATCTCGACCGTGCGTTTGCGTGCGGTTTCGCCAGTGGCGGCCAGCTCGCGCCGGGCCCGCTCGGCGAACGCCTCCATACCCATCGCGGCCAGCATGTCGTGGGCGGTGCGCAGGTGCTCCCGAGCGTCCATGCGGCGGCGCTCGCGGCGCAGCCATTCGCCGTAGAGCAGATGGCCTCGTGCGAGTTCAGCGCGGACCCGGGTCCGGCTTAGATGCGCGATCGACTCACGGTAGCAGCTCTCGGCGGCAGTGCCGTGGCTGAGCAGGGCGCGGGCGCGGGCTTCAATGCCCAGCACCCACTCGGTCGGCGTCAGCCGGGTGCGTTCGGTCAGCCACTCCAGTGCGGCCCTGACCAGCGTGATGTCACCGGTCCGGGACGCCGCCTCCGCCAGTTCTGGCACGACAAGGGGCCCGTAACCCAGCTGGTCATGCTCGAAGGCCCTGCGGGCGGCGTCGCGGGCGACGTCGTGACGGCCAAGGCTGTTATACAGCACGGCGCTCGCGTAGTCCGCAAAGTCGACGATCCGGCCCAGACGGCCTGCTGTCGCTTCCTGAACAGTGGCCTCGATGAGCTCAGCGGTCCGGGCCTCCTGACCGCGCCAGGCGGTGAGCATCATCTCGGCATAGGCGATAGGCGGGTTCCGGCTGATCTCACCGATCAGCCGATCTTCGTCCATGAGCAACGCCGCCGTGGTCAGCTCGCCGGCCAGGATGTGGCTTCTGGCAAGCAAGTTGATTGCGAGCCGCAAGAATAGAGGCGCACCCGTCTCCCGCGCGAACTGTGCCTCGCGTGCGGCCAGCGCATGCGAGGACTCGGCATCCCAGAGTTCGAGGCCGATCAGGACGCGCTCGAGGATCAGCCAGCGGCCAGCTTCATCGGCGGCGACGTCCTGCGCGAGAACCACCTCGAGCGCCTGGGTCAGCGCCGGTGCAGCCGCGGGGTACCCTTTCGTCAGCCGCAGCGCGAACGCGTCAAACAGGACGTCCACCGCACGCGGTGGTTCGGAGCAGGGCGGTGCGGTGCGCGCCGCCTCGGCGGCCTCCCGCACGCCGCCGGGCTGGTCCAGATCGCCGGCCCATATCGCGGCCTCGACCGCCTCCAGGTGCGTGTCGCGGGCTAGGCCGGCGTCGAGCGGCTCCAGGCGCCGGGCCGCGCTGAGCAGCAGCCGGGCCGCATCGCTGCCCCGGCGCTGCACCAGGGCGATCTGCCCGCGCAGGTGCTCCACCTCGGCAGTTCGCAGGGCGTCAGACGGCCCGGCCTCGACCGCGATCAGCAATCCCAGCGCCGCATCCAGCGCGCCGGCATCGCTCTTCGACCTGGCCGCCGCGAGCAGGCGCTTCGCCCGCCGGGCGGGTTCGGGCGTCAACATCGCCGAACGTTCGAGGAACGCCGCCGCGGCGGCCAGGCCACCGCGTGCCTGGGCCCGGCGTGCCGAGCGCTCCAGCTCTCCGGCGACGTCCTCATCCGGCCCCGGCGCGGCCTGGGCCAGGTGCCAGGCCCGGCGGTCGGGATCGACCTGCGGGTCGGTGACCTCCGCCAGTGCGCGATGCACGTCCAGCCTGTCCCGAAGCGACGCCGACCGGTAGGCGGCCGAGCGCACCAGCGGATGACGGAACCGCACCCGAGCGCCGAACTCCACCAGCCCGGCCACGGCCGCCGGCGTTGCCGCCGCAGTCCCGATTCCGAGCCGCCCTGCGGCCCGCCACACCAGGCCCAGGTCACCAGTCGGATCGGCCGCGGCGACCAGCACCAGGCGCCGGGTCTGCGCTGGAAGAGCGTCGACCTGCCGCCGGAACGCCTCCTCGACCCGCCCCGACAGCGGCGCCCGACCGAGGAGTCCGAATCCGCCCGCCAGCTCCGCCGGCGTTACCCTTCGCACTAGCTCTAGCAGCGCCAGCGGGTTGCCGCGGGTCTCGGCCAGGATCTGATCGCGGACCCGGGCGTCCAGCGGCCCGGCCAGCACCGCGTCCAGCAGCGTGTGCGCATCGCCCTCTGACAGTCCTCCGATCACAAGCTCCGGCAATCCGGCCAGCTCGCCGTCGAGAACGCGAGCTGCGAAGACCAGACCCACCGGCTCCGCCGCCAGGCGGCGGGCTGCGAATCCGAGAGCCTGCGCGGAAGCGCGATCGAGCCATTGCTCGTCATCGACCAGGCAGATCAACGGCAGTTCCCCCGCCACCTGGGACAGCAGGCTCAGCACGGCCAGGCCCACCAGGAACCGGTCGGGTGCCGGTCCGGCGCGGATGCCGAACGCAGTCCGCAGCGCATTGCGCTGCGGAACCGGCACACAATCGAGGTGATCGAGCATCGGCGCGCACAACTGGTGCAGCCCGGCGAACGCCAGTTCCATCTCCGACTGAACACCGGTGGAGCGCGCCACCCGGAAGCCTTGCGCTTGCACCGCCACGTAATCGAGCAGCGCGGTCTTGCCCACGCCCGGTTCGCCGGATACCACCAGCGCCCGGCTCTCACCCGCCCGGACAGCATCGAGCAGCCCGTCCAGTGCGTCGCGTTCGCTGCGCCGGCCCGCCAGCTCGGCAGCTCGTCCTTCCGGGTACGAATCTGTGGTCATCTGAACGGCCCCGATGTTAGCGTCCGCCGACTGGCCGCGGCGACTGGCCAGTGGCGGATGCGAGCGCGCCCCGGTCGGCCGCACCCTTTCATCAAGAGGCATGGCATCTCCTTCGAGCGGGCGCTGAGCCGCGCCAGCCACCGGCCTCTAGGCACAACCGGAAGGAACGAGGCCCTATGCCCACCGCACGAACGGCGAGCGTCCGCCTCACGCTACACCGGATGCCAATCCTCATCCCGCGTGGGAGCAGCCCGGCTCCGCACGCAGCGATATCCCTGCAAAGGAGGAGCACGAGGAGCACGACCCATGCATCTGAGCGGTTTACCGCGCTGCCTGATGACCGGACCAGCTAGTCCAAGCAGCAGAAACCCACGACACGCCACGCGATGCGGCAGGAGTACGAGCCTGCCCTGGAACCGGTCGACGAGACGGTGGATCACGTCCGCGGCCCAGCTGCGGGCCGCCTGATTGTCGAGTACGGCGATTACGAGTGCCCGTACTCGCGGCAGGCGTTCCGGGCTATCTCGCGCGTCGAGACAGAACTGGGTGAGGGTATGCGGTTCGCCTTCCGGCATGTCCCGCTGACAGGGATCCACCCGCACGTCCTGGCCGCGGCCACTGCGGCCGAGGCCGCCGCCCTACAGGGCCGGTTCTGGGACATGCACGAGCGGCTCCTCCGCCACCAGAAGGCACTCGCCGATGACGACCTGAGGAGGTATGCCACCGACCTTGGACTCGACGTCGCACGGTTCAACCGCGACCGGGCCGCGAACGGGGCGCGTGGACGTGTCCGCCCGGGAGGTGGAAAACGGAATGGCGCCAGGTGAGGTGCGAGGAACCCCCGACCCTTTTCATCGACGGTACGGCGCACCGTGGAGCCTACGACGCGGCTGCCTTACTTGAGGCGCTGGCCCGATAAGCGCTATCTGCTCGCGGCCCCGACCGCATCAAGCCCGAGCGGCCGCGTTGAGCCGTAGTCGTCGCGCGCCGGCTCGCCCGGTCGGCGGTCGTCAAGGCCGTCAACCACATCGGCTACGACGCCGTCCGGCTCCGCCACCTGAGGGCAGGCACTACAGCCGTGGCTGCCCGCCCGCTATTATGCGCGTCGCCGTCTAGCTGGGATCGCCGAAGAAGGTCCGGCAATCAGCGGCGAACTCCGTGTGATGCTGGAACAGGAACCCGTGCGCCGAGTCCGGGTAGATCTTCACCCGGGCCTGTGGGATCAGGCCGGCCAGCAGGTACGAGTAATGCGGCAGGATCATCGGGTCGCTGTCGCCGTTGGCCACGAAGACCGGCAGTTCGATACTACTCAGCCGCTGCAGCAGGGCGTGATTGGGGATCCCCCAGGCACAAACCGCGTCGTACTGAGCCTGGCGCGTCTCCCAGGTCGTTGCCTGATCCCGGTCCTGCGTACGGACGAACATCCGCGCTAGGGACCGCTCGCCAGCGTGCCGGCTCGACGGCGATCGGGTGTAAAACACGTCAAGGACCCCATCGGGGCTGACGTCGGGTACGCCAACCGCGCCGATGACGTCCGCGGCCCAGCCGTGCATTCCGGCCGCCCCCTGCGGCGCCGACGATGCCAGGATCACCTTGCGCAGCACGCCCGGCCTTACCAGCGCGATTTCCTGCGCGACGAAGCTGCCGATGGAGAACCCGAGGATATCGACCTGGCCGAACTCCATCGCGGCCAGGAAGGCGATGGCATCGTGCGCCATCTGCTCGACGGTGTCCGGCGTTGTCCCGGTCGAACCGCCCACTCCTGCGTTGTCGAAAGTCACCACACGGCGGGCCGCCGCCAGCGCGTCAATCAGCGCGGGATCCCAGCTATCGAGGTTTCCGCGGAAATGCTGGAGCAGCACCAGCGGTACCGTCCCCGTGCCGGTCTCGCGATACGCATAATCAATGCCATTCGCGGCGCTGACCAGCTTGTTCGGGACCTCGGAATATGTCTCGGCCATGGTTTATTCCACCAGTTTCTTTTCCAGTGATCCCGGGCTCATGTAAACGCGATCTCGCTGAGGTCTATCGAGACGACCAGCGGCTCGCCGAGTGCCTGGCCGTCTGGCGATCGCGGATAGATCCTGTGCTTAGCGGGGATCATGATGCCGGCGATTTTCGTGTAGTCGGAGATGTAGTGCGCGCCTGAGGTGCTTGCGATCTCGACGTCATAGTCGTGGCGCCGGAACAGGCCGTCTGCACCGACGTACAGCGTCTGCTCGGTGCAGTGCGTGGCGAGATAGTCCGGCCAGGTCACGCGAAGGCGCCGCCACTGTTCGCCTTTCTCCTGCCAGGGATCCAGCTCAATGGTCTTGAATCCCGGCAGCGCGAAGGTGAAGGGCTGCGTGAGGTAGGTCCACATCGCGGTGCCGACGAAGTAGGCCAGCTGCGCAGTGGTCCACGGCGTTTCGAGGGTGTGACCGGCGAACGAGGCCCGCGGTTGCTCCAGTGCTTCGATGACATCGCCCGTGGTGGTCTCGATGGCGACGCGCTGCGGAGTGAACGCGCTGCGCCGGCCAGGAGCGCCGAACGGATGGTGTGATTCCCGCTCTTGGTGCAGGCTGGCCCGGACGAAGACGTCATCGAGCACCCCCTGCTGGCCCTTGAGAGTCCACAGGGCGCCGCCCTGGGCCAGGCGCGCCGAGACGGCGTCCAACTGGTTCCAACGCTCGAGGCCACCGTGAGCCTCGATGACAGTTTCAAGCAGTTCGGTCATTACTCCTTCTTTCTGGCTGGCCGCCTTCAACGGTGACTAGCCGGAGGTCTTCGATCAGGCCGGGCCGTCCGACTTACGCTTCCATCGCCTGGCCTGCTAGGTGGTTGCGGTTGGCGGCTGCATTCTTGCGATTGTCACGCCGGGAGGACCGCGCTCGTATCCGCCAGAGCACAGTGCAAGTGGCCAGTCATGGCTCGGCAGTGCGGCTGCCGCGGCGCTGACCGGGCGGCGGCTAATGCCCCGGGACCGTAGCCGGATCGCCAGCTGGACACGACCGAGCGGCCTGCGCGAGCTGATATCCGAGCTTGATGAAGACCAGCCGGCCGCAACCTGGTGGCTGGACAGTACGTTGCGGGGGCTGTGGCGCGGCGCGGCTTACCGCGTTACAGGCTGCCGCCCATCCGGCTGATGAGTTCACTCTCGGTGATACCGTACAGCCCCTCCTCGAACGAGTCGTGGCACATGCCGCAGGCGTTCTGCTGTGCCTCCAGAAGCAGGTCGAACAACTCCTGGGTCAGCCCGTAGCTAGAAATCCGGTACTTCCGATTGGACTTCTTGCGGGACTCCGGTGACTCGCGATGCGGATGGTCTCGGCTGTACAGCCTGTTGCGCTCCTGGTCTGGGCTGTCTTGCAAGGGCCCATGCCCAGGAGTGCGGGCACATATCGTCTAGAGGTTGGGTGTGAACCCGTGTCAGTTGGCTTTCGGCCAGCGGTTTGCGGGCGTGACGACCATACCGACGCCTGGCACGGCGACCAGGTAGCCCGCTCTGGCGAGCCAAGCGTGCGCCCGCGCGGCGGTCTCGCGGGCGATGCCGAATCGCTCGGCTAGCTGGTTGCGTGACGGTACCGCATTGCCGGACGTCCATTGCCCGGCCCTGATCTCAGCCTCGATGACCCGCGCGACCTGGAGGTAGCGCGGGATTCCTGACAGGTCATCAAGATCATCCGGCACGCTGGTCACCCTAGTTGACCAGGTGGAACAGGTGACCCATAGCATGGACCAGGTGGACTAGGTGGACTAATATCGAGTCGTGAGCGACGCAACCAGCCTCCCCACCCCCTACGCCGCCGCCCGGATCGCCGCGTTCCTCGCCGAGCACCTGTCCTGGTCGGCGTTCTGGGACAAGCGCGAGGGCGTCTGGCGTGTCTCGGAGAACGACCCGGACTCCGAGCTGTACGCCGTCAGCCGCGATGCGGACGCTGTCATCCGGTACATGGCCGCTAACTCGTGACAGCCGCGGTATGCCGCGCAGGTCCGTGACAGGCTTCCACAGCTAGTCACCTACGCGGCGGGTGCTCGGGTTACGGCAGGCCGCTGTCAATCGCCGGCTTCCCAGCCGGCGTCGCGGTCTGCGGCGCGTTCGAGCACGTAGGGGGAAGGCCGGATTTCCGGCTTGGGTGGCTGCAAGATCGCGTCCCTGCCCGGCCGAGGCCAGGGCAGGAAGGCCTGTCCGAGGTCGCCGTAATCGGGGTCCTGGGAGGGGATAGTCAGGCTCTGCAGGTTGGCGAGCCGCTCGGCGAAGGTGCGGCGCGCGGCGGCCAGGTCCGTGATCCACTGGCCCATCTCGCCGGCCGGCTCGCCCGGGGTGACGGAGAGCTCGGTCCGCTGGGTTTCGGTGGCCGGTTCGGGTTCAGCCGAGCGGAGCGGAGGGAAGGGCTGGCAGGGGTGGCGGCGGCGGAGTTCGGCGTCGGCGGCGACGGCCAGGTGGCGTTGGGCCCGGGTCGCTGCCTCCCAGTCCGCGCGATCGGCCATGACCGCGGCGAAGACGGTCCCGCGCTGCAGGTAGGCCTGGTGCAGGGCGTGGTAGCTGGCCGCGAGGTCCTGCTGCCGGGCGGCAGTGTCGTGGTCGCCGCGGTTGGCGGCGGCTGCGGCGTCGGCGGCGGCGCGCAGGCGGGCCAGGCGGGCCTCGCGGGCGGCGGCGCGGACCTGGCGGAGCTCGTCCCCCACGTATTGCGGTGCCCAGGCGGTCTCGGTCGGATAGGTGTCGCGCAGGTGCAGAAGTCTGCCATCGGGCATGCCGCGTACGTCGAGCCCGTCGATAGGGCCGAGAGCGGCGAGGGCCTCGTGCCAGGCGGCCCGCAAGTCCGGGGGAGCCGCCACGGGTTCAGGCCCGATGGGGTCGGTGGGGTCGCAGTGCCCGGATAGTTCCCGCCAGGCGCCGATGGAGGCGGCCCGTTTCTGCCAGTTCGCCCGGTCCGGCAGATCGGCGGGTACCGGGCCCAGCGCATCGATGGCCCAGGGCGGGGCGTACTCGGCGGCGTGTTGGCCGATGCGGTCCTTGCGCGCGTCCATCAGCCCGGCGATCTCGGTCAGGTACGCGCGCCGCTCGTGGTCGGCGATGGCCAGGACCTGGGCCGACCACGGGCCCGCCGGAGCCGGGACAACAGCCCCGATCCGGTGCCGGAGCCGGGCGTCGATGACGGCGGCCAGGTCGCGGGTCCCGGCCAGGTCCCGCTCGCCGATCGCGGCCGCCAGGACCTGGCCGATGTTCAGGCCGGCTAGCTCGACGGCCCGCAGGGTCCGCCACAGCCACCGGGCCTGGTGGCCGGGTTCGCGCCGGTGTTCCGGCGGCAGGGCGCTCATAAGCAGGCCTCGGTAGCGCTGCTCGCGGGCGGGCGCGGTCTGGTCGGTCCAGATCGCATGAAGCAGGGCCAGGTGATCGGCGTCCGTGAGGGCTTGCCGCCGGGTCCGGGACGCGGATAGCTCCTGGCCATCTCGTCGGAGCACGCCGATTAGGACGGCGAGTGCATCCCTGGTCTCGGCGGCCGCGACGGCGGGTTGGGCCGTACGCTGGGCGGTGATCCGGTCGAAGCGGGCCAGCTCCGGGGCCGGGCGCGGGCCCGGCACAATGTCGGCGAGCTTCGGGGACACTGTGAACACGTAGGCCATGTTGGTATCGGTGCCGCGGGTCAGCGCCACATAGGCGTGCTGGCGGTCCTCGGTCCCGGCGATCACCGCCAGGCCAGTGTGCACGGTGCGGCTTTGCGCGACATGGTCCGTGACCGCGTAGCCCAGCTCGGCCTCGCCGCAGTGTGCGTACACGAAAGTGTGGTCGGTCCACCGCCGCTGCCCAGATTGCGGGTCGGCGTCCAGCGCCCGGCGGACGACCAGCCCGGCCGAGATGACGCCTCGATGCGGAGCAGATCGCCGTTGGCCAGCGCCCGGCCGGGCTCCCCCGCCTCGGTCGTGTGGTCGTTGCGGGTGCAGATGATCAGATCCCCCGGGCTGGCCACCGCGCCGTCGGATATCCGGACCGCGGGCCTGTCTGCGACGATGCCCAGGCGGACCATGTCGTCGCGGAGGCGGCGGGACAGCTCCCGGCGCAGCGCGTGGTCGGCGGCCATCAGCAGCACATCGGTGCCGTCCAGGGCCAGCGCGAGGTAGTGGACCGCGGCGGCGTCCATCATCTGCTCCGGCTCGCCGCCGGTGATCCGGGCCTGCTGATCGTACTCGGCCAGCACCGAGGTATCCCCGTCGCGCAACCGCAGGCTGGCCGCCTGCTCCCACGCGGCGCGGAACCGGACCGGCTCAGCAAGCTGCACGGAACCGAGAGCCTCGGCGAGCAGCGACAGGCCGCCGCCGTTTTCCACCGCCTGCAGCTGCTGCGTGTCCCCGGCCAGGATCACCTTCGCGTCGCTGGCGGTCGCCTGGGCGATGACATCGGCCAGATCCGGGTTAGCCACCATGGACGCCTCGTCCATCACCACCAGGTCCCCGGGCCACAGCTCGACGGGGCCGCGGGCGCCGCGCTGCCCGGGCAGGTGGCCCAGGAACTGGGTGGTGTTGTACGACTCCGGGACCCCGGCGGCGAGAGTGTTGCGGGCCGACTGGGACGGTGTGATCCCGATCACCCGGCCGAGCCCAGCCGCGGCCCACGCCCGGCCTACCGCGGCCAGCACCCACGTCTTCCCGGACCCGGCGGGCGCGTTTATCACCGACACGCGCTGGCCGTCGGTCAGCACCGACAGCGCGGCTGCGGCCTGATCCACCCGCAGCCCCGCTGCGTGCGCGGGTCTTGCGCGTCCCGCGCATGGCCGGCCAGCGCGCGGTCCAGCTGCGCCAGGTCCGCGCCGAGCGTCCGCGCGGCCTCGGCGCGGTCCATGCGCGGCGCGGCGCTCGCGCGCGCCAGTGCCACCATGCGCTGTTCCATGGTCAGCTGCGTGTGCGTGGCGTACCGCACGCCGCCGTGCCGGTGGTACACGCTGCGCCCATCGGCGCGCAGCAAGCTGGCCGGCGCCTGCAGCGGTTCCGGCGCCTGCAGACAGGCCACCGGCTCGAACTCCGACCGCAACGTCCTATCAGCGAGGTCCTCGAGCAGGGCGGCGGCCGCAGCAGGGTCCATGCCGGTCCGGGGAAGGACCCGGCCCAGGTACTTGATCAGATCGGCGCGGGTCCAGGTGCTCTCATCCTGCTGCGCCAGCGCCAGCGCCTTCTGCGCCGCCCGCGCCAGCTCAAGCTGGCTCGGCGCCAGGCCGGGGTCACCCGGGCCGCGCGGGCGGGCGCCCGCATGGCTCCCGCCGCGGTCGTGCCATACCGACGGCGCGACCGACGCCAGGCTCACGCCGAGACTCCGCGCGAGCGTGTCCGCCCAACCCGCGTGCGCCTGCGCGACATCCAGCGCGCCGTGCTTGGGGGCGCGCGTTTTGAAGTTTGACGCCTGCGCGAGCCGCGCCAGCTCACGCTGGGACGGCGCACGGCCGTACTGCGCCTCGAACCGCGCCGCGCGGGCACGCAGATCGGCCGTGATGGACTGGCGGCGGGAGGAGAACAGCCGCATCATCTCCCCCGAGATGCCTCGGATCTCGAACCCGTGCCCGTCATCGCGGGCCTCCCAGGCCAGGCCGAACCGGGCGGTGAGGGCTTCTTCGAGGTGCTGGGAGACGATCGCGGCTACCGCGCCGATGTGCTCGTTGTAGCCGAAAGAATCCGGCGCGCGCCACTTCCCGTCGGTCACGGTACGGGCAGTGTGGGCGATCTGGGAGTGGACGTGCAGCTGCATGTCCCCGTTCCGGGAGGTGTGCTGCAGCCAGTGCGCCACCGCCAGATCGGCCTCGTGCCACTGGCCGGTCTCGCGGCCGTGCACCCGGCTGTTGTGCGACCCGGTCCGGGTGTAGCCCGCCTCCCGCTGGAAGTAGCCGAACCCGGCCCGGACCGCGTTCCAGATCATCTCATCGACCTCGGCGACCAGCTCGGACCAGTACTCCTCCCCCGCCTGGTCGCCGGCCTGGCGTGCCAGCCGGACATTCTCCCCAAGCGAGGCGTGGAAGATCGAGATGGACTTGGACAGCGAGATCGTCAAGTCAAAGAAGATCAGGCCCTGCCCGGCTTGTCGGGTGGCTTCGGTCCGCAGTTCGTGCTGGCGCTCGGCGGTAGCGTGCGGTTCGGCAGCCAGCAGCCGGGCGTACAGGTCCGCGGCTTTCCGGCCATTGGCTGGCGGCTTGCCCAGCGGGGTGCTGTCGGGGGCTTTGCGCTGGCCGAACAGCAGGTCATACGCGCCGCGCTCCACCACCTGGCCTGGCTCCAGGCCCAGCGCCTCGGCGCCCGGACCCCACCAGCGGCCCGGCGGCTCCCCGTCGCTCTCACTAGCCTTAAGGTAATACCCGGCCGCGTCCTTGACCGAGTCCCGGTCCACCTGCTTCCAGATGTACTCCAGGTCATAGCCCTTGCTCAGGGTCGCGACAACCGCCACCGGCTAACGCCAGCCGGAGCGGAACTTCCCATGCTCATCTGATGGTGCATGGGTGTGGAGCCCAGAACGATCAAGGGAAGCCAGGAAACGATCACAGCTCAAGGATGACAAAACGGTCGATCAATGTAGGTTCTCATCTGCGATGTCGCTTTCTCGTATCGCATGTCGCTTTAATGTCGCTTACGACTTGTTTGTGAGAATTTGACGGCGTGGCGGCGTGACCTGGCGCTGGGCCGGTGGCAGTATCGCGACTGTGCCTTCCGGGCGTGAGCGCCGTCCCGACCGGGTCCGCGTGCGGTATCGCAGGGCTGATGGCGGGTTCGCCGAGACGACCCTGGATCGCGTGGTGCCTGCTGAGGTGGTGGCGGGCCTGCCGGTTCGCGAGTTCCGCTGGTATAAGGGCCGGCAGCATTATTCGGGCTGGTACTGGTCGGCGACGATGAACGGGCATGTGGTGTATGAGAGCCGGCTGGAACTGGCCAGGATCATGCTGGCCGACTTCGACCCCGCGGTGGCCGGGCTGGCGGCGCAGCCGTTCCAGCTGGCCGGCCCGGACGGCGGCCGGGACCGGCGTCATGTCCCGGACCTGCTGCTGGCGGGCGGCGACGGCACAGTGACGGTGGTGGATGTCAAGGCCGCGTCGCGGCTGGGTGATCCGGAGGTCCGGGCGCAGTTCTCGTGGACGCGCGCGGTGGCGGCGAGCCGGGGATGGGGGTTCGAGGCCTGGTCCGGCGCGGACAAGGAGCTGCTGGACAACGTCTGGTTCCTAGCCGGGTACCGGCGCGGCCTGGTTATCAGCTCGGGGCTGCTGCCGGTGGTGCTGGATGCCGCGCGGGAACAGGCCACGATCGGCTCGGTGGAGCGGGCGCTGGCCGGCGAATATCCGGTTCAGCTGGTCCGCCCGGCGGTGCTGCACCTGTTGTGGACGGGGCGGTTGCGGGCGGATCTGCGCAGGCCGCTCGGCGCGGCCACGCCGGTGCGGCTCGCCGCGGGGGCTTCGTGATGAGCGGCCAGGTGCTGTCGATCGCGCCGGGCAGCCGGCTGAGCTTCGACGGCGACGTGGTCGAGGTGGTGGCGGTCGACGGGGTGCGGGTGACGCTCCGCAACGACCGCACCCGCCGGTTCACCGCCGTGCAGATTTCCCGGCTGGCGGCATCGGCCCGTCCGGCGGGCGGGACTGTTCGGCCCGGTGATGACGGCGTGTCACCCGGGCTCGCGCTCGGCAGCCTGACGAGTGAGCAGCTGGATCAGCTCGCGGAGCAGGCCGGGCACGTGCGGGAGGTCCTGACCGGTTATAAGTCCGGTCATCCGGACCGGGCCCGTTCCGGCGAGCCGCGTCCGGGATACCGGGCGGGGCAGCCGCTGAAGGCCCGCTATCGGGCCAAGGCGGAAGAACTCGGGATCACCAGCCGGACGGTCGAGCGGTGGGTGGCGGCCTACCGTGCCTCCGGGGAGGCGGGCCTGGCCGGCCTGCGGGCGCTGCGCGGCCGGGGCACGGCGGTAGATCCCCGCTGGGATGAGGCGGTGCGGCTGGTGCTGGCCGAGATGGTCAGCGACTCGACGCCGACCCGGTCGGCGGTGCTGCGCAAGGCCGGCGCGCGGCTTGATGAGCTGCACGGTGCCGGCGTGGTGCCGCGGCCGTCGGCCGCGACCGCTTACCGGCGGCTGGCCGAGCTGGCCAGGGGCACCAACGCGGTGTCCGGCAGCGCGAAGGGCCGCCGGTCGATCGCGGACCGGCCGCAGGGGGCCTACGGGCGGCTGCGCGCGATGCGGCCCGGGGAGTACGCGATCCTGGACACCCAGGATCTGGACGTGTTCGCGATGGAACCGGTCACCTGCCGGTGGGTGCGCACCCAGCTGACGGTGGTCCAGGACCTGTTCACCCGCTGCATCACCGGGCTGCGGGTCACCCCGGTATCGACCAAGGCAGTGGACGTGGCGGGCGTCTTGTTCCAGGCGATCGCGCCGCGGCCCGCGCCGCAGGACTGGCCGGAGGAGGCGTGCTGGGCCTATCACGGGGTGCCGCAGCAGCTGGTACTCACCGGGGAGGGGCGGCTGCCCGGGGTCCCGGCGTGCCCGCCGGAAACCCTGGTGATCGATCACGGCAAGGCGTTCCTCTCGGCGCACGTGATCAGCGTGTGCACCCGGCTGGGCATTTCCATCCAGCCGGCCCAGCCGAAAAAACCGACGGATAAGCCCACTTGCGAAAGGTTTTTCAAGACCCTGCGGGAGGGACTGATCCAGCACCTGCCCGCCTATAAGGGCCCGGACATCTATAGCCGCGGCGAGCATGTCGAAGATGCCGCGTTCTTGTTCACCCACGAGCTGGAAGACGTGATCACCGAATGGGTCGCGGTGACGATCCATTCATCGAGCAGGTCCTGCAGTTCGGCCAGCGACCAGACCGCGTCCTGCCCGGCGTTCTTGCCGCGCCGGTCCACGCTGCGCCCGGCATACCCGGCGACATGCTGGGCGAACAGGGAGGCGACGGAAGCAAAGGCCCGCTCCACCGTGCCCTTCTCCCAAGGCGAGCCTTCGTGGGTGGGCTGGAAGTTCACGCCCATCGCGCGGCAGGCGGCCTGGAATGCCCGCGACAGGTAGACCATGCCGTGATCGCACACCACTGTCTCCGGGACGATCACCGGCCGCGCCGCCGCACAGGCCAGCCGCTCGTCGACCCCCACCAGCCGCTCATGCGGCCGAAGGGACACAGGAGTGTTGCTAGCCGCCGAAATGGCGGTCTAGCTGGGAAAACTTTGTGGGCGCAACTGGGTTCGAACCAGTGACCCCTCGCTTGTAAGGCGAGTGCTCTTCCGCTGAGCTATGCGCCCTCGGCGCCGGCCTTCGGACCGTTCGCCTGGATCGCAGCCAGCGTACCGGTCCCGTGCCGTGGCTGCACCTGACGGGCGGCGCTGAGCTGGCATCAACCTGAAGGGAACAGTGTTCTCCGTCCAGGCCTGCCTGCCGCCCTGGCCCGGTCGGGCCCGAGACCGTTTAAGCCATAGCAGTGGCCGAGGTGGCCGGATGAGCACGGAGCGGCCCCTTCGCAGGCTCTGCCGCGAATTCTGTGATCCGGTTACGCAGGGTGCAAGATGACGCGCTTGCGGAGCAGGTCGAAGCTGGCGCGGCCGTACATCTGGCGCTTGATCATCTTGATCTTGTTGACCGTGCCCTCGACCTTCCCGGAGTTCCAGTGCAGGGTGAGGCCGTTGATGACTGCTTGCATGTCGTGGCGGATGCCGATGGTGAAGGAGCGCAGGCCGGCCTGGTCGTCGGCTTCCACGGCGGCGAGCCAGGCTTCGAGGTCGCGGCTGCCGGTGCGGGCGGTCATCATCTCGGCGAATGCGGTCACGTGCCCGGCGAGCGCGTCGATGTGCGGGCAGCGGGCGCGGATGGCCTCGAGCTGGGCCTGCTCGTCCGGCTGGAGGTGGTCGGGACGGGTCAGCAGCCAGCGGGTGATCTGGCGGGTCTTCGGGACTGCCGGGGCCGGGTCCGGGGCGGCGAGCGCCTGCCGGAATGGCCGCACGTAGCGGCGGACGGTCTGCTCGCTGCCGGCCCAGCCCCGTTCCCGCAGCTCGGCGTGCAGCGCGGCGGCGTCGGTGACGCCGTCGTTCCACCGCTGGCGCAGGTACGGCGTGAAGTCATCCAGCTTCGATTCCCGGCTGGTGGCCTTGCCCAGCAGCTCCTCGGCGCTGGCAGCGCGGGCAAACCGCTGCACGGTCTTGCGGTCCAGCCCGGTGGCGCGGCTGATCCCCGACAGCGATTCGCCGGCGTCCAGCCGTCCGCGGATCTCGGCGTGGCGTTCCCGGGTCCGCCTGACCAGGCGGCGCTCGCGGCCGCACGCGTCCAGGAGTCCCTCCGGCATGACCGCCCGCTCGTCCTGCGCTGGCGGTTCGTGCTCCGGCGTGTCCGCCGTGCCCGGCGCGCCGGTGTCGTCGGCGTCGCTGCCGCCGGGCTGGTCCTTCAGGCAGCCGCGGTGGGCAGCCACCGTCTTCCCGGCGTATTCGGCCAGGTTGTGCCACAAGTGCCAGCGGTCGGCGATCTGGATCGCGTCCGGCGCGCCCGCCCTGGCGCCCTCGGCGTAATTGCCGGCCCGGTCCCGGCAGATCACCGTAGCGCCGGAATGGGCTTTCAGCCACGCCTCGAAGCTGGCGGCCTCCCGGTCCGGCAGCAGGTCGACCACGTCCCCGGTGCGCATGTCCACCAGAACCGTGCCGTATACCTGGCCCTTGGCCAGCGCGAAGTCATCGACCCCGAGGACCTCCGGAGCGGCGGTGACCTCCGGCTCCGCCGCCGCGGCGATCAGCCGCAGCACCGTCGAGGGGTGCACGGCGATGCCGAGGGTCCCGGCCAGCCTGGCGGCGGCCCGCCCGGCCAGTTCCAGCCCGAACCCGGCCAGCATGCCCAGCAGCGGGACGCTGCGCCGCCGGTACCGCTCGCTCACCCCCGCGGCCTGCTCGGCGAAGGTGACCGCCGTGCACCCCGGGTTCCCGCAGCGGAACCGGCGCACCTGCAAGACGATCAGCACCGGCCGGCCACCCGCCGCGCCGTCCGCCATCACCCGCGAATACCCGCCATGCACTCGCGCTGACTCCTGCCCGCACCGCGGGCAGCATGCCCCGCCGGCCCGGCACGACGCCGAGATCACCACCGCATGCACGATGTCTTCCACGCGATGCACGCGCAGTCCCGCCAGGTGCGGGAACAACACGGTCAGCAGGCATTCGCCCTGCTCACAAACGTCCCAGACAAGACGCGGGGCGCTGGCCGCCCCCGCTGGCGGCATGACAGACTGAGGCGGCAACGAGGCTCCCGGGTACGAGGATCTTGGCAGACCCGCGTCTTACCGGAGCCTCGTTGCCCGATCACGCCGACACGCCGCAGCTATCCCAGATCGTCACATTCCCAGCACAAGCCGCAAGCGGCACAGCTCTCCCACGCATCTCACTATCCGTAACACGTCACAGAATTCGCGGCAGAGCCC
>Ga0302325_10014565_pt1 | contig 16738 bp, 23 predicted proteins | sample Palsa_T0_2_FD_201948 | JGI IMG/M metagenome (GOLD analysis project Ga0302325, IMG submission 201948) | Peat permafrost microbial communities from Stordalen Mire near Abisko, Sweden - Palsa_T0_2 | ecosystem: Environmental > Terrestrial > Soil > Palsa > Peat permafrost | place: Sweden: Abisko... | reverse complement strand
GCGTTCGTCGGGGTGGTGCCGGCGCCAACTGTCTTCGACGCATTGGCGGACCCGCAACCGGCCGCGACGGCAGCGCTCAACAGGATTGCGGGCATCCACCGTCGCACGATTCCCGACGGTAGCGACAAGGCGGGAAGCGCGCCAACGATCCCGCTCAAGCCTAGGGGAATGTCATCCCTCGCCGCAGTTGAAAGCGAGGTAGCCCAAACGTCTCGGAATGTCCTACCGGCCGTGGTAAACAGCTGATACACCTCCGATAGGGGTCCCCCACTTGTTGGGGTGGGGATCTCAGCGTGAGGTCGGCAACCCCGACCTTCATAGGAGGACTTCCCGTGGCTCATGTTGGTGGACAGCTTCAAGCGCAGTTCATGGCCCGCATCCGCGGTCGTGATCCGGAGCGGTGCCTTGTCGTGCCGGTCGATGTCGGCAAGGCCGTGGCGATGGCCCTCGTCGCCGACCACTACGGCGAGATGGTCGTCGAGCCGTTCGAGTTTCCGCTCACAGAGACGGGCTTCGGGTTGTTGGCCACGGCGATCGCCCGGGCGTCGGCCGGGCGGTGCGCTGAGATCGTGCGGGTCGGGGTGGAGTCAGCCGGTCACTACCACCGCACGCTGGTCGCCCGGCTGCGCGCGGAGGGGCTCGAGGTTGTCGAGCTCAACCCGGCCGCGGTGAAGGAGGCCCGAGCTCAGCAGTTGTTGCGTCGGCTCAAGAGCGACGCCCGCGACCTCGGTGCGATGGCCGAGCTGATGGTCCGCGGCGCCGGTCGGCGCCCAGCGGTCCGGACCGACGCGCTCGCCACCCAGGCGGCGTGGGTCGCCCACCGGCGACGCAAGGTCGCCGCCCGGGTGGCGTTGGCGAACCAGGTGATCGGCGAGCTCGACCTGGTGTTCCCCGGGCTTGATGGGTGCTTCTCGGATCTGCTCCGCTCGAAGGCCGGCGGGGTGCTGGTCAGCGACATCTGCGACCCCGACCGCGTCCGCCGCCAAGGGATCGAGGGCCTGCGCCGCTTCGTGGCCCGTCGCGGCGTCGCCCTGTCCGGCCCGAAGGCGGCCCAGGTCGTCGACGCGGCCCGGGTGGCGCTGCGCCTGCCCAGCGCGGAGCGGGCAGCTCTGGGACGGGTCCTGGCCGCCGATCTGGCCTTGCTCGCCGGTCTCGAAGCGGAGATCGGCGCGGCGGAGGCCGCGCTCAGCGAGGTCCTTGCCGCCACCCCCGCCGCCGTGCTCACGAGCCTGCCGGGTGTGGCTGTCGTCCGAGCGTCGAACTACGGCGCCGGCATCGGCGATCCCGCCCGGTTCCCGAACGCAGCGGCCGCGTACCGCTCCGCCGGTCTCGTCCCCGCCTCCTATGAGTCGGCCGGCCGTTCCCGGCCTCGCCAGCACATCAGCCGCGAAGGTTCGGTCGAGCTGCGCCAAGCGATCATCGAGCTCGGCCGTGGACTCGCCCAACACGAACCGGACTTTGTCGCCTACCGCCACCGGCTCCTCGACGCCAACAAGCCAGCGTCGATCGCCGCCGTCGCCGTCGGGCATCGCGCCCATCGCCTCGCCTTCGCCATGCTGCGCGACCAGAAGCCCTACGACCCAGCCAAGTGGTCGGGGTCCGTGGCGGCGGGCATGACCGCCATGGCGAAGACCCAAAAGGCCCACCAGAACGACGTGACGTGCCCGCCGCCGGCCACAAGCGTCGCCGAAGGAGGTGAACGACACAACACCACCCACTGGCGCGCTCAGGGCTGACACCCCCGAATCGGCGGAAGAGGCCCGGGACGACGTCGCCGCAGCTATGACGCCCACCAGGGACGTCGCTCCTAGCAAGACGCCGGGCCTCTCCCACTGAAGCGAGCACGAACGTGGTTGCCTGACCCGTCCCCAACGAGGTCGCGTACGTCAGCGTGTTGCCGCCCCGGGAGCGCCGCCGATCCAAGGACACCCCGAGCCAGCTTCACCGCGCCCCTCGACGAGCGCCCACTTCAACGCGGCCCACAATCAGCCTTGACAACTCAGACGGTTGCTAGGGCTTGCGTGCGGTGACCCGGATCTGGTCTCCTCGCTCTCGATACTCTCCGCTTTGCACGAGGGTGATGTCGGCAAAGCGAGCGGCTCGAAGTCTGGATTCCAGTGTGGCGGGATCGAGCGGTACGAACGTGTCGTCGATGTGAGCTCGCCGGATACGGTCAGTGTCAAGGGAGTCCGTTGCCACAAAGCTGCCGCCGGATCGCAGCACTCGGTGCAGTTCGCCGAACAGCTGATCTTGCGCCGCCTCAGAGGGCATGTGGTGCAGCATCGCGAAGCAAGTAGCGGCCGAGAATCGATCGTCTGGCAATGGCAACTCGGTGCCGTCACCCCAGATGACCTCGACATTGGTATCGGCGAGGCGGACTTTCAGGTCGGCGGCAAGATCGGCGTCGATCTCAACTGCCGTGACGGCGGCCACGCGGTGGCGCAGAAGGTCGGTGGTCAGACCTGGCCCGGGTCCGATCTCCAGCACGTCATCGCCCAGCTCGATGGTCGACTCAAGCCACGGGAGCAGGTCGGTCCGCAGGGCGTCGGCCCATTCGGAGCTGGCGAGATACTCGAGATGGGTTCTGTTCATGCCCTATTGCTATACCGGCCAGACGCCCGCCGCATACCGGGAACGTCCAGGCCCGCAGGCACCGGACCGAGCAGCTCATCAATCACCGCATCGGGATAGGCCGGCCGGAACCGTTCGTAGGCCTCGGCTTGCTGGTCGAACAACCTCGAACGTTCCTGGGCCAGAGGTCGCGCTGCCAGACGGTGGCGTTCCACGGTGGCATCCACAGACGCCAGCCAGCCCCGATCGACGGCCTGGGGTGCAGGTGACACCACGGGAAAGTCGACTAATCGCTCTGAGGCCGAGCGGTATCCGGTGCGGGCAGTTGCGGACGGATGCCTCGCGCACCGCCCTGGCTGGCTTCAGGCGGCCCTCCCCAAAGGAAGCAAACTGGGCTGCGATGCAATGGATTCTCGGAGGCCAGGTCACCTCACATCGACATTGATCCGGTACGATCGCAATCCGTCCGTGTACGTCATCGACTACGTCATCTACGGCCTGTGGGTCCTCTTCTGGTTGGCATGGCTGGCGGCCGCCCTGACGGCCAAGCGGGCAGCTCAGTCACGAATGCGACAGTTCGTCGGCTTGAGGGTCGCCCTTTTCGTCATCCTGATCTTGGTCAGTCGCTCGGGAGCCTTCAAAGGTCACCACGCCATCGTGAGCAACCCCATTCTCCAAGGCATCGGCATGGGCCTGTTCCTGACCGGGTTGGGACTGGCTCTGTGGGCACGGGTCTACCTGGGACGGAACTGGGGTACCCCGATGTCCGAGAAGGTGGACGCGGAGTTGGTCACCACCGGGCCCTATCGGTATATCCGCAACCCCATCTACTCGGGACTGATCCTCGCCGCCATCGGGACGGCGGTAGCCGTGAGCTGGTATTGGCTCGTTGCCGTCGTGTTCATGGGCGCGTACTTCATCTACAGCGCAACCGTCGAGGAGCACACCATGGAGCGCCTCTTTCAGAACGACTATCCGGCATACAAGCGCTCGACCAAGATGCTGATTCCTTTTATGTTCTGAGCCATCAGCTGGTCGAGGGTGTCCCCGAATCCCGACCAAAAGAATAGGGTCAGGGTCGCCCAGTACGCCGGGTTGGGCGCACAGAACGACGGCGAGCATCCCCAGCGATGCCGCGCCCGATTCGGCGCTCGGCGCAGAGGGGCGATGACAGAACATGCACGCCGAAGAACGTTCCGCCGCTGGCCTCGCCGCGCACCGAACGGCGGGTCGGTGGGCGCGAATACCGGACGGTTCGCAATCGACAGCCCAGGCCGGCCTTCGGTAACGGCCGCCGGCGCAGCAACCGCAGTATCGCTCGGTCTGCTTGACACCCCGGACGTTTCGGCCCATTATTGATGACGTGACATTGAATGATCCATCACCTATTACCCCGACCGTCGTCTGTGTCCCCTGCTTCTCTGGCGCTCCATGGGACCTGGACCATCTCGTCGCATTGGCATCCTGGCCTCGCCGGACCATGCGCCTGCCCGAAGGGCTCACCCAGGTGGAGGCCTACGCCGACGCTCTGGCCGAAGAGGTCAACGACCTCGACTCCTACGTCCTGGCGGGGGATTCGTTCGGCGCTGTCATCAGCCTCACCTTGGCGCTGCGGCAACCAGCCGGCCTGGTTGGCCTGGTCCTGTCCGGCGGGTTCCCCGCCAACCCTCTCCCCAAATGGAAGGGGCTCGCCGCCCACCTGTCCCGGTATGCCCTGGGACCGCTGTACCGCCAAGGCACCCTGCGCGTTCACGCCTACCAACTCCACTCGACGTTCGACGCTCACGCAGAGGCTCCCCAGACCCAGGCGGACTACCGGCGCCTGTTCGTCGAGAACACGCCCCGTCGCAGCTACAGCGCCCGGGTCACGTCCGTCACGCACTTCGACGTCGTCGACTGCCTCCAGCAAGTCGACGTCCCGACGCTGATCATCACCCCCGCTGATGACAGGCTGGTCGGGGAGACAGCAGCCAAGCAGATGCTCGACGGGATCGCCGGGTCACGCGAAGTGGTGCTCCCCGAAACTGGGCACATGTTCCGCTTCACGCATCCGACGCTCTATGCGCAGACCATCTGCGACTTCCTCGCCGGGATCACCGCAGCGGCTGCCTCTGGAGTCAGTCCTCGCTGATGGACGCGTCCGAGGAACTGCGGTATCTGATCCTCGCCGCGCAACGGGAGGGCAACCGCATCCTTGGCGACCTGCTCAGACCTCTCGGACTCTCACCTTCGCAGGCCGAGGTGCTGCGAGTCCTCGCCGACCACGGGCCTCTGGCCCTCGTCGACCTGGGCGCCAGGCTCGTTTGCGAGAACGGCAGTCCTAGCCGTCTGGTCGATGGACTCGTCACCGGCGGGCTGGTAGAGCGTATCCCCTCGGCCGAAGACCGCCGTCGCGTGCGCCTCTCCCTCACCCGTGAAGGAACGAAGAAGGCGCGGGCAGTCCAACGGACCGAAGCAGACCTGCATGAGCTGATCGGTAACGCGCTCTCCGCAAAGGACCGGGTCCTCGCCAAGCGAGTCCTCTGGGAGCTGGTCTCCGGATTGCCGGCTGGCGATGCGCTCGCGCTGCGAATCAAGTCGCGACCATCTGCCGAATCGCCATAGGGCCTCAGCCCTGCGTTTCGGCCTTCAGGGCGACGGGTGGGACACCCACGGCCCCATGCATGAGGCGGGAGTCTGACTTTGGGAAGCTCTCGGCCGACAGCCGAGACTCAGCCTTCGGGGCGGAGGTGACGACGCCGCCTCAGAGCAGAACCGAAGGGCCTGCCGAGCGGGCTGGAAGCCATCCGCATGACTGCAGATCCCGAGCGGATCGAACCTCTGGCCGACCATGTCGGAAGTGAGGTCCCGGTCGAGTGCTGGCAGGCCGAAGCCTGGGTCGCGAGCTCGCCGCCCCGTCCGGTGCCGTCTCGCCTGCACATACGCGGCGACAAGACTCCTCGGCCCGGCCAGGCGGTCTGGCGCGAGGATGGCATGCGACCGCAGGGGGCCACATGAGCGCAGCGGACAATCTCGCGGTGCACACCCGGTGGACGCAGGCCGAGGACGATCACGACCTGTCGCACCACGGCGACTTCGTACACGACGATATCGAGGTGAACCGCCCCGGCTCCGAGCCCGTCCGTGGGCTTGGCGGCTACGTGGCGATGATGGAGGAGACCTATGCCGGTCTCGACGGGTTTCGTGTCGAACTGGACGACCAGTTCGCCACCGACGATCGGGTGGTATGCCGGTGGCGGACGATCGGCACGCACACCGGAGACCTCTTCGGATTGCCGCCGACCGGTAAGCGCATCGAGTTCCCCGGCGCCAGCATCTGGGAGTTCGAAGGCGGCAAGGCCCGGCGAGGCTGGACCTTCCCCGACATCGCCTCGATCATGGCCCAGGTGATGCCGACGTAGCGCCGGTGCAGAACGGCGCTCCCGAACACCTACCCTCAGAGGCTCGTGGTCGCGTCAGGCACGTAGGCCGTCGTTTCCGGACGCTCCCCGGAGCGGTTGCCTGCGGACAGCATGATGGTGGCGGCGACCGCCGCCGCGCTGTGCACGTGGTCGTCGGGGTCCGGTCCGAGGGGCCACCAGCGGCAGATACATCTCGGGCGCACCCGGCCCTCCGGGAAGATCCGTCGGATGCAGTCGGACGACCACCCAGCCCGCGATCGCTCGGATGAGGGATGGCGGAGTTCGCCCGGCGCTCGGGAAGCTCGCTCAGGCCGTCGGGAGCGACCTCGTCGTCGGGGTCGGCGAGAATCCTCGCCGGCATCGACATAGGGGCGGCCTCGTCATGCGGTAACGAGAGCGGCGGCTACAGCGAAGGCGGGATCACCGGTGGACGTGGCGCCGCGTCGGCAGGCCTCGACCAGTTTCACCTGATGCGCGTCGCGGCTGCCTGACGCTGCCACTGCGATGGCATGCCAGTCGAGCTCGGTCGGCTGTCCCACCAGGGGCGACGCCTCCTCTCCATAGAAGGCCTCGTGGTCGCTTCGCACGCGGGCCAACAGCTCTAGCCTCGCCGTCTCTGCAACATGGGGGATGAGAAGCTCCGCCGCCATGGCACCAGTCACGCCGTGCAGGGTGAAGATGTTGGCGTCCTCGACGTAGCGGCGGGCGGCCGCAGCGGCTACGTCCAGGAGGGCGCGCATGGTGTCGGGCTCCTCGACGACCGACGCAGGCATTCCGCGACTGAAGCGGGCCGCCCAGTATCCGAGAGCCCGCGCCAGCTCGGCCCGGCGCGCCGTCGTATCCGACTCGGAGACAGCTCGGGTGGCGTGCGCAGTCCGGATGGCGCCGTGAAAAAGCTTGCTGGCGAAGGCCGGGATCAGCCTGGGCACCCACGTTGCGACGACCGCTTCCCACCCGTCGACGCGGATCGACGAGTCGAAGAACCCGATCCACTCCGGCAGTCGGCGGTAGTCGCCGAGGGAGTTCGCGCCGTCAAACCCGGCCGGGTCGACGAGCGGCACGACCTCCACCCCGTGACGGACATGGGCGAACCGGCCGGCCCAGCCCTCGAGATCGGCGTCGACCCCGAGGACATCGAGCGCTTCGCACGCCATCGGTCCGTGGTTCACGAACCCGTTGGGGAGCTCGAAACCGGCCGAAGCGAGCCGTTCGAACGCTGCGTCCAACCCCGAGCCGGTTCTCAACGGCCCCACAGCTGAGCCGAGCTGACGATGCCGTCGGGGAACTCGACGAACTCTATCGGCGTCCCGTCTGGGTCGTTTACGAAGAACATCCGTACGCCACCGATGTCGACCGGCGCCTGCGCCGGCGCGTAACCAAGCTCGACCACGCGGGCATGTGCTGCGTCGAGGTCGTCGACGCAGAATGAGATGTTCGTGTAGCCAAGGTGCGGACCCGCGGGCGGGCGCTCGGTGCTCCCCAATGCCAGCAGCTCGACCATGGCGCCCGCGACCAGCCCGCCAGCCATGCGGCCCTTGGCGCCGCGTTTCCCGGTCACCGCCTCGAGGGACGGGCCTTCGAGCTCGATGTCGAAGACCAAGTCGAAGCCGAGCAGTCGCCGGTAGAAGTCGAGTGCCCGGTTCATATCGGCCACCCCGATGCAGATGTGGGAGAACGACCGGAGCCCGAGCGGCGAGGGCTCAGCCATCGTCCCCAAGCCTAGAACCGGGATGGATCATCAGCGCTCCCGCGGCTGTAGTCGTCAGCGATCAGGCCTTCGGGGGCTCGGTGGCCCAGGTCAGAGGACCTCAATCTCCGGTTATTGGCGCACGGTCTCACGGGCAGCCTTTATACAGGTATGCCGCTCCGGGGCCGTTTCCACTATCGCCTTCTCCCGGCCCCCCAACCAGCATCACCCGGCCGAGGACGGCGACCGCGAAGCCAAACGAGTCCTGGCGTGTGTCGTTAGGATCGAACAAGGAGCGCGTCGGTCGGTTAACGCCGAAGTCGTTGTAGACGTAGACGGCCCCGGCGCGAGGCTGGTTGCTGGTGGAGGGTGTGCCCCAGGCTCCGACAACCGCGGTGGCGCCGGATAGCGCCACCGTCGCTCCGTAGTAATCGCTGTTCGATTTGGTCGTGAATGGGTCCTCGAGTGTCGCAATGGGCGAGGTATCCCATTGCCTGTATTCGAAGACCTTCCGTGCGAGGCGCTATCGCACGCCGCGGATACCAATGCGCGTCCGGGAGAGACGGCCACTGCTGCGCCGAAACAGGCCGCTGAAGCCGGAGCTGGTAGGGCAGCAGTCGGTGTTTTCGGCCATCCCGAGGGACCCTTGTCGTAGATGTAGGCGGATCCCGACGCGCCGGCGGTGTGGAGAGCGCCAACGATGATCGTGGACCCGTTGACCGCCACCGAGGTACCAAATAAGTCGTCGCTTGTGAGGGCTGGGTCGCTGAGTTCGGCGCTCGGTGCGGTTGGCCAGCCGATGGAACCCTCCGAGTAGATGTAGGCGCTACCGCCGTTGGATCCGTATGGAGCCCCGACGATCAAGGTGGGTCCGTCCAGGGATAGGGACGAACCGGAGTCTGCGGATCCTGGGCCGGGAAGGAAGGTCGTAGGTTCCGTCGGCCAGCCTTCCCGACTCCTCATGTATATGTATGCTCCGGCTCGGCCACCGTCCGAGAAGGGTGCGCCAACGACGGCAGTGGCATCCGAGACAGCCACGCTGATTCCGAAATTGGCGCCAGCTCCCGATGGAGGCTGGAGCACAATTGGTGAGCCCCACCCGTTACCCTGCCGTTGATATAGAACGGCATCGCCTATATCGCCTGATGTGCTAACCGACGCTCCCAGCAACACGACATCGTTCGATAGAGCAACTGCGAAACCGAGATCGGTCGCGGCCGCGTCAGGATCGGTGAATGTGTGAACGCCAGTCCGGGCTGCCGCTCGCAGAGGTATAGGCGATGTCTGCGTAACCTCTGCTGTGGCGCTGGGAGTGGCAGTGAACTGCGTTGTAGCGAGGACGCTCAAAGAGATGATCGCCCAGGATCGTCCACGGCTGTGCTGCAATCGCGTCGACGACCTGCTTTGTGACCAACGAGCACGCAGCCTCAACATCGTGTCCCCCCAAGCAGCTTCTTCCGCACACGCCGATCGAACCTCGGCAACCGCTCAGGCAGGTCACCAGTATGCCTCCTCGCGAAACCACTCTGCCGATGGGATCGGCCGCTCTGCTGACCAAGCGACAAACGCACTCTGTCGATGAGCCAGCGAGTGTGTGAATAGGCCCAGAATGCCGGTGCTCCGCAGGCCGACTACCGAAACGACGCGACCAAATCAGGCTGAGCCGCCGGCAGCGGGCCGACCGCAGTTCGGCGACACTGGGCCATGGCCTTCGGTCAACAGTCAGGTTTGCCAGCGCCGGCGAGGGATGTCAAGGAGCTACTGAGCCTGCTCCAGGACCTCGGGCACAGCGACTTCCGCGACGCGCGGGGCCCGATGGGGCTCACGCAGCGCCAAGCCGCCGGGAAGTTCACCCGAGACGAGGTAGCCGCGCTCATCGAACGGCTCCAGCAGGGCCAGGCGGACCGGAGCGATTCCGTGTCCGCGAGACCAGCCGAGACGGTGACAGCTGTTGTCGAAGTCGCGCTGCGGCGCTGGCCAGCCGAGCAACTTGCGGCCGAACTGACCCGTCGCGGCTGGACGGTTATCGCGCCGTGAATCGGGGCTCGTCTCGGACGCGGACCTGATATCCCCATGTCAGTCTTCAAGACCGTTCGAACTCCGCTTTGATCTTCTGCGACGTCGCCTCTGCATCACTGAGCGATGCGGTCAGAGGGGGTTGCTGCGCCATGTACTCCACTCCTCGAAGGTCTCCCTCGTCCTTCTTCGGAACGAGCCAGAGATGGAAGTGCGCCACTCGCTCCATCAAGGCTAGGTAGTAGACGCGCTCGACTCCTGTGGCTGCCTTGACCGCCGGTACGAGCCGATGGAGAAGCGAACCGAAATCGGCTGTTTCAGCCGGCGTCATTTCACCGAAATCCAACACATGACGACGAGCCTGGACGATGACCGTTCCTGCGCCGGCCGACTTCAGCGGGGCGTGTTCGACGAGGTAGTGCTCGTCTTCGACGATGTAGCCACTTGGGCGGGTGGCGTCCAGGAGCTCCGACCCCGTCTTCAGGCCGTCTTGCTGCCGGCAGATGTTGCAGTCCGAGCGGTGATAGTACGGCGGCGCACCGACCTCCGCAGAGCCTTCGCTGGCGGGCGCCTCGGGATATGTGAACATGGATCTCTGTCCTTTCGTGTGCGGGTCGGTCACGCGGAAACACACAGGTTGGTGCCGTCGGGAGCTCAAGAGCGCCGAGAACTCTGACTCCGAAGCGGCGTCTCCGTCAGCTCGCTAGGAAGGGAAGGAAGGCGGCTAAGAACCGCTCGGGCAGCCGTGCATCAGGACGACCGCCGCACCATTGGCCTCGGAGCTCGACGGCACGTCCATGTAGGCCATCGTGAGCGTCTGCAGGTCGTTGACCACCGGCAGGAACCCAACAGGGTACGGGTAGTCGAACTCTTCAAGTCCGATACCGAGAGCCTGCCGCGGTGGCGGTGGGATCTCTCCCATGGCGTCGTACTCTCCGTTCTCAGCTGGCTTCAAATGAATCGGGAGGGGGGTTTGCGTCACCCAAGCGTATCTTCGCCGTCGTCGACCGGCCCGCCGAAGCCGAGGCCATTGTTGCCGACGGGTCGCGCCCGTCCGGGATCGACCCCACAACACATTTCCGGTCAGTCCGGGCTCTGGGGCGCCCTTCGCGGCCAGCGCCCACACCCGGCTACTTCCGAACGCCAGCGTGCGATCATCTCCGCGACAAAAGGCGCTGAGGGTCGCGGCCGTCTACGTACCCGATGAAAGGAGGATGGATGCTGTAGCCGAGAAGCGATTGCACGAGCGGCGAGAAGGCCGAGGCCACGGATGGGGGCACGGCGAGGGTCATGTTCTCGATCTGGCGGATCCAGGGTTGGCAGTACTGAGGCGTGATTCCGAGACGCGTTCCGTTGCTGCGATTCGCCCCGCCACGGTGCAGCAGCGTTCCCATGAACACCACCACCGACCCCGCTGGCATGGTGATCTGCAGCGACCGCTCTTCGCTGGGGTCAGGCTCCTCATCGCCCCATGTGTGGCTGCCGGGGATCACTTCTGTGGCCCCGTTGTCCTCAGTGAAATCATCAATCGCCCAGATGGCCGAGATGCCCATGGGCTCACGGGGCCGCGGAATACGGCAGTAGCCATCGTCGGAGTGCAGCGTCTGAGCGGTCTCGCCCGGGTGCACATTGATTGCCAGGTTGGCCGACAGGAGGTAATTGGGATGCAGGGTGGCGTCGACCAGCTCGAGCACGGCTGGATGCTCGACGAGGGCCCCAACCGACGGAGCCTTGGCGAGCAAGCCATACACACGCTCTGAGTGGAAACCTTCAAAGTCGTTGCGACCAAAAAGACGGCCTTGGAGAAAGGGCGCGAGCTCTCGCCGGATGCTGGCGAGCTGGTCAGCACCAACCACCTGGGGAAGCACGACGTAGCCGTCCCGCCGTAGCTCGCTGACCAGATCCATACCCTACGAACCTACTGTGAACCAAGATGGCAGCAAGGCCCGCATGGCGCCAGAGCATCGAGCCGGCCGATAATCACAGTCCCGAACGACGAGTCGACTGCGGCCGGCGACGCGACCGAACGTCGGTCTGTGGTGACGGACACCTGCGGCGAGGACCTTGGCGTGTCGTTCTCGGCCTCTCACGAGGCTGCGATTCGGTGACGTGTCGTCGGTGAGCCGGGATGTCAGCGGCGGGCGTAGGTACGGAGGGCTTCGGCGACTTCGGGAGGCCCGGCCATCACGGCGATCTCGTCTGCCGTTCGGCGCGACGCGTCGGCGTAGCTCGGCTCGGCGAGGATCCGGCGAACTCCGTCCCTGACCTTGGAGGGGGTGGTCTCCCCGGGCAACAAGACGACGGCCTCGCCAGCCTGCTCGACCATGGCGGCATGGGTGAAGTTATCCGCTCCCTGCGGGATGACGAGCTGGGGAAGACCGTGGGCGAGAGCCCCGAAGGTGGTCCCGGCCCCGCCGTGATGGACCACGGCCTGGCAGCGAGGGAGAAGCTCGGCCTGGGGGATGAACCGCTCGACGCGGGTGTTGGCCGGGAAGGGCGCCAGGGCCGCGGGGTCGCCGTCTGCGCCGACGGTCACAACGACGTCGATCGGCTCGTCGGCCAGTCCTTCCAGCACCGGCCGGAAGATTTCCAGGTTGTAGTTGAAGAACGTCCCAAAGGTGACATACACCAGCGGGCGCGACGATCTCGTCGGAGACGCCGTCGGTAGCGGCGTGGGGCGAAGAGAGAGAACCTCACCGGAGGGAACCTTCAGTCGCTCAAGGGATGGGGGACAGATCCCGATCGTAAGATCTCGGTAGACGCCGGCGTATCCGGGCGCGTCGCGGCCGAATGAGCGCCACAGTGGCGAGACGGCGTCATTCGCGAGTTCGAAGACCTCATGATCAGCGAGGGGCCCGAGCAAGTGGTTGACGCCGGGCACGCCAAGCAGGTCCGCGGCGAGCGGGCCGGCGAGCGCGAGGTTTTCGAAGACGACCAGGTCGGGAGCGAGCTGGCGACCGCATTCGAGGACACCGTCGATCATGTCCGCTGCACCAATTTCACCGAACGCGCGCGGGACGAAGTAGTGGAGGATCCGCTCGGGAGCGATCCCATCTCCGGGGGTGCCTCTGGTGCGCCGGCGGAGCTGGTCCATCCATGCGTCCTCACCCTGGCCGGCTGCGAAGAACTCGGCTCCGGTTGCCTCGACCGTCGCCGCCACATCGACACCGCTGGCCACGACGACTTGATCGCCTCCAGCAAGAAGCGCCTTGACCAGCGGGACGAGCGGGTTGAGATGCCCCAACGCGGGCGTAGATACCACGAGAACCTTCATCGCGGGAACATATCCGCCGGAGGACTGCTAATCGCGACCCACGGTGTCCTCTCGGATCCCGACGACACTGACAAACAGCCACCGACCGAAGTGGGCAACCGAGATGGCCGCCGACTCCGCATCACGACACACTCGGCAATCGCTCGGGCGCCTCGAACTCAAAATCGGTAGCGGGTCTGAGCGAAGTTCCCCTTGGCGAACGCGAGGATCTTTGTCGGCAGGACCTCGAAGACCAGCGCCTCGCCGCCATCGCCCTGGAACGCCCCGTTGGCCACTTCAAAGTGCCAGTCGCCCTGGTACTTCGACTCCCAGGCGTCTGCCAAGTGGGTGAGACGGTGTTCGACAGTGACTTGCCGGGCGCTGCCCTCGACTACCACGTCGAGCCCCACCTTCCACGCGTTGTTGCCGGTGGTAAGAGCGCAGTGGGGATTCCGTGCCAGGTTGACGCCCTTCTGCTCGGCGGCTCCGGTACAAAAGCACAGGGTGCCGTCTTGCCACACGGCCGTGAGCGAGGTGACGTGCGGGCGCCCGTCGGCGCGCACTGTCGAGATCCAGAACAGCTCGGCCTCGTTGAGTGCACGGCGGACCTCCTCCCATGGCGTCACCACAGCGCCGGGGCCACTGAAACGACTATCGAGTTTGGTCACGGGATCCGTAGGTGCCACCGTTGTTGCCTCCATTCGCTACTGGGTAGACGTGGTGAACGCGCCAGACTCATCGCGCACGAGGGGGTCACGAAGCGGGCGCGCCCGCCGTCGTCGACGACGCCGGCACAGAGCACGCACCCGAACGACGACCACCGGTGAGTCTCGGGCCGACCCGCTGGAGGAGTGGGGACGTCCAGGCGGGCGCATCGCATCGGGAGCCGCTGCGCACCGCCGGGTTGAGCTACTGGCTCGTCGCCTGGCTCAGCCTTCGAGGTTGAGGTTGAGGGCGGCAATCACCGCCTCAGGATCGGTTGCACCTACGATCCACTCGTCGTAGGACTCACCTTCGAGCAGTACTCGCACACCGCGCGGCGTGTCGGTGTGGACGGCGATGAACATCTTGCGGCCGGCGCGACGGACGACCGCAACGGTCGCCCTGCCAGGGACCCTCATCCCGACCTTGAACCCGGTGTTGACACGCGTCATCTCATGGGCGTCGTCGAGCACTTCGACGCTCCGAACGGCCGAGAGTGGGACATGAAGGTCTCCATGCACGGCCTCGGCCTTCTCGATGGCCGAGAGGCGCAGGGTCAACTTGCCATCAGCTACATCAAGATCGGCCACGCCAACCTCGCAGCCAGACAGCCGGGACGCACAGCATCATGCGTCGAGTTCGGCCAGTACCTCACCGATGATCTTGGTCGTCTGATGAGCCGGGAGCGGATCGCCGCCCTCCGACTCCGCGACTTCGGCGGCAAACGCCTCGACCGAGTGCACACCGCCGACGAGGACGTGCCGTAGGGCTTCGCCGCTCGCTCCGGGATCGGCCAGCGCCCCGACGGCCGCGCCGACCGCATGATCGGGGGAGGTCGCCACGACGTGCACGACGGTCATGGCTTCCTGCCTGCCGGTGACCGTCGAGACGGCCGGCGCCCGATCAGGGTTCTGCTGACGGTCCCACTCAGCCAGCGCCTCGTCGTAGCCGCCTTCCCCTGGATGGAGCAGCCGGGTCGTCGGCACCGCCGGGCTCTCGATCGTTCCAACATCCCCACCCTGTGCCGGCACGGCTGTGCTGTCCTCGGGTTGATGCTGCCGTTCCTGCTGCACCGGAACGACCAGGCTGCCATCGGCATTACGAACGGTGTCCATGTACGTCCCCCTTCAGGGCACGGCGCGTGCACAAACGCCGCGGATGACGTATACCCAGCCGGGGCTGTTTGCACTCGCGGATCAGCAGCGGGATCGTTCATGGTCCGGCCATCAGCGCGCTGCGGGCAATGCGACGAGGTCGTGGCGGTAGCAATTGGTCTCGCGGAGCCGGAACCCGAGCGACCGGTACAGCCCGTTGGCCGCTTCCCGCGAGGGCCGCGACGTCAGCTCGACAAAGTCGAGGCCCAGCCCGGCCGCCACATGCAGGAGACCAACGATGAGCCGCAGACCCAGGTGCTGGCCCCGGAGCGACTCGTCCACAGCTACTTCCTCGACGAAGCCGAACTGGCCCGTCAGGGTGGTGCACGTCAGGAGCACCGCCATGCCCACGACAGCACCGTCGCGCCGGCCCACAATCACGTGAGTGGAAGGATTCGCCAGGACCGCGTCGACCCGCTCCGATGTGAGCGGCGCGGCCCGGCTTGACACCTGGGGCAGGAGCCGGGCAAGGGCAGCCACCGTGTCTGGATCGGCCGAATCGACCACCTCGATGCGAACGTCGCTCACGGGCCCAATCGTTGTCGCGCGCCGGCCCTACCGCACGCTCGAGGACGCGATCCAGGTGGCGATCGTCGGCCACCGTCGCCTGGTAGTCGCGACCGCCCTGGACGATGAGCCATGGGCTGGCCCAGCGTTGCGGCGACTTCGACCGGGTTGTAGCCGCGCAGGTCGAGCCGGTACGGGGCGGGCACGCCGAACGGCAGCTCGCTGGCCGGTGTCGACGGGGACAGGCCGGGGCTGTCGACCAACCCCGCCACAGACGGCTCGCGATGAGTCTCGGACACCGCCACGGTCTAGCCCGTAGCGCCAGATGACAAGGAGCAACGAGATGCCTCAGCCACCGACCAGCGGGTACGCGCCGGTCAACGGCGTCGACATGTACTGGGAGAGCCGCGGTCAAGGCGGCACCGCCCTGGTCGTGGTACACGGCGGCTTCGGCCTGGCCAGCATGTTCAGCGAGCTCCTCGACCAACTGGCCGAGCAGCGCCAAGTCGTCGCCATCGAGCTCCAGGCCCACGGCCACACCCGCGACATCGACCGTCCCTTCAGCTATCACGCCTTCGGGGACGACATCGCCGGCTTGGTCGAGCACCTGGGTCTTGGCCACGCCGATTTGCTCGGCTATTCCCTTGGCGGCGGCGCCTGTCTGCGTTGCGCTATCCAGCACTCCGATCTTGTGCGAAGGCTGGCGCTCATATCCATCCCGTGTCGGCGCGACGGCTGGTTCCCGGAGGTGCTCGAAAGGATGGCACAGGTGGGCAGTGCCGGTTTCGATACCATGAGGCAGTCGCCGATGTACCAGGCGTGGTCCGAAGTGGCTCCCGACGCCGATGCCTTCCCCACCCTGATGGACAAGACCGGGGAGCTCTTGCGCCAACCGTACGACTGGACGGCTGAGATCAAGCAACTCACGACCCCTAGCCTGTTGGTGTACGGCGACGCCGACAGCATCCCGCCGTCACACGCTGCCGAGTTCTTCGCCCTGCTCGGCGGTGGCCTCCGAGACGCCGGCTGGGACGGCTCGTTGAGCACCGAGATGCGGCTGGCCATCCTGCCGGGGCTCACCCACTACGACATCTTCAGCGCTCCGGCGACGGCCGCCGTGGTCGCCGACTTCATCGCTTGACTCCGCCTCGAGCGAGGCTGCGCATAGGCTGATCCGGGGTGAAGGCTGAGAGGCAAGAGCGGCAGCTACCACGCCTGCCACGACGTCTCGGGCCCGCTCCCGCGCTGCTCGATCGGGACGAGATCTGGGAGGAGGTCGAGGCAGGCGCTGGGACCGTCGTCCCTGAGCACGCCACCGACTGTGAGGTGAGGAGCTCCCGCCTCACCGGCGTGCGCTTCACCGGCGCCGAGATGCAGATGCTCCGCCTCCTCGATGTCACGCTCGACGACTGTGAGTTCTCCGGCGCCGTGCTCATGGACTCCACAT
>Ga0302325_10014564_pt1 | contig 16738 bp, 14 predicted proteins | sample Palsa_T0_2_FD_201948 | JGI IMG/M metagenome (GOLD analysis project Ga0302325, IMG submission 201948) | Peat permafrost microbial communities from Stordalen Mire near Abisko, Sweden - Palsa_T0_2 | ecosystem: Environmental > Terrestrial > Soil > Palsa > Peat permafrost | place: Sweden: Abisko... | reverse complement strand
TGTCATGCCAATGGCACCGCTCGGTAGCGAAGTTCGGTTGTGATAACCGCTGAATGCATATAAGCGGGAAGCACTCCTCAAGATGAGATCTCCCAACCCGTAAGGGATAAGAAGGGCCCAGGAAGACCACCTGGTTGATAGGCTGGAGGTGCAAGTGCAGCAATGCATGTAGCTTACCAGTACTAATCGCCCGTTCGGCTTGACCATAAAATTTACTCGGTGCAGAAAACAGTTGTCAGTTCGGTAGGGCACGGCTTCAGCCGTGTCTCAGTTAGAACCTGAACTGTAAATCCAGCAAGTTTGTTGAAGTCGTTCGAAACTGGATGACTGAGATGCAACACTGATAACTGTGCGCCGACGCTTTTTAGGCTTCAAGACGAAGAAAGAAAAGCACGTCAATGTAATACGTGGCAGAAATCGGAACTAAGCAAGATGAAAGTAAGCCACACCCAATCTATTCAGTTGTGAGGCATTGTCCTCACGATCTTTGAGAGTTCAGCTCTTAGCTTCTAGCTCCTAGCTTCTAGCCAGTTCAAAGGCCCGAAGCTTCGCGCCGCGAAGCGGAGAGATCAAGTTTGCAGCGCCACAATGCTGGGGGATGAGCACGAAATCGTGCGCCAGCGAGGCAAAGCTAGTAGCTAGAAGCTAATAGCTAGAAGCTGCTAAAGACGTCGGTGATCTTACCGCGGGGGTTCCACCCGTTCCCATCCCGAACACGGAAGTTAAGCCCCGCAGGGCCGATTGTACTGCACGCGAAAGTGTGTGGGAGAGTAGGTCGTTGCCGGCATTAATAATGGCCACATTCAGAAATGAATGTGGCCATTTCCTTTTTGCCTCGAAGATTTGAATTTGCATGTCCTGAATTTGATCGTGTGGAGCGGGCACTCTTGCCCGCTGCTCTTGACCTGTACCCGCGCAACCGCTCCTCCATCTCTTGGCCAGTTTCCGAAGTGTTCAAGATTGAACAGCGAGAGTTGACCAAGTTCGGATACCTTTGTCAGCGGTAGTCCTCTCACAAGTCGGAAAACGGTGGAGAAGTATGCCTAAGCGTCTACCGGGCCGAGCCGCGCGGATCGATGGTTCCGTAACTGTCATCGGGATCACATCCGAAAATCTAAAAGCCAAGACAGCGGCCGCACAAACCGCTCCGATTCTACCGTTGGTCCAAATCCAAACCTCGGCACCGCCTCTCCCACACCCTTCTCCTGTGTTCTGTGGACCCTATGTCGGAGGTCAGAGTGACATGCTGAGATCAGTTTCAAAATGAATGCGAGGATGAAAATGAAATCGAACAGCAAACGGCGAATCGGGCTGACCTACCTTATTTTCATGGCGGTAATCGTAATCTCGTTCGCGGCCGTGCGAGCAACCAAAGCAGCAGAAGAGCCGGTTCATCTGGTCACCGACTGGAGCCACCGGCACGTATTATTTTCCGCTCCGCATAGCTTGATGGATCAGTTTAGATTGTCGCGAAACCCAAGATACATCCAGCAAATCATACGGGGCAATGCCGAGCTGAACGATCAGGGCGATGGTTGGCGTTTTTGGCATCCTCACCATGGCAGACACTTGCTTCAAGGCGATTGGAGTATTGACATGGGTACGGGAGCTACGGTGGGAGCGGGTAACTTCCCGGCAAAGTTTTCGTTCAATGCGGGGACCGCAAGTTGTTCGGATTTCGTCGTCTATAACACCAGCGTGGCCGGTTCCGCGACGCAAGCTAGCGTGGTTGCGTTCAATAATCTGTACGTTGGCAGCGGCGGTCTGTGCGGTGCGGCGCCTTCAACATACTGGGCTTTCAACACCGGAGGTACGGTGGTGACTTCGGTCGTGCTTTCGCTCGACGGCTCGCAAGTTGCCTTCGTCCAGAATAATTCGCCCGTCACACAAGCCACGCTGGTGCTTCTCAAATGGGCGGCAAGTTCGGGTACGATTGCAAACCCGACCACGCTGATGGCGGTGAGCAACGCCGCATACCCTACTTGTACGATTCCCTGCATGACGACGTTACCGTTCTCCCTGGACGCTGGCTCGTCAACCAAGGGTGACCTTCTTTCTTCGCCTTTCTATGACTATACTGGCGACATACTTTACGTCGGAGATGGTTTTGGGTATCTCCACAAGTTCACCGGCGTGTTCCTTTCGAAGGGGACGGCGTTCCCTGCGGAGACTATATCAAGCGGCACCAATGCCTGGCCAGCTTTGACGAGTAACACCAGCCCGCTCACCAATCCTGTGTATGACCAGGACACTGGCTGGATTTTTGTGGGAAGCATATTTGGAACGCTCAAACGGGTGAACGCGGTAGTCGGTAGCGGCACCGGTGCGAATGGCATTGTCAAAACCAACGACATCGATACGGTGGATGTCAACTTCGACGGTCCGCTTCTTGATTCCACCAACGGGGTACTGTATCTAGTTGTCTCGCAGTCTGCGGCGCTACCCCTACAAACTAGCGGCGTATCTGCCCTCTACACATTTCCAGTTAACTTCGCTGCAAGTGCCAATGGTGTTCAGACCGTTCTAAGTACGGACGGCCCTGGAACAGCTATCTACCTCGGCGGTTTTGACCACCAGTGGTTTCTGGGTAACGGGGGGCACATGTACGCCTGTGCCTCGGCTACTAGTGGAAGTAACAACATCCCCACCTTGTACCAAGTCCCGGTATCAACCACGGGCGTACTAGGCACCGTGAGCACTGGCCCGGCTCTTTCCATCGCCGCCTCAAGCTCCCCGCTGTGCTCCCCCATCACCGAGTTTTTTAATCCGAGTAACACGAGCGGTGGCATTCATCCGGCCGGCACAGATTTAATCTTCTTGAGCGTGACCAATTTTGGCCAGACGGCCGCGCCAATAAACTGTCCGCTAAACACCGGCTGCCTCATGTCCTTCGATGTGACTTCCGGAGCCACCATTTCCAGTTCAACTGCGACCGTTGCAACCATCAACGAGGCAAGTGGTACGAGCGGAATCATAGTTGACGGTTCTTCTGCAAGCGCCGGGGCTTCGCAGGTTTACTTTACTCCTTTGGGGACGATGGCTTGTGGCACGGGAGGGACGGGCGGCTGCGCGGTCCAGGCATCCCAATCAACCTTACACTAGGGTCGGAGCGCCACATCAAAAGGCTAGAGGGTAACGCTAAGGAGACCCAGAGTGGAGACTTCGATGAGAGAGACTCCCGTGTGGCAGCAGGTCATCAGGAGCAACTTAAAACCTTGTTCCTAAACTCTGGAATCTGGAGCGCAATGCCGAGGCTGAACCCTGGACGCAGGTGACCCATCCTTTGCGCTTTTTGCAAAGGGTGGGCACTCCACAGACCTCAGGGTCTCGGCTACTTCGACCGAGCGTGGGCCTTCGGCGCGGGCGCGCCGCGCAACAATCCTTCGGTGCTGAGGTCTTCGTCGATGTCGGGCTAGTGGTTCGCGTTTTGCGCATTTTGCCGGCTCAGATTTTGACTTTCGTTCTTTTACCACCCAATTCGTTTGGTGCGAGCCACAAAATCAAAATGCCGATCGCGGCTCAGTAGCGAGAGAGAGTGTTGCCGGCAGAGTGCAGCGATCCAGAGGTCGTTGGTGGGAATCGGTTTGCCCTTCCGCTTCAGTTCGAGGATGATTTCCGCGTAGTACTGCGTGGTTGGCTCGGTGATATCCAGGACGACGCAGTCTTGCAAAAGGCCGGTGAGCCAGCTTTCATAGCTCGCGCGGTTTCGCGACTGTGCGATTCCATAGCGGTATTCACCCAGTACCATCACGGGAATTACCATCTGGTCGGCTCGGGAGAGAATGGCGATGACCTTGGAATCGCCGTCGGCCGCCGCGGACAGAGCGTTTGTGTCAACGATCATTGCTTAGAAAAGTCGGTTTACGAAAGTCGGTTTACGAAAATCGCTGCCTGACAATTACTCCCATATTTCCCGATCGACTCTTTCGAACGCCTGTTCCACGCGCTTTTCGATCTGCTTTCCTTCTTTGCGCAGGGCCTTGGGCCTTCCCATGTGCTTCATCCAGGGCTTTTCGTGAGACGTGATTTTCAGCTTCTCCTGGACGGCTTCGGTCACAAGCTGCCGAAGCGGGACGCCGCGCTCGGCGGCCGCTGACTTGGCGCGGCGGAATAAGACGTCTGGGATTTCGAGGGTGGTCTTCATCAGTCCCATATTACCATATTTATGGGTATCCCCTCTTGCCTCCCAACCTGTCTCAAAACAATGCGCCTCGAGAGCCCCTTTTGACCGTGGTTATTTCGCCACACCTGCTGCCGATATATCGGCAAAAGTCCGTAAGCCGCTCGCGATACACGGCTTACCGCCCATCCATTTTTAGTGGCTTTTCCACAGACGTTCCTGAAGGAACACTTTTACAAATCGCAGTTGTGTTCCTTCAGGAACACTTTGTCAGCACGAGCGTGCCAGGCAGGGGCGCAACCGTCAGGCGCTGGCTTCGCCGGGGACTTCCGGGGCGGCGACGTCTTCGTACACTGCTTCAGCTCGTGGACGCTTGGGGCGCGCATCGCGGCCGAAGATGGCTTCCTTGATCAGCTTGAAGATGGTTTGGCGATTTTCCAGGATGACCTTCGGCCAGGCAAGTTTTCCCATCATGGGGAAATAGATGCCGCGGAAACAGATGCGCGCCAGGAAGATGTTGATGCGGTAGCCGAGCGGCTGGTCGTCGAGCGAGTCGACGGCGTGGGCGAGGGCTTCGGGGCTGTAGGCCTGGGCCCATCCATATTTCACTTCGGCGTGGGCTTCGTCGATCGACATCCTCAGCGGGGTGTGGGCCATGGCGAAGGGGATGAATTCTTTCCAGTGTTTGGGGCGGGTGAGGCGGCCGGAAGTTTCGAGGCGCGTGTAGAGCGGCGTCGCGGGCAACGGAGTGAGCAGCCCGAAGATGGGCAGTCCCGGAGGCCAAGTGCGGACTTGCGCGAGCGTGCGTTCGGCGACGCCGACGGTGTCGTTATCCATGCCAAAGATGAATGACGTGATGGCGTAGACGTTGCGTTTGGCAAGCCGCTCGAGGACGGTGGCATATTCGCCGGGCTTGTTGAATCCTTTGTTGACGTCTTTGAGGTTGGTGGGGTCGATGGACTCCATGCCGATGAAGACCCACTTGCCGCCGGACGCGGCGATGAGATCGACGAGTTCTTCGTCGCGCAAGAGGTTGGCGCTGATCTGTGCGACCCAGTGGACTTGAGCTTTGGCGGCGATGATGTCGCGGAGCAACGACTTGGTGCGTTTGACGTTGATGGCGAAGTTGTCGTCGATGAAGAAGACGGCCATCTGACCTTTTTCTTTGCGAGCGCGGGCTTTGAGCAACAACAGTTCGTTGACGACGCTCTCGTTGGTGCGGAAGCGGATGGAGTCGCCGAAAAATCCGGTGACGGTGCAGAACTCGCAGCCGTAGGGGCAGCCGCGTCCGGACTCGACGGGGATGATGCGGAATGTTCCCCAACCTTCGCCGACTCTCTTCAGCAGCGGGAAGACAGCCTTGGGCAAGAGATTGAACTGGTGCAGGTCGATCTTGTCCCAGGGGATGATGGGATAGTCCTTCAGCGAAGGTTTGCTTTCTTTGCCGGCGTCGTCGACGGGAGCGTAAATTTCTTTGAGCTGGCCGAGGGCGGCGTCGTTCACCATCCGGGGCCAGGTCTGGTCGGCTTCGCCGAGGGCTACGGCGTCGGCGTGGCGAGGTCCACCATCGCGGCCGAGAGCTTCGTCGGCGAGTTCGGTGACGTGCGGTCCGCCCATGACGACTTTCACTCCGGTGGCGCGAATGGCGTCGGCGATGCGATAGGCTTTAGCAATCATGCGGGTCATGGCGCCGATACCGACGAGATCGATTTTTTCGTCGCGGACATACTGGGCGATCTGGGCTTCGTCCATGGGCTGGGCGTTGCCGTCGATGAGGAGAACTTCGTGGCCGGGAGGGGTGAGGGCCTTGAGCAGAAACATCCAGAGGTGCGGCATGAAGTTGCGAGTCACACCATTGTCAGGGTTATAGAGCAGGATTCTCATGACGGCTCTCCTCCTACCAGGGAAACCCTGGGAGGTTGTGCGTGGTTCACGCCGGGGCCGTCACGAGCAAACGTCCGAATTGGCAGGGTTGGCTGGTGTCCTGCGAAGGGGCTAGATTGGGTTTCCCAGTGTCGGTTGCAGTCTATCCGCCCCATTACGGGAAAAACTGTGCTGTTTTGAACACCTCGGGGATTCGAGAATTGGAACGTTCTTGCCGCTGATCCGCAGTGAGACGCAGATCAAAGGCTTTATTTTGCCGGCAATCTTTGGGAGGCCAGCCAGGCTTCGGCTTCGGGGGCGGCGCGGAAGACACGGATGGCGGTGAAGTAGTCCTGAGCCATGACTTCAAACATGCGGAATACGCCGAAGACGGCGTCGCGTTCGACCACGATGGCGCAGACCCCGAAGCGAACCTTGGATTGCACCTTGCGCACTGCACGGGTGACGGCGTCAAGTTGGCCGCTGTGCGGCAGAGACTCGATGGTGCGGAGGTCGAGCAGGACGTCGAGAAAATTGGGACAGGCGGGGTCGGCAGCCAGTTCCTGGAAGTGCGCCACCACCTCCGCCAGGGTGACGGGGCCGGTACACTGCGTGCGAATCAGGCGTTCGTTGGCGTCAATCTTATACGTCACCATGGCTCGGCCCACTTGCCAGGTCAGGCAGATTCTCTCAAAGATGGGCGGGGTGCGCCAATAGAAAAGATGGGCTTGGGACCAGTTGCCAGCCCTCAGCTGTCAGCTCACGCAAAGCCTTTGCCAAGGGACACTGAGAAAAATCGACAGGCCGGGACGCTTGGGGTCCGCGCGGGCGCATTGCCCGCGAGATCAAAAGCTTTTAACCGCTAAGGCCGCGAAGGAAGGCCGCGCAGTGCGCAAAGAAAGGCGCTTCGAGAACGGTGGTTAGGCTTGGGGCTGCAGCTCGAACGCCGGGTAGTTGTTCAGGAGACTGGCGAAGGCTTCGGGTGGGGATCCGGCGGGAACGGGGAAATAGGTCTGCACTTCGCGCTTGAAGGAGTCGAGGTAGGCTTTCAGGATTTCTGGCTTCTCGGCGTCGGAGAGCGGGCGGATGCGGAATCGCAGGCGCGTGCTTCGTCTGCGTAAAGTGATTTCCCCGGCGGCTTCGGCGTTGCGCACCCACTGAGTGCGTCCGCGGGGAGCCACCAGGAAACGCTTGCCGTGTAATTCGAGGAGATCGACGGGAGTGGAGAACAGCTTGCCGCTCTTGCGGCCGCGGACTTCGAGCAAGTAGTTGTGGGCGAATCCCAGACCCAGACCGACCAGCAAACCGAACGCTCGGTTGAATATTTTCTCTACAGTCGTTGGCTCACGAAATACATGCGGACTGGTGGACATCTGGTGATTGTAACGCCGTGCTGGCGGTTGGCTCGGGAGAGAGCGGATGGGCAGTGTTCTAAATTCGTCGACCACAGGGGGCACGGGGGATCACAGAGTGAGGCCAAGGCGGGCTGGGCGCGGGGTTTGGCGCGGAGTTGCGGGGTTGTGCTAACCTGCTGCGACCAACCGGAACTGAATACTTTGAGCAAACACGCGGATGGATGGCGTGTGGCTCTTATTTTTGTCTTTGATCTTTAAATCTTTATCTAAGGTGCGACTACTGTCTTGGCGCGCAACGGTAAGCCAGTTCGCAGTGCGGATCGCGGTGATGAGGGACGCCGCGGCGCGTCTGCAGGATTTTTGCGGTTTGTGTGGTTGCTGATTCCGATGGGCCTGACGCTCATTTGCCTGACCGCGATGGCGCAGCGCGATCCAGTGCTCAAGCAGATTGATTTACCTCACCGCTATTACTACAGAGAAATGTATTTGCCGCAGCTGACGACGGGGCCGAGCGCCGCGGCGTGGACGCCGGATTCGCGGTCGCTGGTGTATTCCATGGCGGGATCGTTGTGGCGTCAGGAAGTGGATTCGGAACGGGCGCAGGAGTTGACTGCGGGGCCGGGCTATGACTACCAGCCGGATTGCTCGAGCGACGGGCGCTGGGTGGTTTACGTGAAGTATGACAAGGATGCGATGGAGTTGTGGGCGCTGGAGTTGGCGAGCGGGAAGGCGCGGCAGCTTACCACGGGCGGGGCGGTGAATGTGGATCCGCGATTTTCGCCGGATGGGAAGCGGATTGCGTTTGTTTCGACTTCTTATAAAGGACACTTCCACATTTTTGTTGGAGATTTCAATAACGGCGAGTTGACGAACATTCAGCGGCTGACTGGCGAGACGCGGAGCGAATTGCCGCGGTTTTATTACAGCGAATTCGATCATGAGATCAGCCCGGCGTGGTCGCCGGATGGGCGCGAGATTATTTACGTTTCGAATCGCGGTCACATTTACGGGACGGGCGGGTTCTGGCGCATGCAGGTGGAAGCTGGGGCGGCGGCGCGCGAAATTCATTATGAGGAGACGGCGTGGAAGGCGCGGCCGGAGTTTTCGCCGGACGGGAAGCGGATTGTGTATGCGTCGTATCTTGGCGGGCAATGGCATCAGTTGTGGACGATGCCGGCGGCGGGCGGGGATGCGTTTCCACTTTCGTATGGAGATTTTGACAACACAAATCCGCGGTGGTCGCCGGATGGGAGCAGGATTGCGTTTATCTCGAACCGCGGCGGCAACACTTCGCTGTGGACGCAGGAGGCCGTGGGCGGGGCGCAGCGGCAGGTGATCGCCAGGGACAGACATTATCTGGGAGTTATGGGATATCTGAGCATCACGGTGCTGAACTCGAAAGGTGAGACTGTGCCAGCGCGGGTTTCCGTGACTGGAGAAGATGGGCGGGCTTATGCGCCGGATGATGCGTGGATGCATGCGGAAGATAACTTCGTGCGCGCGGAGGGGACATTTGAGTCGCACTACTTTCACACCGACGGGAATGCGGAGGTGACCGTCCCAGCGGGGATGGTGGAGGTTGAAGTGGTGAAGGGGTTTGAGAACGAGGTCGAAAAGCGAGTAGTACCGGCGAGCATGCATACGATGCTGACGGTGCAACTCAGGCCTCTGAGTATTCCCTGGGAAAAAGATGGGCAGTGGCTCAGCGCCGATTTGCACGTGCATATGAATTACGGGGGCGCTTACCGCGACACGCCTGCGAACCTGCTCGCGCAGCAGGAGGCGGAGGATCTTTTTCTGATTGAGAATCTGGTGGTGAATAAGGAGCAGCGGATTCCGGACATTGCGTATTTCCGGGCGAACTCCGGCAACACCACGGACGCGGCTTCCACTGCGAACGAGGTGCTGATGCACGGGCAGGAGTTTCACACTTCGTATTGGGGACATCTCGGGTTGCTGGGCATGCAGCGGAATTTTCTGCTGCCGGGGTATGCGTCGTATGGCAATACGTCGGCGGCCAGCTTGTTTCCGACGAATGCGGCGGTGGCGGATCTGGCGCACGCGCAGGGAGGGATGGTGGGGTATGTGCATCCATTCGATATCAAGATGGACCCGGTGAACGATGCGACGCTGACGCAGGGGCAGCCGCTGGATGAGGCTTTGGAGCTTCCTGTCGATGTAGCTTTGGGCAAAGTGGATTACATCGAGGCGATGGGGTTCAGCGATCACCGGTTCACGGCGGAGGTGTGGTACCGGCTTTTGAATTGCGGATTCCGGCTGCCGACGGGAGCAGGGTCGGACACGATGGCGAACTATGCGTCGCTGCGCGGGCCGGTGGGGCTGACGCGGGTTTATGCGCGGGTTCCGACAGGGACTCCGAAGCTGACGGACTGGATGGATTCGCTGAAACACGGGCGCACGTTTGCGACGAATGGGCCGTTGCTGGGATTTACCCTCGGCGGAAAAGTGTTGGGAGAGGAGTTGAAGCTTCCGGCGGGAGAGAAGGAGGTCCCGTTCAAGGCGTGGATGCGTTCGATGGTTCCAGTGGACCATCTGGAGGTGGTCTGCAACGGGCGTGTGGTGCGGGATGTGAAGCTGGGCGGCGATCGCAAGTCAGAGCTTTCCTCGTCTGATCTTTCCCCGAGTGCTGGCGAGGACACGGTCTCGATTTCGAAGAGCGGATGGTGCTTGCTGAGGGCGTCGAGCGAGAAGCCGGAGCACCCGGTGCTCGACGATTATGTGTACGCGACGACCAGCCCGATTTATGTGAGCGTGGGCGGAGGGGCGACGAAGTCCGCGGACGATGCCGCCTTTTTTTTGGCGTGGATCGGGCGGCTGGAAGGCGCGGTGCGATCGAATCGGGACTGGAATACGAGCGAAGAAAAGGCGCTGGTGTTGAAGACCCTCGACCAGGCGCGGCAGGTGTACGCGGCTTTGCAGAAGTAGGCTTCCGGGCGGTGTCTGGTCCGGAGCCGCGACTCAGGATGGTTAGAATCAGCGGCGATTTTTCCTTTTTTTCCTTTTTTTTTTTTGGTTTCCGGGTTGGGAAGTCGATCCCGAGGAAGTTGTGAAATGCCGTGCTGCTGGCTGGGTCTGGTGGGAGGGCCCGAAAGGGCGCGGTTACCCCCATTACCGCCAACGGCCCGAAAGGACGGGCCTGCAGGACTAGTCCCTTTATGCCCTTTTGAGACCTTTCGGGAACGCCGTTGGGCAGGCAGACTACCTCATCGACGCCGAAGCCGGGCTTTGATGAGAGGCAAGTTGTTCTAGCCACTTTATGAGACAGATCCCCCACCGGACTCTGACTGTTCTGGCCATCGTGACTCTACTGATGGCATTGCTGGGCTGCCAAGGCGTGAGCGCGAGATCTGATTCGGATCCGCCGCCTCCGCCAGCCACTCAACTGACGGCATCGTCGACCAGCCTTTCGTTCGGCACGGTGGCGGTCGGCACCATTCAGGTACTTCCCGAGACAATTACCAATTCTGGAACAGCCAGCCTGAGCCTGACTGCGGCCAGCGTGACCGGAACAGGATTCACGATCAACGGGTTAAGTTTGCCCATGGTGCTGGGCGCGGGGCAGAGCACAAGTTTCAACGTGGTGTTTCAGCCTACGTCGGCGACGGGAGCCACCGGCAATGTGGAGCTGGCGAATACGGGAACCAACAGCGTGTTGACTATTCCGCTGACGGGATCGGGAGCAACGCCGGCGGACGTGACGGCAAGCCCGAATGGCTACTCCTTTGGAACCGTCGCGATGGGCAGTACTGTGACGGAAAACGAAATGCTGACGAATGCCGACGTCAACAGCGTGACGATTTCCCAGATGACGGTAATTGGAGCGGGTTTTGGGGTTGTTAATTTGAACCTGCCGCTGACCCTGGCTCCGGGCCAGACGACGACGTTTGGAGTGACGTTCTCTCCCTCGGCTTTGCCTGGCACCGATGGCGCGGTCGTGCTCACGGTGAATGGAGTGAGCAATGCGGTGTACCTCGGGTACTCGGGATCGGGAGGCTCGACGGTGGTGCCGGCGGTGGTGACGCCGTCGCCCGCGAGCCTGACCTTCTCGAACATCTCGACGGGCCAAACTTCCAGTCAGACCGTGACTCTCACGAATACGGGAGGGGTCAGTACGACGGTTTCGCAGGCTACGGCGTCGGGAACGGGCTTCAGCATCGCCGGGTTTACTGCTGGGACGTTGTTGCCGGGCGCGACCATGACATTCAGCGTGACGTTCGCGCCGACTGCCGCGGGCAGCTTCCCGGGGACTGTGACGGTGACGTCGAACGCGTCGAACCCGAGCGTCTCGATCCCGTTGACCGGAACAGCCGTGCCGCCGCCGGCGGTTTTGACGGCTTCGCCAACGAGTTTGACGTACACGAATGTCACCGTGGGGCAGACTTCGAGCCAGACCGAGACGATCAAAAACACGGGCGGAACGAATGCAACGATTTCGGCGGTGGCGGAGTCGGGAGCCGGGTTCAGTGTTTCTGGAATCACGACGCCGGTGACGTTGACGCCGGGACAGAGCACGACGTTCACAGTGAAGTTTGCGCCGACCAGCGCCAGCACGTTCAGCGGAACTGTGACGGTGACGTCGAACGCGTCGAACCCGAGCCTGGCGATTGCGCTGAGTGGGACGGCGGAAGGGGCGCCAGCAGTTCTGACGGCGTCGCCCACAAGCTTGACCTACACGAACATCACGACGGGACAGACTTCGAGCCAGACGGAGACGATCGAGAACACGGGCGCCACGAGCGCGACGATTTCCGCGGTTGCGGTATCGGGAACCGGGTTTAGTATTTCCGGAATCACGCCGCCGGTGACGTTGACGGCAGGACAGAGCGCGACGATTACCGTGAAGTTTGCGCCGACCTCTGCGGGCACGTTCCCTGGAACTGTGACGGTAACATCGAACGCATCGAACCCGAGCCTGGCGATCGCGCTGAGCGGGACGGCGGTGACTCCGGCGACCTTGACGGCGTCGCCGACGAGTTTGACCTACACGAACATCACGGTGGGGCAGACTTCGAGCCAGACCGAAACGATCAAAAATACGGGTGGCACGAGTGCGACGATTTCTGCGGTCGGGGAAACGGGAGCCGGGTTCATCATTTCAGGGATCACGCCGCCGGTGACGCTGACGGCGGGACAGAGCACGACGTTCAAAGTAACTTTTGCGCCGACTTCGGTGGGCACGTTCCCCGGGACTGCGACGGTAACGTCGAACGCATCGAACCCAAGCTTGTCGATAGCTTTGAGCGGGACGTCGGTAGCGACACCAGCCGTTCTGACGGCGTCGCCAACCAGCCTGACCTATACGAACATCACGGTGGGGCAGACTTCGAGCCAGACCGAAACGATCAAGAACACGGGCGGCACGAGTGCGACCATTTCGGCGGTCGCAGCAGTGGGAACCGGGTTCAGCATTTCGGGGATCACGACGCCGGTGACGTTGACGTCGGGCCAGAGCACGACGTTCACGGTCAAGTTCGCGCCGACGTCTGCGGGCACGTTCCCCGGAACAGCGACAGTGACCTCGAACGCGTCGAACCCGAGCTTGTCGATACCGCTGAGCGGGACGTCAGTGGCGGCGACGGGAGGCACGCTGACCGCGGTTCCCACGACGGTTGCGGTTCCTGGGAATGTGGCCGTCGGGACGAGCGGAACGGCAACGGGACAACTGACGGCGGCGACCGCGAGTGTTACAGTTTCCGGAGTAAGCGTAGTCGGTTCAGAGTTTGTGATCAGCGGACTGTCGTTCCCGGCAACGATTCCGGCAGGTTCGAGCGCGACTTATACCGTGACGTTCAGCCCAACGTCGAGCGGTTCGGCGTCGACGACGGCTTCGTTTGCCAGCAATGCCAGCAACGCGCCAACCGGCGTGAGCCTGACGGGTACGGCGGTTGCTGCGCCGGTCTACACGGTGGGCCTGTCGTGGACGGCGAGCGGTTCTACGGGAGTGACGGGCTACTACATTTACCGTGCGATCTATAACACGTCGACGAGCACGTGCGGAAGCTATACGAAGCTGAATCCGTCGACGCCGAATGCCACAACCAGCTACACCGACAGCAGCAGCATTACCGATGGAGACACCTACTGCTACCAGGTGACCGCGGTCAATTCGAGCGGCGAAGAAAGCACGGACTCGAATATGACGACGGCGATTATTCCCGCGCCGTAGGCGTAATGGCCTGTCACGGCGAGATTCAGGCCCGCGGAGTCCCTCAGGGGCTAAAGCCCGCGCTGATTTTGGGGGCTTTACGCGGCTCTGAAGCGCCGCTCTTCCACGGTGCCGCACGCATTTGTGGTTTTTCCGCAACCTCTGAAGCCGCGCCCTTCCCCAACGCACATCTACAGACGGCCTACTTTGCCCACGGCCCGCACTGTATCCGACGTTGACATCCTCCTACGATTCCACTGAGAATGCCCTTCCATCGAAGGAGATGAAATATGCGGCGGTTTCTGCCTTGCCTCTTGCTGGTTCTCGGTACGTTGGCGGTCGCGCAGGATCGGACGAACGCGCGCTCCATGGTGATTTCGCCCTATGGCATTGTCGCCAGCAGCCAGGTGCAGGCTTCGCAGGCGGGCGCGGAGATTCTGTCTCATGGCGGCTCGGCGGTGGACGCTGCGATTGCCACCAACGCGGTGCTGGGCGTGATGGAACCCGACATGAACGGCATGGGCGGCGACCTGTTCGCGATTTATTGGGACGCGAAGACTGGAAAGCTTTATGGCCTGAACGCGAGCGGATGGGCTCCCAAGGGACTCACCATTGACTATTTGAAATCGAAGGACGTCACGCAAATGCCCGAGACCGGAATTGACACGGTAACGGTGCCGGGCGCGGTGGAGGGTTGGAACAAGCTGCATGAACGCTTCGGCCGCATGGCCTGGAAAGATCTTTTTGCACCGGCGATTTATTACGGAGAAAACGGGTTCGCGGTGCAGGAGTTGATCGGCACGGACTGGCGTGGCGCCGCTCGCGCGAAACTAAAAGTCGATCCGGAGACGCGGCGCGTTTTTCTGGTGCACCGTGACTCGGTGCACGACGAGGCGCCTGCGATGGGGGAAGTATTTAGGAACCCTGATGTTGCCAAGGCGCTGCGTCTGCTCGCTGAAGGAGGTCCGCACGCTTTTTATCGCGGGGAAATCGCGAAAGCCATTCTTGCCACCTCGCGGGAAACTGGCGGCACAATGACAGCGGAAGACCTGGAAACTTTCTCGGCGGAGTGGGTGGAGCCGATTTCAACTACATACCGTGGATGGAAAGTTTATGAATTGCCTCCTAACGGGCAGGGCATGGCAGCGCTGGAAATGTTGAACATCCTGGAGCAGTTCTCGCCGGCGAAAGGCGGTCCGCTGAGCAGCGAAGAGTTGCACAAGAAAATCGAAGCGATGAAGCTGGCTTACGCCGATCTGGCGCGGTATAACGCCGACCCGAGATTCGCAAAGATACCCGTGGCCGGGTTGCTTTCGAAGGAATATGCGAAGCAGCGTGCGGCGTTGATCAATCCAATGAAGGCGAATTGCGAGACGGATGCCGGGCGTCCGCCGGCGAGTGACACGACGTATCTGACGGCTGTGGACCGGGAGGGAAACATTGTCTCGCTGATCCAGAGTAATTTCTCGGGTTTTGGCTCGGGCATCACGGTGCGCGGGATGGGATTTCTGCTGCAAAATCGAGGAGCATTGTTCATGCTCGACCCCGCCAAGCCGGACGCGCTCGCTGGGCACAAGCGTCCGTTTCACACGATTATTCCGGCGTTCATGGAGCGGGGCGACGACCACATCGGGTTTGGCATTATGGGCGGCGCGAACCAGCCGCTGGCGCACGCGCAATTTGTCTCCAATGTGGTGGACTACGGAATGAATCTTCAGGCTGCGATGGAGACGGCTCGTTTTACCGTGCGCAGCAATTTCAATATTGGCTGCAACGTTATGATCGAGGATCGCGTGCCCGCTGAGGTGCGGCAGCAACTAACGGGGATGGGCCATCAGCTGGATGTGCGCGGAGATTTTTCGCTCTATATGGGACGCGGGCAGGCGATTGATCACAACACAAAAACCGGATTGAACTTCGCAGCGTCGGATGCACGAACCGATGGTTCGGCGGAGCCGGAATTTCCGCCGGGGATCCATCTGGCTGGCGCTGCGGTCCGGGAAGAAAAGCGGTAGGGTTTGCCGGCCGCGACAAAAGGCCCGTTGAGCTTCACCCGACTGGGCAGCCGAGGGCGGCTGTCCCCACTTGAGCATTTCGTGAACCCGCCGCACTCGTTACGCAAACGGTTATTATTGTTTCGTCTTCGGGGCTGCGGGCGGATATGGCGTGGGCTCCTACGACTTCATGTTAAGGATGTGCCGTGAATACGGTAGAGCTGAACAAAATCTGCAAGAACTATGACGAGTTCGTTGCCGTGGATCACCTGTCGCTGGTCATTCAGCCGGGCGAGGTTTATGGGCTGCTGGGGCCAAATGGCGCGGGGAAGACCAGCACGCTGCGCATGATGATTGGCATCACGGTTCCGGATTCAGGGGTGGTGTCGATGTTTGGGGAAACTTTTCGGCGGGCGCACATGCAGCGGCTCGGCTACCTTCCCGAAGAGCGCGGCTTGTACAAGAAAATGAAAGTGTTGGATCAGCTGGTGTTTCTCGGGCAACTCAAGGGAATGTCCGGGGACGATGCGACCCAGAAAGCGGAACAGTGGTGCGAGCGCCTGGGGTTGAAAGAGTGGACGGACAAGAAAGTGGAAGAACTTTCGAAGGGAATGCAGCAGAAGGCGCAGTTTATTGGGGCGGTGGTGCACGATCCTCAGTTTGTGGTGATGGACGAGCCATTCTCGGGGCTCGATCCTTCAAGCGCGGTGGTGCTGAAGGATGCTTTTCTGGATTTGAAGAAAGCGGGAAAGACTTTGCTTTTTTCCACGCATCGCATGGACACGGCGGAGCGGTTGTGCGATTCCATTTGCCTGATCAATCATGGCCGGGCCGTTCTCGAGGGGGATTTGGGCAAAATCCGGGCGGGATACGGCAAGCGGAACGTGCAGATGAAATACGAGGGTGATGCGAAGTTCCTGCAGGATGCGAAGCTGGTGCAGTCATTCAATGATTATGGAAACTATGTGGAAGTGCGGCTGGCTGCGGGAGCCGATCCGCAGGACTTGCTGCGGGCGGCAACGTCATGCGCGCGGCTCAGCAAGTTTGAGCTGATGGAACCTTCGCTGGAAGAAATATTTATTGAAGCGGTGGGGAAAGCCAATGCTTAGGATTTCACTCAGCAACGTCTGGCTGGTCATCAAACGCGAATATCTGGAGCGAGTGCGGCAACGTTCGTTCATCGTACTTACCGTGCTGCTGCCGGCGATTGTGGGCGGCGCTTTTTTTATCCCCGCGAAAC
>Ga0302325_10014561_pt1 | contig 16739 bp, 18 predicted proteins | sample Palsa_T0_2_FD_201948 | JGI IMG/M metagenome (GOLD analysis project Ga0302325, IMG submission 201948) | Peat permafrost microbial communities from Stordalen Mire near Abisko, Sweden - Palsa_T0_2 | ecosystem: Environmental > Terrestrial > Soil > Palsa > Peat permafrost | place: Sweden: Abisko... | reverse complement strand
GGCGTGCTTGGAGGCCATCTCGCGCACAAGCTTCAACGCCTCGTCGAAGTTGCCACGGAGCGCGATCACGCTGGCGCCGTGCATCAGCGCCTGGGCGAGCTTGCCGGTCGCGATCTTGCCCTCGGGCACGATCACCGCACAGCGGAGTCCGGCCCGGGCGGCGTAGGCGGCGGCGCTCGCGGCGGTGTTGCCGGTCGAGGCGCAGATCACTACCTCCGAGCCTTCTCGGACGGCGGCCGAGACGGCGCACGTCATCCCGCGGTCCTTGAACGAGCCGGTGGGGTTCGAGCCCTCGAGCTTGAGCCACACCTCGGCCGCGACGCGCTCGGACAGCCGCGGCGCGGACACGAGCGGCGTCGAACCCTCGCCGAGCGTGATCACCGGGTCCTCGGGCGCGAACGGGAGCCGCTCGCGATAGCGCTCTATTAGCCCGGGCATCCGGCTCGCAGGATGGCAGACGAGTGGTGCTTAGCTTTTCAACGTGAACTTGAGCGGCTTCGCTTTCGCGACCCCGCCGGCGTTCGAGGCCTTGATCGTGACCGTGTACTTGCCGTGCTTGAGCCGCTTGCGGTGCGGCAGCCGGCCGGTGAAGTGGAGCCTGTTCGCACCGGCCCGGCCGTTCAGCTTGATCGTGCCCTTCGCGTGACCGTGATGTGCGAACGTAAGCGTGACCGTCGCGGCCTCGTTGAGCCTGAACGAGAACGTGCCCTTGCCGTGCTTGACCTGCGAGAGTGCGGGCTTCGGTTCCTTGCCGACCGTGATCGTGACGGTGCCAGTGGTCGTCGTCTGGCTCATGCTGGTGACCGAGTAGGTGAAGCTGTCGGTGCCCGAGTAGCCGGCGGCCGGCGTGTAGGTGACGGCGCCGGTGCTCGCGGCGATCGAGGCCATACCGTGCTGGGGGCCGCCGGTGATCACGTAGCTGAGCAACCCGCCGAGCACGAAGCTGCACTGCAGCTGGAGCTTGGCCAAGGTGCCGAACTTGGTGCTCGCGTTCTGCGGCACGCAGCTCGGGCCGGGGATGAACTGATACGCGCCGATGTCGGTCGCGCCGGCGATCTCGCGCGGGTTGCCATCGAGATCGGTCGACCCGTTCACTGGGGAGTCGACACCGGCGCCGATCGTAGGCGAGCCCATCAGCTCGCGGAAGTTACCGGCGGCGGCGTCCGCGAACACGGGCGCGGTGTCCTGGTTGGTTCCCGAACCTGCCGGCGTGATCGTGATCGTGCCCTTGCCGGGCACCTCGGTGACGCTCGCGTAGTTCGAGTGATCCGCGTTGACGACGGCCTTGCTGCCAAAGTTCGTGTCGGTCGTGGCGTATATGTCCGCCGCGGCGCCGTGGGCGATCGTGTTGGTCATGTCGATCGTCATCGCCGCGTCGCCCTTCCCGAAGACCCCGATCGCGTGCCCGCCCGTCCCGGATGCGATCAACGTGTCGTTGCGCAACTCACCCATGACCGAGGCGACGATCAGCTCCGTCACCGCGGTCCCGTTCGGGCCGCTCGCCCAGCAGACGCTGTCGACCATCGTCGCGTTCGGGTAGCACGCCCACGCGCCCGACCCCGAGGCGTTGACATATACGTGGTCGATAGAGGCGTTCGGGCCACCGGCATAGAAGCCGTAGGCACTCGCTCTGGAATCGTCGATCACGACGTCGCTGAGCTTGCTGCCGCCGCTCAGATCAAAGCCGTAGTCCGCGGTCGTGTCGATCACCGGAAGCGGCTGGCCCGCCAGGTCGTGGATCGAGAGCGGCTTGCCGTTGTCCGACAGCGGGGTCGTCAGCGGTCCGTATGTCCCCGGCTCGATCGTGATGTTGTCGCCGCCGGCGGCCTTATTGACCGCGGTGACGATGTCGCACGGCAGCGCCTGCGTGCACGGCGCGGCGGTCGTGCCTGTCGGACTCGCGAAGCGGTTTGCGGCACTGGCACTCGCCGCCGTCAGCGCGAGCATTGCCCCCGCCGCCACGAGCGCGCCCAGCATCCGTCGTCCGCTCCCGATCACAAGTCCCTCCTCCTCGGTTAGCCCGCTTACCACGAGCATACGGGCTCAGGCGGCGCGCCTCCCCACCAGCCTCGCCGCCGGTATCGTCTGATAACGCGTGTTGGCAGATTCATCTGACGGCTACTTCCCCCGCGGATCCTCGATGCTCCGCCTGGTTCACGAGCAGCGGCTCGTGGGCCTTTTCTATGGGCAGCGGGCACTGTGCATCGGCGCGCTCGCGCCGCTCAACTACGTCGGCACGAGCGAGCACACGCACGCGAAGCTGACGCCGTTCAAGCGGCTCGTCCACACCGGCAACGCGTTCGAGAAGATCTACTTCGGCTCGCGCGCCGAGGCCGACCAGGTGCTCGCGTACGTCGCGCGGATGCACGACCGCGTCAACGGCGTGATGCCCGCCGATGCGGGGCCCGTCGCGGCCGGGACGCCGTACTCCGCGTACGACCCAGAGCTGATGCTGTGGACGGTGGCGGTGATCGCCGACTCCGCGCAGTGCTTCTACGAGCTATTCGTCAGGCGCCTGTCGGACGGCGAGCGCGAGGCGCTGTGGCAGGACTACGTCCGGTTCGCCGAGCTGTTCGGGATGCCGCGGGCGCTCGCGCCCGCCTCGTACCCCGAGTTTCGGACCTACTGGCGCACGAAGCTCGCGAGCGACGAGATGTTCCTGACCGACGAGGCGCGCTACGTCGGGTACGCGACCGCGTTCGAGATCCCGCTGCCGCGCCGCAGCCAGCCGGGCAAGCGCGTGCACGACCTGATCATGCTCGGCAGCCTGCCGGCGCGCGTGCGTCAGCTGTACGGGCTCGGGTTCAGTCCCTCGCAATCGGCCCGGTTCAAAGCCGCCGTCGCCGCGCTACGAAGCGCGCAGCGGCTCGCCCCGCCGGTGCTCACGCGCGGCTACAACACGCGCTCCTTCGAGCTGGTGGCGAAGACCGAGCGCCGGCGGGTCGCGCGCGGCGAGCCGACGCCGCAGATCCTCTCGGACGGTCCCGCCGGTCCTGGCATCGAGGTGCTCGACCGGGTACGGTTGCGCCGAGCCGCATGAGCGTTGCAATCCCGATCGACTCTCTCGACCGCAGTCCATTCCGAGCCGCGGTCGAAAGCAAGGACTTCGCGCTCGTCGAGGCGACGCTCGCCCTTGACGTCGTGTTTCGGAGCCCGGTCGTGTTCGCGCCGATCGAGGGCCGCGAAGCGGTCGCGGGGCTGCTGCGCGTCGTCGGCGAGGTGCTGGCGCCGGCTTTGTCGTACGCCTGGCAGGTGCGCGAGGGCGACCGCGAGGTGCTGTGCTTCGTGTCCCGGGTCGGCGAGCGGGACGTCGAGGGCGTCGACCTGCTGCGCTACGGCGCGGACGGACTCGTCGCCGAGCTGGTCGTGATGATGCGGCCCGCGTCGGCGCTCGCGGCGGTGCGCGAGGCGGTCGGCGCGCTGCTGGCCCCGCGCTCAGGCTGACGCGAATCGCTGTAGCGAGGAGGGCGGCTCAGGGCGCGACGTCCAGCACGACCTTGCCGACCGCCTCACGCCGGTCGATCACGTTCAGTGCCTCGCCAGCCCGCTCGAGCGGGAACCTCGGGCCTACGACTGGGCGCACGAAGCCCGCGTCGATCAGCTTCGAGAGTTCGGCTCCGATCTGTCGCGTGACGTCAGGCTTGCTCATCACGTACGCGCCCCAGCCGGCGCCGATCACCTCCGTGTTCCCGAGCAGCAGGCGGTTGACGCGAACCTCGGGGATCGAGCCGCCGGTGAAGCCGACGACCACCACGCGACCGCCCTCGGCGAGCGAGCGGATGCTGTCGGTGAAGCGGTCGCCGCCGACCGGATCGAGGACGAGATCGACGCCTCCACCCGAGAGCTCCTTCGCCTCGTCCTTCCAGGGCCCGTCGGAGCGCACGACCTCGTCCGCGCCCGCCTCGCGGGCCACGCGCTCCTTGTCATCGCTTGAAACGACTGCGATCGTCCGAGCGCCGAGCCCCCGCGCGACCTGGATGCAGGCCGTGCCGACACCGCCCGCGGCGCCGTGGATCAGGACTGTCTCGCCCTCGCTCAGCCGGCCGCGCAGCTTCAAAGCGAAGTACGCCGTGTGGTAGTTGAGGATCAGCGCCGCTCCCTGGGCGAAGTCGAGCGCGTCGGGCAGCCGGTAGCAGAAGTACTCGGGCGCGACCACGACCTCGGCGAACCCGCCGAGGAAGCAGAACGCCGCCACGCGGTCGCCGGCCGAGACCCCGGCGCCGTCGGGCGCCGAGCGCACGACGCCGCCGACCTCGCTGCCGGGGACGAACGGCAGTTGGGGCTTGAACTGGTACTCGCCGCGGCTCTGGAGCAGTTCGGGGAACGACACGCCGGCGGCGTGCACGTCGACGATCACGCCGCTGCCGGGGGTCATCATGTGCGAGGGCTCGGGCTCGTCGATCTCGACCACGCGCAGCGCGCTGTCGGGTCCGCTCAAGTCGACGATCTGCACGGCCTTCATGTTCGTGCCGGACCCTATCCGAACTCCTCCTCGAGCACCCTGATCGCGCGCGGCGGCGCGCGCATCACGTCGAGCTCGGCGATCTCCGCTCGGGCGCCGGCGAAGCGCGACTCGAGCACCGGATGGACGACCATCACGAGCCGCGAATGGTCGCCGAGCCCCTTCTGCACGACCGACTTGACCGACACGTCATAGCGGGCGAGCACCTGTGCGACCGTCGCCAGCACGCCCGGTTCGTCGGCCACCTCAAGATGGAGGTAGAAGGCAGACTCCACGTCGTGGATGATCTCGAGCCGCTGCGAGGTCGCCGGGGTCGAGGCCGGCGGGATCATCGCGCTGATCACATCGCCGAGCACCGCGGTGGCGGTCTGCGGCCCGCCCGCGCCCGGCCCGGACATCGTCACCTCGGTGATCTCCCGGGACTCGACGGTGACGGCATTGAACGGCCCGTTCACCGACGCCAGCGGGTGGTGCGGATACAGGAACGCCGGGTGCACGCGTACCGACAGCCCGCCACCGATCAGCTCCGCGGTGCCGATCAGCTTCAGCCCAAGGCCGAGGTCGCGCGCGTACTCGAGGTCGTCGGGCTGGATCTGCTCGATCCCCTCGTAGCGGACGTCGTCGATGTGGACCGGGGTGTCGAACGCGAGCCGCGCCAGGATCGCCATCTTCGCCGCCGCGTCGCGGCCGTCGACGTCCTCTGAGGGATCGGCCTCCGCGTAGCCGAGGCGCTGGGCCTCGGCCAGGGCATCGCCGAACGTCATCCCCGTCCGCGCCATCTCCGAGAGGATGAAGTTCGTCGTCCCGTTGACGATCCCGTGCACGCGCTCGATGCTCGCCCCGGCGAGCGACTCCTGCAGCACGCGGATCACCGGCACGACGCCCGCGACGGCGCCCTCGAAGCGCAGCTGCACCCCCTCGGTCCGCGCCACCTCCCACAGCTCCTCGCCGTGGTGCGAGAGCAGCTGCTTGTTCGCGGTCACGACGTGACGGCCGGCGCGCATCGCGCGCAGCACGTACTCGCGCGCGGGCTCGAGCCCACCAATCAGCTCGACGATCAGGTCCGAGCGCTCGAGCAGGTCGTCGAACGATCCGGATGACCGCGTGACGACGCCCGTGAGCGAGGGTCGCAGCCCGGTCATGCGCGCGATCCGGTCGGCCTGGCGCGGCAGCAGCGCGGCGAACGCCGAACCGACGGTTCCGTTCCCGAGCAGCCCGACCCCGAACGCGCCCTCAGACGTCACGGGCGCCCAGATCGTCGTATGTCTCACGGCGCACGACCAGACGCGCCGAGCCGTCACGGCAGAACACCACCGGCGGACGCGGGACGCCGTTGTAGTTGTTCGCGAGGGCGTGGCCGTAGCCGCCCGTCGCCGGGGTCACGACCACGTCTCCGGGCGCCGGATCGGGGAGCAGCGCGTCGCGGACGATCACGTCGCCGGACTCGCAGTGCTTGCCCGCCACGTGGCAGCGCACCGTCCCCGGCGCGGTCATCCGGTTCGCGATCGCGGCGTCGTATTCGGACCCGTACAGCATCGGTCGCAGGTTGTCGGACATGCCGCCGTCGACCGCGACCCAGGTCGAGACGTTGCGCTTGACGGTCTGCACCGTGTACAGCGTGACCGTCGAGTTCGCGACCAGCGCCCGCCCCGGCTCGATCAGCAGCCGTACGCCGTCGCCGAGCGAGGCGTGCGCGGCGTCGACGATCGCGGCGACGTAATCCGAGATCGACGGCGGCTCCTGATCGGAGGTGTACGGCACGCCGAGACCACCGCCGAGGTTGTAGACGCCGAACTCGCCGAGCTGGGCGAGGGCCTCCACCGCGCGGCGGAACGGCGCCAGGCTCAGCAGCTGTGAACCGATGTGGCAGTGCAGGCCGACGAGCCGCAGGTGCGGGGTATCCGCGGCGCGCGCGATCGCGGCCGGTGCCTGGTCCATCCCGAACCCGAACTTTGAGTCCGCCTGTCCGGTCGAGATCGCCGCATGCGTGCGGCCGGCGACGTCGGGGGTGACGCGGATCAGCACCTCTTGGACGCGGTCCATCGAGGCGGCGACACGCTCAAGGCGATCGAAGTCGTCGAACGAGTCGAGCACCACGTGACCGACCCCGGCGAGCAGCGCCTCGCGCAGCTCGGCCTCGGACTTGGCGTTGCCGTGGAGGTAGATCCGCTGCGGGTCAAAGCCGCCGCGCAGCGCGAGCGCCAGCTCGCCGCCGGAGGCGACGTCGCAGGCGAGGCCCTCGTCGGCGAGCACCCTGTAGACGGCCGTGCACGGGAATGCCTTCGACGCGAACAGCACGTCGCTGTCGGCGTGCCGCAGCGCCAGCCCGTCGACGAATGCCCGCGCCCGGGCGCGGAGGTCGTCCTCGGCGACGACGTAAACCGGAGTTCCGAACTCGCGCGCGAGCTCGACCGCGTTACAGCCGCCGATCTCGAGCTGCCCGCCTGGAGTGATCGCGCTTCCCTGCGGATAGACGTGTGAGAGCTGTCGGCTGGTGGTCGTCACGGCGACCGGAACGATATGGGGTCGAGCCTCGCGTGAGATGATCGGCGCCGTGCGGCGCCTGCGAACGATCACCCCGGTGCTCCCGGCCGAGCTCGCGACACACGACGGGCTGGCCTACTCGCTGTGGCTCCCTGACCGCGCGCCGCTCCGAGGCGGCGTCGTGATCCTCCACGGCGCCGGTTCGTGCAAGGAGAGCCACTACGACTTCGCACGCGCGCTGCTGCCGGTCGGGTTCGCGTCGATCTCGTTCGACCAGCGCGGCCACGGCGACAGCGACGGCCCGATGGACCGCCGCGCGCTCGACGACGTCGCCACGATCGCCGCGCTGCTGCGCGAGCGCTGCGGCGCGGCCCGGCTGAAGCTCGCGCTGCGCGGCTCGAGCATGGGCGGCTTCATCGCGCTCGCCGCGGCCGAGCGGGTGGGGGCCGATGCCGTGGTCGCGATCTGCCCCGCCAGCGCATCCGGCCTCGGGCGTTCGCTGCGGCGCGGGGAGCTGCGCTTCGACGCCGACCCAGAGCAGCTCGGCGAGCTGCTCGCAGCCCACGACCTGCACGAGATCGTCGACTCGCTCGAGCTCCCAGTGCTGCTGCTGCATGCCGAGGGCGACGAGATCGTCCCGGCCCAGCACTCGCGTGAGCTGGCTGGGCACCTCGCCAATCCGGCGAGCCGGCTGATCGTCGTCCCGGGCGGCCATCACCGTTCGATCCAGCACGACGGCGAGCTGCAGGCGGTCAGCATCCGCTTCATCGAGCGGGCGCTCGAGGCGTGAGCACCACGGCGGTGGATCTCGCCGGGCGCCGGGTGCTGGTCACGGGCGGCTCGATGGGTATCGGCCTCGAGGTCAGCCGCTCGCTGTCGAGGAGCGGCGCGCGCGTGGTAATTGCTGCGCGCGGAGAGGCGGCCATCGCCGACGCACTCGGGACGCTCGAGGGCACCGGTCATCTCGGCGTCAGCCTTGACGTCTCCGACCCCCAATCCTGGAACGCCGCACTCGACGCGATCGACCGGAATCCCCCACTGGACGGCCTCGTGTGCTCAGCCGGCGTGCTCGGACCCGTGGGGCTGATCGAGGATCTCGATCCCGACGAGTTCGGCCGAGCGATCGCGATCAACCTGATCGGAACAATGCTCGCCCTCCACCACACAATCCGGCGATTGCGGGCTTCCGGGGGGCGCGCGGTGACGTTCTCGGGAGGCGGAGCTACTTCGCCACTGCCGCGCTACGACGCGTACGCGGCCTCGAAGGCAGCCGTCGTGCGGTTGACCGAGAACGTCGCCGCCGGCGGCGATGTCGAGATCAACGCTGTCGCGCCCGGGTTCGTGGCGACGCGGATCCATGAGGGCACGCTGCAGGCGGGCGCCGCCACGGCCGGCACCGACTACTTCGCACGCACGCGCGAGCAGCTCGCGGACGGCGGGTTCCCCGCCTCCGAGGCCGCCGAGCTGGTTTGCCTGCTGCTGTCCAGACGCGCCGCCGGGGTGAGTGGCCGGCTGATCAGCGCGCAGTGGGACCCGTGGCGCGAGGATCAGTTCCTGGATCGCCTGCGGGCCGATCCCGCGCTCGCGACGCTGCGCCGGATCGACGGACAGCTGTTCGGCCACGTCTAGGCCGGTCTGCGGCTCGTTACGCTTCTGCGGATGCCGGCGAGCGACCATTCGCAGCGCTACTTCGAGCAGGCCGCCGAGATCGCGCGGGCAATCGACGGTGAGCAGATCGATGCGATCGCGCAGGGTCTCGCCGCCCTTAGGGACCGGCGGGGGCGGCTGTTCATCCTCGGGGTCGGGGGTGGCGCCGGCCATGCCTCACACGCCGTCAACGACTTCCGCAAGCTGTGCGGGATCGAGAGCTACGCGCCGACCGACAACGTCTCGGAGCTCACGGCGCGGACAAACGACGACGGCTGGGAGACGTCGTTTACCGAGTGGCTCGCGGTTTCACGGCTCGGCGCGGATGACGCGTTGCTCGTATTCAGCGTCGGCGGCGGCTCGCGCGAGCACAACGTCTCGGTGAACCTCGTGAACGCGATCGAGTGTGGCCGCGGGCTCGGAGCATCGGTCTACGGCGTCGTCGGCTCGCCCGATGGCACGCTCGCGAAGCTCGCCGACGTAGCGGTCGTGATCGAGGCGCCGGCGGACCTGAAGACGCCGTTGGTCGAGTCTTTCCAGGCCGTTGTCTGGCACGCGCTCGTGTCACATCCAGACCTTGCCGCGCACCAGGGCCACTGGGAGTCGCTCGCCGCGAGCAAGCCGGCGTGACCGGGGCGAGGGCCGCGTTCGTCGATCGTGACGGTGTCGTTGACGCGCTCGTCCCCGACCCCGCGACCGGCGAACCCGAGTCTCCCTTAGGACCGGATGATGTTGCGCTGCTTCCGGGCGCGGCGTCGGCGCTACGGGCGCTGAGCGAGGCCGGCTGGGTAATCGTCTGCGTCTCGAACCAGCCCGCTGCCGCTAAGGGAACCGTGACAGTTGAGCGGCTCGGCGAGGTCCATGCCCGGGTGCTCGCGCTGCTCGCTGCGGAGGGCGCCGGCTTCGACGCGTTCAAGCTCTGCCTCCATCATCCCGGCGGGATCGTCCCGGAGCTGACCGGCGAGTGTGATTGCCGCAAGCCCGCGCCGGGCATGCTGCTCAGTGCCGCGCGGGAGCTCGGCATCGATCTGGAGCGGTCGTGGATGATCGGCGACACCGACAGCGACGTCCTTGCGGGCCAGGCGGCGGGCTGCAAGACCGTCCTCGTCGAGCATCCACCGAGCGTCCACAAGCGCAACGGGTTGGCACGGGCTGACGTGGTGGCTCCCGACCTGACTGGTGCAGTGACGGTTGTCCTTGGCTTCGACCGCGTAAATTGATCGTCGTGATCGACCAGCTGAGAGTCAAGATCTTCGCCGACGGTGCCGACGTGGAGGGCATCCGGGCGCTCGCGGCGGACCCACGGATCGCAGGCTTCACGACCAACCCGACGCTGATGCACAAGGCCGGGCTGACCGATTACGAACGGTTCGGGCGCGAGCTGCTCGAGCATGTCACCTCGCACCCGATCTCGTTCGAGGTGTTCGCCGACGACGTAGATGAGATGCGTCGCCAGGCCCACAAGCTCGCGAGTTGGGGCGAGAACGTATACGTCAAGATCCCTGTCAGCACGACCACCGGGCAGTCGATGGCGCCACTCGCGCGGGAGCTGTCAGAGAGCGGCGTAAAGGTCAATGTGACCGCTCTTTTCACCAGCAAACAGGTGGAGCTGGTCACCGAGGCGGTCAAGGACGGAGCAAGGTCGTGTATCTCTGTGTTCGCTGGCAGGATTGCCGACGCCGGGATCGATCCGGTGCCGCTGATGGTGCGCAACGTCGAGATCATCGCCGCTGCGCCGCGCGCGGAGCTGATCTGGGCCTCGCCCCGGGAGATCCTCAACATCGTCCAGGCCGACCAGATCGGTTGCCACATCATCACGGTCACTCACGATCTGCTGAAGAAGCTCGGCTCGCTCGGCAAGGACCTCGACCAGTTCTCGCTCGAGACCGTGCAGATGTTCCATGCCGACGCCGTCACGGCTGGATTCAGCCTCTAGCTGGTCGATGCGGCGCGCGTGCATCACCGGCGGAGCCGGGTTCATCGGCTCGAACCTGGCTGACCGGCTCCGCGACGACGGCGTCGAAGTCGTGATCGTCGATGACTTCCGGGCCGGGCGCAGGGAATTCTTAGACCACCTCAGCGATGACCCCGGACTGACCGTCCACGAAGGCGACGTGCTCGACCAGCGGCTGCTCGAGCGCGCGTTCGACGGCTGCGATTGGATCTTCCACTTACAGGCGAACGCGGATGTCCGGCACGGACTCGAACATCCGCGCCTCGATCTCGAGCAGAACACGGTCGCGACCGCGAACGTGCTCGAGGCGATGCGCGCTGTGGGCTGCGAGAAGATCGCGTTCGCCTCAACCGGGTCGGTGTACGGGGAACCCGATCTATTCCCTACCCCGGAGGACGTGCCGTTTCCCTCGCAGACCTCCCTTTACGCAGCCTCGAAGCTGGCCGGGGAGGGGATGATCGGCGCCTATGTCCACGGCTTCGGATTCACCGGGGTCGTGTTTCGGTTCGTCTCGATCCTTGGCAGCCGATACACGCACGGTCACGTGTACGACTTCTACCGGGCGCTCAAGAGGGACCCGACGCGGCTGCGGGTGCTCGGCGACGGCCACCAGGAGAAGTCATACCTGCACGTATCGGACTGCGTGGCGGCAATCTGCACCGCGGTCGCCGCGCACGACCGTCGAGCAGCGGAACTCGGGGTCTACAACCTCGGAACCGATGAGACCGTGATCGTGAACGACTCGATCGCGCTCATCTGCGAGCACATGGGCGTCACCCCCGAACTCGAATACAGCGGTGGATCGCGCGGGTGGGCCGGCGACAGTCCGCTGATCCATCTCGACTGCACACGGATCCGCGAGCTCGGCTGGGCGCCGACGGTGACGATCCGCGAGGCGATCCGACAGACGCTCGATTGGTTCGACGCGAACTCGTACGCGTGGCAGGACGAACCAGCGGGGGACGTGGCATGAGCGTCGTCTTCAGTCGCGCTCCACTGCGAATCTCGCTCGGCGGCGGAGGCACGGACCTGCCGTCGTACTACTCCGAGCACGGTGGCTTCGTAGTGGCCGGCGCGATCGACAAGTACATCTACATCCTCATGCACACCTCGTTCCAGCGGCGCTACAAGATGAAGTACTCGGAGACCGAGGATGTCGATCACGTGGGCTCGATCAGGCACCCGATCCTGCGCGAGGCGCTGACGCGCCACTGGCGCGGCAACCCGCTCGAGATCGCCTCGGTCGCCGATGTTCCCGCGGGCACCGGAATGGGCTCCTCGGGCGCATTCACGGTCGCGCTGCTGAAGGGACTCGCGCACGCGCGCAGCACCTCGATCGCGCCTGGAGCGCTCGCGGAGGATGCGTGCGAGATCGAGATCGACGTGCTCAGGGAGCGGTGCGGCAAACAGGACCAGTACGTCGCCGCCCACGGCGGGATCTGCGCGTACACGTTCCACCTCGACGGGAGCGTCGGGGTCGAGCCACTCGAGCTATCGCAGGAGACACTGTCCAAACTGCGCGAACATCTGCTGCTGTTCTATACGGGCGAGGCGCGCAGCGCCTCATCGGTGCTCACCGACCAGGACGACCGGACCCGCGGCGGGGACCGCTCGATGCTCGAGAACCTCCACAGGACCAAGGAGATCGGTCAGCGTAGCCGCGAGCTGCTGGTCTCCGGGGAACTTGAGGCGTACGCGGAGCTGATGCATGAGCACTGGCTCAACAAGCGCGGCCGCTCCCCCGGCATGGCGTCGGCCCACATCGACGAGCTGTATGCGATCGCGCGTGACAGTGGCGTCATCGGCGGCAAGCTCGTCGGTGCTGGCGGCGGCGGCTTCCTGCTGCTCTACGCCGGCCGGCCCACTGATACGCGCGAGGCGATGACCGCCGCCGGCGCGACGGAGCTCGTGTTCGACTTCGAGTTCGGCGGCGCGCACTCGAGCGAGTACAAGTGAGTCGGGAGGGCGTCTCTGTCGCGATCGTCGGCTGCGGCCTGATTGGGCACAAGCGCGCCGAGGCGCTCGCGCCAGGAGATCGGCTTGTGGGTGCCTTCGACCCGGTGCATGAGCGCGCCGAGGCGCTCGTCGCCGAGCACGGAGGGCAGGCGTTCGCGGACCTGCCACGGCTGCTCGAGTCGACGGCCAACGTGGTCGTGGTCGCGACCACGCACGACCAGCTCGCGCCGCTGAGCGAGCGCGCCCTGGGGGCAGGCGCGCACGTCCTCGTCGAGAAGCCCGCCGGCCTCGGGACGGCGGAGGTAGCCCGCCTGCGTCGCGCCGCCGAGCGTGCGGACAGGCTCGTCAAGGTGGGCTTCAACCACCGTTTCCACCCCGCGCTTGCCGATCTCGCGGCCGAGGTCCAGTCGGGTGCCCACGGCGAGCTGATGCACATCCGCGCCCGTTACGGCCACGGCGGCCGGATCGGATATGACCGAGAGTGGCGTGCCCAGCCGCACCGCTCGGGCGGCGGCGAGCTGATCGACCAGGGCATGCACCTGCTCGACCTGACGCACTGGCTCGCCGGGCCGCTGCCGTTGCACTCTGCGTTGCTGCGGACGCATTTCTGGGACACGCCGGTCGAGGACAACGCCGCCCTGTTGCTCGGGGCCGCCGACAGCCGCAGCGCGCCCTGGGCGATGCTCCACGTCACCTGGACCGAGTGGAAGAACATGTTCTCGATCGAGGTCTACTGTCATGCCGCCAAGCTCCAGGTCGAAGGGCTCGTGGGCTCCTACGGCGACCAACGGCTGGTCATCCACAGAATGGGCCCGCAGCTCGGCCCACCCGACACCGAGCTCCGCGAGTACGGCTCTGAGGACAGCTCCTGGACGTCCGAGTGGGAGCACTTCGCGACGGCGATCAGCAACGGGGGGGCCCTGCTCGGGGACCTCGACGACGCCGCCTACGCGTGGGCACGGGTCGAGGACGCGTACGCGACCTCCCCACAGTACGCGCTGGTGCGCGCCTCGATCTCGCAGCCATGAGCACAGCGCTGCCGCCCGTATGCATCCTCGCCGGTGGGCTCGGCACCCGGCTCGGTGACCGCGTCCGTGAGGTCCCGAAGCCGCTGCTCGAGGTGGCCGGTGAGCCGTTCCTCGTACACCAGCTGCGGCTGCTCTCAGAACATGGCGCCAGCCAGGTAGTGCTGTGCGTCGGCTATCTCGGCGAGCAGGTCGAGCGTGCGATCGGGAACGAACGGTTCGGGATCGGCATCGGCTACAGCTACGACGGCCCCGAGCCGCTCGGAACGCTCGGTGCGATCCGGCGCGCCGCGCCGCTCCTCGGCGAGCGCTTCCTTGTGCTGTACGGCGACACCTACCTACGGATCGACTATCGGGCGGCCACCGGGGCATGGGAGCACAGCGGACTTCCCGCGATGATGACCGTGCTGCGCAACGAGGGCCGCTGGGACACGTCGAACGTCGAATTCGACGGCCAGCTCGTGACCGCGTATGACAAGCGCACGCCGGGACCCGGGATGCACTGGATCGACTACGGCCTCGGCGGCCTCACCGCACACGGGCTCGGCCTGGCCGGAGCGGACGTCGCCGAGCTCGCCCAACTCCAGCACCAGCTCGCGGCAGCGCGGCAGCTGTTCGGATATGTGGCGACCGAGCGCTTCTACGAGATCGGGACACCCGCCGCACTCGCCGAGACGAGCGCGTTCCTAACTGGCCTGCGGACCGGTTAGTGGCCGAGCGAGCCGAGCACGCCGGCAACGGTGCCTCCGGTGCTCTTGACGATCCCGCCAGCGGCGCCGGCCGTCTGTGAGACGGTCCCGCCGACCGTGGCGCCGGCGTTGCCGGCCGCGCCGGCGAGCCCGGGGCTCAACCCGGCGAGCTTGCTGGCGACGACGTTTGCGACACCACTCACGGTCGAGCCGAGCGACTGTCCGGCGGCGGCGACTGTGTTGCCGAGCGCGCCGGTCGTGGCCTGGAGCACTGTGGAGGGCTGATTCGTGCCCGTGGGCTTCGTGCAGTAGCTGCCGCAGCCACCGCCCGGCGTCGTCGGCGTCGTCGGCGTGATGGCAACCGTCGTCGGTGCCGCGCCCACCTGAGATCCGGAGACCCGCACGCTCACCAAGGACTGGCCCGGACGCCCGCCGGTCGCAGCCGATCGGCCGGAGCCAGCCGAGGGTCCGCCGCCCGCACCACCCGCGTGCCCCGGGGCGGCGGCGGCGATCAGCTGGCGCTCGACGCTCGACGCCGCGGCCGGAGAACGGTCATGCCCGATCACCACCGCTGCCGGTGTCGAGGCCTGACCGACCTGCGGCCAGCCTCGGAACGCGACCACGGCGCTCGCGAGCACGAACACCATCGCGGCCCCAGCGAGCAGCGAGCCAGCGGTGCCAAACCCTGCGATGTATGCCCGAGTGGCGCGCATACGGTCCGGCCTTAATCGACAGCAGGAGGCGAAACTTTTAGCGAAAATTTTTCGGCTCGTCAAATCCCGGGAATCCTCGCGATATGCCACGAAAATCCGACAGCCGGCGGCTGCGTGCCCGAGAGACTCGCCGCGCCGAGAGCGAGGACGAGCTGGCGGCCAAGTCGCCCGACGAGGAGGAGCGTCAGATCCACGAGCGGCGCTCGGACAAGGCCGCCTATCTGGCGGACAAGCTCGCAGAGCAGGAGCAAGCGCCGGACGAGTGAGCCTAGTGCATCACTGGTGCTCTCAGGCGGCGGCGACGGCCGGCTTGCGCCGCCCCGCCCGGGCGCCGGCACCGCTGCGGGGCAGCTCGATCCCGCCGTCCCGGCGCACCCTCATCAGCCAAACCACCCCGATCACGATCAGCACAATGCTTTCGAGCTGCGGAGCGGTGAGACCGATGAAGATCTTATGGTTGCGGCGGATGAACTCGATCAGCAGTCGCTCGGTCCCGGACAGGACGAGGTAGAACGCGAACAGCACGCCCGGCCGGAAGCGGTCGCGCATCCGCCACAGCCACCACGCGACGAGCCCCATCATCACGGTCTCGTAGATCGGCGTCGGCAGCACGGTGACCCCCGGCGGCGTCGGCACCGTCCCGTGCGGATAGCTCATCGAGGTGGGGAGCGTCGAGCGGATCCCGTAGTCGCCGTCACCCGAGACCTGGCAGCCGATCCGGCCGATCGCGTACCCGAGCGCGAGGGGCACGCACGCGAGGTCGAGCAGCCCGACGTTGAAGATGCCACGCCACCGGGCCCAAGCGATCACGCATATCGCGCCGCCGAGCAGGCCTCCGTACCAGACGAGGCCCGAGCCCGAGAACAGGCTCGAGAACAGGTGGTGCTTGACGAGGCTGTAGTTCTGGATCACGTAGTACAAGCGCGAGCCGACGAGCCCGCCGACAAGCGCCGCGAACGCCATCTCGTACGCGTAGTCGATCGGCTCGCCGATCTCCTTCAGGCGCCGGGCGAGAATCGCTCCGGCGGCCAGGAAGCCGCACGCGAAGACGATCCCGAAGCTCTTCAGCGAGAGGCCCAGGACATGGATCTCGGGCTGCACCGACAGCAGATTACGTCACTATCTGCGCGATGGACGCCCCATGGTTCGATCTCCAGTCCCATTCGGTCTACTCGGACGGCGCGCTCGCACCGAGCGATGTGGCTCGCCACGCCGCCGCAGCGGGCGTGCAGCTGCTCGCGCTGACCGACCACGACAGCGTCGAGGGCGTCGATGAGGCGCTCGTGGCCGCCGCCGAGGCCGGGATCGCACTCGTGAGGGCCGCGGAGCTGTCGGCCGTCCATGATGTGAGCGAGGACCTGCACGTGCTCGGCTACGGCGTCGATCATCATGATCCCGCGTTCGCCGAGCGGACCGCCGGGGCGCGGGCCGAGCGCGTCACGCGGGCCACCGCGATGGGGGCACGTCTGCGCGCGCTCGGGTTCGAAGTCGACGAGCGGCCGCTGGAGCAGCGACGCCTGGCCGGCAAGGCGATCGGGCGGCCCCATCTGGCCGCTGCCGTGATCGCCCACGCCGCCAACGGCGAGCGACTGCGGAGCGAGGGCGTGGACCGGGTCGAGACGTTCATCCCCGCCTACCTGATCCCTGGGCGTCCGGGATATCTGCCCCGCACCCACCCGAGCGTCGAGGAGGCGATCGGATGGATCCATGACGCGGGCGGCGTGGCGGTGTGGGCGCATCCGTTCTGGGACCTGCACTCCGACGACGAGGTCCTCGAGGCGATCGACGCCTTCCGCGCCTGGGGACTCG
>Ga0302325_10014560_pt1 | contig 16739 bp, 17 predicted proteins | sample Palsa_T0_2_FD_201948 | JGI IMG/M metagenome (GOLD analysis project Ga0302325, IMG submission 201948) | Peat permafrost microbial communities from Stordalen Mire near Abisko, Sweden - Palsa_T0_2 | ecosystem: Environmental > Terrestrial > Soil > Palsa > Peat permafrost | place: Sweden: Abisko... | reverse complement strand
GACCGCTGATGTGCTCGGGCCTGACTGCCTATGCTGCGCTCAAGCGCCTCGCCAACCGGCCCGAGCGAGGACCTGTGCTGCTGATCGGGCTCGGCGGCGTCGGCATGATGGGCCTTGCCATCGCCCGCGCCCTGTTTCGTACGCCGCCAATCGTCGCCGACATCGATGCCGACAAACGAAACGCCGCGCTCGCGGCCGGCGCCACGCTTGCCTACGATCCCTCCGATCCGCAAGCGCGCAAGGACGTCATGAAGGCAACCGGCGGCTTGCTCGCGATCTGCGATTTCGTCGGCTCCGATAAATCACTGCAATTCGCGACGGGGCTACTGGGGCGCGGCGGCAAGGTCGTGGTGACCGGGCTGCTCGGCGGCAACTTTTCGATCGCCGCCGCCCTGTTCGGCATTAAGGCGATGACCATCGAGGGCACGCTGACCGGCACGCTCGCCGAGGCCCGCGAGTTGCTCGATCTGGTGCGCGCAAAAAACATCGCACCAATCCCGACCCGGGAGCGTCCATTGGCGCAAGCGCAGGCGGCGTTGGATGATTTACGCGCCGGCCGCGTCGTGGGACGGACGGTGTTGACGGCTTAGTACGCGAACCGCGGATGGCGCTCGATACGATGGCCAACGACCTGCAGCGGGCATCTTGTTGCCGGCAAATGTTTTACAACCGTTCTTCCTACGGAATTACGGTGACAGTGCATATAATTGCCCTCCCACCAGCGGTTTTACACCTCACAACTTCGCCTGCAGGCGGCGCACGAAGGCGGAGAGGCCAATCTGCCGCTCGCGCTTGAGCCGCTCGGCCGCGAGAATGGCCCTCACTTCGTTAAACGCTTCAGCCTTTTCACGATTGACGATGACGTAGTCGTATTCCGGCCAGTGGCTCATCTCACCCGCCGCCTTCGCCATGCGCGCGCCGATAATGGCATCGCTGTCCTGCGCGCGGCGGTGCAGCCGCCGTTCCAATTCCTTGGCTGTCGGCGGTAAGATGAAGACGCTGACAAGATCGTCACGCGCCTTCTCGCGCAGCTGCTGCGTTCCCTGCCAGTCGATATCGAACAGCACGTCGCGCCCGGCCCGTAAGGCCAGTTCCACCGGACGCCGCGGCGTGCCGTAGGAATGGCCGAAGACTTCCGCCCATTCCAGAAGCTTGCCGGATTTCACCATGCTCTTGAAGCGCGAAGCATCGATGAAATGATAATCGCGTCCATCGATCTCGCCGCGCCGCTGCGGCCGCGTCGTCACCGATACCGAAAGCTCAACGCCGCGATCAACCTTCAGCAGCATGCGCGACAGCGTGGTCTTGCCGGCGCCCGAGGGCGAGGACAGAACCAGCATCAGTCCGCGACGCGCAATTTGCTTTTTGTTGCGGGTCGCGCGCGTCATGCTCATTCCACGTTCTGGACCTGCTCGCGGAACTGCTCCACGGCGGCCTTGAGCTCCAGGCCGATATTGGTGAGCTCGACGTCGTTCGCCTTGGCGCACAGCGTGTTGGCTTCGCGATTAAGCTCCTGGGCGAGAAAATCCAGCCGGCGGCCGATCGGCCCGCCCTGGCCGATGAGAAGCTGCGCCTGCGCGACGTGCGCCGCAAGACGGTCAAGCTCCTCGCGCACGTCGGCTTTGGTAGCGATCAGGATTGCCTCCTGATGCAGCCGATCGGGATCGAAGCGCTCGGACTGGGCCAGCAGGGTTGCGACCTGCTCTGCGAGCCGCGCGCGGATCGCTTCGGGCCGCCGTCCCGGCACGACCTCGGCGCGTTGCGCCAGCGCGGAAATTTCGCCGAGCCGCGCGGTGAGCACGCGGCCGAGCGCCGAGCCCTCGCGCTGGCGCATTTCCGTGAGCGCGCCGAGCACCGCGGCGAAGCCGGCCATCGCCGCCGCCTCCGCGCTCCGCCGTTCGTCCTCGCACTCCTCAGCGTCGCCGACTTCCATCACGCCTTTGAGCGCCAGAAGACCATCGAGCGAGGGCGGCGACGCCTCGACGCGCGGCGCGAGTTGTTTCAGCGACGCCAACACCGCGTCCAGCACGGCGGTGTTGATGCGCACTTCCGGCAAGGCGCCGCTACGCTCGACCGTCAAGGTCGCTTGAAGCGAGCCACGCGAAAGCCGCTCCGCCGCTTGGGCGCGGGCGGGCGCCTCGATCGCATCCCAGCCGGATGGAAAGCGAAGCCGCAGATCGAGGCCCTTGCCATTGACCGACTTGACCTCCCAGGCCCAGGCATACGGGCCGCTGACGCCGTGACCGCGAGCAAATCCCGTCATGCTCGACAGCGTCATGGCAAACGATCCCGTGGGAGAATTGCGAAAAATTCGCGCCGAACTTAGCGGCGGCTACCCGCTGTCACAAGTGCAATGACGCGCTAATGCGTCGTCTGCGTGTTTTGGTTCCGACGGGTGGGCGCGCGGCGTGGCTGCGGCGCCGGAGCAGACGGAACCGCCGCGGCTTGCGGCGGCGGCGAAGACGATTGCGCGTCGGCCGGAGCCTGGTCCTTCTGATCGGTCTCCATTGCACGCAGGCGCGTGACGTTCTTTTGATGCTGCTCGTAAGTTTCCGCGAATGCGTGGCCGCCAGTACCGTCGGCCACGAAGTAAAGCTCGCGGGTGCGCGCCGGGTTTGCGGCAGCCTCGAGCGAGGCGCGCCCGGGATTGGCGATCGGACCCGGCGGCAACCCGTCGACCTGGTAGGTATTGTAGGGCGTCGGCTGATCGATCTCGCTCTTCATGATCGGCCGGCCGAGCGTTCCCTTACCGCCGACCAGCCCATAGATGATGGTCGGATCCGATTGCAGCCTCATCTTCTGTTTCAGCCGGTTGACGAACACGGCGGCGACGCGCGTTCGCTCCTCCGGCTTGCCAGTCTCCTTCTCCACCAGGGACGCGAGCGTAACAAGCTGTTCCGGCGTCTTGATCGGCAGATCAGGCGAGTGGTGCTCCCAAATCTCCTTGAGCACGCGCTGCTGCGCCTGTTGCATGCGCTGGATCATCTGTTCGCGCGTCACGCCGCGGGTGAAATTATAGGTGTCAGGCAACAGGGTGCCTTCGCGCGGGATTTCCTTGATGTTGCCGCTCAGAACGTCATCGTCCAGGAGACGCGCTACGATCTGCTCGGATGTGAGACCTTCCGGAACAGTGAGCTGGTGCGGCACCACGCGGCCCTCGACGATGGTTGCGACCACGTCCCGCAGGCTGGCATGCGCTTTGAACTGATATTCGCCCGCCTTGAGATCCTCGCGCGCCTTGAGTGCGAGCACGCCGCCAACAAACACCCAGGGCTGATCGATGACGCCGTCACGAACAAGCACGTCGGCAATGTCGCGGATACCGGAGCCGCGCGGAATATTGACGACGCGGTCCTCCGGTAGCGGCCCGGTAGCGTCGAACCGCTGTTTGCCGACCACCAGCGCAACGCCGGCCAGGATCGCCGCCAATATGAAGAAGCTGATAATGGCGTTGCCAATGACGACAAAGGGATGCCGCGCGCTCTTCGATCGCGTGGTCGGCACCTCGACCGTATCCGGCTCAAGCGCCGTTCGCGGGCTGCGCGGCGTGATCTGTTTTGAATTTTTGGAAGCCATTGAAGCCGCGCCGATCCCCTTCACCAGCCGCTCCGACAAAGGCGGGTAAGGCTCGCCTGCGCCCGGTTCGGCCTTTCCTGGATCCCGGGAAGATGCCACAGATCCGCGTGCGGATGGGCGCGCGTTCGCGGCGCTGCTCCCAATCGCCGGTCGCTCCGATACAGCTTTCGGCCTGTCGGTCGCCGACAGTCCGGGGCGCGGTTTTTGCGCGACGGGTCCGTTCGGCACGGACGCTGCGGAGGTGACGGCCGGGTCGGGCCTTTCCGGCGCCCGCGCCGACGCCGCGCGCGCCGGCACGACAGCGCGGTTGCCCCCGTCGGGCGGTGGCTCTGACCCGGTCACCGCCGCATATCCACTTTTGTACTCAGCATGAATAGAGACGAGCCTTGGCCAGCGAACCGAAGCTCGCCAATTTCTTCTGCTTCCGCCCATGAACAGGATGATGGGCTTGCACTGATTGCAGGCGAGTGCGGAGCAAATATGGCGAAACGGTGATCGGTGGCACTAGATCGGCATCCGGCGGAATACGAGCGAGGCATTGGTGCCGCCAAAGCCGAACGAGTTCGACAGCACCAGATTGACGGGACGCTTGCGCGGCTTGTGCGGCACGAGATCGAGGGCGGTGGAAACTGAAGGGTTATCGAGATTGATCGTTGGTGGCACCACCTGATCGCGAATTGCGAGCAGGCAGAAAATAGCCTCGACCGTGCCGGCCGCTCCCAGCAGATGACCGATCGACGACTTCGTCGATGACATGCTGATATTGCCCGCGGCGTTGCCGACCAGCCGCTCGACGGCCTTGAGCTCAATTTCGTCCCCGAGCGGCGTCGATGTACCGTGGGCGTTGATGTAGTCGAGATCCCCGGGCGAAATGTCCGCGCGCTTGATCGCCGCTTTCATGCAGCGTAGCGCGCCGTCGCCGTCCTCGGCCGGCGCGGTGATGTGGAATGCGTCGCCGGAGAGGCCGTAACCGACCAGTTCGCCATAGATGCGTGCGCCGCGTTTCTTCGCATGGTCGTACTCTTCCAGCACAACTGCGCCGGCGCCTTCGCCCATGACAAATCCATCGCGGTCCCGGTCGTACGGCCGCGAGGCGCGTTCGGGCGTATCGTTGAATCCGGTCGACAGCGCGCGGCACGCAGCAAATCCGGCGACCGAGAGGCGATTGACCGGCGATTCCGTGCCGCCCGCCACCATCACGTCGGCGTCCCCGAGCGCAATGAGCCTGCCGGCGTCCCCGATGGCGTGAGCGCCGGTGGAGCACGCCGTGACCACGGCCGAATTGGGGCCCTTCAACGAATGCTCGATCGATACGTAGCCTGACGCGAGATTGATGATCCGGCCGGGGATAAAGAATGGCGACACGCGGCGCGGACCGCGATCGCGCATGATCAGGGCCGTTTCCGCGATGCCCTCGATGCCGCCGATGCCGGAGCCGAGCAGTACGCCGCTCGCGATCTGGTCCTCATACTCCTGCGGGCGCCAGTCGGCGTCGTCGAGCGCCTGTTTCGCCGCAGCCATCGCGTAGAGAATGAACTGGTCGACCTTGCGCTGTTCCTTGGGCTCCATCCACTGATCGGGATTGAAGGTGCCCGCCGAACCATCGCCGCGCGGAATCTGACCCGCGATCTTGCATGGAAGATCGGAGACTTCGAAATTCTCGATGCGTCCGATCCCGCTCTGCCCCTCGAGCAACAGCCGCCATGTCGGCTCGACCCCGCAAGCCAGCGGCGTCACCATGCCAAGACCAGTGACGACGACGCGTCTCATCATCGGTGCTCCGGCCAGACGCTATGGCCATTTCTTCCCGGTGAAGCCTGCCGCGGTGTTACGCGCCTGCCTCTGACGGCGCGCGCGCATCGCGCGCGGGCGCGCAATTCATACAGCGCCGTGAGGCCGTGCCGTATCAGCTCTTCGCGTTCTTTTCGAGGAACTTGATGGCGTCGCCCACGGTGAGAATCGTCTCGGCGGCGTCGTCGGGAATCTCGCAACCAAACTCTTCCTCGAAGGCCATGACGAGCTCGACCGTATCGAGGCTGTCCGCGCCGAGATCGTCGATGAAACTGGCGTTTTCCGTCACTTTGTCGGGCTCGACGCCGAGATGCTCAACGACGATCTTCTTCACCCGCTCGCCAATATCACTCATCGTTTCCAACCTCTTCTTTCAACGCGACCCGATCAATAATGTCCCGGCCCCGTCGTGGGCGACGGCCGCGGGTCGACACCGATCAGAGGCGGACGTGGACGCTAACACTTCCCCACTCTCCGGCTTAACGGCTCCCCCAGCCAACTCACGGTCCGGTTACCACACTTCCAAAGCGTTGGCCAGCGCGGCAGCGCGGTGTCATCGCGCGCGCTATCGCATTCAAATCATGGCCATTCCGCCGTTCACATGCAACGTCTGCCCGGTCATATAGCCGGCTTCGTTGGCGGCCAGAAATGCGACGGCGGCTGCGACCTCACCGACCGTGCCGGCGCGGTTCGCCGGTATCTTCGCGAGTATGACTTCGCGCTGTTTGTCGTTGAGCTTGTCAGTCATCGGCGTGACGATGAACCCGGGCGCGACGCAATTGGCGGTGACGCCGCGTTTCGCATATTCCTGGGCGATCACCTTGATCATCCCGGTCATGCCGGCTTTGGCGGCGACGTAATTGGCCTGCCCGGGATTGCCGGTCGCTCCGACGACCGAGGTGATCGCGATAATGCGTCCAAAACGGCGGCGCATCATGCCACGCACCGCGGCCCGGGCGAGGCGAAACGTAGCTGAGAGATTGATGGCAATCACCTGGTCCCAGTCTTCGTCACGCAATTGCACGAAAAGATTGTCTTTGGTCATACCGGCATTGGCGACAAGCACGTCGAGCTGACCCATCGACTCTTCGGCGCGCGGAACCAGGGCGTCGGTCTCGGCACCATCGGCGAGATTGCACGGCAGGACATGGACGCGGCCACCGAGATCGGCCGCAAGCTGATCGAGGATTTCACGTCTGGTGCCCGAAAGGGCGACCGTAGCTCCCTGCGCGTGCAGAACGCGGGCGATGCCGCCGCCAATCGCGCCGGTGGCCCCCGTGACCAGTGCAGTCTTCCCGGTAAGTTCAAACATGACCGTCCTCACGAACGCGCAACGCTCAACCGTGCGCAGCCTTGAACCGGGCAATGTCCTCGGGCTTGCCGATCGAAGATACATTCGCCGTGTCGGCGATACGCTTGATCAACCCGGCGAGCACCTTGCCCGCACCAACCTCGTAGAATTCCGTCACTCCCGCATTCGCCATGAACTTGACCGATTCGCGCCAGCGCACCGTACCGGTCACTTGTTGCACAAGCGAGCGCACGATGGCGGCGGGATCGCTGATCGGTTCGGCCAGCACGTTGGCAACAAGCGGGACGCTCGGCGGCTTGACTGAAACCTTGGACAGCGCTTCGGCCATTGCGTTCGCTGCCGGCTGCATGAGGGCGCAATGAAAGGGCGCGGATACCGGCAGCATCATCGCCCGCTTTACGCCATGCACCTTGGCAATCGCGACGGCACGCTCGACGGCCGCTTTGTCGCCGGACAACACAACCTGCCCGCCGCCATTGTCGTTGGCGGTCGCGCACTCGCCCGCGGCCGCTGCTTCGGCGGCGATCGCCTTGGCCGCGTCGAGCTCAACCCCGATGAGTGCGGCCATGGCGCCCACGCCCACCGGTACGGCTTTTTGCATCGCCCGACCGCGAATGCGCAGGAGCCGCGCCGCGTCGGCAATGGTCAGCGACTGCGCCGCGGCAAGCGCTGAATATTCCCCGAGCGAGTGACCGGCGACGAAGGCCGCGTCGCGACCGAGATCGACGCCGGCCTCCGCTTCAAGCGCACGAAGTGCGGCAAGCGAGACCGCCATCAAAGCCGGTTGCGCATTCTCGGTGAGCGTGAGCGTCTCAGCCGGGCCATTCCACATGGTGTGGCTAAGCTTTTCCCCGAGCGCGGCGTCGACTTCCTCAAACGTCAGGCGCGCGGGCGCGAAGGCCTCGGCCAGTTGCTTGCCCATACCGACGGCCTGACTGCCTTGACCGGGAAAAACGAAAGCGAGCGCCATTCCTTGCCCCTCGAAGGAGGGCGAAAGATACCGCGATCATGGCGGTGTCAAGGGAGGCAGCGCCGGTAACAATGCGACAACGGAAGATCGGTAATCTCAACGAGCCAACGCCCGCATGGTTAAGATGACGGTCACGAGTTCGTTTCGATGAACCCATATTTGCCGGTCACCGAGGCTGAACTTGACCGCGCACGACGCGATCCCGCATTCCGGCAAAAGCTTTTGCAGCAAAGTCTCGAAACCCTGCTCGGCAGCCTCCACAGGCAGCGCCTGGCGTTCTCCTCGGACGCCGCCAACGACGAGCGGATGCGCGAAGGCGTAACCCTCGCGGTGCGGCTCGCGGAGCTGATCCAGACCCCCGCCGGCCCCCCGAACAAAGCTTGATCCGCTTGCCTTTCCGGGCCGGGCGCGTATAACGCCGCATTCCGCTCGCCCCGGCCGGGGGCTGAACGTACGGCCGCGTCAAAAACGCGGTAGGACCTTCGGGTCCGGCGTCCGGTGTTCCCGCCTTCAGAGCATTCGAGCCTTTCCCGAAGGGTTCGAGGGGCTTCGCGTCGAGGCGAGCGAGCACAACGAGGGAAGGGCATTCATGCCATTGTATGAACACGTCTATCTTGCGCGCCAGGACGCCAGCGTGCAGCAGGTCGAGGAGTTGACGGCGCAGTTGAAGGGCGTTGTTGAAGGGCTCGGCGGAACGATTTCGAAAGCCGAATATTGGGGTGTCAAATCCCTCTCCTACCGGCTGCGCAAAAACCGCAAGGCCCATTTCACGCTCATGAACCTTGATGCGCCGCCGGCTGCGATCAACGAGATCGAGCGGCTGGAGCGCCTCAACGAAGATGTCTTGCGTTATCTGACGATCAGGGTTGAGGAACACGAGGAAGGTCCCTCCGCCATGATGCGCAGAGTCGAGCGCGACCGCGATCGTGACGATCGCAGGGGCGACCGCTTTGACAGAGGAGACCGGGGCGACAGAGGAGACCGGGGCGACCGTCCTCGTGACCGTCGTCCGCGCGAGAGCGCCGACGAGCCTGAAACGGCAACGACGACGACGGAGGAATGAATATGGCAATGTCACCGCAAGGCGCGGGCGGACGCCGGCCGTTTTTCCGCCGCCGCAAGAGCTGTCCCTTCTCCGGCGCCAATGCGCCCAAGATCGATTACAAGGACGTCAAGTTGCTCCAGCGGTTCGTGTCGGAGCGCGGCAAGATCGTCCCGAGCCGCATCACGGCGGTCTCGGCAAAGAAGCAACGCGAACTCGCTCAGGCGATCAAGCGCGCCCGCTTTCTCGGGCTGCTGCCCTACGTGATCCGCTGAGCAAGGGAGATCGAGATGGAAGTGATCCTGCTCGAACGGGTGCCCAGACTGGGGCAGATGGGCGAAGTGGTGCGCGTCAAGGACGGCTTCGCGCGCAATTTTTTGCTGCCGCGCGGAAAGGCGCTGCGCGCCACGTCGGAAAACCGCACGCGCTTTGAGACCATGAAGACTGAACTTGAGCAACGCTCGCTCACCCTCAAAGGCGAGGCGGGCGAAGTCGCCGCCAAGCTCGACGGCAAGAGCTTCACGGTTCTGCGCCAAGCCTCGGAAGCCGGCCAGCTGTTCGGATCGGTTTCGCCCCGCGACCTCGTCGGCATCCTTGCCGCCGGTGGATATAATGTGAGCCGCAGCCATATCGCGCTCAACACGCCGATCAAGACGATCGGCCGGCATAGCGTTCCACTCGCGCTGCATCCCGATATCGAGACATCGATCAACATCATCGTCGCCCGCAACGCCGACGAAGCAGCGCGCATCGAGCGCGGTGAGGATGTCAGCCGGTTGCGCGAAGAGCCGACGGCCGAGGAAGCCGCCGTGATTGCGGCGGAAGCGTTCTTCGAGCCTGCGGCTGCTGAATCGGCATTGGCCCGCGAAGACGGTGAACCCGACGAGAGCGCTTCCCCGGCCGACAAGAACTAAGCGGCGCAGTTTATTCAGTCGGGAATGTTGTCGCGCGGCACCTGCGCATTGTCGCCGGCTTCGCCCGGTGTCGAGTCCGCTGGTGCTGCGGCGTTTGGCGTCGGAGCCGCGTCCTGGGGTGGCGCCTCGGGACGCCCCGGTTCGGCGACAATTGCGGCCGGCGCGTGGGCGACCGCGGCAGGCTCTTGCGGGGGCTCGGGAATTTGCTGCTCTTTACGGCGGTTTCGGGTGGCCGTACCCGGCCGCTCGTGTGGTCCCCTCTCGGGCCGCACAATCGGGTTGAGCGCACTCGGCACTTCGCCGGGGCTCGCTTCTTCCTTAGGCTTGGCGTCGGCGTCCGTTGGCCGCTGCGGCTTTGCGTTGGCAGACGCGCCCTCGCCCGGCTTCGGCGGCTTCTGGGCCTGATGTTTCGGTGGTTTCGTCTCTTCCGCCGCCGCCGGGGTCTTGGGACTCTCCGCCGGCGGTTTCTTGCCGGGCGCCGGTGCCGCGATGGTGTCGCGTCCGCCCACGACATAGGCCGCAAGCGCCGCCGCTTGGTCGCGGTTCGTTGTGTAATGTTCGCGCAGGAAGTCCGCCACGGTGGAGGCGCTTTTGCCTTTGGCGAGCCCCTGCGGAGCCTTGTGACATTCGGCGCAGGCGGCCGAAAAGATTTGCGACGCCGACTTGCCCTGGTCGAGATTGGTCTGAGCGTGGGCCATTGCCGGCGCCAATGCTGCGAGCAGGCCGATTGTGGGCATAAAACCCCGGGGCACCCTCAAACTCCTCAAATAGCCGCCGCTTGGCCGGTATTCCTTACCCCAAAAACCCGCCAAATGTGAGCGGCGTTTGCCATATCCATCAGGGAGAAGAAGACCATCGTCATCCGCATTGCTGGTCAACGAGGATTTTGTTTTAATGACGGCAAGGGGACGGCCTGCGACCCAGGACCATAGCCGAGAGTTCGATCGTGGCGGCCAAGCCTTAACGAAACGTCGCCCGTCCCGATGTGGTGCGGCGAGCGTCTGCAGTGCGTGGAGGCGATCTTGGACTGGCTGCTATCGATATTCTTGGGGCGGTTTATCCGCCACGGGTCGCTGACGGTCATTACGGCGGCCGGCAACAGGTACACCTTCGGCGATGGCAGCGGCCGAACCGCCGCCGTGCGCTTTACCAGCGCAAAAGCGCAGCGTGCGGTTTTGTTCAATCCCGAGATCCGGCTGGGCGAGGCCTACATGTATGGCACATTCGTGGTCGAGCAAGGCTCGATCGCGGATGTGCTCGAAATCCTGCTGCGGCAAGAGCACATCGCCCCGCCCAAATGGGCGCTGCCGTCTCGGTTCGGGCGCTATTTGATCCGGCGCATCCACCAGTTCAATCCGCCCTCCCGGTCGCGGCGCAATGTCGCGCACCACTACGACCTCGACGGCAGGCTCTACCAACTGTTCCTCGATGCCGACCAGCAATATAGCTGCGCCTATTTCGAAACTCCGGACCAGTCGCTCGATGATGCGCAGCTCGCCAAGAGGCGCCACCTGGCCGCGAAGCTTCGCGCCGAGCCCGGCGCAACGGTGCTCGATATCGGATGCGGCTGGGGCGGCCTCGCCCTTTACCTCGCCGAGATCGCCGGCGCGCGCGTGACCGGCATTACGCTCTCGCAGGAACAGTTTGCGCGCGCGCAACAGCGGGCGCTCGAACGCGGCAGGGCGCAGGACGCGATTTTCCGGCTTGAGGACTATCGCCACGTTGTCGGCCGCTTCGATCGTATCGTGTCGGTCGGAATGTTCGAGCATGTCGGCGTCGGCTTCTACGACAGGTACTTCCGCAAGTGCGCCCAGCTGCTGGACGACAACGGCGTGTTTCTCCTCCACACCATCGGCCGCAGCGGCCCGCCGGGCGTGACCAATCCCTGGATCGCCAAATACATTTTTCCGGGCGGCTATATCCCCGCCCTCTCGGAGGTTCTGCCGGCCATCCAGCGCGCGCAGCTTGTCGTCACCGACGTGGAAATCCTGCAACTCCACTATGCCGAAACGCTCAAGGCCTGGCGCGAGCGTTTTCTCGCACATCGCGAGGATGTCGAGCGGCTCTACGATGCGCGGTTCGTGCGCATGTGGGAATTCTATCTGGCGTCCTCGGAAATGGCCTTTCGCGAAAGCGACATGGTGGTGTTCCAGATCCAGATGGCGAAGCGAAAGGGCGTCTTGCCACAGACGCGCGATTACATCGGGCGCGAGGAAGCGCGGTTGCGTGCGATCGAAAACGGTTACTCGGAGCCGATGCGACTCGCCGGCGAGTAGCGCGGGTACCCGGCGCTACCGAAACGGGCACGTCAAGAGCCATTCGCGCCGGCCGACCGGGGCTTGGCGGCGCACAGTGAGTAGCGGGGAAAGCCGTAATGAACGTTTCCCAACGCGTCGCCGCTCGACTATCGACGATGTCCTCGTGGTTAAATGCAACGGTGCGAGTTCGACAGTGACGCCGTCGTTGAGTGATCCGCGATGTTGAGTGACCGCAAATCGGCCACACGCAAATCCCCTGATTGGGACCATGGCAGCATTCGATTCGACCGCACGCAAGATGGCACCCGCGGAGCCGATGTTCCGCGCGCCGCCGCACAACATCGAGGCCGAGCAGGCGCTTTTGGGCGCGATTCTGGTCAATAACGAAGCGTTTTACCGCGTTTCCGATTTCCTTGAGCCAAAGCACTTCCTCGAAGGCATCCATCAGCGCATCTTCGAGCTTGCCGGCGGGCTGATCCGTGCCGGAAAGCTGGCTACGCCGGTCACGCTCAAGACGTTCCTGCCAGTAGACCTCGATGTCGCCGGACTCACGGTCAATCAATATCTGGCTCGGCTCGCCGCCGAAGCGACGACCATCATCAACGCCGAGGATTACGGGCGCACGGTATACGATCTGTCGATCCGCCGCGACCTGATCAACATCGGCGAGGACATGGTCAATCTGGCCTACGACGCGCCGGTCGACGCGACGCCCCAGAGCCATATTGAAGAGGCTGAGCGCAAGCTGTTCGAGCTTGCCGAAACGGGACGCTACGAGAGCGGCTTCCAGCGTTTTGCCCAGGCGCTCACGACGGCGGTCGACATGGCGGCGCGCGCTTATCAGCGCGACGGCAATTTGTCGGGATTGGCCACCGGCTTGACCGACCTCGACTCCCGAATGGGAGGTTTACAGCATTCTGACCTGATCATCCTCGCTGGCCGCCCCGGCATGGGCAAAACCGCGCTCGCCACCAATATCGCCTACAATATCGCCAAGGCATTTGCGCAGGGCGACGTTCGCGCCGATGGCCACAGGGAAACCGTCAACGGCGGCATCGTCGGCTTTTTCTCGCTGGAAATGTCGGCCGAACAGCTCGCCACCCGCATCATCTCCGAGCAGACTGGAATTCCCTCGAACAAGATCCGTCGCGGCGCCATCGACGAAGCCGAGTTCGAAAAAATCAAGGATGTTTCGATCGAACTGCAGAGTTTGCAATTTTACGTCGACGAAACAGGCGGTGTTACCATCGGACAATTGGCCGCCCGCGCCCGCCGGCTCAAGCGGCAGCGCGGTCTTGATCTTCTGGTGATCGACTACATACAACTCCTGCAGGGCTCGACCCGCCGCTCCAGCGAAAACCGTGTGCAGGAGATCACCGAAATCACCACCCGGCTCAAGGCGCTCGCCAAGGAGCTCAACATTCCGATCCTCGCGCTCTCGCAATTGTCGCGGCAGGTCGAGTCGCGAGAAGACAAGCGACCGCAGCTTTCGGATTTGCGTGAATCCGGCTCCATTGAGCAAGACGCGGACGTCGTGCTCTTTGTCTACCGCGAGGAATACTACCTGACGAACAAGGAACCTCGTACCGGAACCGCGGAACACGACACATGGCTGGCGGAGATGGATGCCGTGCACGGAAAGGCCGAGGTCATTATTGGAAAGCAGCGCCACGGACCTACCGGAACGGTACCCTTGCAGTTTGATGCTGAGGTGACCCGCTTCGCCAATCTCGATTCTGCGCATCGGTCGAGTTTTTAGGCCGCCCTTCCCTTCCCCTCCTTTACCCGCGCCGCGACCGCCGTCATAACGCCGGGATGGCATTCGCAGAACCGCTACCCGACTCGGCCGGCCCGCTCGCGGACCCGGAGACCGGCGGCACGCTTACCATCGACCTTGATGCCGTCGAGGCGAACTGGCGCGCGCTGGCGCACAAACTCCGCACCGCCGAATGCGCGGCCGTGGTCAAGGCCAATGCCTACGGCCTCGGCCTCGAACCGGTCACCGCGAAACTCGCAAAGGCCGGCTGCAAGACCTTTTTTGTTGCCGATATTGCCGAGGCGCGCCGCGTACGCGCCCGCGCGCGCGAAGCCGCCATCTACGTGCTCGACGGATTTTTGCCCGAGGCCGGAATGGCATTTGCCGAGCTCAACGTTCAGCCGGTGATCAACAGCACCGCCGAGCTGGCGGAATGGGATGCCTTCGTCTCCGCCCAGAACTGGCGCGGCGGCGTGGCCGTCCACGTCGACACCGGCATGAACCGTCTCGGCATTTCCGCGGACGAAGCCGCCGCACTTGCGATGCGCGTTCAGAACGAGAATCACGGCATCACGCTGTTGATGAGCCACCTTGCCTGCGCGGATATATCCAGCCACCCGCTCAACGCCGGTCAAATCCGGCTCTTCCGCGAGCTGCGGATGTTGTACCACGGCGTTCCGGCCTCGCTCGCCAATTCATCTGGAATCTTCCTCGGCGATACAGCGCATTTCGACCTGGCAAGGCCGGGCGCCGCGCTTTATGGCATCAATCCCACACCCGGCCACACCAATCCGATGCGGAGCGCCGTCAAACTGACGGGGCGCATCCTGCAAGTGCGCAAGGTGCAGCAAGGCGAGACCGTCGGCTATGGCGCCACGTGGAAGGCAAACCGGGCCTCGCGCATTGCAGTCGTTGCTCTCGGTTACGCCGATGGGCTCTTGCGCGCGGCAAGCGGAACGGATCGCAAGGAAGGCGGTGCGGCGATCATCGCCGCGAAACGCTGCCCGATCGTCGGCCGCGTTTCGATGGATCTGGTTTGTATCGACATCACCGACCTCGCGGATGAACCGGTTCGCCGTGGCGCCATCGCGACCTTCATCGGCGATGATATCTCTGTCGACGAGATTGCTACGTCCGCCGACACCATTGGCTATGAAATCCTCGTTCGGCTCGGCTTGCGTTGCCATCTCGTCTATCGTGGCGGTTGAGGGCGCTTGAAATGGCCGCACGCGCACCGAACTTCATCTGCCAGAGTTGTGGCGCGGCCTACGCCCGCTGGTCGGGCCGTTGCGATGCCTGCGGCTCGTGGAACACGCTGGTCGAGGAAGGGGCGGCAATTCCGGCGCGCTCTTCGCGCAAAGGTCGCCTGTTTGTCATTGAGCCGCTCAAGGGAGAATCGCTCGAAGCGCCACGCCTTGCCTCCGGCGTTGCCGAATTTGACCGCGTCACCGGCGGCGGTCTGGTGCGTGGCTCGGTGCTGCTCCTTGGCGGCGATCCCGGCATCGGCAAATCGACGCTGTTGATCGAAGTCGCCGCCGCCTTCGCGCGCAGCGGCCATCGCGCGGTCTACATTTCCGGCGAGGAAGCCGTCGCCCAGGTGCGGCTGCGCGCCGACCGGCTCGGCCTTACCGACGCCGCCGTCGAACTGGCCGCCGAAACCTCGGTCGAGGATATCGTGGCGACCCTGTCCCAGGCGCGGCCACCGCAGCTTGTGGTGATCGATTCGATTCAGACCATGTGGACCCAATCCGTCGAGTCCGCGCCAGGCACGGTCACGCAAGTGCGTGGATCGGCGGGCGAGCTCATCCGCTTCGCCAAGCGAACCGGTGCTGCCGTGATTCTTGTCGGCCACGTCACGAAGGATGGACAGATCGCCGGTCCGCGCGTCGTCGAGCACATGGTCGATGCGGTGCTGTCGTTTGAAGGTGAAGGCTCCCAGCAATTCCGCATTCTGCGCGCTATCAAGAATCGTTTCGGACCCACCGACGAGATCGGCGTGTTCGAGATGACCGGCGCTGGATTGCAGGAAGTCGCCAATCCCTCCGAGCTATTCCTCTCTGAACGCGACCTCGGCAGCGCCGGCACCGCCGTATTCGCCGGGATTGAAGGAACGCGCCCGCTGCTGGTTGAAATTCAGGCGCTGGTCGCGCCGACCTCGCTCGGCACGCCGCGGCGCGCGGTCGTCGGCTGGGACCCGAGCCGGCTGTCGATGGTCTTGGCGGTCCTCGAGGCGCATTGCGGCGTTCGCCTGTCGGGCCACGACGTCTATCTCAATGTCGCCGGCGGCTTGCGCATTCAGGAGCCGGCAGCCGACGTCGCCGCCGCCGCCGCCCTGGTGTCGTCACTGGCACACGCGCCGCTGCCTCCGGATGCCGTTTACTTCGGCGAAGTGTCGCTCTCCGGCGCGGTGCGGCCGGTGGCGCAAACGTCTGCGCGGCTCAAGGAAGCGCAGAAGCTCGGCTTTGCCAGGGCGATCGTCCCGGAAGCCGCGCGCAACGAAGCTCCCGATGGCTTCGCGCTCACAACCATCGGCACCCTCGCCGACCTGGTTGCCGATATTGCCCGCGACGGCATGCCGGCGCTGCGGCGCGCCGGCCGTCAGGACAATTAGATTTGCTTGAGTCTAACGGGGGTCGACGATCCGCCCTTCGAACAAGATGGCGCCGGTTTCATTGTCGACGATGGCAAACAGGAACGGTCGATCGACGCGGAACGTCTCAGCCGGTCGCGGCCGCATCGCCGTAGCGGCGACGGTGACGCCCGTGGCGGCTGCAGCCTCGGTGCCCTCTTCGGCTACGTCGATGATCGCGCGGTGGACGATCTGATCGATCGCCAGCGGAAGTTCTGCCTGCGGCTTCCCGGTCATGCCGGAAAAATCCGCCACGTTCGCATCGAAGGCCCGATGCATGCCCATTGCCTCAAACGGTTCGACGAGGCCGGCCTCGAAGCTGGCTTTGAAACGGGGCAGCGAAAGCTCGACCCGCCGCGGCGGGTTTTTGAAGGGCCGCCAGCAGAAGCGCCATCTCATCGCCATCAAGGCGTTCCTCGAATCCGGCCTTGTTGTCGTCCGGCAGGACGACGACCATGGCGACGCGCGAGCCGGCATAAGGTAACCGAAGG
>Ga0302325_10014557_pt1 | contig 16740 bp, 18 predicted proteins | sample Palsa_T0_2_FD_201948 | JGI IMG/M metagenome (GOLD analysis project Ga0302325, IMG submission 201948) | Peat permafrost microbial communities from Stordalen Mire near Abisko, Sweden - Palsa_T0_2 | ecosystem: Environmental > Terrestrial > Soil > Palsa > Peat permafrost | place: Sweden: Abisko... | reverse complement strand
AGGCGACGTTGAGCTGATAGAACGGCACCATCCCGTTGAGGATCGCGACGACGATGATGTAGAGGACCGTGCAAATCACCAAACTCATGATGATGCCGAACGGCAAATCCCGGCCGGGATTCTTCGCTTCTTCGGCGGTGGTCGAGACGGCGTCGAATCCGATGTAGGCGAAGAAGATAAACGCGGCGCCGCCGAGCATGCCGCTGACCCCGAACGGGAAATAGCCGCCCAGGCCGGCGGGACCGCCGGGCGGTAGGTGGTAGTTCGCGCCGTTGATGTGACCGACGCCGATTGCGATGAAGAAGAGCACGATCAGCAGCTTGATCGCAACGATCACGGCGTTGACCGAACCCGATTCGCGCGTCCCGCGGCAGAGCAGCGCCGTGATGACCAGAATGATTCCGGCGGCGGGTAAGTTTGCATAGCCCGAAACGCCGGCTTGACCGGCGAGCCCCCAATGCGGTCCGTTCGTCCACTCCGGGGGGATGTTGAGGAAACCGATACCCGTTTGATGCAGGATGTTGACGAAGTATCCGGACCATCCGATGCTCACCGTGGCGGCACCGAGCGCATATTCGAGCACGAGATCCCAGCCGATGATCCATGCGAGAAACTCGCCGAGCGTTGCGTACGTGTACGTGTACGCGCTTCCCGAAATCGGAATTTTGCTCGAGACTTCGGCGTAGCAGAGCGCCGCGAGCCCGCTCACGATGCCGGCGACCACGAACGAGAGCGTGATCGACGGTCCGGCCCGAGTCGCCGACGCAACGCCCGTCAAAACGAAGATACCGGTGCCGATGATCGCGCCGATGCCCATCGCCGTGAGCGCCCACGGTCCCAGCGATCGTTTCAAGCCATGGGTCTCGTCGCTGCCCTCGGCCAAGATGCGCGCGAGCGGCTTAACGCGTTGCATCAACATGGCTTTGCCCTCTCAGTCACTAGCGTAGGAACGTAATGGCGAAGGGATACTTGTAGGTCCGGCCCTCGGAAGCTGCGATCGTTCCCATGATGATGAAAACGACGGACATCAGAAGAATCAGGAGCACCGCAATCAGGATCGCCATCCACGACACGAGGATGGGGACGCCGTTGGCGTCTCGGGGCAACGAGCGATCCGCCATGGTGAAGGCGAACCAGAACCATCCACAGATCGCGACGATCACCGCAATGACGCCGAAGATCGAGATCGTGATCTGATAGTTCAACGACGCTTTGGCGTGCGCGGAAACGAACTCCGAATCGTGGCCCTTGATGAGATAGACGACGAGCGGTCCGAGAACGTGACCGAACGGCAGACCCGCGATCGCGACCAGCGCGCTGAGATGCGCGGCCATTGCCCAGTTTCGCTCTTCGGAAGCGATTTGAACCTGCATCCCACGTTATTGACGAGGGCGCCGAAATGGCCTGCTCCGCAAGGCGACGAATTGCGTTGCCATGGGCTCTGCTACGCGCTCGGACGAAGCGGGTGTCGAAGTGCTCGTCGTCGGCGGCGGCAACGCCGGCTGCGCGGCCGCTATTGCCGCCGCGCGCCACGGCGCGCGCACGCTGCTCGTCGAGCGCTACGGATTCTTGGGCGGCACCGCGACCGCGGCGATGGTCGGTCCGTGGATGACGTTTCATTCGGGCAAGGAGCGCATCGTCGGCGGAATCGCACAGGAGATGGTCGAGCGCTTGATGCGAAAGGGCGCGTCGCCCGGGCATATCGCCGATTCTTCCGATTACGTCGCAACGATCACGCCGTTCGATCCCGAGGTGCACAAGGCGCTGCTCCTGGAGATGATGCTCGAGGCCGGCGTCGCGCTGATGCTGCACGGATACTTTCTCGCAACGCTCCTCGACGGCGATCGCGTTACCGGCGCGCGCATCGCAACCGTCGGCGGCGAGCGCGAGTACCGCGCGACGGTCACGATCGATGCCACCGCCGACGCGTTGGTCGCCGCATCGGCGGGCGTGCCGACACAGCAGGGCGACGATCGCGGGCGCGTTCAACCGGCCACGCTGATTTTTCGCTTGAGCCACGTGGATCTCGCCGAGCTTGCCGCATACGTGCGCGATCATCCCGATGAGATGCGCAGCTCGCTGCCCCCGAATCAACGCACCGCCGGCGCGCTCACCGCCGTCGCGGGACTTTATTCGATCTGGCAGCGCGCGCGCGACGAAGGCCTGGTGGACGTGCCGCGCGAGCTCGTCTCGTTTTTCATCTCGCCGTATCCCGACGAAGTCACGGTGAACATGACGCGCGTGATCGACGTCGATCCGCTCGACCCCGACGATTTGACGCGCGCGGAGGTCGAATCGCGTCTCCAGGCGATGCAGCTGTTCGAGTTTTTCCGCCGCCGCGTTCCCGGATTCGCGCGGGCACGCATCGCCGGGACCGGCGCGCAGGTCGGCATTCGCGAGTCGCGCCGCATCGCGGGCCGCTACACGCTCACCCGCGACGACGTGCTGCAAGCGCGGAAGTTCGACGATGCGGTGGCACGCAGCGCCTATCCGATCGATCTGCACAATCCCGCCGGTAGCGGAACCACGACGCATCGTTTGGCGCCCGGCGAACGTTACGAGATACCGTACCGAACGCTCGTGCCGGTCAATCGGAAGCAGTTGCTGGTTGCGGGGCGTTGCATTTCGACCACGCACGAGGCGCTGGCGTCGACGCGGTTGACGCCGACGGTGATGGCGCTCGGGCAAGCGGCCGGCACCGCAGCGGCGATGGCGTGCGCGCGGCATCGACTCGTCGGCGATATCGACACGCAGGAGCTGCGCCGCCAGCTCGTCGCCGACGGGGCGCTGCTGTGACGAACGCGCTCGTGCAGGCGCGCGCTTACGGGGTCGCGGTGCGCTTTGCGGATCTCGGCGATTGGGAGAACGACGAGCTGCGCGCGGAGTACGATCCCGCCGTCCCCGAGATTCGCCTCAATCTGCGCGTGGCCGAAGCGTTGTCGGCAGCCGAACTGGGCACGTTCGTCGCGCTCGCGGTCGGTCACGAGCTCTATCATCATCGCGAGCGAATCGGCGAGATTGCCGTCGCGGCCGATCGCCGCGCGCGCGAGCGGTCCGCCGACGCGTTTGCACGCGCGCTGCTGGAACGTGCGACGTGAGCGCGCTCGTCGCCGGAATCGACGGCGGGCAGAGCTCGACGGTTGCGGCGATCGGCGACGAAACCGGACGCGTGCTGGGGCGAGGCTCGGCCGGCCCCGCCGACGAGATCGGGCAGGGCTCCGAGTCGACGCGGCTGCGCGATGCACTGCGCGGCGCGCTCGATGCCGCGCGCCGTGCAGCAAGCCTTCCGGAGTCCGCGCGATTCGACGCGATCGTTGCGGGCATCAGCGGCTACGACGGGCGCGTCTACGGTCGCGCGCCCGAACTCCCGTCGGATCGGATCGTCCTCTTGCACGATACGCCGATCGCGCACGCGGGAGCGCTCGGCGGGCGAGCGGGCGTGATTGCGATCGCGGGAACCGGCTCGGTCGTCTACGGCCGCGACGATCGCGGAGGGTCGTGCACGCTCGGCGGCTGGGGGTATCTCTTCGGCGATGAGGGCAGTGCGTTTGGGATCGCGCGAGACTCGCTCGCGATGCTGATGCGCGCGCAAGATGAGGGTGATGCGTCGCTCGAGGAAGCGAGCCGCGCCGCCCGTGCGTACTTTGGCGCCGAATCCTTGCGGGCGCTCGTTCACGCCGTTTATAAGGGAGGGATCGCGCGCGATCGCCTCGCCTCGTTCGCGCGCGAAGCGATGAAGAGCGATGCGTTCGCCGCCGTCGTCGATCGGGGCGCGAGCCGCCTCGCGACGCTGATCGGCGCCGCCATAGCGGCCGGCGCACCGGCCCGCGTCTCACTCATCGGCGGGGTCTTTGCCGACGCGGCGTTCCGCGACCGGGTCGAGCGGGCGCTCCGCGACGCGCATCCCGGCGCCGAGATCGTCCCGACGCGATACGAACCGGAGTGCGGCGCCCTGCTGCTCGCCTATCGCGAGGCCGGTCTCGCCGTCGAGGAGCTGCGATGACGGTGCTCGACCGGCTGCGCGGCGGATTGATCGTCTCGGTGCAAGCGTGGCGCGGCTCGCCGCTCGACGACCCGCGCGTGATCGCCGCAATGGCGCGGGCCGCCGTCGGCAACGGCGCGGCCGGCCTGCGCATCGAGGGAATTGAGAATCTAAGGAACGTGCGCGCGCAGGTCGCGCGCCCGATCGTCGGGCTGATCAAGCGCGAGTACCCCGGGTTCGAGCCCTACATCACGCCGACGCTCGACGAAGTGCGCGAAATCGTGGAGAGCGGTGCCGACATCGTCGCGTTCGATGCGACCGCGCGCCCACGACCGTCCGGCGTTGGCGTCGGCGATCTCATTGCGACAATTCACGCTGCCGGATCGCTCGCACTCGCCGATTGCGCGACGGCGAGCGATGCGTCGGCGGCCGCGCGGCTCGGCGCCGACTGCGTTGCGACCACGCTCTGCGGTTACACGCCGGAGACGGCCGGTCGAGCGCTGCCCGCGCTCGATTTCGTCGCAGAAATCGCAGCGCTGCCGTGTTTTTCCGTCTGTGAGGGGGGAGTCCGTTCGCCGGCCGAGCTGCGTGCGGCGTTCGATGCGGGGGCCGACGCCGTGGTCGTCGGGAGCGCGATCACCAACGTCGACTGGCTCGTGCGCGAGTTTGCAGGGGCCGCGGACCGTATTTTTAAAGAGCAGGAACCGTGAGGAGTGAGCTTCCCTTTGGTTGAGAACAGAGCGCAGCCCGGGCTCGGCGCCGGCTTTTGGACCGTTACGGCGATCCTGACCGTACTCTCGATCGCCGCGATCATCTTCTGGGTCACGTTTCCGCTCGAAAAGTACTTGCCGGCCGCAATCGTCACGGCGCGCCAAGTCGACTTCCTCTTCCGCTTCATGGCGGCGAGCGGAAGCGCGCTCTACATTTTCGTCGGCGGATATCTCGTCTATTTCACCATCGCGTTTCGCGCAAAACCGAGCGATGGTCCCGACGCGATCGGCCTGCAGATTCACGACAACCGCAAGCTGGAGTTTTGGTGGACCGTCATTCCGTCGCTGTTCGTAATTCTGCTCTCGGTGGTGAGCGTCCGGATCTGGTACGAAATCATGCTGGAGCCCCAGAACGGATTGGTGGTCGAGGCGATCGGCCATCAGTTTTATTTCTCGTTCCGCTACCCGCAGATCAACGGCGAGGTGACCGACGAGATGCACCTCCCGCTCAACGTGCCGGTGACCCTCAACCTCACATCGGCCGACGTCATCCACGGTTTTTGGGTGCCGGCGATGCGCTTGAAGAACGATACCGTGCCCGGCCTCGTGACGACGATCAAGTTCACGCCGCGGCTCGCCGGCCGCTATCCGATCATCTGCACGCAGTTCTGCGGCGTGCTGCACAGCGAGATGGACAAGCAGTATCTCGTGATCGAGCCGAAGCCGGCGTTCGATAAGTGGTTCGCGATGTGGCAGCAGAAGAACGCGCGCGCCAGCAACGCGCTGCCGGCGGCCGGCGGCGCGGCGATCGCGCTGCAGAGCGGCAACGCGCCGGCGGGCAAGCAGCTCTTCGCGCAAAAGTGCACCGCGTGCCACAAGGTCGCGCCGTTCAATCAAGTGCTGGTCGGCCCCGGACTTCTGGGCGTGCTGCACGACTCGGCCCATCCGAACCTCGTGAACGGCCAGCCCGCGACGCCCCAGAACGTGGCCGCGATCCTGCAGAACGGCTACACCGGCAGCATGGGTGCGATGCCGAACGCGACCGCGAACGGGCTCTCCGCGACCGATATTGCGAACTTAGTGGCATACCTGGACACCCTAAAGTGAGACAATAAGAAGATGGCAGTAGCAGCTGTACACGCGGGCGGCATCGCCGACCACATTCATCCGGAGCCGCAAGGCTTCGTCCGGCGATACGTCTTCTCGCTCGACCACAAGATCATCGGGATCCAGTACATCATCACGGCGTTCGTCTTCTTCATGCTCTCCGGCTTGCTCGCCGAAGCGATTCGTACCCAGCTCCTCAACGCCAACGGCGGCTTCATCGCGCCGGATACGTATAACGAAGTCTATAGCGTGCACGGAAGCGCGATGGTCTGGCTCGTGATCATCCCGCTGCTCACCGGTGGCTTCGGCAACCTCGTCTTTCCGCTCCAGATCGGGGCGCGCGACGTGGCGTTTCCGTGGCTGAACATGCTCAGCTTCTGGATCTTCCCGGTTGCCGGATTGATGCTTTTCTCGTCGTTTCTTATGGGCGCGCCGACCGCGGGCTGGATGGAGTATCCGCCGGTCTCGCTGCAAGGTGCAGCCGGAACGTCGATGTGGGCCGCCGCGATCTTCTTAGTCGGCGTGAGCTCGACCATGACCGGCATCAACTTCGTCGTCACGATTCTGAAGATGCGCGCGCCCGGCATGACTTTCACGCGTATGCCGCTGTTCTGCTGGGGCCAGTTCGCAACCGCTCCGCTGCTGATGATCGCCACCACGGCGCTCGCGGCGGCGCTCGCGGCGCTCTTCATCGAGCGCCAGTTCGGCGTGCCGTTCTACGATCCGACCAAAGGCGGCAGTCCGGTCATGTGGCAGCACATGTTCTGGTTCTACTCGCACCCGGCCGTCTACATCATGATTTTGCCGGCCTTCGGCATCATCTCCGAAGTGCTGCCGACCTTCGCGCGCAAGCCGATCTTCGGTTATAAGCTCATCGCGTTCTCGTCGATGGCGATTGCGCTGGCCGGATTCATGGTGTGGGCGCACCATATGTTCACTTCGGGCCTGGCGCCGTTCTTGCAGCTGCCCTTCATGATCCTCACGTTCGCGATCGGCGTGCCGACCGGCATCAAGATTTTCTCGTGGACCGCGACGCTCTTCGGCGGAAAAATCCACTACACAACGGCGATGCTCTTTGCCATCGGTTTCGTCGGGCTCTTCACGCTGGGCGGCATCACCGGGATCTTCTTAGCCGCTATTCCGTTCGATCTGCACGTGCACGGCACGTACTTCGTTGTGGGCCACTTGCACTATGTGCTCGTCGGCGGCAGCATGATGGCGGTCTTTGCCGGCATGTACTACTGGTTCCCGAAGATGTCGGGCCGCCTGCTCAACGAGACGCTCGGCAAGTGGCACTTCTGGCTGTTCTTCATCGGCTTCAACGGGACGTTCATTCCGATGCATTGGCTCGGCGTGCTCGGCATGCCGCGCGAAGTCGCCACCTACGATCCGCAGTTTCAGTTCTGGAACCGGTTCGAGTCGGTCTTCTCGTATCTCATGGCCTTCGCGATCCTGATCTTCTTCGCGAACGTGCTGTGGAGCATTCGGAACGGCAAACGCTCCGGACCCAATCCTTGGGGTGCGCGGACGCTCGAATGGCAGATTCCGTCGCCGCCGCACTACTACAACTTCAAGCACATTCCGACCGTCTATGGGCTCCCGTACGATTTCTCGCAGCCGCTGCCGTATAAAGGGCTCGAAGAAGAACTCACCGATTCGCCGCCGCCGGTCGGCGTGGGAGCGCACTGATGGCGGTCGCATCGCTCGCGCACGACGCGCACGGAGACGCTGATCAGCTCTATATCGAGACTCGCGAGCTCCGGCTGCAGGGCTTTCTGCTCTTCCTCGTCAGCGACTGCGTGCTGTTCTCGTCGTTCATCTTCGCCTATCTCTACCTGCGCAATAGCGGGCAAGGATGGCCGCCGCCGGGTATTCATCGGCTCGACGTCGCCTTTGCGGCGTGGAACTCGGTCGTGCTCTTCGGCTCCGGCGCAACGATGCATTACGCGCTCGAGAACTACAAGCACGGCCACTGGATGCGGTACATGTGGTTCCTGCTGGCGACGATCGTGCTGGGTGCGGGATTTCTCGGCGGCCAGGCCTACGAATACACGCACCTGATCTACGGCGAGCACGTGACGTGGTCGGGGAGCGGGATCTTCGGCGCCTCGTTCTTCACGCTCACCGGGATGCACGGCTTGCACGTTTTCTTCGGCGTCTGCTATCTCTCGGTGCTCGTGCTGCAGTCGGCCGCCGGCGTCTACACGCGCGGCAAGTACTTCGGCATCACTGCGGGCACGCTCTACTGGCACTTCGTCGACGTCATTTGGGTCGTACTCTTCTCGATTTTCTACCTGATATGAGGAGCGACGCATGAACATCGTATTGGTCGAGCGTTTGGGCGCGATCATCGCAGGAATCGTGGTCGGCGTCGTCGCGTTCTACGCGCTCTACAAAGACTGGCAGGCGACCGGTATCGAGAACAACGTCTTCAAGCTGATGCTCTTTCTGCTCGGCATCGGCGCGATTCTCGCGCTCCTTGCTGGGCTCAACGTGATCGGCTTTGCTCCGCCGAAGGGAGCGTAGCGGCATGATCGTTCGCGACGACGAGTATCTCGACTTTAGTAAGGTCCCCGAGAGCAGCGGCATTCCGAAGTCGCTCCATCAGGTCATCATTTTCGGTTTGATCGTCATCTTTGCGATCGGCGCGTCGGTCTGTCTGATGTCCGGCTACGGCCACCACTGGCCGTCGAACACGACGCTGCGCGTCCCGCTCGAGAACTCCGAACAGCCGTAGCCCAACCCGCAGCGTACGCCTCAGCCCCTACCCACCGCGAACCGTCGAGCTTTTTCGGGCCGGCCATGGATGGCCGCTTCAAAGCTTGCTCTCCCGAAAAAGTCGCCGAGCAGGAACGCGCAGGAGCGCGCGACGGGCGTGTTCGCGGTGGGTAGGGGCTGAGGCGTACGCTGCGGTCAGAGATCGGCCCGGCGGCCGTGGCGCGTCGCGATGCCGATCGCGAGCAGCGGCAGCTCGCCCTCGGGCAGCAAGCCCGTCGACCTGCCGTCGATCTTGTGAATCCCGGCGTAGAGCGAAAACTCGACCAGCGCCGGGAGCGTGACGTTCGGCAACGGCTTACTTCCGAGCCACTCCCATTCGTGCGCGGCGGAGTGGTCGGCGAAGAGGACGGCGGCGTAGCCGCATCCGTCGGTGCGGGAGCGCTCGTCGGGCTCGCGATAGCGCACGTAGCCGTCCACGATATAGATCGGGCGAAACGTTTGCAGATAGGCCGCTACCGGCGCGACGAGCACGGCGACGAAGTAGCCGGCGAACGCAATCGCGCCGAGTGCGAAGATCCATGCGATCTTGATCAGCGTCGCATCGGACGGCACGTGCTGCGCGCGATAGACGATGCCCCACGTGAGCGCGGCCATGAAGACCATCCCCACGAGCGGCTCGATCGCCAGCGCAAAACGTCCGGTGAGGCCGCGCCACACGATCGCACGCTCGGCGGGCGTCCAGTTCCGGCGCGCGAGCGCCTTCATGCGATGATCGCTCCGAAGTCGGTGCCGCGCGGCAGCGTGCCGAGTGCGTGTCCCCAGGCGCCGTCGAGACGACTGGCGATGAAGGCATCGGCGACGGCCGCCGGCGCGTCCTGCAACAGCAGCGCGGCTTGCCAAAGGAGCGCCATGCGTTCGCTGACGTCACGCGCCTGCGCCTGCGTGAGCAGCGGATCGCCGAGCAGGGCTTCGAGTCGCTGCGCCGCGCGCACGATGCGCGGCTCACCGTGCGCCGCGGCAATCTCGCCGCGCCACGCGTCGAGCGCTTGGGGTTGCTTGCGGAGAATGCGAAGAACGTCCAACGCGTTGATGTTACCCGACCCTTCCCAGATCGAGTTGAGCGGCGCCTCGCGATAGAGGCGCGGCAGGATCGACTCCTCCACGTAGCCGTTGCCGCCGAGCGATTCGAGCGCCTCGACGACGGCGACGGGCGCGCGCTTGCAAACGGAAAACTTCGCAAGCGCCGTGCCGATGCGCTTGAGCGCGGCCGCGCTCGCGTCGCGCGGCGCATCGTCGATCGCGCGGGCGACGCGCATGCAGAGCGCGATCGCCGCTTCGCTCTCGAGCGCGAGATCGGCGAGGACGCTGCGCATCAGGTCGTGCTCGACCAGGCGCTTGCCGAAGGTGCGGCGGTAGGTGGCGTGATGGAGCGCCTGCGCGAAGGCCGCGCGCATCAGCGCCGCCGAGCCGAGCGCGCAATCCATTCGCGTGTGGTTCACCATCTCGACGATGCGCGCGATCCCGTCGCCCTCGTCGCCGATTAGGTAGGCGTGCGTCCGATCGAACTCGACCTCGGCCGAGGCGTTGCTCCGATTTCCGAGCTTGTCTTTCAGGCGCAGGATCGCGAACGCGTTGCGCGTTCCGTCGGGGAGAACGCGCGGCACGAGAAAGCACGAGAGGCCGCCGGGCGCTTGCGCGAGCACGAGAAACGCGTCGCACATCGGCGCGCTGCAGAACCATTTGTGTCCGGTGAGCAGATACTCGGCGCCGGGTCCGCCGCGCGCGGTCGCAACCGCGCTCGTTTGATTGGCGCGCACGTCGGAGCCGCCTTGCTTTTCGGTCATCCCCATGCCGCAGAGTGCCGACGCTTTTCGAGCGATCGGCGCGAGCTGCGGATCGTAGGCTCGCGCGGTCAGCGGCCCGAGCCACGACGATGCAAGATCGGGCTGCGAACGCACCACGGGGACGGCGGCGTACGTCATCGAGATCGGACAGCCGTGTCCCGACTCGATTTGACTCCAAAGATAGAACTTCGCGGCGCGGCGCACGTGCGGATACGGCGCGCGATCCTCCCACGGGGCCCCGGCGAGTCCGGCATCCGCCGCGTACGTCATGAGACGATGCCACGCAGGCTGGAAGCGCACCTCATCGATGCGGTGGCCGAAGCGGTCGTGGGTGTGCAGCTCGGGCGGATGCTCGTTCGCATCGAACCCGAGCGCGATGGTCTCGGAGCGGCCCGCAAGCTCGCCGAGCGAGACGAGCTCTGCGACGGCCGCATCGCCGGCGTACGTACGCGCCGCGTCGAGCAGCGCGCGGTCGCCGGAGGCGACGTTATAGTTCTCGAGCGGCGGCGGCTGATTCTCCACCGCGTGAGTCGGCATGCCGAAGCGTTCGCCCTAGAGCGCGGGCACCGCTGCCTCCTCGAGGGGACGGAGGCGCTCGTCGCGCTGCGGCTTCAGCGATGCGGCGAGCGCGAGCGCGACGAACGCCACGCCGCAGAACGCGAGATAGGCGTGGCGATAGCCCGCGAGCTCGCTCGTTGCCACGCCGAAAAATCCGCCCGCGATCGAACTGCCGAGGATCTGTCCCACGATCAGCGCTTGACTCAGCAAGCCGACCGCGGTGGCACGCGCGGCCGCCGGCGTTTCGTTGGTCACGATGTAGCGCGTCGGCGCGCCGAGGAGCGCGCCAAATCCAGCGCCCGCCACGATCATCGCGAGCAGCACGAGCGGCAGCGATGCAAACGCCAGCGCGAAGATCGCGAGGCCGAGTTCGGTGAGAATGGCGCCGGCGAGCAGCACGTCGCGGCTGCCGATGCGATCGAGCGCGCGTCCCGAGAACGGAATCACGACGACGAACGTCAACGCGCCGAGCGCGGCAATGAAGCCCGCCGCGGCATACGAGAGGCCTTGCGCGCCCACGAGCACCGTTGGAATGAAGAAGAGCGAGCCCTCGAGCACGCCGATCACGATCTCCAGCGAATAGGTCTTCACGAGCTGCGGCGAGCGCAGCAGCTCGAGCGGAACGATCGGCGCGCTCACCATGCTCTCCCACACGGCGAATGCGACGAGCACGCCCGCGCCGAGCACGGCGACGAGCGGCCGGTTCGCAATCAAGCCGTCCATGAGGCCGAGCAGTCCGGTGCAGAGCAATGCGAGGCCGAGCACATCGAGCCGTCGGCGCGTGCGCGGTGCGTGCGTGGGCACGTCGGAGAGCGCGAAAGCAAAGACGATCGCCGCGAGCGGGATGTTCGGCGCGAAGATCCAGCGCCACGAAACGAAGTGCGCGATTACGCCGCCAATGCTCGGACCGACGACCGCGGCGAGCCCCCAGGTTGCCGCGACGATGCCGAGCGCCGCGCCGCGGCGGTTGGCCGGCACGACGTCGCCGATCGTTGCCGTCGCTACCGGAAAGATGCCGCCGGCGCCGAGCGCCTGAATCGCGCGCGCCGCGAGAAAGATGGCGTAGTTCGGCGCCGCGATCGCCATGACGCTGCCCGCCGCGAAGAGCCCGAGACACGCAAGATAGATCGGTCGCCGGCCGTACCGGTCGGCGAGCGCGCTCGCGATCGCGATCGAGACGACCGTCACGAGCAGATAGAGCGTAAAGACCCACGCTAAATCGCCGGTCTGCACGCCGAACTGCCGCCCGATCGCGGGGAGCGCCGGCGAGAGCACGCTCAAGTCGAGCGCGCCGGCGAAGACGCCGAGCGAGAGCGTCCAGAGCAGACGGGTCAAGAGACGATCCGGTCGATCACCATCACCGCGCACATCAGCGCGAGGTAGAGCAGCGAGTAACGGAAGAGGCGGCGCGCCTGCTGCGTACCCGATTGCTCGCGCCACGTTTTCACCGCGTCGAGCACGAACACGCCGCCGAGCACCGCCGCGGCGGCGAAATAGAACGCGCCCATCACGTGGAGCGGATAGAGCGCCAGCGACGCCGCGACCAGGAGCAGGCTATAGTAGACGATCTCGCGCTTCGTCCGTTCGCGGCCGCAGACGTTGGGCAGCATCGGAATGTTCGCCTTGCCGTAGTCGGTGTCGGTCATCAGCGCGAGCGACCAAAAGTGCGGCGGCGTCCAAAGAAAGATTAGCGCGAAGAGCCCCAGCGCCGGCGCGCCGAGCGAATGGGTGACGGCGGCCCATCCGACGAGCGGGGGCACCGAACCCGCGGCACCGCCGACGACGATGTTGAGCGGCGTGATCCGCTTGAGCCACATCGTGTAGACGACGACGTAGTAGAGATTGCCGGCAAGCGAAAGCCAAGCGGCGAGCGGATTCACCAGCGTATAAAAAAGCGCGAACGACATCGCGCCGGCAATCAAACCGAAGACCGCGGCGCTCGTCTCCGAGATACGCCCTTGCGGGATCGGCCGCGCTTGCGTGCGCTTCATGATCCGGTCGATGTCGGAATCCCAAGCGCAGTTGAACGCGCCGGCCGAAGCGGCCGCCAGCGCGCCCGCGAGCAGCGTCCAAAAGAGCAGCGGCAGCGACGGTATGCCGCGCGCGGCCATCACCATGGATGCGGCGGTCGTGATCAGCAGCAGCACGATGATGCGCGGCTTCGAGAGCTCGTAGTAGTCGCGGACTCGCGCGAGCGCGGTCATCGCGCGGCGCTCTCCTTGCCCGCGAGCGCCGGACCGCGCGCCGGCCCGGAATCGAGCACCGCGAAGATCGTCGCGACGAAGAATGAAAGAAAGACGAGCGCCGCGTTGACCGCGTGCGCTTCGCGCAGATCGGTCGGCAGGCGAAGCGCGACGTTGAGCAGGCCCAACAAGACTTGCACCGCGACGAGCGCGACGCCGGTTGCGAGCGCGGCGCGAATGCGCGCCGGCGTGGCGTTCGCCCACGCCAGTGCGAGCGCCGCCGCCGCGCAGAGGAGCGTCGCACCCGCGGCAAAACGGTGCAGCATCTGCACGAACTGCCCCGGCGTATAGACGACCACGTGCCCCGCACAGCCGGGAATCGAAAGACACGCTAATCCGGCGCCGCTCGAGCTGACGTACGCGCCGATGCACATCGTCACGAACGCCGCGGCCGCGGTCGCGCCGAGCACGAGCGCTAGCGACGACGACGCGCGCGCGCTGGGCCGGGGCGCGACGGTCCGCTTGGCGGCGGCAAAGACGGCCATCGCCGAGAGCGCGGCGATGAGCGCCATTGCGGTGGCCCAATGAAGCACGACCGAGAGCGGCGAGTTCGCGAGGCGGACGGTCTCCGCGCCGAGTGCGACCTGCACCAGAAAGAGCACTGCGATGATTCCGACGGTCGGCGCAACGAAGGGCGAGCGCCCGCGCTGCCGCCATCCGGCGACGATCAGCGCCAGAACGAGCGGCGCGACGCTGAACGCGAGGAGACGGTGCGACCACTCCCACAGCGTTCCGTCGCCGAGCGGGGGAAGCAGGTGCCCGCGGCAGAGCGGCCAGTCGGGACAGGTTAGGCCCGCGCCGTTGATGCGCGTCCAACTGCCGAGCGTCAGCGTCATCAGGGCGACCGCGTCCGCGGCAAGCGCCAGGCGCAGGAGCTGCTTCATGTCGTTCCAGGGTAACTTCGCCAAGGCGCGGCGGCAACTACATTAGGGAGGTAAAATTTTGGCGGTACGGGGAGGCGGCAGGTGGGTGCGGGCGAAGCGGACGGCCGTGAAGCGCTGGTCGGCCCGGGCAGGTCTAGCCCTGGGGCTCGTCTTGCTGGTCGGATGCCGCGAAATCCGGGTGAATACGCTCGCAGTTGGAACGACGACCGTACCGGGAGGGAATCAAATCGTCATCGTGCGCGATGCCCCATCGCTCGGCAAGCTCGCAATCCACGCGCCCGTGCATTACAAGAGCGAGTTCGGCGTCGTCTTGCTGATGGGTCCGCACGACCGCTCGGGGTACAAGCAGATCGTCGAATCGATCCGCGCGGGCCAAGACCGCGTGCGCGTCGTGGCCTTCGAGCAGGGGCCCGCCAACGGCGGCGAGCCGGCACCGGAGTATCGCACGTACACGCTCTGGATCGTTCCCAATAACGTGTACCGGCGCGGCGTTCGCGTCGAGGTCGTGACGCCGAGCGACGAGCCGATCGCCTCGACGTACCTGCCGTAACTCGTGATCTCACCCCGCGATCCGTCAAACGCGCTCGTACGATTCGACGATCTCGACGTCGGGGTCGAGCGTTTGAAGCTGCTGATCGCGCCCGACGGGGATCCCGACGAAGCCGGCGGCATTCTCAACCCGGCCGCGACGCGGGCGCCGGGCGGCGAGTTGTTGCTCTATCCGCGCTGCGTCGCCGACGGAAACATCTCGCGCATCGGCAGGATTCGGATCGCCGAATCCGGCGATCGCTTCGACGTCGAACGCGTCGGCTGCGCGCTCAAACCGGAGGCGCCGTACGAGCTGCGTCCGCATCCCGGCTACGGCTGCGAGGATCCGCGCGTGACGTACGTTCCGGTGATCGAGTCGTACGTGATGACGTACACCGCGTTCGGCCCCGACGGCCCGCGCATCGCGATCGCGACGTCGAAGGATGCGTATAGCTGGGAACGGCTCGGGCCGGTGCGCTTTGCCGGCAGCGCCAACGTCGTCGGCGACGACAAAGACGCGGCGTTCTTTCCCGAGCCGGTGCTCTCGCCGAGCGGCCGGCGGTCGCTCGCGTTCTATCATCGTCCGATGCTCCATCTCTCGAGCGTCGACGGACGTGCCGCGATTCCGATGATCGAGCGCATGCCGTTCGACGATCGCGAATCGATCCGCATCGCGTACGTGCCGCTCGAGCCGGCGCTGGCCGATCGTGCCGAGCTCACCCACGTCGCGGAGAGCGCGCAAGTGCTTTCGCCCGACGCGCATTGGGGATCGCTCAAGATCGGCGCCGGCACGCCGCCGGTACGCGTCGAGTTGCGCGGCACGGCGGTGTGGCTCGCGGTCTTTCACGGCGTCGATGTGATCTCGACTCGCGGCCGGCGTCCGTCGCTGCGCTACAGCGCCGGGATCGTGCTCCACGATCTCGAGCGCCCCGATCGCGTGCTCTATCGCTCACCGGAACCGGTGATGACGCCGGAGTCGCGTCACGAACGGCGCGGCGTCGTCGCCAACGTCGTCTTCCCGACCGGCATCGATCCGCGTCCCGATCTCGGCGAGCACGTCTACGACGTGTTCTACGGCATGGGCGACGCCGCGATCGGGGCAGCTCGGTTAACGGTCGGCTCGTGAATGCTGCGGTATCTGGCCGTGTCGGCGGTGATCGTGCTCGGCGTTGCCGTGATCGTCGCGGGATGGGTGAATCGCGACCTCATCCGCATCAAGATCGCCTCGGTCTATGCCCGCGTGCCGCCGAAGCCCGGGGCGGCAACGGATCGCGGCCGCGCAACGGCCGCACCGCTCAGCGGCGACGCCCCGTGGGCGCTCTCCGCGCTGCCCGGCTGCCTCACGCAGACGTCGGAATCGACCGGATCGCAAGCATACGTTCGCTCGCATCTGCCGGCCGGCGCGGTGCGCGTCGCGCCGCCGGCGAATCTCACCTATGGTGACTGCCGCATCCAGATCGTCGGCGACGAAGCGTTCGTTCGCCGTGGAAACGACGTGCTCCACATTCCGCCTCCGGCGCGCTTCTATCGCGCGGGTGCGCGCCTTGCGCTCGTGCGCGGCGACGGCGGCAGCGTCGAGCTGCGCGTCTACGAGCCCTCGCACGATTGACGGAACGGTGCTCGCATGAGCATCGCGGGCGAAGTCGCCAAACGGCGGACGTTCGCGATCATCTCGCACCCCGACGCGGGGAAGACGACGCTTACCGAAAAGCTGCTGCTCTACGGCGGCGCGATTCACGTAGCGGGGCAGGTCTCGGCGCGCAAACGGCAGCGCCAGGCGACGAGCGACTGGATGGCGCTCGAACGCGAGCGCGGCATCTCGATCACCTCGACGGTGCTGCAGTTTCCGTATCGCGACCACACGATCAACCTGCTCGATACGCCGGGCCACCAGGATTTCGGCGAGGATACCTATCGTACGCTGCTCGCCGCCGATAGCGCCGTGATGCTCATCGACGCCGCCAAAGGCGTCGAGCCGCAAACCAAAAAACTCTTCGCGATCTGTCGCGAGCGCGGCATCCCGCTCTTTACGTTCATGAACAAGCTCGACCGGCCGAGCCGCGATCCGCTCGAGTTGCTCGACGAGCTGGAAAGCGTGCTCGGCATCGGTGCGTTTCCGATGAACTGGCCGCTGGGGAGCGGCGACGATTTCAGAGGCGTCTACGA
>Ga0302325_10014556_pt1 | contig 16742 bp, 17 predicted proteins | sample Palsa_T0_2_FD_201948 | JGI IMG/M metagenome (GOLD analysis project Ga0302325, IMG submission 201948) | Peat permafrost microbial communities from Stordalen Mire near Abisko, Sweden - Palsa_T0_2 | ecosystem: Environmental > Terrestrial > Soil > Palsa > Peat permafrost | place: Sweden: Abisko... | reverse complement strand
GGCTTTTGGCGCCGTATTCATGTCCGCGATTCAGGATGCCTCATTGAAATGTCCGGCGGCCGTCGAGCGCGTTTCTGAGGGTGACCGAATCCGCGTACAAAACACCGCCTCCGCTCGGAAGTCCGAAGCCGATCCGCGTTAGGCGGATCGCTCCCCCCGGCGGGAGATGGCTCGTCAAGTAATGGCAGGTAGCCTCTCCTTCGACATCGTTCGGAAGCGCCAGCACCAATTCCTCCGCCTCGCCCGAAGCGATGCGCCGGAGGAGCGGGGCAAAGTTCAGCTCGGCGGGGCCGACGTTGTGCAGCGGCGAAAGCTTGCCGTGCAACACGTGATAAACGCCCCGCCAGGAGCCGCTGCGCTCGATCGCCACCAAGTCGGGAACTTGCTCGACGACGCAAACCAGCCGGTGGAGGCGTTTGGGATCGGCACAGATGAGGCAGAGCTCCTCTTCGGCCAGATTCCCGCAGCGCGAGCAGCGGTGGACCGCTTGCCCGGCGGCCTGGAGAGCCTCGATCAAGTGCGGCAGCTCGGCGGGTTTGCCCACGACCACATGCAACGCGATGCGCTCCGCCGAACGAGGGCCGAGGCCAGGGAGCTTGCGCAATTGCTGCAGCAGCCTGTCAAAGGCGGGCGTCACGCCCTAAAACATGCCCGGCAATTGGAAGGCGGCAGTGACCTTCTGCATTTCCGCGTCGTGGGCGACCTTGGCCTGCTTGGCCGCATCCTGGAAGGCCGCGAGAATCGTGTCGGAGACCGTCTTGGCGTCCTCTTTCAGAAATTCGGGGTCGAGGGCAAGGGCCAGCATACGACCTGAGGCGCTCATCTTGATCCGCACGGCGCCGCCCGCCGCGGTCATGTCGATCTCCTGGGCGTCGAGCTGCGCTTGCAGCGTTTCGACCGAACGCTGCATTTTTTGGGCTTGTTTGAGGAGTTTGCCAACGCCGGCCATAGGAAGGAGAAGAAAGGAAGAAGCGCTCAAGCTTGGTCATGGTTGGAGACATTAACGAGACGATTTTTCCATTTCCAGCGAAGGCCCCAAACGCACGAAGGACGCCGACAGACTGCGCCCGCCTTCCCTTTGGCCTGCCGCGCCCCTCATTTCCGACCTGCCGGCTCCTACATCCTCACCCTTCTTGCCGACGGATTCGAGGAGATCGAAGCGCTTACCTCCATTGATCTGCTGCGGCGCGCCGGCGCACGGTCTAGCGTTTGGGGGAAGCAGCCCAAAGGTCATACGCATACGAGGTGCTTGAAACATACTTTCCGAAAACCAGCGGCATCACGTCCTTTAGGGTGGCGACCCGGTGGAATCCCGTCGGCGGTTCATGCAGCAACCCGGCGTACGTCACGTAAAAATCGTGGCGCGCGGGATCAGGGGCCACCCAAATGCGGAGCGAGGCCCCAGCTTTCTCGACCGAATACCAAATGTCCTCGGGACCAATCACAGTTGCGCCCACCGGCAGATGGGCGGCAAAGAACGCATCAACCCGCCGCGGGTCCCGGCCCTGCTCCTGATACAATCCGACCGCGGCGAAAAACACATGGAGGGCAAGCGCGTTTCCCAGGCCCGCCATGAGCAGCCAGCGCCAGACGCGCCTGCCGCGGGCCGGAGCCACCAGAGTCGAGGCCCATCCAGCGGCCGAAAGGATGGCGAGCCAGACGAACCAATACATCGGATAGGCTCCGGTCTCCTTGCCCATCTTGAACGTCACCAGCAATAGCGAAACCGTCAGCCCACCGGCGCACCAGCGCCAAATGTCCGGCCTGATTCTGCGCCACGCGAGACCGACGCCGGCGAGCACCGCGGCGGCAAACAGCGGATCCGGTTTCATTTCGCTGACAAAGCGGTGGAATTCACCCCAGGGCCGGTCCAGAAAAGGGATCAACGCCTGCCGCTGGAGGACTTGGTATTTCCAGAATTGCTCAATCCAGGCATGGCCGTCGCCGATGGCAAACGCAGCCGCAACCCACAAGATGAAGGGGGCCGCACCCGCCACTGCGCAGACGACACCTTGTTTCCAAAGCCATCGTCGCCGAGCAGCCACCTCGGCAATCAGAAATGAGGGGATCCATGAAAGAATCAGCGGGTAGAAAAGGCTGCCGATACCCATCAGCAGTCCAACGAGAGCAGCCCGCCCAAGCGAAATGTCTTCACTCGCCCGATACTGCCATACCAGGATCGCGCCCAATCCCAGGGCGATCGCAGTGGTGTCCATTCGCCCGCTGCGGCAAAGCCACCACCACGATGGGTGCGCGGCCAGGAGGATGGCCCCGATGACACCGGCAACGGCGCTGTCGGTAACCTTCCGAACAACGAGGAAAAGCAGTGACGCGGCCAGCGCCCCAAAAAACAGGCTCTCGAAACGGGTCACGAAAATCGAGTAACCAAACAGTTTATATGCCGTGGCCATTACGATCATATGGCCCGGCGGATGCCAGTAGTAGGCGTCTCGATACGTGCCAGCTACGTTGGCCAGAAGGGTCAGGCTGATCTTGCCGGAATGCACCCAGCTTCGGGCAGCGGCGTTGATCGCGGCTTCGTCGTGATTGACCGCAGGGATCAGGGTGAGCGCGGGCAGATGAGCGATGACCATCGCCATAAAGATCCCAAAAAAGAGCGCTGAGGACCGGTTTCTGCCCAAGAAGACGCGGATACCCCTAGGGCAGAAGTTCAAATTCGGCGACACCCGGGCGGCCCATCCGGAATCTTGACGACCTTTCACCGGATCTGAGCGGTCTTCACCCCGCTAAGCGGCTTATGAAAAAAACCCGTCTGCGCGAGCCGATAGGGCGGCCGGTAGTCAGCATGCAGGCGCGACAGAAGGTACCGCTTAATTCCGGAATGCAATCGCCCTCGATTCGGCGGATGGCGCCCGATGCGGAGGGTCCAACCGTCGACGTGGAGGGGGCCCAATCCAGCCTGGATACCGAGTTCTCTCAGCCCCCAGGGGGTGTAGGCGTTGAGATGTTCGATCGGGGCGACGGAATTGAGCGAATCGGGTGTGGATTTGGCCGCGCGCCAGTCGGGGTGGGAAAGTTTCCTCTCGAGGTCGGGATCGAATGGCACGCCAATCTTCAAGACCCCGCCTGGCCTAAGCGAGCGAACCAGATTGGTCAGCAAGGCGGCCGGATTTGTCAGATGTTCAAAGACCTGCTCCGTGTTTATAAAATCGAAGGCCTCGGGCCGAAGTTCTTCGGGCAAATAGAACGCCACACCGAGACGGCGGAGGTCGTCCGCTTGGGCGTCTACCAGATCGCAAGCACTGGCGTTGCAGCCGGCAGCCCAGGCCAATTTTGGCCAGGAACCGTCCCCGGTCCCAAAGTCCAGGACCGCCGGAATGGGGACGCGGGGTTGGAGGAATCGCGCCACCATCATGAGTTCCCGAAATCTTTGTTCCTGAAGGTAGGGATCGACGCTTTCGGGGGTTCCTTTCGCCGGGGCCAGGCAGGAATAAAACCGTCTTAGAAACAATTCAGGGGGAACCCGTTGTTGGTACCAACAGCCACACCGCTCCGATTCGCAGCGGGCGAGCACGAAATCCTCCTCCAGCCCGCGGAAAAGTTCGATGGTCTGGGGAGGATAGAAATCCCGGAAATACTCACTCAGCGGAGGTTTTGATAGCGACAAGCGATAGAGCTCGCGGCCGGTGGAGCTGCATACCGGGCAATTCAATCGGTCAATAAAGTTCACGCGGTTGAGTCGCTGCTTTTACTCGACCGTCCGGAAATCAGCTAGACTTCTTATACGAAGCCTCAAACCAGCGGTTGAGGCCGCGGTACAGCCACAGTTCCGAGACGACGCAAAATACGAGAAGTACGAGCACGTATGCCAGCTCCTCAACGCGGTGTGGAACGCACCCTCTCAGATAGCTCGCCTCCTCCAGCAGCGGCTCATGGGCAATATAAAGCGCGTAAGAAATTGGAGCTATCCAGCAACCCCAACCCAGCAATGGGCGAAAGCCTTTCCAACCGGCATATTGCCAAATTGCCGCCAGGCCTATGATGGCTACCGAGGCCGAGACATGCCTTACCTCGAGCAACGGGTGCAGACCTGGCATAAAGCGGCCGCCCCCGCGCAAATACGAGACGGCGCTCACCGATAGTATGAAAGCTATTCCGGCCAGAAACCACAACGAAGTGCCCATGGATTTCATGGTTATTCTGCCGTCCGCAATATAGATGCGGGCCATAACAACACCCGCCCACCAAATGGGGAAATACATGAGCAGCCGATTGGGAGGATAGGGCCAAAACAGATAGCTCAGGGCGGCCAAAATTCCCCCGATTCCAACCAAAACGGTCTGAAGTCCCGGACGGACACGAGTCACGATTGGAAAATAGAGCATGTAGAACCACCACTCGTAATGGAGGGACCATAACGACGCCGAGAACAGAGCCCGGACAATCACGTGCGGCTTGCCCCCGGTGAAATCCTGCAACATCAGGAGATTGCCCACGAGTTTTCGCAGGAACCCGGGTGAGGAGATTGAGGTCCCGGTCAGCAGGCACACCAGGACGAACAAGCAGATGAGAACAGGGTAAATTCGGAGGAAGCGCTTGATGAAATAGTAGCCAAAGCCGCGGCTCAATTTGCGCGCGGATGAGTATTCGATGACGAATCCTGAAAGCAGGAAGAAAACGATGACCGCCTCCTGGCCGAAGGAGGCGAGCCCGGGAACGGAAGGAAAAACATGCCCGAGCGCCACAAGACTCGCCGCAGCCCCGCGCACCGCGTCAAGTCTCCAAAGTTTCATCCAGCTGGAGCAAATCTCCGGAGGCGCCGTTTTCAACCACGATCCCCTGACCCGCTTGCCCTTTGGCAGACTGCGCCCTTCATCTCCGGTATGCCGGTTCCCACCATTCTCACCCTGCTTGCCGAAGGATTCGAGGAGATTGAAGCGCTCGCGCCGATTGACCTGCTACGCCGAGCGGGGGCCAAAGTGACCACAGCGGCCCTCTCCGAAGGAATCCACGTAACCGGCCGCTCCGGCATCACGGTGCACGCCGACACGACGCTCGCCGCGGTCCAGTTGGGCGGCCCCTGGGAGTGCCTCTTCCTGCCGGGCGGCCCGGGAGTGCGAATACTTCGAGCGGATCCAAGAGTCGCGGCCCTTGCCAGGGCGCAATGGGAAAGCGGACGGTGGCTTGCGGCCATCTGCGCCGCGCCGGCGGTTCTCCACGACGCCGGGCTTCTCGCCGGGCGGCGGTACACCGGGCATTTCTCCATTGCGCAGGAAGTGCCGGACCTGCTTCTGGACCAGCGCACGGTGGCCGATGGACGGCTGCTCACCGCCCGCGGGGCCGGAACCGCGATCGATATGGGGCTCCTTCTGGTGGAGAAACTGTTCTCGGTGGGTAGGGCTCGAGAAATAGCCGAGTCCATCTGCGCCTGATTTGTCGTCCCCGAGCCGTCGGCTCGTCGGCACCGTCAGCCGATTTGAAGGCGGTCAGGGCACCCGAGCCAGGCGCGGGAGCCGGTTGAACGCATATGTCGCCTAAAGGGGGTTGCCTACCCATCTGGCGCCTCCAAAATCCGGCGCGGCCCCGCCCTGCCCCAGCGAGGCCCCGTGCCTGTGCCTCAAGACCCTGGTCCCCCGGAAAATCTCGTTTTTCTGAAAAGAAGCGACGGGGCGAAGCTTTCAGCGGACGAGCCAAAATTCCTGGCCACCCAGGAGAAGCCATTGGCTTCGGGCGAAGATTTGCCCGAACTGGTGATCGAAGCGGGAAAGAGCGAGGCCCACTACTGGCGCGATCTTTGGCGCTACCGAGAACTCCTGGGATTCCTGGCGTGGCGCGACACGAAGGTCCGCTACAAACAGGCCGCCCTCGGCGTCGGTTGGGCGGTGATCCAGCCGGCCATCCAGACCGCGCTCCTCACCTTTGTCTTCGGGAAACTCGCCAAGATGCCGTCCGGCGGCGTGCCCTACCCGCTTCTCGTTCTCACCGGCCTGCTCCCCTGGCAGCTGGTTTCTTCCGCGGTGACCGGCGCCAGCAACAGCTTGGTCAGCAATACGCATTTGATCTCGAAGGTGTACTTTCCCCGCCTGCTTGTTCCGCTCTCCGCCCTGGCAGTGGCGCTCGTCGACCTCGGCATTCTCCTTCTCATCAGCGAACCGGTGGCACTGGCGTATGGGGTCTGGCCCAATTGGCGGCTCGTGTTTCTGCCCCTCTTCATCGTCGGCGGCCTCCTGATGGCGCTCGGTGCCGGGCTGTGGATGACGGCGCTGACGGTGAAGTATCGCGATTTTCGATTCATTGTTCCGTTCATCCTCCAGACCGGTCTGTTTGTGACCCCGGTGGGGTATCGCACGGATTTCCTGCCCAATTGGCGCTTCGCGCTTTCGCTCAATCCGGTCAGCGCGGTCGTCGACGGTTTTCGTTGGTCCCTGCTGGGCGGGGCAACCGAACTATACCTGCCCGGTCTGGTCGCCGCCGTGTTCGTCACCGCCGCACTCTGCCTGTCCGGCACTTGGTATTTCCGCCGGACGGAACGGCGCTTCGCGGACATCATCTAAGCTGGCATGGCCGCATTCGCAATTCAGGCCTCGGGGCTTTCCAAACGTTATGAGATCGGCCGCGCGCGCTCCAACGACACCCTGCGGGATGCGCTGGCTCACGGCGTCCGGGGGGTTTGGTCCCGGTTCAACCGTTCCCGCCGCGAGTCCGGCGCCGCGTCAACTGAATTCTGGGCGCTTCGCGATGTCTCCTTCGAGGTTAGCCCCGGCGAAGTCGCAGGCATCATCGGCCGCAATGGCGCCGGCAAATCCACGCTGCTCAAAATTCTGAGCCGCATCACGGAGCCGACCCATGGAAGAGTCGCGATCAGGGGCCGCGTCGCCTCGCTCTTGGAGGTCGGAACCGGATTCCATCCCGAATTGAGCGGGCGCGAGAACATCCTTCTCAACGGCGCGATTCTCGGCATGACGAGAAATGAAATTCGAGCGAAGTTCGACGAAATCGTCGCCTTTGCGGAAATCGGCGCGTTCCTCGACACGCCCGTCAAACGGTATTCGAGCGGCATGTATGTCCGGCTGGCGTTTTCGGTCGCGGCCCATCTGGAGCCGGAAATCTTCATCGTCGACGAGGTTCTCGCCGTGGGAGACGCCGCCTTCCAGCGCAAGTGCCTGGGAAAAATGAACGACGTCGCCCAACGCCATGGCCGCACCGTTATTCTGGTGACGCATAATATGGATTCGATCGTGCGCCTTTGCCAGACCGCCTTGGTTCTCGGAGGGGGAAGGGTGCAGTTCAAGGGTCGCGCCGAGGACGCCGTCGGCCACTACATGAAGGCCGAGGCCGATCCCTCCGCGACCATTGACTACTCCGCCCGCCCACGGCCCGACTGGGCGCGACGGCGGCACGAGGTCGTGCGCATCTCCCACCTGAATCCTGGGGAGACGCCGTGGCGGATACCTTTTGCCGGCTCGCTCGAAATCCAGATCGAAACGCAGAGCCGCTCTCCGATCGCGGACGGTCGCATCTTCTTGGCAATATTTTCGGCCACCGGGGCCGAGGTCGGAGCTGTCCAGTCGCTCCTGCTTCCCCGGCCCGGCGGGGGTGGAGGCGATCGTTATCGATGCCGGCTGGAGGACATTCGCCTCAATCCGGGGGTGTACGCCTTCACCGTCGGCGTCCGCGCCGACATGGGAATGGAAGATCACCTCGAGGAAGCGTTCCACTTGGAAATTCTTTCCACCGAGGAGACGCGAGCCGCCCAGATCGATGCGTTTTCGGGTTACTACGCCCCTCGGAACAGTTTTAGCCGTGAGTGAGCTCCTGACTGTCGCGATTCCCACCCGGGACCCCGAACCGGGGCGATGGCGAGCGGTGCTGGAAGGCCTGGCGTCCCAGACGCTCGGTGATGCCGCGTGGGAACTTTGCGTCGTCGACAACGGCAGCGCCACGCCTCCCTCGCTGGATGCGCTGCCCTCGCGCATCGGACGCCGGATGTTTCGCGAAGAGAAACCCGGACTGCTCTGGGCGCGGCTGGCGGCGATGAAAAATACCCGCGCGCCGCTGCTGCTTTTCCTCGACGACGACACGGTGCCGGATCCTGACGCTCTGGAGGCCGCGGCCCGATTCATGACGGCCCATCCGACCGTGGGTGCCGCCGGCGGGCGCATCGTCCCACGCTACGAGTCGCCGCCGCCTGAATGGATTTCCGAGGTCGAATGGGCGCTGGCGCTGCGGGATTTTGGAAAAGAGGAGCTCACGTGGAGGCGGTCGCAAGGAGGCGTTTTCCCCGTCTGGACTCCGATCGGCGCCGGACTGATGTTGAGGCGGGAGGCACTGGACTCCTACTACCGCCACGTCGAAACCTACGGGGAACGCATCCAGGAGGTCTCATGGACCGGCAAAGGCACGGGTGGCAACGAGGACAAGGATTTGGTGCTTCTGCTGCTCAGCAATGGATGGGCGGTTGGCTATGCGCCGGAATTCCGACTCACCCACCTGATTTCCGCAGAGCGACTCCGACTGGAATATTTCGAAAGGCTGGTGCCGGCGCTTGGGCGGATGTGGATGCGCACGAGTTACGCGCACGGATTCGAGGCCTTTAGTCCCGTTTCTCCGGCGAGCTTGCGCCTGCGCCAGGCCAAGGCGTGGTGGGTTTGCCGCGCGTGGCGGGGGCCGCGCGAACGGTTGCGCTGGCTCAACACGTGCGGCCACTTGGCGGGCCTCGCTGCGGTGCGCGCGAGACCGGTTCGCTATCCCAAGGAACTTCCCCTTTTCGGAAGCGCGTCCTCGCTCGGCGGGAGCGAGCGGGCGTGAGCGGGCGGGGAATCCAGGTCTCGGTCATCCTTCCCGCCCACAACCCGGACGAGGGTCGGCTGCAGCGCGTCCTGCGCGCCCTAAACGCGCAGACCCTCGCGCCTGACGGGTGGGAACTCGTGGTCATCGACAGCGCTTCCACCCCGGCGCTCAAACCTTTGGGATTCGAATCTCGATGCGCACCGGCGAGGATGCGCGTCCTGCGCTTGGAAACCCCGGGACTGGGGCGCGCGCGGAAGGCTGGAATGGAGGCGGCGGCGGGCGAAGTGCTCGTTCTGGTCGATGATGACAACGTGCTGCAGCCGGATTACCTGGAACGCGCAATCGCGCTCTTTTCGAGCAATCCCCGTCTCGGCGCCGCCGGGGGCAAATCCCTCCCGGAATTCACCGAACCGCCCGCCCAATGGACGGAAGAATTTTTTCCCCTCCTCGCCCTGCGCGATCTCGGCGACAAGGCCCAAGTGAGCGACGCGCCAACCGCCCACGAAGCGCCTTCCAATGCAGCCGAGCCTCACGAACCGCCTGAGAAGGGCATGTCCGGCGACGAGACGAGGCACGAGACCCGCTTCGCTCTCTGTTACCCAAGCTTTGCTCCGATCGGAGCGGGCATGGCGCTTCGCGCCGAAGCGGCTCGGGATTGGGCGCAACGGAAGGACCTGGAAGCCATACCCGATCGGCGCGGGACAAACCTCAGTTCCGGCGGAGACAATGACATCGTGCTCTGCCTGCTCGCGGCGGGCTGGGAGATTGGCTATTTTCCCTCCCTTGTTTTGACGCACCTCATTCCACCCCAGCGCCTCGAGGCGGCCTACCTGGGACGCCTCAACCGGGGGATTCAAGAGTCCTGGATGCGTGTCCTGACTCGACACGGTGCCAATCGTTGGGGGCCGCTCTCATTCGCCGGCGCCCGTTTGAGAGTGGCGCGGGCATGGCTGCGGCACAAAGCGTGGCGCGGACCGGCCGAATGGGTGCGGTGGCAGGGCGCCGCCGGCCATTTCCTGGGGCGTGTGCGTTCTCCCCAGGCGTCAAGCAACGCCGGCCGGGCGAATGCCGTCGTCGGGTGAAAGGACCCATGAACACGGGCCCCTTTGACGTCTCTGTCATCATCCCCGTGTACAACCGCGGAGAGCTTATCCGCTATACACTCGAAAGCGTCCGGCGCGCCTCCGCGGGGCTTCGCGTCGAGACGATCGTGGTGGACGATGGCTCGGCGAATCCCATAGCAGAGGATTTGAGACCCATGGGGTATTCCGTCGACCAGATCATCAGACAGGACAACCAAGGGTTGCTGTTCGCGCGTCTGAGGGGATTGCGGGCGGCGCACGGTCGAACGGTTCAATTTCTCGACTCCGACGATTTAGTCTCACCGGAAAAGTTTCGGCTCCAACTCGCCGCTCTCGACAAGACAAATGCCGCCGTGAGTTCGACCGGAACCGCGCGTTCGGTGCTCGGCGGGCCCTATGAAGACCTCTCGATCCGGCCCGATCCCGAACCGGTGGCGCCGGTGGACACGACCCGATTTTTTCTAGAAACCCAGCCGGCGCCCCACGTGCCTCTCTTTCGTTCGGACTATCTCTTGGACCTCGTCGGGACGCCGCTCTTTCCGGCATCGGCGCGGTACAATTGCGTCGCTGAAATCTGGTTTTACCACATTGCGGCGACTCGGCCCGATCGAGTAGCGCATGTCCCGGGCCCCCACGCTGTGCTTGGCGTCCACGCCGGCAGCCGCCTGACCGGCCAATGGGAGCGCCTGGGAATCGCTTCGCTCGAGGTCATGGAGGCGTTCACACGCGCCTGTCCCCCCACGGCGGAAACCCTGTCTGCCCGGACACTCGTGGGCGAGGCTGCCTTCAACTCCTGGCGGCGCCTCCCTCGCGGATTCGACGCAGGGATTCAAGCCCGGTTGCTCGCCGTGTGGCAACAGTCGCCGCCCGGCCGCCTTCGGAAACTCGGGGGACCACTCTTCTCATTCCTCGCACGACTTCTGGGTCCAACGGGCACGGGTCGTCTTCTAAGGCTGCGCAACGCCCCCTACAGCAAAATCCGCACGCTGAGCGACGCGGAACTGCGCAGTCTGCTCCAGGTACCAAGCTTGAAAGAGGCGTCGCCCACCGCCCTGAACTCATGACTTCTCTTTGGATCCGCCTCCGATGAACTCGCGGCTGAGCGAGACACAGGTGGCCATTGCACTCTCGGAGGTCCCCCCTCCGAAACAAATCCATCCCCCGCTGACCGCGGGACGGCTCGTCTACCTCCTCTATCACTATCCCAAGGGGGTTCTGGAGGATGGCTTTGCCTGGCATTATCGACGTTGGCAGGGAAGGCGTGCCATGGGTCCGGCTATTGCCACCATGCGCCCCGCCCATCGGCCGCCCGGACCGCCGATTGCGATCCACTACCTCACCGGAAAAAATTACGTCCCCTTGACCACCCTGGCGCTCGCCTCCGCTGAGAACCACTTCGGTCGTCCGGTGGACCCCGTCCTCTATGATGACGGAACCCTCGACGACCGGGCCCGATCGCAATTTCTGCGCCCATTTCCGCAGGCTCGCTGCGTCGGGGCCGCGACAATCGAGGCCTGCCTCGCGCAGACTCTGCCCGAGGATCGATTCCCTGTTCTTCGACGGCTTCGACTAAGCTATCTGCATGTGCGCAAGTTGACGGACATCGGCGTCTGCGAACCCGACTACAAACTTGTTTCGGATTCGGACGTCTTCTTCTTCCGACCGCCCGCGCAATTGCTGGCCGCGGTCGATGGATGGCGGTGGTTTCATATGCAGGACTGCCAGCAAAGCTATGGGTATTCCGAGGCCGTTCTCACCGAATTGGCCGGCACCCCTCTTCATCCGCGGGTGAATGTGGGGCTCTGCGGAATTGACGGCAAGGGAATCGATTGGGAATTCGTCGAATGGATGGCCGCCCGTCTCCTGGGCGAGCATGGATTTTCGTACTATCTCGAGCAGGCGATCACCGCGGTTCTCATGACCCGGCACGCCGCGGAACCGCTCAAGACCCCGGACTATCTCGTCTACCCGACCGCCCCACAGGCGGAAAGCCAAGGTCACGTCGCCCTTCATTATGTGGATCGCTCCAATCTTTTCATCTACTGTTTCGGGTGGAGGCAGGTACTGGACTTGAGAGAGGAACGACGCGCCCTCGTTGGCGCTGAATCGCCACCCACGTCTGCTCCAGAGAGCGAGGATTCACCGCCGCGGCGGACGCCGCCAGCGACCAAAGGAGCGGCCGGGTCTTGAGCCAACCACTCGTTTCGATCCTCATTCCCTGCCGCGATGCCGAGCCGTGGCTTGAGGCGACGCTACGATCCGCACTTGGACAATCGTGCAAGGAATGCGAAGTGATCGTCGTCGACGATGGTTCCACGGATCGCAGCGCAGAGATCGCGCGGAGATATGCCGTGGACGGCGTTCAACTGGTGCAACAGGCTGGCTCGGGCGCAGCCGCAGCCCGCAATACGGCGCTCCGGCTCGCCCGGGGTGCCTTTCTTCAGTATCTGGATGCCGATGATCTGCTGGACGCGCAGAAAATCGCGGTGCAACTCGAAAGACTCGCCCGCGCACCGGCGCGATCCGTCGCGGCGGGTGCTTGGGTCCGATTCACGGGCGAGCCCAACGACGACCCGATTCCCGATGATCCGCTGTGGCGCGATTCCGCGCCTCTGGACTGGCTCGTGCGTTGCTGGGACGCAGGCGGAATGATGCATCCCGCCGCGTGGCTGACTCCGCGGGAAGTGGCGGAGCGGGCCGGACCTTGGAACGAGGCCCTGTCCTTGGACGACGACGGCGAATACTTCTGCCGGGTGCTGCTGGCCTCGGCGGGAATGGTTTTCTGTCGCGAAGCGCGCAGTTTTTACCGGACGCATGCGGGAGGGAGCCTGAGCCACGCCAAGACCCTCAGGGCGTGGCAGTCCTCCCACGAGATGCGCCGGCTCGTGGAATCCGAGGCGCTCGCCGCCGAGGATTCCCCGCGCGTACGCCACGCCTGCGCCATGAACCACCTTCAATTTGCCTTCGCCGCATGGCCCTATCGGGAGGCGAGAGAGCTGGCGCGGGAGAGCCTCAAGCGCGCGCGGCGGCTGGATCCCCAAGCTCAGATTCCCAAGGCCGGCCCTCGATTCAGCGCCTTGGCGCGTATCGTGGGATGGCGTCTCGCGAGGCGAATTCAAGGGTGGCGACTGCCTAAAACCGGCGGGGAGCGACCTGTCTAAGGCCGTGGCCCGGATCCAAATCATCATCGCCCGCCACCTGTGCACCGCTCCCCGTCCCCAAAAAGAGGCCGAGGCGCTCGCGGCGGCAGGCCATGAAGTGGTGATTCGCGGCTTCTGGTTCGATGCCGAGTTCGCGGCCCGCGATGTGGCTCTAGCCGCCAATCGCCCTTGGCGCTTTGAACCTGTCGCTGATGCAAGGCCGCAAGATCCCAGACGCCGCCTGCTCTGGTTCCGTCTGCGTTTTCAGCACTGGCTCGCCCGTCAATCCTTCCGCCGCCGTGGGACCGTCGGCCCCGATCTGTTTGGATATGGCGATCGCCTGTTGGCGCGCCGAAGCGCCGCGGACCCGGCGGAACTCAGCATCTTTCACAGCGAAGGCGGACTGTGGGCGGCCGACAGGCTTCGGAAGCGCGGACGCCGGGTAGGCGTCGACTTTGAGGATTGGTTCTCCAGGGATCTGCTTCCGTCCCAACGCCGCGACCGGCCAGTAGCCCTGCTGGGCGCACTCGAGAACCGACTCGTCCGGCGGGCCGGCTATGCGGTGACCACGTCGCATGCGCTGGCCGCGGCTCTGGCCGAGGCCGCTGGAGGCGTTCGCGAACCCGGAGTCATCTATAACGCATTTCCGGTCAAAGACTGTCCGGTCAGCCGTTCCTTGCCGGAGGGGAGCGGAGACAACGCCGCGGAAGTGGCCCTGCACTGGTACTCTCTCGTGATTGGTCCGGGAAGGGGTCTTGAAACACTCACCGCCGCTCTAAAGAATTTGGAAGGCAGCTGGGTGCTCAACCTTCGCGGAGCGGGAGACTCCGCCTATATCGAGCACCTGCGCACATTGCTGGGCGATAATCGGAACCGGCTCCGGATCCAGCCCACCGTGCCGAATGGGGAACTTCCCGCCCGGATCGCCGAAAACGACATTGGGATCGCTTCCGATCTTGCGGAGATCCCGAGCCGCGATTTGACGGTCACCAATAAGGTATTTCAATACCTCGCCGCGGGATTAGCCCTCGTGGCCAGCGCCACAGCCGGCAACCGCGAGGTGCTCACCGCGGCTCCCGAGGCGGGCGCTCTTTTTGCCCCAGGCGATGCGCGGGCGCTGGCGGAAATCCTAGGGCGATACCTCTGCAATCCGGCGCGCCTTCGCGCGGCCAAGATCGCGGCCCGCGCCGCCGCCGAACGGCAGTTCTCCTTCGAAGCGCAAATGCCGCGGTACGCCGAATTGGCCGCCTCGGCGCTTTCGAAGGAGCCCGACACAGAGGAAGCCTGACCGATGCGAATCCTCCTGACCGCCGACCCGGAATTACCCGTTCCCCCCGGCGAATATGGAGGTATCGAACGTCTGGTTGATCTCTGGCGGGGCGAACTACGCCGGCGGGGGCATCAGGTCGCGCTTGTTGCACGCAAGGATTCGACCGCTGCCGTCGAGCGCCTGTATCCGTGGCCCGGCGCCCGTTCGACGTCGCGGGCGGACGCGTTCCGCAATGCGATCGCTCTGTGGCGGGCCGCGGGTTCTTTTCGACCCGACGTCGTCCACAGTTCCAGTCGATTGGTGTACACCCTGCCGCTTCTCCTCGAAAGGCGCCGTGTCGTCATGACTTACCATCGCATCCCGGGCGTCCGCCAAATCGGGATCGCGGCGCTCCTCGGCGGCAAACGCCTGGCCTTCGCCGGGGTCAGCGATTTCATCACCGGCCTGGGGAGCCCGGGCGGCGGGGTGTGGCACACGGCGCTCAATTGCGTCGACATAGAAGCCCTGCCATTTTCGTCCCGGGTGCCGGCCGATGCTCCGCTCGTTTTTCTCAGTCGCGTGGAGGAGGTCAAGGGTGCTCGGGAGGCGATTGCGATCGCGAGGGAAGCCGGACGTCCGCTGGTGATCGCAGGAAATCACTCGTCAGATGCAAATGCCGCGAATTATTGGAATGCCCACATCCTGCCCCAACTCGACGGGGAGCGCGTCCGATATGTCGGTCCGGTCAACGACTCCCAGAAAGCGGCGCTCTTGGGCAGTGCCGCAGCCCTCTTGGTTCCCGTCCAGTGGGACGAACCTTTTGGTTTGGTCTTTGCCGAGGCCCTGGCCTGCGGAACTCCGGTGGTCGCCTGTGCGAGAGGGGCTCTCCCGGAGATCGTGAGCGAAGGCCGAACAGGCTTTCTGGTCCGCACGATCGCCGAGGGCGTGCGCGCCGTGGGCCGGATCGCCGGACTTTCACGGGCCGAGTGCCGCCGCGAAGCGGAACAGCGTTTCAGCCCCGCCGCCGCCATCGACCGATACCTCGCCATTTATGGAGCCCTGGGCTGAGTACACGCTGCAGATCAATCTGAGCCCCGGAGATTCGGACTACGCCGAGCTCACGGTGCCCGAACTGTTGCGCGCCCATCCGAACGCGAAGGAACGGTTGCTGATCGTCGATCTTTGCAAGCCGCAACGCACGAGGATTGTAGACCCCGCGACGCGATTCCCCGAGCCTCGCCACTCGGTGCGTTCCGCCCGGATTGCCGCCCTGGCGGCCGGCTGGCTCAGCCAAGGAGCCGTGGACCGGGTCGAAACGCTCGTGCCCGGCGATTCCCGCTTCGAACAGTGGCGGCGCCTCTATCTCCGTCCCTGGATCCGCGAGACCCACGACTACGGCGGATGCGCCATGATCGCGTATATTGCCGCGTTTGATTTGCCCAAGACCCCCTGGCTTCTGCACTATGACGCGGACATGATGATTCACCAAGCGGCGGGCGTCGACTGGGTGGCTCTCGCCCAGGCAGCGATGGCGAATGATCCCGGCATAGTGGCGTCTTCTCCCCGGCCCAGCCCTCCCCCGTCGGGTCCCGATGCCCCGACGGTGAACGAGCGGCTGCCCTCCCGCGACTCACCGGCAGGTTGGCTCAGTTCTTGGTTCAGCACCCGCTGCTATTTGTTCGACCTCCGACGACTGAGAGCGGTGCTGCCCTTGGTGCAAGGCCGCGTGTTCTGGGAATCGGTCGCCGCGCGGATCCTGGGCCGCGGATACCCGAAATCCCCGGAAGGGCTGCTTTACCGGCGCATGGCTGCCGCGGGTCTGGCGCGGCTGACTCTTCGCAGCAAGGAAACGTGGCTCCTGCATCCGACATCCAAGGACGCCCGGTTTCTTGCGGCCCTTCCGCGAATCCTCGACCGGGTCCGCGCCGGCGATTTTCCCGCGAGGCAGCGGGGCGAACAGGATTTGCGCCTCGAAACCTGGGAGGGGCCGGACGCATGATGGCCGGCGTTGCCCGGGCCGGCACCCTGCCTGTTCGGGATTGGGTGCCATGGGCCCTGCCCTTTCTCTGGCTGCCGCTCTGGCTGTGGGGATGGCCTCGCCCGCACGTCGACGATCTATTTTTCACCGGGACTGCGGTGGAACTCGTGCGGGATGGCCGCCTGGCGAATCCCTGGATCGGGCCCTGGATGGCCAGCTTCGGCACCGACCTTTACCTGGTTCACCCGCCGTTCTTTCCCTACATACTTGGGGGGTGGATACGTATTTTTGGAGTCAGCACGGCGGCGTTTACGGCGTTCCACTGCGTGGTCCAGGCGGCGGCGATCAGCGTCCTTTACGTCGGCCTGCGCCGGGGCGGCGTCTCGCGCGGCGGCGCGTGCGCCGGCGGCGCGGCCCTCTTCATCCTGCTCGCCGGATGTGGCATGCGACCCGACGCTCTGGCGCTCCTCCTTGTCCTGGTCTCCCAGTTCATGATCGCCCGGGCCGGAGCCGCGCGTTGGGCCGCCGGTTCATTCATCGGC
>Ga0302325_10014555_pt1 | contig 16743 bp, 10 predicted proteins | sample Palsa_T0_2_FD_201948 | JGI IMG/M metagenome (GOLD analysis project Ga0302325, IMG submission 201948) | Peat permafrost microbial communities from Stordalen Mire near Abisko, Sweden - Palsa_T0_2 | ecosystem: Environmental > Terrestrial > Soil > Palsa > Peat permafrost | place: Sweden: Abisko... | reverse complement strand
GTGATTGTTGGCCGAGGAGCCGCGGCTGCGGAACCCGGACAGGTAGGTCTGGTGCCACCAGATCTGCTGCCGGGCGAGCTCGTTGTCCTCGAACAGCTCGCGGATCTCGTCCCAGCCGTCGAGCAGCCGCCGGATCCACACCCAGGAGATCAGCCGGATTCCGAGCTCGATCCCGCTGGTCCAGTGGATCCCCGACAGAAACGGGTTCTCCTGCCACCAGGACCGGAGGTGGGATCCGGCTCGCTCGGCGTACCGGGGGTCGCCCGTCATCGCGTACGCGCAGGCCAGCACCGTCAGGTGGTGGTGGCGGGACAGTTCCCAGACCTGCTTGACGTTGCCGGTGACGGTCTCATCGCGATGGTTGATGCTGAAGCAGTACTCGGTTTGGGGTGCTCGTCGGCCACTCAGGGGGTCGAGGAACCAATCGGGCGCCACCATGTCCTGCCGGGTGGCTCCGAGAACCTCCCACCGGCCGGCCAGGATCTCGTCGGCGACGCGGAGCAGGCGTTGCCTGCCGTCGGCGGGGACGGCATCCAGGGCCCCGGCCGGGAGGGGCGATGCGAAGCGAGGCACTGTTTCCTCACTGACTGGCGGCGCCGAAGCCGTGGGAGGGACCTGCCTCCGCCGCCACGCTCTCTTCCTGAACACGTCGGCGGACCTCCACGAGACCTCTTGCGGTGACATGCAGCGAAGGCGCCTCAGATACCACCCGATGCGGGGCGCTCCGCTACCTGCCGGTTTCCGAGGGGGCTCAAGCAGCATTGCCGGCGCTCGCGCGTTTGGCGTCGTGCTTGCGGCCGAGCAGGCGTTGGTAGACGGACAAGTAATGCGGTTCCTGATGGCACCAGGCGAGCTTCTCCTCGATTCGCCGTCGCCCGGCAGATCCCATGCTCTGCCGCCGGGGCTCGTCATCGATCAGGTCGACCAGTAGTCGGGACATCTCCTCGATGTCGTTCGGGGTGGCGTAGACGCCCGCCTCTTCGGCCGACGCGCGCGTTTCGCGCAGGTCGAAGGCTAGCACCGGGAGCCCGTAGGCCATGTACTCCATGGTCTTGTTCATGGTCGACACGTCGTTGAGCGGGTTCCTCGGGTCGGGCGACAGGCCGATGTCGGCGGTCGAGAGGATGTCCCGCACGGTCTCGTCGGGCGCCCGTCCGGTGAAGTGGACGAAGTCCCCGAGCTCGAGCCGGTCCCGCAGCGCGACCAGGTCGTTGTAGGAGTCTCCCGATCCGATCAGGGTGAACGAGATGTCGGTGCGCTTGAGCGTGTTGACGACGAAGTGGGCCGTCTTGATGGCGATATCGACCCCGTCCTGCGGTCCCATCACGCCGATGTAGGCCGCCAGGTGCGGCCGGCCTCGGCGCAGCGCCGGAACGGGCTCGACCGCCTTCATCAGGTCGGGGTCGGGTCCCGTTCGTACCACGGTCACGTCGTCGGGCCCGACCCCGTCCCGGTCCATCACCAGTCGCCGATATGACTCGTTGGTCGATATCACGTGGTCAGCGGCCCGGGTCGTGCAGCGTTCAAGGAAGCGCAGGCCCCGGTAGAGCAGCGGCGGGCCGCCGGGAAAGCGCGACTCGAACGTCTCCGGGCACAGATCGTGGTGGTCGAACACGAACCGGGAGCCGTGCCAGAGCTTGAACAGCAGGCCGATCGGCCAGAAGATGTCGGGCGGGTTGCAACTCTGGACGGCGTCGAAGCGGCCGCCGCGGGCGGCCTTGAGCGACAGCAGCAGGGTGGCGGCGAACGAGTAGGCGTACTCGGCGACATACGTAGCGGCCCCGCCCCCGGGGCTGTACGGCCGGTACTTGTAGATCTGGACGCCGTCGATGACCTGGTAGGAAGGGTCTCCGGGGCCCTTGGGGCAGACCACCACCGGCTGGTAGCCGGCCCGGGTCAGGGCGCGGCACTCGAGCCACACCCGCCGGTCGAACGGCACCGGCAGGTTCTGGATGATGATGAGAACGCGGGGGGAACCGTTCCCCCTTGCCGTTGCCTTCACAGGTCTGCTCCTGGTGTCTTGACGAGCGGTGGGACGGCCGCCCGGCGGGCGAGCTCGGACTTGCGGCGCCTGACCGGCCCGAGCACGGCCTTCACCGCCCGGACGGACACGGAGTGCGCTGTGTTCACGAGGATGGCCAGATCGAGACCGAGTGACCAGTTGTCGATGTAGAGCAGGTCGAGCCGCCGGTACGCGCTGAAGGACGGGTTGTCCCTGGCCTCGGTCTGCCACAGGCCCGTGATCCCCGGACGCATGACGGTCCGCCGCTGCAACTCCTCGTCAAACTGGGCGGCCTCCTTGGGGACCGCGAATCGTGGCCCCACCAGGCTCATCCGCCCGGTCAGGACGTCCCAGAGCTGCGGCAGCTCGTCGATGCTGGTCGCCCGCAGCAGGTGGCCGATCCTGGTCACCCTCGGGTCGTTGGTCGCCTTGAAGAGCGGGCCGCCCTTCCGCTCGTTCATCGCCTCGATGCGCTCGAGCATCTCCGACGCGTTGGGCACCATCGTCCTGAGCTTGAGCACCTCCGTGTGGACCCCGTACCGGCCGATCACGGCGTGCCGGTAGATGACCGGGCCACGGTCTTCCAGGCGGATGATGATCGCGGCGGTCAGCAGCACCGGCGCGGACAGCGGCAGCAGGACCGCCGCGGCCGCGATATCGAAGGCGCGCTTCAGCCACATGTGCCACTGCGGTGGCCGGTGCGCCTCGACGTAGAGCATCGCCAGACCGGACACCGGGGCGGTGCGAATCCGGCTGCTGAGCACCCCGAGCAGCGCGGGCCAGAGCTGGACGTGCAGCCCGCAGGCCAGGCTCACCCGGACCGCGGCGGAGGTCTCGGCGCCGGTCAGCGCGCTGCCCACGAGCATGACGCCGTCGGCCCCGATCTCGGCCGCCAGCAGCGGAAGGTCGGCTATCTCGGACCGGTGCGGCAGGTCCTGCCAGGCCGCCCCGTCTGCCTGCCTGCCGACGAATCCTCCGACTCGGTAGCCGAGCTCGGGCTCGTCGGAGAACATCTGCCACACGGCGGTAGTGTCCTCGTTGGTCCCGACCAGGATCACGGTCTGCAGGAAATATCCCTCCGCCCGCTTGCTCTTCAGCCACCGCCGGTAACGCCACCGCAGGGCGATCATCAGCGCGGCGGCGCCCGCCGCGCCCTCGACCGCGGGCGCGGCGGGCACCGAGCCCAGCGAGCCGCCGAGCCAGCCGGTGACCGCGAGCACGCAGCCGCCCGCGGCGGTTGCCATGACGATCCGAGCGGCCTGGCGGGAGAACTCCGAGCAGACCCACGACTGGTACAGGCAGAGCAGCTTGATCACGATGAGGGTCGCGGCGATGGCCGCTATCGACGCGGCGATCGACCGGTCCGGGCGCAGTCGGCTCTGCAGCAGCATCGTGAGCCCAAAGGCCACCGCGACCGCGGTCAGATCACCGCCGAAGAGCAGCCGCCGTAGTGACTTCTCTGAGGATGTGGTGTCTTTTATCGAAGTCACGCGTGTTCCCCCTACGTCCACTGCGCGTCGGCGCGTCGGATCCTGTGAACCGGTCGCCGGCGTCTCCTGGCGGACATGACGTTCATCAGGATCAGCGGAGGGTGCGCATTGATACTCACGACTGCCAACCTCTTCGGCGACGTCAGCGGCGGAAGCGGTATTCGACGGCCAGTCATGAAATCGGCCGTCCCGGCTGTATCAAGCGGGCGGGCCGGCTGCTCGTATGTCCGGAATGGGGATCCTCGGCACGAGTGGACGGGCGAGGTGGGGCCGTGTGACGATGGTGGATTCTTCCGCATATGCCAGCGAACCTGCCGCAAAGTTGCGCAATCCTCGCAGTCGCCCAGGGATCCTCCTTGACCGCGATGGGACCATCATCGCGGATCACGGCTATGTCGGCTCCGTTGATCGCGTGGAGTTCATAGACGGCGCGGCGGAGGCGATCGCGTCGTTCAACCGGTCGGGGATCCCGGTCGTCGTGGTGACCAACCAGGCCGGCGTCGCCCGGGGCTTCTACGACCTGGCCGACGTTGCCGCAGTGCATGAATACATCGCACGGTATCTAGCCGAGCGTGAGGCGCATATTGATCTCTTCTTCTACTGCCCTTATCATCCGGCCGGGGTAGTCGAGGCCTTCACCCGCACGAGCGAAGACAGAAAGCCGCGGCCGGGAATGGCGAGGGCAGCGGAAACCGCGCTCAATTTGGACCTACGCGCGTCTTGGGTGGTAGGCGACCGGCCCGAGGACATGGGCCTCGCGGAAGTGATCGGAGCGTCGGCGGTCTATGTGGGAAATGGCGAATACCCGCGGTCGGGAGTCTGGTCGTTCCCAAGCCTGGCCGCCGCGGCTCCCTTTATCCTGGAGCGTGTCGTAAAATGAGCACTATTTATGAGCTAAGCAGTCCGCAGGCGCCGGTCGTCGGCGATTTGGTCACGTTTCCCGCGGTTCCCTATCCGAGCGCCGCGATGTTCGCGAGCGCCTACGCGGAAGAGGTCGCGCAGGCGTGGAAGACCATCGACCTGACCGCCCTCGACCGTGCGGCGGTGGTTCTGCTGACGGCCTACACCCGGCGCGCGGGCGTGTTTTCCTGCGGTAACGGCGGATCGGCCTCGATCGCGAACCACCTGGTGTGCGATCACGTTAAGGGCGTGCGAGCCAAGACCAACTTCACGCCCCGGGTGGCCAGCCTCAGCAACAACGTGGAGCTGCTGACGGCAATAGCCAACGACCTGGCGTACGAGGACATCTTCTCCTATCAGCTCCAGTCGCAGGCCCAGCCGGGCGACGTCCTCATCGCGATCTCCTCGTCCGGACGTTCACCCAATATCGTGAAGGTACTTCGATGGGCGCGCGAAAACGACATCCGGACGATCGCGATCACCGGATTCGACGGCGGCGCCGCGCGGGAAACAGCCGAGATCGCGATCCATGCCGACTGCGGCAACTACGGCGTGGTCGAGGATCTGCATCAGGCGATCATGCACGCTCTCGCGCAATACATCCAGCAATCAGCAATGACGGCGGAAGCAATCTCGGAAAGCGTATTCTAGGAGCAGGCGGATGCGTGTCGCGATCAATTTGCTGAGCGAGAACCCCGAGCATCCGTCGGGCGCCCACTGGTTCTGGACGAGGGTCATTCCGGAAATAGCAAATCGGCTCGACCACGATGAAGAACTGCATTTGCTGGTGAGCCCAAAATGCCGGCATTTGCATCAGGGCTACGGTGACCAGGTCAAATATATAACCTATCCGTGGTCGAATGAACGGCGGACGCCGCGTACGCTGTCCGAGCACCTGTACTCGCCGATCAGGCTGCCGCTGAGTGGGATAGACGTCTTCAACACCCTGATGGCGCCCTTGGTGAACCCAACGTGGTCGCTCGTCGTTCACATGAAGACGATGCATGCCTTCACCGAGCCGGCGTCAATTATGCCAATGCCTCGCATCTATCGACAGCTTAATTACCCGCGATCGGCTCGGCTGGCGGACGCGATCATCATCAACTCCGAGAGCCTGCGCTCCGAGGTAAAACGGTACCTCGAGGTTGATGACAGCAAGCTGAGGCTTATCTATGAGGCGGTCGATCACGATCTATTCAAACCCGGTGACGCCGACCTGGCCCGGAGTCAGGTTGCATCCTACGGAATTACGAAGCCCTTCGTTCTCTTCGTGTCGTCGCTATGGCAGTACAAGAACTGTGACGGGCTGCTCAAGGCGTGGGCGCTGGCACGCGATCAGCTCGGCGATCGTCAGCTTGCCGTGGTCGGGCCCGGGCGGGACAAGAAGTACTCGGCGTCGTTGCGCGCCCTGGCGGCGGAGCTCGGCATCGCCGACGACGTGGTCTTCGTGGGCGCGGTGCCGCTTGAGCGGACCGTCGACTTCTATCGAGCGGCGGACGTGTTCGTCTACCCGTCGCTGAACGAGACCTTCGGGCTGCCGATCCTCGAGGCAATGGCGTGCGGCTGCCCGGTCGTGACGTCGGATGCCAGCGCGATGCCGGAAACCGCCGGGGGCGCCGCGGTGCTGGCCGACCCGAGGGATCCGGCGTCCATCGCCCGGGCGATTATCGAGGCCGCGGGCCCTGGGCGCGACCGGCTGCGCGATCTCGGACTCCGGCGCGCGGCCGAGTTCACCTGGGGCGCGACCGCGGCGTCGACGCTCGACGTGTACCGCGAGGCCGCGCTTAACAGGAAACGACGTAAGCCTCAGTCGTTACCGGGCTCGAAGGCCTGGTTACCGATTGGGCTCATGCGCGGTTCCCGCTTCCACGTCTGTTTCCGCCGCCGGGGCGGCCCGACGCGGGTCGGCGTTGAACTCCCGCAATGCGCCGTGCATGTACCACCACCACACCAGCACGCCCAGCCAGGTCCCGATGGCGACGCCCCAGACCGCCCCGACCACCCCGCCGGAGAGCGCCCCGACCAGGCCGCCGATCAGACAGATAGCCGAGGCGATGAACGCCGCCCGCAGGCTCCGCCGCGCCGCCCCCAGGGCATGCAGGCCCGTGGTCGCCCCGGCCGAGAAGCACAGGCCGACGATCGTGACGATCTGCGGCAGGATCAGCGGGTAGGCCGGCCGCCAGATCGGGCCGAGCAGCCAGCCCCCGAGCCCTCGCGGCAGCGCAAACAGCAGCACCAGACCCCACGCCAGGCCGAGCACCGCGAGCGCGACACTCGCGAGCACGGAGAACACCAATAGGTGCCGAGTCGAGCGGTGCAGCGCCCGGACCGCCTCGGGCACAGTGACCAGGGTCATTCCCAGGTAGATGACCGTGAACGGGCCCATCAGCGTCACCGAGGCCTGGAGGTAGCCGACGGCGGCCAGGCCCACCACTATGCCGACGGTATACGTGCGCAGCTGGCTGGCGCCGTTGATGAACGTGTACTCGGCCAGGTAGCGAACCCCGAGATCGCCGTGCTGCCGCACCCAGACCCAGGCATTGGCCGGACTCGGGATGACACGCGCCTGCCAGGCCCCGGCGGCGGCGGCGACGGCCGCGGCCGCACCCCAGGCGAGGACGAACCAGAAGACCTGGTGGGTATGGGTCAGCCGGAGCAGGATCAGGGCGGGCACCAACGCCAGCGCCCACACCGAGTCGTTGAGGAACGCCTGGCTGCCGCGCCCGAGCGCGAAGAACGCGTAGCGCCAGCTGTCTTGCAGCAAGAGCCCCGGCAGCGTGAGCCCCAGGGCGATGAAGGCCGCCCTGGCAGTGCCGTTGAGCGCCAAGGCGGTGGCGAGCACCCCCACCCCGGTGATCAATCCGGCCACCGCGGCGGTTCCGGTGCAGTTTCTGGTCGCGCGACGCCAAGCCGGGAGGTCGGTGCCGGTAAACCGGACCTGCAGCGGCCCCGACGCGATGCCGCGCGAGGCGCTAAGAGCGAACCCGTAAGTGATGTAGGCGAGGCTGAAGGCTCCGAACTGCTCGGCATCCACCGTCCGGGCTGCGTACAGGACGACGACGAAGTTGGTCAGGCTGGACACGGCCTGGTCGAGCAGGCCCCAGCCCAGGCGATGAGCTCTCTTGCCCAGTAGCCGCCGAAGGGGCGTCGCGCGTGACGGCCCGAGGCTTAGTCGGACAGGAGAATCGGCTTCAGTTGCCACGGCCACCCGCGACGAGCACTCTCACTTGCTACCCCCAAATGCGGTGCGGCGGGGACTACTCGTCAACTGGATCGACCACCGATGAGTCTTGATACATCAGTTCCCGCCTCGCGCCGCGGTCGGAGGAAAGCAGAAAGGGCCGCGCCGTATCAAAATTGCCCACTCGATACTCCATTGGGCGTGAAACGTCGGGTGCAGCTGACCTCCACCGACCGGCCCGCTGATGGGGCTGGGTGCTGACGTGTGCGGAATCGCTGGGTGTTACCAGCAGGCAGACGGCCAGCGGCTGGTGGACGTGATGAGCGACAGGATCGCCCACCGCGGCCCCGACGCTGCGGGGGTGTGGGGCCACCACGATGACCGGGTCTCGATGCAACTGGGCCACCGGCGCCTGTCGATCATCGATCTATCCGCGGCCGCCGATCAGCCGTTCGCCAAGCACGGCCTGACCCTGGTCTACAACGGCGAGCTCTACAACTACAAGGAGCTGCGGGCGGAACTGGCGACCGGCGGCGTCCGCTTCGCCACCAAGTCCGACACCGAGGTGGTGCTCGAGGCCTGGCGGGCGTGGGGCCCGGAGGCGCTCGGTCGGTTCCGTGGCATGTTCGCGTTCGCGCTCGCGGACACCGTCACCGGCGAGCTGACGCTGGCCCGTGACCCGCTCGGCATCAAGCCGCTGTACTACCTGCCGCGCGGAAACGGGCTGCTCTTCGCCTCGGAATTGAAGGCGCTGATGGCGGCCGTGGGCGGCGAGCTGAGCATCGAGCCGGGCGCGCTGGTGGCCTCCATGCTGTACTACTGGGTTCCCGAGGACCGCTGCGCGATCCAGGGGGTGCGGAAGCTCCCGGCCGGGTCCTGGGCTCGCTTCCGCCCGGACGGCAGCCACGAGGCGCATTCTTACTGGCGCGTGCAGGACGTCGCGCTGAGCGCGGCGGCGGGCCCGCCCGCCGATCTGCGTTCGGTGATCGAGGAGTCGGTCGCCGCCCACCTGGTGGCCGACGTTCCCGTGTCGAGCTTTCTGTCCGGCGGCCTGGACTCGAGCATCATCACGGTCCTGGCGCACCAGAGCGCGAACGACGTCGACGCGTACACGATCACCTTCCGGCCCGAGGACCAGAAGCTCGAGGCGATGCCGGACGACGCCGTCTACGCGCGGAAGGTGGCATCGCAGTTCGGCATCAAGCTGCACGAGATCGAGATCTCGCCCGACATCGTGAGCCTGCTGCCGCGCATGGTCGACATCCTGGACGAGCCCATCGGCGACCCGGCCGCCATCAACACGCTCGTCATGTGCGAGGCGGCCCAGGCGCGGGGGGTCAAGGTGATCCTGTCGGGGATGGGCGCCGACGAGCTCTTCGGCGGGTATCGCAAGCACCTTGCCTGCGTCATGGCCAGCCGCTACAGCCGGCTGCCGGGTGCGGTCCGGGCCGGCGCCCGGTTCGCGGTGGACCGGGCCCCGGTCAGCATCGGAGACCGCGGGCTGCGCTACCCGCGCTGGGCCAAGCGCTTCATGACCTTCGCCGACCTGCCCGAGGAAGCGAGGTTCCGGCGCAGCTACACGCTGTACGACCCCGACGATCTGGCCGCCCTGGTCGACCCGGGCCTGGCGGGCGAGGTCGCGCAGGTCATCGACCAGCACCGGGTCATCTACGACGACAACGAGCTCGCCGACCAGGTCAACCGGATGTGCCTGGCCGACACGCGCCTGTTCATGGCCGGGCTCAACCTCGCCTACACCGACCGTGCGTCGATGGCGGCGTCGGTTGAGGTCCGCGTCCCGTTCGTGGACCCCCTCGTGGCGCGGGCGGCGTTCTCCGTCCCCGGCGCCGAGAAGGTCCGCGGCCGCAAGCAGAAGGCCGCGCTCAAGGACGCGGCCGAGAGCTGGCTGCCGGGCGAGATCGTGCACCGGCCGAAGGCCTCCTTCGGCGCTCCGCTCCGCGCCTGGGTGCGCAATGACCTGCGCGAGCTGATCGGCGACGTGCTCGTGGGCGGGGAGCTCGTGCAGTCGGGGATGCTGCGCAGGCAGTCTCTGCAGCGCCTCATCGCCGACGACCGGGCAGGCCGCCAGGACAACGCCAAGCAGATCTGGCAGCTGCTGTCGATGGAGTTGTGGTACCGCAACGTGCGGTCGATGGGCGTATCAGCATGACGAAGGACATGGCGAAGGCACACGACCAGCTGAGGACCGATGAAGCAGATAGCCCAGAATTACAAGTCCGGGGAGCTGGCCGTCCTCGACGTGCCCGCCCCGGTCTGCAGGCCAGGCGGTGTCCTGGTCCGATCGCTGTTCTCCCTGATCTCGACCGGCACCGAGATGATGAAGGTGTCGGAGGCGAGCATGTCGATGGTGGGCATGGCGCGGGCACGCCCGGACCAGGTGCGCAAGGTTCTTGACGCGGTCCAGCAGCAGGGCGCGCTGACCACCTACAAGAAGGTCATGAACCGGCTGGACTCCTATACCCCGCTCGGCTACTCGCTGTCTGGCGTGGTGACCGAGGTCGGCCGCGGCGCCGAGGAGTTCACCGTGGGCCAGCTCGTCGCGGCTGCGGGCAACGAGCACGCGCTGCACGCCGAGCACAACTGGGTCCCGGTCAACCTGTGCGCCGCGGTCCCGCCTGGCGTCCTGCCCGAGCACGCCGCGTTCTCGACGGTGGCGTCGATCGCCATGCACGGCGTGCGGCGCGGGGAGGTGCAGCTCGGCGAGACGGCGGCCGTCATCGGCCTCGGCCTCGTCGGCCAGCTGGTGGTCAGGTTCCTCGTCGCGGCCGGCGTGCAGGTGGTCGGGCTCGACCCGGTACCCGATCGCTGCCGCCTGGCGGAGAAGGCCGGGGCAGCGGTGTGCGGCTCTCCGGCCGACGACGGCATGGCCGCCGTGGTGCGCGGGCTCGCGGCCCTCACCAGGGGACGCGGCGCCGATCACGTTTTCCTGGCCGCCGGCGGCTCCGCCAACGGTCCGGTCGAGGCGGCGGTGAAGCTGGCCAGGGACCGCGCGCGGATCGTCGACATCGGCAAGATGAAGCTGGACCTGCCCTGGACCGACTACTACAACAAGGAACTCGACGTCCGGTTCTCCAGGTCCTACGGGCCCGGGCGGTACGACGACCGCTACGAGCTCGACGGCATCGACTACCCGGCCGGCTACGTCCGCTGGACCGAGAAGCGCAACCTGGAGTCGTTCCTTGACCTGGTCGCGCGCAACGAGGTCGAGGTGGCGACGCTTATCTCCGGCGTCTTCCCGCTGGCCGAGGCGGCCAGGGTCTACGCCGACCTGAAATCGGGCGAGCTGAAGTCGGTTGGCGTTCTCCTCGAGTACCCGGTGCCCGCGCCGGACGACCCGCCGCCCGCGACCAGCCGAGTGCTCCCGACCGCGAAGGCGCCCGCCCGGCACCGCACGCCAGCGGGCGCCGACCAGGTCAAGGTCGGATTCATCGGCGCCGGCAACTACGCATCATCGATGCTGATACCGCACCTGGCCGGGCTCAAGACCGTCGGGCTGGCGCACGTGGCGACCTCCAGGTCGCTTTCCGCGGTCAACGCTCAGCGGAAGTTCGGTTTCACGACCGCGTCGACGGACGCCGACGCGGTGCTCGAGGACGCGTCGCTCGACGCCGTCTTCATCGTCACCAGGCATCAGACGCACGCCGACTTCGTCTGCCGTGCGCTGGAGACGGGGAAGGCCGTCTTCGTGGAGAAGCCGCTCGCGCTGACGCACGACGAGATCGACCGGATACTCAAAACGATCGATAAAACCGGCAATGACCGGCTCATGGTGGGATTCAACCGACGGTTCGCGCCGCTGCTCGACGCGATGAAGCGCAGCTTCGGTTCGGCCGCCGATGGCTCGGTGACGAGGTACCTGGTCAACGCCGGCCCGCTGGCCGCGGACAGCTGGTACCTCAACGAGGAGGCCCACGGCTCGCGGTTCGCCGGCGAGGGCGGCCACTTCATTGACACGCTGAGCTGGTGGACGGGGAGCCTGCCGGCCGAGGTCTACGCGGTCCAGGGTCCGCAGCGCCACGACGTGCACGCCACCGTGCGGTTCTGCGACGGATCGTGCGGCAGCATCGCCTATCTGACCGACGGCAACTCCCGCTATCAGAAGGAAACGCTGGACGCCACCGGCGGCGGGAGGAACGCGAGGCTGGACAACTTCCGGAGCATGGCAGTGTGGTCCGGCCGTCGACAGCAGACCGTGAAGGCGCGAGGCGGTCAGGATAAAGGCCAGCGCTCTGAAATAGAGCGGTTCGTCGAGGCCGTCAGGACCGGGGGCCCGATGCCGATCGGCCTCGACTCATTGGTGGCCACCACCAGTGCCACCGTGGCGGTGGGCGCGAGCCTGCTGTCCGGTCGCCCGGAGCGTGTGTGAGATGGCCACGCGGTCGGGACAGGCGAACGAAAAGCGGGTGGAGGCCACATGAGGCAGGAGCCATTGGATCTGCGGAAATCCATCGCGATCATCAAGCGACTCAAGGTCGTCGTGGGCCTCGTATCCGCCCTGGGCCTGCTCGTTGGCGCCATTTACATAGCGCTCAGCCCGGCCGGGGTGAGCAGCACGGCGCTGGTTTCCCTTCCCTCGTCGGCGCAGAGCACGGCGACCCAGGTAGTCATCGCGGGTAGCGATCCCGTGCTCCTGGCCGCCTCGGCCCGCCTCAGCCCGGGGGTGTCGGTCGCTCAGCTGCGCAACGAAGTGCAGGTCACGAGCCCGACTGGCTATCTCCTGTCGATCAGGGCGACAGCCGCGACCACCAGCGACTCCGAGGCGATCGCCAACGCCGTGGCCGAGAGCTACATCGCCTACGTCGGCAACCAGGGGAGCCCGGTCGCGCACGTGGTCGCGGAGATGTTCCAGCCCGCGATCGCCGCGACGCCCTCGTCGCGGCTCGAGGGAATACTCATCGCGGGATTGGTCGGCGCGGTGGCCGGCGCCGTCGTCGGCTGCGTCGTCGCGCTGGCGGTCGGCCGGCAAGACCGCCGGCTCAGGGACCGTGATCGCATAGCCAACTCGATCGGGATCCCGGTCCTGGCATCGGTGCCGGTCGGCCATCCCGCCACCGCCGCGGACTGGACGGAACTGCTGACGAACTACCGGCCGCAGGCGGTGCACGCGTGGCAGTTGCGCACGGTCTTGCGCTACTTCGGGATCTCCGCCCAGAGCGCCGCCCCGGCGTCGGGCGATGGGGCCGACCGCGTCGCGGCCGACGATGAGGGCCTGTCGCTGGCGGTGGTGTCGCTTGCTTCCGATCCCGGGGCGCTCGCGCTTGGCCCGCAACTGGCGGCCTACGCCGCGGCTCAGGGCGTTCCCACCGCACTGGTGATCGGCCAGCAACAGGACGCGGACGCCACCGCCGCGCTCCGCCTGGCGTGCGCCGCGCCGCTGCTGTCGTCGAAGCTGCCGAGCCTGCTGCAGGTTATCGTCCCCGCTGACCAGGGCCTCGGCCTGCGGGAGGGTACCGCGCTGAGTGTCGTGGTCGTGGTCGTCGATGACCGCACGCCGAAAATTTCGGCCGTGGTGCGCACCACCGCGGCGGTGCTCGGAGTGTCGGCCGGCCGGGCCACCGCCGAGCAGCTGGCGCGCGCGGCGGTGGCCGCGGGAGCCGACGGCCGTGAGGTCGCCGGCATTCTCGTCGCCGATCCGGAGCCGACGGACAAGACCACCGGTCGGGTGCCGCAGTTGATCCGCCCGTCAAGACGCAGGCAGCCGAGTCGCCTGAAAGGCGTAGTAACGGAGAGCACACGGTGAACGATCCAGATCGGGCAATAACATGGCCCGCGGGCATCGAAGATGACCTGCCGGAACACCTGTGGGCACCGCTCGGGCTCAGCGTGGACGATGAGCTCCTTTCACCCAGCGCGACCGGGGGCCTGGTCAGTCTGGCGTTCATCTGGGAAGCCCTGAGACGCGCGAGATGGGTGTGGTGCCTCACCACCGCGCTTGGCCTGGTGATCGGGTGCGGGCTGTACCTGCGGTACCCGCCGGCCTATCACGCCCAGGCGTCGGTCCTGCTCGTGGACGGCGTCGGCCAGGACCCGGAGGTCGAGGTCCTGACCGACCAGAGCATCGCCCAGAGCCAGCCGGTGGCCGCGAGCGTGGTGCAGGAACTCGGCCTGAAGCAGAGCGCCGCCAGCTTCCAGGCGGCGTACACGGTCACCGTCGTCACCCCCACCGTGCTCACGCTCAACGTCGGCGCGCCGACAAGCGCCGAGGCGGTGCAACGGGCGACGGCCCTGGCCTCCTCGTTCCTGCAGTACCGGGCGAAGTACGAGCAGACCCAGGAACAGGAGGCGGCGACGCAGCTCAACCAGGGGTACGACGCGGCCGAGCTGAGCCTCGCGACGATCGACACTGAGATCGCCAAGCTGCCGACCTCGAACCTCACGCCCGCGCAGAGCACGCAGCTCGGCAAACTGCAGGCGCAGGCGGGCGATCAACAGCAGAACATGCTGTACGCGACCTCGACCGAGGCGAGCAACGCGTCGGCGACCGAGTCGATGGTGTCCGGCAGCTACGTACTCAACCCCGCCACCCCGCTCGCGCAGTCAAAGGCGAAGGGCGCCGCCCTCTACGTCGCCGGCGGCCTGTTCGGCGGGCTCGCGATCGGCATGGCGATCGTCATCATCGCGGCGCTGCTGTCGGACCGACTGCGCCGACGCGACGACGTCGCGGCCGCGCTCGGCGCCCCGGTCAGGCTCAGCGTCGGCCGGCTGCGGGCACCGTCCCGCTGGCGGCTGGCCCGGCGCGGGCGCAGGGCCAGCCGGGATCGCGACATGAAGCGGCTGATCGCCTATCTCCACGGCGCCGTGCCCGGAAGTCCCCGCGGCCCCGCCAGCCTGGCGGTCGTCGCGGTGGACGAGGCGCACACGGTCGCGCCGGCCATCGCGGCGCTGGCCCTCATCCGCGCCAGGGAAGGCAAGGAGGTCGTGGTGGCGGATCTTTCCGCCGGCCTCGCGCTGGCGCGACTGCTCGGCGTCAAGGAGCCCGGGGTCCACCCGGTCAAGCACGATGGCATGCGCCTGCAGGTGGCGGTGCCCAGGCGCGACGACGTCGCGCCCGTCGGCCCGCTGCACGCGGCCGACGCGCCCGCCCTGTGGACGCAACCGGACGGGGCCGTGGACGCCGCCTGCTCCTCGGCCGACCTGCTGCTCACCCTGATCACCCTCGACCCCGCCATGGGCGGCGCCCACCTCGCCAGCTGGGCGTCGGAAGCGGTCGTGGTGGTCACCGCCGGCCGCTCCTGCGCCGAAGAGGTACGGAGCGCGGGGGAGATGATCCGGCTGGCCGGAACCCGGCTCGACTCCGCCGTCCTGATCGGGGCCGACAGAAGCGACACCAGCCTCGGCCGCCTGGCCCCGGACCGCGCGCCCGCCGACGCCGCGGCCGAGCGGAAGCCCGTTGATCCGCAGCGCGGAGCCGACGGCGCCCCCGACGGCGACGCGGACCTCGGCAATTTCCAGCCCTGAGCCGCCTGCTGCCCCCGCGCTTATTTCACATCCTCGGTGTATCACAGGCCAGCGCTACGTCATCTCGTTCTATGGAGTGGCGCACTCTAACCGTTGAAGTGCGAGGGGCTGCATTCTCATGACAGGAAAGCCGGCGATTGGCCCGCATGGTCGCAGCGGCGCCAATGGGCCAGCTAACTTTGACATTCTGGTGCTCGATGCCGCGATGAAGCAGAGTCTCGCGACCGTGCGCAGCCTGGGCAAGGCGGGCCTGCGCGTCGCGGCCGGCGAAAGCATCGCCCAGTTCGATCAGGCCACCCCGCTGCCGACGTTCCAGTCCCGTTACTGCCTGCGCAGCCTGGTACTGCCTGACCTGGTCGGTGACGCGCCCGCCTTCATAGCGGCGGTGACCGAGTTCGTCCGCGAGCACGGGACCCGGGTCGTGCTGCCCACGGGCGACGTCACGATCGGGGTGCTGCGTCCGCTCCGGCAGCAGCTGGCCGAGCTCGGCTGCGTCCTCGCGCTTGCGTCCGAGTCCGCCCTTGACGTCGCCAACGACAAGGACCTCACGCTGACGCTGGCGGAGCAGCTGGGCATCGCGCAGCCGAAGACGCTGAGGGTTGGCCGGGTCGACGACCTGAAGGCGGCGGTGACCGAGTTCGGCTTTCCCTTCGTGCTCAAGCCGGCGGTCTCGTGGACGGGCGGGACGGTCGATCGGCACCTTCCCGTCGATGTCATCAACATGGGCGAGGCCAGCGAGGTGAGCGAGCGATTCCTGAGGGCTGGCGCCGGGGTGCTGGCCCAGCAGTGGGTGCCCGGCCGTCGGGAAGGGGTCTCGCTGTTCATCGCGGGCGATGAGGTGGTGGCGGCCTGCGGGCACGTCGCGCACCGCACCACGCCGCCGCTTGGCGGCGCCTCGGCGGTGCGGGAGAGCATCGAGGTGCCTGACGACACCATGCACGCCGCGGTGCTCCTGGCGAAGGCGATCGGCCTGCAGGGAGCGTGCGAGGTCGAATTCCGGCGCGACCGCGAGAACCGACCGCTGCTGATGGAGATCAACGCGAGACTGGCCGGAACGATCGAGAACGCCGTGCAGGCCGGCGTCGACTTCCCGCTGATGATCTGGCGCTGGTCGGCCGGGCTGGAGACGGCTCCGGTGACCACCTACCGATATGGCGTCAGGACCCGCTGGCTCCACGGCGACCTGCGGTGGCTACGGCAGAACTGGCAGCGTTCCGGGCGGCCCGACGGCATGTCCCACGCCGCGATTATCTACGCCTTCACCTCTGAATTTATCAAGAGCCGTCACTATGACTATTTCGACCGACGTGACATAAAACCGTTCCTGGCCGAGCTTCGCTTCACGATGCACGTTCTTAGGAAGACCTGATGATTTCCATTAACCCGCAGAACTTCCCGGTCGCCGTCCGATAAGGAGTAATCACGTGTCCGACACCGAAGTCGTTATCATCGGAGCTGGTCCATTCGGCCTCTCGATCTCTGCGCACCTGCGCGCGCTCGGCATCGACCATCTGGTCGTGGGCCGGCCGATGGATACGTGGCGTACGCACATGCCGGACGGCATGCTCATGAAGTCGGAACCGTATGCCTCCACGATCGCCTCGCCCGACGGCAAGTACCAGGTGGCGGCCTACTGCAAGGCGCGCGGGCTTGACTACGTGGACCGGGTGGGACCGCTGACGCGCGAGCGC
>Ga0302325_10014554_pt1 | contig 16744 bp, 11 predicted proteins | sample Palsa_T0_2_FD_201948 | JGI IMG/M metagenome (GOLD analysis project Ga0302325, IMG submission 201948) | Peat permafrost microbial communities from Stordalen Mire near Abisko, Sweden - Palsa_T0_2 | ecosystem: Environmental > Terrestrial > Soil > Palsa > Peat permafrost | place: Sweden: Abisko... | reverse complement strand
TCCCGCGTAGACCTTGACTCGGAACGAGCCACTCGGCAGCTGCTGTATGTGACCTTTGCTGGTCTTGGCCATGACGACACGATAGCCCGATTAGGCCGTTTCGGTCCACAACCCGGTCCACACTAGAGAACACTTCTGTTCGATTTATGTCTCCTAGCTAGAGCCGCCTATCGGAATCGAACCGATGACCTACGCATTACGAGTGCGTCGCTCTGACCGACTGAGCTAAGGCGGCGTGCCGTCCGACGGGACGACGCGACGAGTCTACCGGAAGCCGGGGTCACGGGTACGCGACCGATTTTAGGCGACGAAGATCATCTTCGCGACTAGCAGCACAGATGTTTCCGCTTGGTGGCAACAGGTACGACCAGAACAGGACCGACCTCGGCGGGAAGCCGGGCACCCGGTACCGGGGCAGCCAGGCGATCGGGATCGCTAGATCGCTATATGGGGTAGACGGTGGGGGTGGTGGCGTGAGTGCGGCCGGCGGGTGTTCGCCATCGCAGCACGCCTGGTTCTAGCTGTTCGAGCCGCCAGCCTTGTGCCTGTTTAACGCGGTGGTGGTGGCGGCAGAGAGGGGAGAGGTTACAGGGGCATGTGAGTCCACCGTGGTGCCAGGGACTGGTGTGATCCAGGTCGCAGCGGGCCGCCGGCTGCCCGCACCCCGGCGCGATGCAGGTCGCGTTGCGGGCGGTGACCAGGTGCCGGAGCGCGCGGCCGGGCCGGTAGCCGGCCTGGGCCTGGGCGTGATCGCAGGGGCCGCGGATGACGGCGCTGAACTTCAGGGTCCGGGGGTCGGGGGGGCCGGCGGGGTGCGGGCCGGGAGCGCAGGCGTGCGCGGCGGCGGTGCCGTCCGGGTGCAGCGCGGTATAGCACCACCGGGTGTCCGGGTGCCGGGCCGCCGTCGTTCCCGCCGGCCGGGACCGGCTGGGACCCGGAGCCGGCGGGCTCGGGGGCGTCCGGCTCGGGCTCGGGGGACGGGGCCGGGGGCATGAACCACCTCTCGTTCGGGAGAAAAGAGGAAGGGGGCTTGGGAACAAGGATACCATCTTTAGAGATTATGTTCGAATCTTTGGGAACGTTTTTTCGGACTATGGGACGGCTGGCCGCTCCGGATCCAGGCGGCGCCGGCGCCGATCGTGGTGGTGACGATGGTGATGGTGAGCTGGCGGACGCGGTCCGCTCGGCGCGGGCGCCAGGAGCGCCTCACCTATCCGAAGCCGGAGCTGATCTTGCAGGCTGGGGCCACGGCGGCCCGGGTAGCAGCACGCAGCCCGTACTATCCTCAGCGTGAGGCTTGGCGAACAACAGGCGCGGGCCCGGTTCGCCACTGTGCCCGTGGCGCGGCTGGGAACCGCTGATGGTCAGGGGCGTCCGCACGTGGTGGTGGCCACCTTCGCGGTTGACGGTGACACCATTTACACGGCCGTCGATCAGAAGCCGAAGTCGGGCAAGACCCTGAAGCGGCTGCGTAACATCGGCGAGAACCCATGGGTCACCATGCTCGCCGATCATTACACCGACGATTGGGAAACGCTGTGGTGGGTTCGCGCCGACGGCAGGGCGGCGATACTGGCGGATCAGCGGCAGATGGCGGCGCCGCTGAGGCTGCTGGCGGACCGCTACTGGCAGTACCGGCTGGCGCCGCCGCCGGGTCCGGTGCTGGCGGTGACGGTCGAGCGGTGGTCGGGCTGGACCGGGGCGCCGGCGACCTGAGCCTCAAGGCGCGGGCTCGCCGCGGGTTGCGGCGGCACTGGATGTTCGCGGCGCTGCTGGTGCTGGCGGCGGGGCTGCGCGGCGTGGTGTTCGCGGCGTATCACCCGGCGCTGATCTTCCCGGATAGCGCGCGGTACCTGCAGTACGCGCACAACTTCGCCGCCGGGCACTGGAGCGTCGACGCGCTGCGGCAGAGCGGGTACTCGGTCCTGATCATCCCGGTGCTGCTGCTGCACGACATCTGGATCATCCCGCTGGTTCAGCACCTGGTGGGGCTGGCCACGGCCGGCGTGGTGTACGCCGTGCTGATCCGGTTCGGGACACCGGCGTGGCTGGCGGCGGTGGCCACGATCCCGGTGCTCTTCGATCCGCTGCAGCTCATCCTCGAGCAGTACGTGCTGTCCGACACCTGGACTGTCTTCCTGCTGGTCGTCGCGCTGACCGTCCTGGTCTGGGGCCGGGACCCGCCGGGCTGGCGGCGGGTCGCGGCGTGCGGGCTGCTGCTGGGAGTGGCCGTGACGTTTCGGGACGAAGAGCTGATCATGATCGTTCCGGCGGCCTTGTATGTGCTGGTCGCCGTGCGGCCACGGCGGCGCACGATCGAGCGGCTCGGGGCACTCATCGGCTGCTTCCTGATCCCGGTGGCCGGCTACCTCGGCTGGTTCGACGCCTCGCACGGGCAGTGGAGCTTCACCACCTTCAGCGGCGCGTTCCTGTACGGCCGGGTCGCGGATTTCGCCTCCTGCTCGGGGCTGAACCTGCCGAGCTACGAAAAGCCGCTGTGCCCCACCCAGCCGCCCGCGCTGCGCAACGCGGACTACTACACCTGGGACCCGAGCTCACCGCAGTGGACGTTCACGCCGCCCGCCGGCATGTCCAGGGACGCGGTGGTGGAGAACTTCAGCCTGCGGATACTGCTGCACCAGCCGCTCGCCTACGCCGAAGCCGTCGGGCGTGACTTCGGCTACGACTTCTCGCCGGTCCGCGGCGCGGGCCCGGAGCAGTACTCACCGGCCTACCTGCAGTTCCACACCTACATCTTGCCCGATCGGCAGGCCGACGCCTCGCTCGGCGCGCTCGGGTACCAGCCCCCTGCGGTCCGGCCTGCCCTGGCCGGCTTCCTCACCGATTACGGTCGGTGGTTCTATGTGCCCGGGCCGGTTTTCGCGGCCGGGCTTTTGCTGGGATTGGCCGGCGTCTTCGTCGGCAGCCGCCGCGGGGACCAGGACCGGGGCGGCAGGCGCCGCGGGCAGTCGGACGCTTGCCGCGACGCCTGCCTGCTTTTCACCGCCAGCGCGGTGCTCGTCCTCGTTCCGCCGGCCGCCTTTGCCACCTTCGACTGGCGTTACCAGCTGCCCCAGCTGACCCTGATCCCGGTCGCCGCGGTACTCGGCCTTAATGCGATCATGAGCCGACTAACACCGGCCTCCCAGCAAGCAAAGAGCAATCCGGAAGCCGGGCCGAAGGAGCAAGGACAAACCTTTGCCTGTGGTGGCGACGGACAGGACGGCAGCTCCTCCGAAGGCCGGCCGGGACCAGGCTGAAGGACGGGCGCGACCGTCCGGGCGGGCCGGGCGGACGACCAACGAGGCCAACGAGGCCAGAGGGGTTAGAGGGGCCAGGGCGGCCTCCGCGGCTGCCCGCGCCCACTGGATGGTCGCGCTGGTTTTTGCGGCCGGGCTGGCCTTGAGGGTCTTCGCCGAGCTCGGCTACCGGCCGGCGCTGCTGTACATCGACTCGGTCAAGTACCTGGCCGGGCCGGACGGCTCGGAGCCGGAGGGTTACCGGGTCCTGCTGCGGCTGCTCGATCCGGTTGGCGGATTGGGGCTGGTCGCGGCGGTCCAGCACGGGTTCGGCCTGGCCATGGCGGGGGCCGGGTACGCGCTGCTGATCCGGCGCCGGGTCCCGCGCTGGCTGGCGGCGCTGGCCGTGGCGCCGGTGCTACTCGATGCCTACCAGCTCCAGCTCGAGCAGACCATCATGCCGGATGTGCTGTTCGAGACCATGATCACGGCCGGGCTGGTGCTGCTGCTCTGGCGCAGGCGGCCTGGCCTGCCGCTGGTCGCCGCGGGCGCGCTGGTCCTCGGCGCCGCGACCACCGTGCGCGAGATCGGCGCGGTCCTGATCGTGCCCGTGATGATCTTCGCGCTGCTCATCGTGCCCAGCCCGCTGACCACGCGCCGCTGGCGGCGCCGGGCCGGCTGGGCGACGCGGCGCCGGTGGCGGCGGGCCGGCTGGGCGGCGCTGGCCGGGAGCTGCTTCGCGCTGCCGATGCTCGGGTACATGACGGCGGCCTACGGCGTCGCCGGACACTTCGGGCTGGCCAGCAACGGGCCGGCCCCGGAGTACGGGCGCGTCGCGGCGGCCGCCGACTGCGCCACCTTGAAGGTTCCGGCCGACGAACGCGCGCTGTGCCCGTCGCCTGCCCTGACCCGCGAACTGGGCGGCGTGGACGGACTGCTGAACAACCCGCAGTCCCCGGGTCAGGCCGTGCCGGTGCCGGCTGGCACCACCCGGGAGAGGCTGCTCACCTCCTTTTCCCTGGCCGTGTTCCGCCAGCAGCCGCTGCGGGTGGCTGCGGCGATCGCCCGCGACTCGGTCCGGCTGTTCGCGCTGACCAGGGACGGTTCCCCGGAGATCACCAGCATCTCCCGCTGGCAGTTCCAGACCTTCTACCCGACGTACCCGCCGGGGTTCACGATGACCGTCTTCACCCAGCTGGCCCGGGAGAACGGCGGCGGACGCGACCTGGTGGCGGTCAAGGCGATAGCGGCGGTGCTGCGGGATTACCAGCTGGACGGCGGGTACACGCCCGGGCCGGTGTACGCGCTCGCGCTGGGGGCCGGGCTGGGCGGGTCGGTGTGCGGAGTGAGGCGGCACTGCTCGTTTCGGGCCGTGGACAAGGAGCTGGCCGCGGCCTGCACGTTGGTGACCCTGTCCGCGGTGGTGCTGCTGGCCGGGTCGGACGCCTTTGAGTTCTCGTGGCGCTACCAGCTGCCCGCGGTGATCCTGCTGCCGCTGGCCGGGGCGCTGGGGTGCACCGCGGTCGCGGCCCGGATCACCGCGGGCCAGGCGGTTGGGAAGGCACCCGTGCGGCCTACTGCTGCTCGGACTGCCACCGGCGGTACAGGTCGGTGAACTCATTCCGCATCTGCGGGGTCAGGTCTTCGGGCGCCAGACGGCCGGTGAGGCTGATCGTCTCGCGCATCTGCGCCAGGTACTCGGTGCAGTGCGGGCAGCCGGCCAGGTGCGCCTCGAACCGCCGCCGGGCGGACCGGCTGAGCGCGCCTTCCAGGTAGTCGGTCACCAGCTCGACGGCTTGCTGGCAGACCAGGTCACGACCGCGGAGGAGCCTCATCGCACCTCCCGGAACTCGTCTTCGAACAGCTGCCTGAGCCGGCTCCGGCCGCGGTGCAGCAGGACCCGCTGGTTCGCGTCGGACAGGGCCAGCACGGCGCAGACCTCTTCGCCGCTCATCCCCTCGACGTCGCGCAACAGCACCACTTCCCGCTGCCGGGCGGGCAGCTCGTCGATCCAGGCCCGGATGCGGTCGGCCAGCTTGCCCGCCTCCATCCGGCCCTCGGCCACCTCGATCCAGTGCTCGGGCGGAGCCGACCAGCCGCCGGAGGCGTCGAACCTGGACGGATCGACCACCGGCTCCGGATCCGCGACGGGAATGCTGCGGTGCTCCCGGGTGCCCGTCTTCCTGGCCTGGTTGACGCAGATGGCGAACAGCCAGGTCTTCAGCGACGAGCGCCCCTCGAACCCGGCCAGGCCCCGCAGCGCCGCCAGCCAGGTGTCCTGGACGACCTCCTCGGCGACGGCCCGGCTCGGCACGAACGAGGCCGCCAGCCGCAGCATCGGCTCGTGGTAGCGCTCGACCAGGCCGACGAAGGCCCGCTCGTCGCCCGAACGCAGCCGGAGCAGCAGCTCGCCGTCGGATTCCATCATCGCCAGGATAGGGCGAGCCGGCCGCCGCCCACCCCAGGACAGCGACCGGCTCATTTCCAGATTCCTAACGTCGCGTGGTGTGAGCTCAGAAGGCCACGATTCCTTCGCCGCCCACCGCGTCAGGCACCGTGACGGAACCGATCTGGGTGAGAGCACCGCCCGACCCCACGGCATACTCGTCGACGATCCCGGCCCCGCCGGTCTGCACGTAAAGGAACTGGCCGTCGGCCGCGGCGGAGGCGTCCACCGTCCCGGCAGCGGTCGCCGTCGCGCCGAGCAGCGCGAGCTGCCCGTCCGCGGCGGAGGTGAAGCCGCTCTCCGCGGCGCTGCCCGCGTTGGAGGCGAACAGGAACGGCCCGGCCGGGGCCACCCAGCAGGTCGCGGCCTGCCCGGTGCCGACCGCGTCGAGCTGGGTGAGCGTTTCGTGGCCGCTGATCGCGAAGGTGGCCAGGGCGTTGGTACCGGCCTCGGCGATGACCAGGTTGCCGTAGGAATCGAAGGTGATCGCGAACGGCACCGTGCCCGGTTCGGAGTTCACCACCGGCGCGGCGGACAGCCAGCCGCCGAAGCCGACGTCGAAGACGTCGATGTCGTTGCCGTTGGCCTTGGTGGTCACGATGAGCTTGGAGCCGTCCGGGGTGAACGCGACCTGCCCCGGCGTGTTGGTGAACTGCGGGCTCGCGTTGGGGTTCAGGCCGAGCGCGCGGCCCGATCCGGGCAGCGGCACCAGGAAGCCGCCGAACACCCGGTAGCCCTGCAGCGAGCCGCCGTTCAGGGCGTTGACCACGTACACCAGGTCGCCGCGGGTGGCCACGCTGACCGGGAACGTTCCGCCGGAGCCGAGCACCTGGCGCAGTGCGAGATGGTCCCCGCTCACCGCGAACACCGAGACGGTGTTGCTGCCCGCGTTCACCGCGTACAGCAGCGAATGCCACGGGTCATAAGTCAGCGAGCCCTGCGACGCCGTGTGGTCGACCACGGATCCGCCGAGCACCCCGCCGAGGCCACCAGTCGGGTAGCTGCCGGCCGGGCTCAGCGCGCCGTCCGCGGCCCGGTGATAAGCCACGACGTGGTTCCCCGACGTGCTGTCGGTCTGAACGAACACGGCGTGACTGGCGCCGGAATAGCCGGTGCTGCTGGCGATGGTGGTGCTCGCGAAGGCTGGGGTGGCCAGGGCCGTCACCACAACCGTCGCGGCGGCCGCCGCGACGGCCGCGGCCGCGGCCGGCTTCAGGCGAATCGGTACTTTCACAGGTACTCCTCGCGCATTGGGGATAGGACATGCCCCCTGTAGTGCCGCGAGAGGTCCCGGCGTTACACCATCACGGGCAGACCCGGCCGCTGCGCGGGACGGCCAGGTCGATCAGGTAGTCGTTCACGATCGTGTCCACGCAGGCGCTGCCCTCGCCGTAGGCGGTGTGACCGTCGCCGTTCCAGCCGAGCAGCACGCCGGACGCCAGGTCGGCCGCCAGCGCCTGCGCCTGCCGGTACGGCGTGGCGGGGTCCCGCAGCGTCCCGACGACCAGGATGGGCCGGGCGCCGACGGCCCGGATCCGGGGCAGCGGATAGGACGGAACCGGCCAGTACGCGCAGGCCAGGCTGCCCCACACGATCGGCGCGCCGAACAGCGGGGCGACCCGCGACGCTTCGGCGGCCGCCGCCTTAAAGGCGGCCAGGGAGCGTGGCCACGGGCGGTCTAGGCAGCTGATGGCGGTGTCGGCGTCGGCGAGGTTGGTGTAGGTCCCGTTGGGGTTTCGTTCGTAGAGCAGGTTGGCCAGCTCGACCAGCACGGTGCCGTTCCCGGCGAACGCGTCGGTCAGCCCGATCTTCAGGTCGGGCCAGAACGACGTGCTGTACAGCGCGGCGGCGATCCCGTTCACCAGCATCGCGCCGTCCGCGACCTGCCCGTCACCGAGCTGGCCCAGCGGCGTGGCATTGGCCCGGGTGATGAGCGCCTGGGTCTTCGCCACTCCGGCGTTGACGGCGGCCGAGCCGGTTGAGTTGGGTGCTTGTAGCGGGCAGGGGGCCGAGGCCAGGCACCACGCGGCGAACGAGCGGAACGCTACCTGGAATCCCTGTGCCTGGGTGATGTCATCGGCCAGGGAGGGCGTGTCCGGGTCTACCGCACCGTCGAGGACGAGCGCCCGGACGTGGGAGGGGAACAGTTGCGCATACCATGCACCCAGGTACGTTCCGTATGATTTTCCTAGGTAAGTCAGTTGAGACTCGCCGAGGGCCGAGCGCAGGACGTCCAGGTCGCGGGCCGCGTTCTGGGTGCCGACATACGGCAGCAGGGCCGCGGAATGCTGCTCGCAGCGGGCGGCGTACAGCTTGCTCTGGCGGATCACCGCGGCCAGCTGCGCGCCGTTGGCCGGCGCGTCGTCGGTGGCGAAGAACTGGTCGAGTTCCGGTCCGGTCATACAGGTCAGGGCCGGCTCGCTAGCGCCCACGCCGCGCGGATCGAAGCCTACGATGTCGAACCGGGCCCGGACGGCGGCGGGAATCTCGCCGCGGGCGCCGAGCGCGTACTGCACGCCAGAACCGCCGGGACCGCCCGGGTTGACGACCAGCGCGCCGATCCGGCGGGACGCGTCGGTGGCGGGGAGCTTGATCACGGGGAGCGAGAAGCGGCGGCCGTCCGGGTGGCTGTAGTCGAACGGGACCAGCAGGCGGGCGCACTGGAAGCCCTGGTCACACGGCTGCCAGTCCAGCCGCTGCGCGTAGTACCCGACCAGCGTGGTGGGCGGGGCGGGCGTGGCGGCCTGGGTCGACGCGGCGGCCGGGGCGGGCGGGGAGGCTTTGGCGCCGGAGCAGGCGGCTGTGAGCACCGTCGTGAGCAGGGCCAGTGCGACCGCGACCGCCAGCCGGGCGGGCCGCGCCAATCGCAGCCTTGCAGGCCGGGCAGCCGCCAGCCGGGCAGGCCGCCGGCGGCCTGCGCTCATCCGTCCTCCTGGGCCGCCTTTCCGCGCTTGCCGTGCATCGACTCGTACGCTTTCCGTGACCCGCACACGCTGGCCTTCGGGCAGGCGTGCGCCCGCCCGTCGGCGGCCAGCTTCACCACCACCGTGTCGGAGGGAACGTTGTGCCCGACCACCGTCCCTGGTCCGGCGGGCGAGGTGACCGAGGCGCCTACCGGCGGCGCGTCCTTGCGGAAGTCCTGGTACAGCGGGTGCTCGTACTTCAGGCAGCACATCAGCCGCCCGCACGCCCCGGCGATCCGCAGCGGGTTCACCGGCAGGTCCTGGTCCTTGGCCATCCGGACCGAGACCGGCTCGAAGTCCTTCAGGAAGGTGGCGCAGCACAGGTCACGCCCGCACGGGCCGATCCCGCCCTGCAGCCGCGCCTCGTCCCTGGGGCCGATCTGGCGCAGCTCGACCCGGCCCTTCAGGCGACCGCCCAGGTCCCGGACCAGCGCGCGGAAGTCCACCCGGTGCGGTGCGCTGAAGTAAACGATGAACACGTTCTCGGACCCCACGAAGTCCACCGCGGTGACCTTCATCGGCAGCCGGTGCTCCCGGATCAGCCGGCGCGCGGCCAGCCGCCCCTCCGCCCGCCGCCGCCGGTTCTCCTCGTCCCGGGCCAGGTCTTCGTCGGTGGCCAGGCCCGCGCAGACCGGCAGCCCGTCGATATCCTCGGACACCCACTGCGGCGCCCACACGCACTGGGCCACCTCCGGGCCTGAGTCGGTCGGCACCAGCACCTTGTCGCCGATCGTCGGCGAGTACGCGCCCGGGTCGAGGTAGTACAGCCGCCCGTACCGCTCGAAGCTGACCGCCATCATCATGCCCATTCGGTCAGACTACGTTGTTACCCGGCCTAGCCCCAGGGGTGACGCCTTACCGGGCCATAACCGCATGTTCCGTAGCTGGGGCAGGAACTAGCGGCCGTTCGGTGGCGGGCCGCGGGATGAAAGGTCCGGACTGTTGAGCGCGGGCCGTTCCGTCCGTTATTCGTCTTGAAATTCCGGCACGTGAATTCACACTGGCGCGGTGGGATACCTTGCGTACCGACGGTTGTCAGAGCCTGGGGTCATGCTCTGGGTTATGCCAGCACTACCGAATGGCCTGCGCGAGCTCCTGGACCGGCAACTCTCTGTGGTCAGCCGCGAGCAGCTGCTCGCAGCCGGCATGTCCGACCGCTCGATGCAGTACCGCATCCGGGCCGGGGGCCCGTGGCAGGCGCTGCTCCCGGGGGTCTACCTGGGCGTGACCGGCACGCCCAGCATGCCGCAGAAAGAGATGGCCGCCCTGCTCTACGCCGGACCGGGCAGCCTCATTACCGGCCCGGTAGCCCTGATGCACTATGCCATCCGGAGCACGCCGAACCTCGACACGATCGACGTACTGGTCCCAGCCAGGCGGCAGCGCCGCAACGCCGGCTTCGCGCGGCTGCACCGTACGGCTCGGATGCCAGCTCGGAACGCCGCCAGCGGGCCAGTGCGCCTCGCCCTGGCCGCCCGCGCGGTGGCCGACACCGCATGGCAGCTCACCAGCCTCAGCGATGTCCGCGCGGTAGTGGCGGGAGCGGTCCAGCTCGGCCGGTGCACGATCAGCCAGCTGGGCAGCGAGCTGGAGGGCGGACCAGTCCGTGGCTCGGCGATGTTTCGGACGGCGCTGAGCGAGGTGGCCGACGGCGTCCGGTCCACCGCCGAGAGCGACCTCCGCGACCTGATCAAGGCAGCCCGGCTGCCGACGCCGCTGTTCAATCCTTCCTTGTACGTGGGCGACACGTTCCTCGTCAAGCCCGACGCATGGTGGCCGGAGGCCGGCGTCGCCGCGGAGGTCGACTCGCGCCAGTGGCACCTCGGGCCTGCCGACCATGAACGCACGACGGCCCGTCATGACCTGATGGCCGAGGCCGGCATTATCCCGCTGCACTTCCTGCCGAGCCAGATCCGGCGCGAACCGGCCATGGTGGCGCAGCGGATCAGAGGGGCCCTGGCCAATGGCCGCATGCGCCCCCCTCTTCCCATCCGCACCATCCCGTGCCCAGGGAGCGCCGCGACCGGCACGTGACTGCGGTCTGGCCTGTGGATGGTTGCGGTCCGGCCGTGCATGGTTGTTACAACCTGCACAGAGGGCTGTGCACGTTGTCACAACCATACATTCCACCCCAGTCCGACATAGACAGCTATGAGTGAAATGTACGGATATGGGGGCGGGCGGCCGGGGTCAGGAGAGGCGCGGCGCGCGGACCAGCGGCGGGACCGGACGGGCGGGGCGCTATGGGGTTAGCCGGCTACTAGGGAGAGGGTCATTTCTTCTACGGCTAGGAGGGGGGCGACGTTGAGGGTGAGGCGCTCGCGGCAGTGCATGATGGCCTGGATGCGGCGCAGGGTGGACTCTGGGGTGGAGGCGGCGGCGACCTGGCGGAGGTCGGCGCCGTTGGCTAGTTCGGTGTCGGCGTTGGCTAGTTCTACGTCGGCGCCTAGTTGGAGCATCAGGATGTCCCGGTAGAACAGGGCCAGGTCGAGCAGGGCGCCGTCCAGGGTGTCGCGCTTGACGCGGGTGGCGCGGGACTTCTGGCGGTCCTCCAGGTCCTTCATGGCGCCGGCCATGCCGCGCATGGCCTTGGCTACGCCCTTGCCGGTCGAGCCCTCGCCGAAGGCCTGGCGCAGGGCGTCGCGTTCCGGCTCGTCCATGTTCTCGGTGACGGCCTTGGCTTCGTCCTCGGCGGTGCGGACCAGGGCGGCGGCGAGCGAGAGGGCGGGGCCGAGCGAGGTGGCTTGCAGCGGGACGCGCAGCACGTCGGCGCGGCGTTTGGCCGCTGCGGGATCGGTGGCGAGACGCCGGGCGCGGCCCACGTGTCCCTGCGCAGCGCGGGCCGCGGCCAGCGCTTTTGCGGGCTCGATACCGTCCCGCTCGACCAGTACTCTGGCCACCGCCGCCGACGCGGGCACGACAAGCGTGACAACTCGGCAGCGTGACCTGATCGTGGTGACCAGATCCTCGGCCGACGGCGCGCACAGCAGCCAGACCGTCCGGGGAGCAGGCTCCTCGATCGCCTTCAGCAGCGCGTTGGCCGCCTGTTCGGTGCACCGGTCGGCGTCTTCGAAGAGCACGATCTGCCAGCGCCCTCCGGTGGGCTGGCCGGCCGCGCGCAGCACCAGGTCACGGGTCTGCTTCACCCCGTAGGACAGGCCCTCGGGCCGGATCAGCAGCAGGTCCGCGTGGGTGCCGGCCTGCACCTGATGACAGCAGGCGCAGTCACCGCAGCCGCCGGACGGGCACAGCAGCGCGGCAGCGAACGCGCGGGCCGCCACCGACCGGCCGGACCCGGGCGGGCCGGTGAACAGCCAGGCGTGCGTCATCGCGCCGGGCTCGGGGCGCTGGCCGGCCAACATCGCCGACGCGGCGGCCGCGGCCCTTTCCAACTGCTCAACCACCACGTCCTGGCCGGGCAGGTCCCGGAAAATGGTGCTGGCGGCCGGGCGCCCCGCCGACTCGGGGCCGGGGCTGAGGGCGCGGTCGGGGCTAAGGGCAAGGTCGGGGGTAAGGGCAGGGTCGGGGACCGGGCTGAGGGCGGGGTCGGGAGGGGTCATGAGCCTAGGACTTCTTCGCGGATGGGGGGGAAGGAGCCGGTGCTGGCTTCGGCGACGGAGGGCACCGGGTCGGGGAGCAGGTCGCGGATCCGGTCCTGGATGTCGCGGGTGATCTCGGTGGGTGGGCGGGCGGCGTCGAGGACCAGGTAGCGGGCGGGCTCGGCGGCGGCCAAGGCGAGGAAACCGGCCCGGACCCGCAGGTGGAACTCGGCGGGCTCGGCTTCCAGGCGGTCCGCCGAGCGGGTCCGCCGCCGCAGTCCGGCCAGCGGATCCATGTCCAGCAGGATGGTGAGGTCAGGGGTGCGTCCACCGGTCGCCCACCAGTTGAACCTGGCGATCTCCTCGACCGGCAGGCTCCGGCCCCAGCCTTGGTAGGCGAGCGAGGAGTCCACGTACCTGTCGGTGATGACGATCGCGCCCCGGTCCAGGGCGGGCGTGATGACCGATGTAACGTGCTCGGCCCGGTCAGCCGCGTACATCAGCGCCTCGGCCTGCGGCGACATGCCGGTGCTCGAGGTGTCGAGCAGCAGCGCGCGCAGCCGCATGCCGATCTTGGTGGCGCCCGGCTCGTGGGTGGTCTCCACGTCGTAGCCGAGCTCACGCAGCCAGATCGAGACCAGCCGGGCCTGGGTGGTCTTGCCTGAGCCCTCACCGCCCTCGAACGCGATCAGCAGGCCGGGCGGAGCCGCGGGCGGGGCGTTCCCGTTCAGGTGAGCCGGCTCAAGGGTCGCAGGCAGCGGCGGGGGCGGCTCGCCGCGGATCGCCGCCAGCAGGTCCTCCCGCAGCGACACGCCCTTGCGGTCGTCCATCTGCCGGTAGGACAGCACGCCGACCCACACCGCGATGGCCGCGGCCAGCAGCATCACCAGGTTGTAGCCGATGCCCTGGTAGCTGACGTGCGCGATGTGCAGGTTGCCGGTACCTGAGACACCGCGGACCAAGGTGGTGAGCCCGGCCGCGACGAACGGGGCCACCGCGATCACCGTGAACAAGATGACCCGGATGGCGGAGTTCAGGAAGGCGAAAGTGCGGCCGCGGGTGTCGTCGTCCACTTCCCGGCCGACGATGGTATAGCCGGTCACGTAGGCCACCCCGGCGCACGCCCCGAGCACCACGACCAGCAGCACGGTCACGACCAGGTTCGGGATCAGGGCAATGAACGCGAGCGGGATGGCCGCGCTGACGATGCTCAGCCCGAACAGCCGCCGCCGGCTGAACCCGTGCAGGATCCGCATACCGAAGAACATCCCGCCGGCCAGCCCGACGAAGATCGCGGCGAAGACCACGCCCCAGCCCGCGTCGCCGCCGTGCAGCGTGTGCTTGATGTACGGCTGGCCCAGCCCGACCACCACGCCGCCGGCCGCGAACGCGCCCACCATGCCGATGACCAGGCCCCGGACCACCCGGGTCTGCCCGATGAACTTCCAGCCCTCCCAGATGGTCCTGGCCATCGACGGAGCGGAGATGGGCGCGCTGAACTGGCGCTTGGGAATCTCGCGCAGCACGTAGACGGTGAGCGCGGAGACCACGAACGTGGCGGTGTTGAAGTACAGCGCCAGGTTCACCGGGTTGGTGGTGAAGTAGTGCGAGAGGCCGCTGAGCGCCCGGCTGACCAGGGAAAGCAAGCTGAAGATGATCCCGGCGATCGGCGCGGTGCCGAACGTGGTGAACAGGCTGTACTGGTTGGCCTGCTCCAGCTTGTCCGGCGGCACCAGGTTGGGCACCGAGGCGTCCTTGGCCGACGTCCAGAACAGCGACACCGAGGACGCGGCGAACTGGACCAGGTAAATCCAGGTCAGCGGGTTCACGAAGTGGAGCGACAGGTCGGCCGGGATGGACAGGTACAAGGCGGCGCGCAGCACGTCGCCCACGATCATGTTCAGCCGCCGGTCCAGCCGGTCCGCGACCGCGCCCGCCAGCGGGCCGAGGACCAGCGCGGGCAGCAGCGAGGAGAGCCAGACCCCGCCGACCGCGCTGTACTGGGCCGCAGATCCCGTGCCCGCCAGCGCGGACGCGAGCGAGGCGAGGGCGACCAGGCTGAGCCAGTCCCCCAGGCTGGACAGCGACATCGCGATCCACAGCCGCCGGAACGGCCGGATCGACAGCACGCCGGGCTGACGGGCACGGTTGCGCCGGGCGGCGCGCCCGGGCTCCCCCCGGTCGGCGCCGCCCCTGCGCTGCTGGCTAGCTCCGGCGCGGAAGTTCACGGCGTAAGAGTATCGGCCCTGCCGTCCCCATAATGGCGTAGTCCTTGATCGTAATTGGCGGCGAGCCGTCCGTAAAATCAGGATTTCTTAACCCCAGAACGGGCCGGGGTGGCCGCCTTCGGGGCAGCTTTCTTCCGCGTCGTGGTGGTCCGGCGGCGGGTGGCGGGCGGCGCGATGCGCCGGTCCGCCAGCAGCTCAGCGGCCCGCTGGTCGGTGATCGAGGCGACCTCGTCGCCCTTGCGCAGCGACGCGTTGGTCTCGCCGTCGGTCACGTAGGGGCCGAACCGGCCGTCCTTGATCACCATCGGCTTGCCGGACGCGGGGTCCGCGCCGAGCTCGCGCAGCGGCGGCGTGGCGGCCCGGGCGCCGCGGCCCCGGGGTTTCGGCTGGGCGAACAGCTCCTTGGCCTCGGCCAAGGTCAGCGTGAACAGCTGCTCCTCCGACTCCAGCGACCGGCTGTCGGTGCCCTTCTTGACGTAGGGCCCGTACCGGCCGTTCTGCGCGGTGACCGGCTCGCCGTCCAGCTCGCCGAGCAGCCGCGGCAAGGTCAGCAGCTTCAGCGCGTCGTCCAGCGTGACCGTGTCCAGCGCCATCGACTTGAGCAGCGAGGCGGTCCTGGGCTTGGCCGAGGCGGGAGCGTCGTCGGGGAGCTGCTCGGTGACGTAGGGGCCGAACCGGCCGGCCTTGGCCAGCACGGTCAGGCCGGTGCCGGGGTCGGTGCCGAGCACCACGTCATCGTTTGGCTGGTTGAGAAGCTCTTCGGCTTTTTCTACGGTCAGCTCATCCGGGGCGAGGTCTTCCGGGACGTTCACCCGCCGCCCGTCCCGTTCCAGGTAGGGGCCGTACCGGCCGACCCGGACCACGATGTCGCTACCGGCCAGCGGGAACGAGCTGACATCCCGCGCGTCGATGTCGCTGATGTCGCCGACCAGCAGCTTCAGTCCCGGGTCGTCCGCCGCGCCGTCGCCCTCGGCGCCGAAGTAGAACCGGCGCAGCCAGGGCACCCGCTCGGCCTCGCCGCGGGCGATCTCGTCGAGGACGTCCTCCATCCGCGCGGTGAACTCGTAGTCGACCAGCTGGCCGAAGTGCCGTTCCATCAAAGTGATCACGGCGAAGGCGAGGAAGGAGGGGACCAGGGCGGTGCCCTTCTTGAACACGTAGCCCCGGTCCAAGATGGTGCCCAGGATGGTCGCGTAGGTCGACGGCCGGCCGATCTCGCGGTCTTCCAGCTCCTTGACCAGCGACGCTTCGGTGTAGCGGGCCGGCGCGCGGGTGGAGTGCTCGGCCGGGGCGAGCCGCAGCACGTCCAGCGGGTCGGCCTCGGCCAGCGGCGGCAGGCGGTGCTCCTGATCGTCGCGGTCGGCGGTTTGATCGTCGGTGCTCTCGACGTAGGCCTTGAGGAACCCGTAGAAGCTGATGACCTTGCCGGTCGCGCCGAACTCGGCCCGTTCGCCTGCGGTGGAGGTGCCGGTGACCCGGACCGAGACCGACTCGCCGGTGGCGTCCTTCATCTGCGAGGCGACGGTGCGCTGCCAGATCAGCTCGTACAGCCGGCGTTCGTCTGAGGACAGCCGGTCGCTGGCCAGCTGGGCCGGGGTGCGGAAGCTGTCGCCGGCCGGCCGGATGGCCTCGTGCGCCTCCTGCGCGTTCTTCACCTTGGAGGCGTAGGTGCGGGGGGCGTCGGGCACGTAGGAGGCACCGTAGAGCTCCGCCGCCTGCTTGCGGGCCGCGCTGATCGCGGTCTGCGACAGCGTCACGGAGTCGGTGCGCATATAGGTGATGTGGCCGTTCTCGTACAGCCGCTGCGCGACGGACATCGTGTGCTTGGCGGAGAACCCGAGCTTGCGCGAGGCCTCCTGCTGCAGCGTGGTGGTGCGGAACGGCGCGTACGGCGAGCGGCGGTAGGGCTTGCGCTCCACGCTGGAGACGGCAAAGGCCGCGTGCTCGAGCCGCTCGGCCAGGGCGGCGGCGGCCGCGGCGTCCAGGTGCAGGACGTCGGCGCTCTGGCCGGTAGTGCGCAGCTCGCCGACCGAGGTGAAGTCGCGGCCCTGGGCCACCCGCTTGCCGTCGACGCTGACCAGGTTGGCGGTGAACGAGGTCGGGTCGGTGACCTCGGGCTTGCCGTGGTCCTTGGTGGCGAACTCGGCCTCGAGGTCGGAGTAGGCGGCCGGGCGGAACGCGATCCGCTCCCGCTCCCGGTCAACCACCAGCCGGGTGGCGACCGACTGCACCCGCCCGGCGGACAGCTTGGGCATGACCTTCTTCCACAGCACGGGCGAGACCTCGTACCCGTACAGCCGGTCCAGCACCCGGCGGGCCTGGTAGGCGT
>Ga0302325_10014553_pt1 | contig 16745 bp, 15 predicted proteins | sample Palsa_T0_2_FD_201948 | JGI IMG/M metagenome (GOLD analysis project Ga0302325, IMG submission 201948) | Peat permafrost microbial communities from Stordalen Mire near Abisko, Sweden - Palsa_T0_2 | ecosystem: Environmental > Terrestrial > Soil > Palsa > Peat permafrost | place: Sweden: Abisko... | reverse complement strand
CATTTCATCAGCATTAAAAGCCAGTGTCAATGTTTCTCTGTGCCTTGCAACCTCTGACGACAGAGATTTCGTCTCTGAATGAGTCAAAGGCCATCTGAGGCGTTGTGATGCGCGTTCAACTAGGCCTTTTGTCTTTGACAACTCAAACTTGTCCAATAACTCGTTGATTTTACGAAGAGTTCGGTAACAGGACTCGATGTGGTGTATCTGGGTCGTGGAAATGAACGGCGCATCCTCCCCTTCCAGACCTTCCGCGATATTTCGAAGACTATGAAGTGTCCCAGAAAGAGAATTGACTTCGCGGATCAAGGAAGCCACAGCCTTGTCTGCGTTTTTGACGGCGATGACGTATTTGTACCCATTCCGAATCACGATGTCGGCAATGGTCATTAGCCCTGCAATACTTGCAGATATAGACAATTGATCCGCCATTTGCAAGCTGCTAGCGCGGAAGCTTTTGAGTTTGAAGGACTCATAGAATCGTGAGAGTTCGAAGGATTCAAATGTTGATCTGAAGAGAAGCCTCGAAAAGGTGCCTCGAGTCAGCTGAGTCTTGCATAGCCACAACGCCACACACCCGAAGCGAAAACGCCTCCTGGTTCTATCTGTCGCTTATTTGGGTGCAAAATCGTCTGGCTTTCTGTGAGACTTCAACATTGTTCAGGCAATTAATCACATCTTAGTTCGACAGAGGAGCGTTAAGCCCTGGTAGCTTCGTTGTTAGAATAAAGAAGGTAGAAGAAGGGCTCACTCAGCCTCACTGCCCAAACGCCCACACCCTCAAACGTTCTATCAAAGAAACGAGTCTTTTTCCCAAAGTGCTCAGAAAATTCCAAGAAAATTCCAGAATGACTCAAGTGAGGTCGTAGATTACGAATATCGACTCCCTTTTGTCATCTCATGGTGTTGTTGTGGCCAAACTAAGTTCTGAGTATTTTTGGGCGTTTGAGGGGTGTGGGTGATTGGTCAGTGAACTCTTCTATCGTATGCGACAAGAACACATAATAATAGTAGTGATAGCTTTGAGGGCAGAGCGTACATGCTGAATTTCTGCAATGAACGACTTGTAATGTACTGTAGCGAAGTCAGCCCTCATTCCTTGGCTCAACTGCCCCACCCCCTCTTTCCCGTCGGTCCAACCGAAAGCTCTAATCGCTCTCAAAAGCCCTGCTTATGCCCCATAGTCCTCCCATAACGTAATCTTTTCAATATGTGTGAAATTGTGTGATTTTCAACCCCTTTCCAGTGAAAATACCCTTGCATCTGCGTGCCCTGCCCCTATTCCAGCGATTTGTACACTCTTATCTAGCCGTACGCTACGAAGATAATACTTTTAAGCCGTGCAAGCTCTTATCTTCTTATATATAACAGCTGCTCATATTATATCTTGACTCAGCCTTGACTCTCTACAAGTACGCCTGACCGGCTCGCAACGCACGCCAAGCTCTGTCAATCTATTCCTCTAGGAGCCTCTCACGATTTCGCATTCTGTCAATCAGTCTACGAGACCTCAGCCTACACTAAATAACATAACTTGAAGCTGAAGACTAGATTAAAACATGCTAAAGTGCTGTTAGGCGATTCAAAGCATGGGAATTTAAGGTGTGAGGAAGAAGCTTTTTCATGTTGAGGTCGTTTCTTAAGTTAGCTTGTGCGGTCTGGCTACCAAATTGTCACAACCAACCTCTTCAACGCAACCACAATTTCATTATGCGGTTATATTTGGGAAGAGTAGTGCATTTCATTGGCCGGTTGTTTTTGAATGCACCCGCGTATGTATTGGGTTCCTTTATTATATTCTCCTCAATACTCCATCAAACACGCCTCTCAACAGCAACTTTCTCCTCATCCACCTCCCTCTCCCCGCTTCCCTCATCCCTCGCAACATATCTCGGTACCTGTGTCGGCCTATCACTCGTAACCTGCTCATTATGCTCACTCATAAACTCATCATCATCCATATAATGATACCTCCAATAAAAGTGCACTGTCAACAAAAACAGCCCAATCGCCGGCCCCGCCCACACCCACACCAAATACGGGTCCTGAATAGCCGGCGTAACCGCCTCACCAAGCGCCGAACTCAGTGCATTAGTAAACAAGAACAGACTCACGACCAAGGCGCGCATGTTCTTGGGAGATCGTGCATAAGCGAGTTCGTACGCTGTGACATTGCAGAAGCATTCGGAGAGGGCGCCGAGCGCGATGTTGGGGATCTGCAGCCAGATGGAAAGGGGCGAGACACCCGTGCCGATGGTGCAGCCTGTGGCTGCGTAGCCGCAAGGGGAGGTCTTGTAGATGCGCCATTGGATGATGGCGCCGATGATGGCGGAGATCCAGGCGAGTGTGAAGCCGAATGTGATGCGGGTTATGCGTCTGAATTTGATTTTGCATCTGTGAAGTGTGGGGTAGACGACGTAGCTGAGGAACGGGATGGCAACGATGATGGTCAGGGGGTTGAAGTTGTTGAGGAGGTCGTTTGGGGCGCCGTTTGTGTTCATGGTTGAACCTTAGGAGGATGCTACACTGCCGATTCCGCCATCGTTCAGGTTATAGACGATGAAGTAGAGGAAGATCTGGCAGGCTGAGAAGGTGCGGTGGACGTCGTCGACGAGGCCATCATCCCATGGGATGGGTTGCCCTCGCCATTCAGTGATTCCGTTGGCACGCATGACCGATGGCCGTGCGGGACCCCAGAATCCTTTTCGGCCAACTCTCCAGCCATTCTTCTTGATTGCGATCCAGATGATGGCGAAGGCTTTATCGTATGCTCCTTTGGAAGGGGGTAATTTGACGGTTTCCTTGTAGAAGATGATGAGAAGGATGGGCAGCAGGAAATAGAGGATACTGGGAAGCAAGAACGCAAGCCAATATCCGACATACTTCTCAGCGTAGGTTGTAGCAATGGCGAAGAAAGCACCGACGTTAACCAGACCGTAGAAGATCAACATCATTCGTTGAATGGTGGACTCAGGATCAAGAAGCACTTTCTCTCCAGACTTCAGCACTTTCGTATACACATGTTGGTGTTGGTACTGGTCAATCACCGTGGGAGCAATATTTGGCTTGAAGATACCTGCGACAGTTAGAAGATAGGCCGCACACTGGTTTTGAGGAATACATACCTGCTCCGAAAGCAAGAATGAAGAATCCAATCAAGTATGCCGCAAGCCCATGCCCAGCTTGGAGGACGCTTGGAATAGCTCCAAAGATCAAGATAACGTGAGCTATACCACAAATAAGAACACCAATGGCGATGGTTTCGTATCGTCCAAGTCGAGTATCCGCAATCCATGCACCAAGGATGGGAATTACATAGGCTAAGAAGGTGAAGAGCAAGACAAATGCATTGGAAAATTGTAGACCTAGACCTAGAGCACCTGAAGTCTCTTGTGTACCCTTTGGTGTAGCTCCCGCTCCATTCCCACCTGCCGGAAGAGGGAATTGCATAAAGTTAGAGAATACAGTTATTACACCATAGTAGGAGGCACGTTCTGCAAACTCTACGACGCAAAGAGCAAAAGAAACAGCCGGGATGTTTGTCGGCAACCTTTCGAAGTGTGGCTTTCTCTTCTTCGGTTGGCCGAGGGTACACGGGGTCGTCGAGGACCTCTCCACTAGGAACAGATTCACTGTCGTGACCCTTAAGATCTTTGTCATGATAAGGATCGCCGATTTCTTCAACGGGAGCATAGGAGCTTCGGCCATGAGGTTCAGCAACAGCCTCCGGGACGCTGGTCGCGAAGATGGAACCCTCAATGGGGTTTGCGTTATCGACTATGATTTGATATCAGTTATCTATATCTGTTTGAAAAACAGGAGTCCATACTCATCTTGAATGATCTGATCTGGCAAATCTGGATATCTTCCAACGGAAAGAACTCGCTGAAAAACTACCGGGGAACCAGTCCTGCTATTAAGTAGTCGCAAACCCGACGACAGGCAAATCCATGGCGATAAGAGCATTGCGCATCTACAGCGATCAAGGGTGTCATCTTTAGGCAAATGCCTTATTTCAAAAGATGGTTTGCTAATGTAGCTGCTACCTTCCTAAAGTAGTATCCAGGATCTGGGCAGGAAATCTAGAATTATGAATTTATGGCAAAAATACTGGAGTCGCTGCATCGTCGATACAAGGGCCCTTGGAGGGGAGCGGCCTGGTTCATTGGCTGTTGATCTCACTTCCTTACTCGAGTTCCCGCTTACGTGCACGTCCCTGTTACATGCACGATTTTTTACCTTACAACTCTCTATCTTTTAACCACGACAAAATGGTTAACGAACACGATATAGTACAGGCTCTAGCCGAATGTGACATTTTAGAAGCGCCCAATTACGCTACAATAGCAAAAAAGTACTATTTAGAACGTTTTACGCTATCTCGACGCTATCGGGGCAAAACGACCTCTAAGGAGCACTTCGAGTCTTAACGCCTCTAGAACCTTACCGATGTATAAGAGCGGGTCTTAATTAATTAGATTAATCGTCTAATTAAGCGGAATCTCCTTCTAACAAGTCAAATAGTTAAGAACTTTGCAAAAGAGATAATTAAACGTTATATAAAGAAGAACTAAGTCTTGCAATTTGTTAAGCGGTATTAAAGTAAGCTAAAAAGCTTATATTTGCGTAATATTAATAACAAACGCGTTTATTCCGAATACTAGCTAAATTATTAGTTATTCTTTAATTTAGTTAAGTGCTTTTTCGCGTTGCTTTCTTATATTATCACAAGAATTGTCGCTAATGCGTGTATTTACCTAGTTTATCTTAGCCTTTAAAAACAATAATATTACTACCGATAATACTTATAATTAGGATAAGAAGGGGTTCTTAATTAGTATGCAACGTGTGCTAAAGAGGATTATATTAAGAAGTGCATATAAGTCGGGAAAAGTCAAATAAGCTACTTAAGATAAAAACCGGGAGTTTATTACATGTATAGCTTGCGTCTTTATAATTAGAAAGAAGCTTCTTGCGACTTTATTATATAAAGGCAAATCGTATAACTTATAAAACACTTAAGTAAAGGATTTAAAAGAGGATGACGACTTCTTCTTTAATACTTTAAGCAATAGATAAAATAACGACGCATATAGCTTATAGTAGCTTAAAAAAGTATTTGACCCCGAAACGAAGCTAGCATTACTAAGAATAAAGCGCCTTTTAATTGTTAATAGCCATTCTAGTCATATAAATATAGCATTTATTAATGCTTGCGATTCCCGGCATATTATACTTTTTGTTCTTCCCCCTCATTTAACCTATTACTTGTAACCGCTAGATGTTTATCTCTTTAGATTACTTTAGCTATACTACTACTAAGAGCTCGAGAAAGCATAACACAAAAGTCTTAGGCATTTAGTAATAAAGAAGAGGCTCTTTTTTTCTTGTTTTCGCCCGGCATAGCAATAAGCTTTTATAAAGGAGAATATATAGCATGCATAAGAGAAGCCGGGGCTTTAGCCATATAAACTACAAAATACCCTCGATATAATTACTCGACTTGCATATTAGACGACTATCTTAAGACCTCTCGATAATTTAACCTCGATTAAGACTCCTCGATTTGCAAAATTTATTTATTACTTCTAAAACGATTACCTTAAGAACCCGTATCTTGCAAAACTTAAGAAGCTCTTTAAGGCTAATAAAATACTCGCTACACAAGCTATACTTAACCGACACACAAAAGAGGGGCTTCTTGAGGCTTTAAAGGAGGAAAAGAAGAGCAATTAACGTGGGAAGCAGTTAAATGTACTTAGGGAGGCTTATAATAAGCTTATACTCTTTAGTGCGGAGGTTATACGCAAAGCACAAGCAATTGCAGCCGAGAAAGAGGCTAAGGAAGTGGCAAAAAGGGCTAAAATCAATGCAAAGAAAGCTATTACTACTTTAAAGAAACAAACTAAAGCAGCTTAAAAAGCAGAGAAGGCCTTATAACAAGCAGCAAGGGAGTCAAATCGGGAAGAAATTGACATCGAAGAAAGGGCAGAATAGCAAGTATAAAAGCAGAAGGAGAAAGCACAAAATCAAGCTTTTAAAGGTATTCCGATTCCACTTAAGGCTCTTACGAAGGCTAGGAAAGCTCTAGTTAGCAGGAAAAAAATTATACGCTTTAATAATGGAGTTAGTAAGGTAAAGGGGGTCCTCACCCCGGCAAAGAGCTCGAAATCAGGTCGCGTGATTAAACCATGTAAAGTTTTCGAGTAAGGCACAAACTAGTACGAGAAGTAATAAATTAGATACTTATCTCTTTATATTTTTAATTGCAGATTAAACGGTTAGGTGGTTAAATTATAATTAATTTTTGAAGTTGCGATATTGAGGCCTTAAATTTGGTAGGTGGAGCGTGCACGTAACAGGGACGTGCACGTAAGCGGGAAATCGAGTATCAAATCTGGATGTTTCAGCATGACGCGCGTGCGGGCCCCGTCGAAAGCATATCTTCTGGGTCCTTAGAGGGTGGTGCCTGAGATTCGACGTTGCTTTCCTGTTCCCACAGATTTTTCGTCCCTGCAGAATGTGGAGATCCTGTCGAAGGTTTGCTCTTGATGTAGCTACATTAGCGTTCAGATTGAGTGGGGATGTGAGAAACGCCAAGATCATCGGCCGCTCTTCCCAGCCTGCGCCTAGGTCAGGGTCTAGCGCGATTAGCTGCCAGTAGCGCTTGAATTGTCGCGATTCTGACCATGCCATGACGCAATCCACAGCTCGGCCTTTCCTAAGGTTATGGCGTGGTCAAAACCCTAGAAAATCAGTGACGTTATGAACTCAAAATCTCTCTGGCCTCCCCTTTCCCATCTATATATGCACCTTTCACCAACCTCACAACCTCGCATCTAATATATCTCTGCTCCCCTCTCACTTGTGGGCAGATTTGTTTGAGCACTCTGCTGTCCTGTTCCTGTCGACCGAAATTCCCGACAACAGCTTTCTCAGGACCGTGATCTTCACATTCCTGAATGTAAACTTCAAGTCCTCTACTTCCCAGAATTTTTTTATAGCCTACCGGTCCATCTCATTAATCGCTATTTAAACGCTAGAAGTACCACTAGGGCCTCCTGGGTACTCTTCGCTCTCCAGAGATATCTGGCACGTGACCAATAAGCCTCGGTTACCTACCTAGGTATTATTTGCCTCTTTTCGTCACGACTCCGGAACTTTATCGATTCAATCATCATCCTTTCTTCTTCAATCACGGCAACGACAAGCCCGCGTATCAAGAATATGTCGAAGGCAGAGTGGGAACATTGTCTTGAATGCTACTCATATTCTCTCACTATTTTGCATGGTTGTTTGTGTTATATAATCAAGAACTTACATTCCTACGTAACCATTTAGTTCATTTATCATTTTCATAACTTGCCCTCAATTGAAGATGTGGCTGAGAAGAAATTTCATTTATTCTACATACCAACCTTTTTCCAACATGACGGACAGAAGTCTGCAACTATTTGTTGCTGGTTAGTCTGTCTACAGCCTATCGGCCCGCGATAGAATGGTCATATTTCAACCAGGCCGGCGCACATGTGGCCACAAAACTGGTACTGGGTTATTAAACAGCTGCACATTTTGAAATATTGCTCTAGTTATTGTTTATAATTCGTTTTGGGAAAGTGGGTGGATGAAGAACATTCTGTTCGTGATGGCTTGTCTCTGCGGAATAGACAATATGATTATTCCGATGACCTTGTTATATACAGTCTGCCTTCTTTGTCTTCTCAATTTAATTATCTTCTGCTAGAACCTTGTCAAATCTATTTATGGTATATCGGCTTTATTGTGATGTGCTAATGCGAAGACAAAGAAGCCTTTGGGACAGGTGATTCTGCTGGCTCAGCTCGGGAGAAAGGCATTGTCAAGATGAAAGAATAAACTAAGTGCCTTGTCTCTACGCGGTATCTAGAAAAATCTCTTGTTACTTGTTGGAAAAAATTTCTGGAACAAAGTAAACGTGATTCATATATTTTCCGTACCATTTGATGTCTTCTTCTCTTCTCCGAGTGCTGCTGCACGAAACATCCATCCAATAATTACACACATTTAAACTTACATTTCTGCAAATAAGACCCAATTACTCATATTATATACTATCAATGTCCGGTTACGGTCCATACAACAGTGGAGGCATGGGCTCCCGCCCAAGACGTGATTTCTTCGACGATCCACCAAGAAGTGCTGGTAGCTTCTATTCCGATGGACCAAGCCGCGAGAACCCATACGGCAGGAGCCCAAGCTCCTTTTACGACGATGAACCAAGGGGAAGAGCTTGCCCCCCCCAACGTCCATCATTTCACAGAACATACTCACCCTCACCGCCCGCTTCTGGTAACTTCTACTACGATGGTCCAAGCCGTGAGAACCCATACGGCCGCAGCCCAAGCTCATTCCACGACAATAAACCAAGAGGAAGATCTCGATCTCCACAGCGTCCATCATTCCACAGAACCTATTCCCCTCCACCTCCTCGCAGTCGCGGCCGGTTTGACGATCCACCCAGAAGATCGTACTCTCCTCCTCGCTCATCAAGGTACAGCCCATTCTCTGACCCCTTCACCCCACCTCCTTACAACTCACCCCCACCCCAACCCTCCTACTCATCTCGTCGTCCCCCACCACCACCACGGGAACCAACATCTCCAACACCCTACACCTACTCCGACGAAGAACCCACCAGCATCCCGCACATCGCCGCGCCCTGGAACAACTTCACCACATCCAGTACCCGCTCTCAACTTATCGCTTACTTCGTCTCACAAGGCTACTCTAAGCCCATCGCTGAGGCAGAAGTAAGCAGGGAGTTCGCGGGGCATGCGCCACAGCATCGTGCTGGGCAAAGTGGGCCGGGAGCTTCGAGACAGAGTGGGAGAGAGAGGTTTGAGAGGTGGAGAGAGCCGGAAAAAGAGAGGTCAGAATCGCCGCCAGAGGGAGGAAGGGGGTATGGCCCGTATGGGAAGCGGTCGCCGAGTCCTGGGGCAGGGAGATGGGGGAGATCTCCTTCGCCTCCTCGATATCAACCAAGCTTCAGTTAGGGAATGCGAGGACGTAACTGAGGGATCGAAGAGGATCCTGATGATATTTAGCTTAATTCTGATTTGTAAATTTAATTTGGTAAGTCGATAGATTTTCCTATTTCAAAATATGTTGGATCAAAATGATGATATTTGAGAAGACTGAAGTCCCATTTATTTATGAGGGCATTCCTCAGTTATATACTAAAGGAGAGAAGTAAATGGAACCTAATCTAAGTGATGAAAACCAACTGAAGCCTATTCCACCTAGAATATGATCCTATTGCCTAGTAGGCAACTGAAATAGTGAGTCATTTTAATGAAAATAATGAAACTAGTAATAGACAACTCAAACAACCCATATATGACTAAGGTCTGTACTTTGATGCCTGTACTAAACCCACAAAATAAGGTCAACGGTTTCCCACCTGATGTTTATTTTGCACTGTGATATCTCAAAATTGCTGAGCCCCAATTGAAAAGCGAAATGATAAAGGCTAATATGGCGGCGATTGGTTAAAACTCCAATATCGCTGCAAGGCTATAAATATTGTCCTTTTCGTAAGCTTTTGGACCATTTATCATTCTGCCCGTTGAAACAGGGAGATGAAACACATCTGCACGCGCGTCCAAACTGCACCATTTTATCTTCACCGTATTTAGAGAAATTCAGAAGATGAAAACGAACATTCTAGATGTTCTAGAGTGATTTAAAGTACATCGTAGCGTTGAATAAAATATGATTCGTTTTCAAGAGGAGGAGTTCCAAGTATCCCGGAATTCGGCTGAGACTTTACCAAATTTGAAACGAATACGCCACAAGTACGGCCACATGAGATATCTGAATATCTTGAAACAACTATAATGATGGATAGACAATATTATGAGAGTCTTTTGGGGCGCGTTTGGTTCCGATGAAATGTCCAGGTTGGTTCATCCAGAGGGACCCATGCAAAAGTTACCCCAAAATGGAACAACTTTTCTTCAAAACACCTATTGCGCAATTATAAGCCCCGTTTTCTAAATCTGAATTGGCAATTAATTATTAAATGTCATATATAGTCCTTAATATTTTAATATTAAGTTAATTGCTCAAAAGCTAAGGGATATCGCTCCCTAAAGCGAGGCGCACGACTTTTAATGCCTATAGAAGCTGTGTCGCAAGTAGTAGAGGCAGAGTGGTTGCATATGGTTGTCTGATTAAGAGGAAGGAAGTTCGTAGGGAGCATTTGGACTATATATACAAGGTGCTGATGACTCAGCACGCTCAGGTTCACTGCAACAAGATGTGCAAAGAAAAATCCGTGTTATAATATATTATAAACGTTATCTTGTAAAAGTTAGAGCGCTAAACGCTCACTTGGCGTCTTTACCCTAATGAGATGAATAAATGGAGCTCTATTCGCGCGAACTAAATGGGCCCTTAGCTTTCCTGTGTTCACACCTCCACTGTGACATCGACCGAAACTCCTTTCATATTTAGCTATAAATTTCAGTTCTTCAACCCCTATCTTTCCACATATAATGCTTTTATGGATACATCTTCCATCTCCTCTTAAAACATAAACAATGGCTAAACTCGCTCTCCCCCCCTGTGCTCGCAGCTACTTTCTATTTGACCAACGCGAAAGCCGCACTTACACCTACCCCGGCACAAATTAAACTTGCAATTATTCCGTTCACTAATTTTGATGCCGGCGAGCACAGCTATTCTATCGGATTCATCATTGATTGTGGTGCACATGATCAATCATATAGCTTCTTCCAGAGTACCGGTATGCACAAAGAGCCAGTGAAGATATATGACGATATCAATGAGCGTTTCAGCTGCTTAGGAAATATAACCTCTCCATCGACTAGAAATGCGCAACAAGTCAATGCTAACAAACGAGCTTTCCTTCTTTCCCTCAAATGACTGTGAAAACCATCACCAACTTCTCAAAAGATGCTAGCAGCTAAGATCTCACGTTACGCCGCAGTTCCAGGCCTTAACACGATTCTAATTATCTAGCGGCTGCTTCCAAAGAGGGCGCAGGGGCTGGATTATCAGGAGTAGGCAAGGAGACCCCAAAGTTGAGCGATATGTAGAACGTATCGGCGGAGTTCCTTTCATGGCGGCCAAACAGTCATACTTAACGGCCTTGGCCAAGCCAAAATAGGAGACAAGAAGCGGACTTTCCAAACAAAAAAAAAAAAAAACTCCAAGCAGCTTCTCATCTTCGCTGACGAGCAGTGCTTCTGGCACTGTTCCTGTGCAACTTGGTACGAAGACACGAATCTCGAGTTCTCTGACGACTCCTTTCCACACTCGAGAGCGACTCTTCGTCACCCTGACGATCCGACAAACGATTCTAAGACATAACTGGCATGGGATCCGGAACAATCAGATCTGGAGATACCGCATGCTTGCAGGCGGCAGACTCATGTGTCTGACGGAAACTGAAGTACGATTCCGATGGCTTGGACTCCATCAAGGCCGTCTTCACAAGCTTGATTAATAGAGATGGAGAAGGTACAGGCAAAGATCACACAAGATATACGATGTGAGATGTTCTGTGGTCTCTACCAAAGCGAATGCATTTCTAGGCGCTTTTGAGATTTACTTGCCCGCCTTCCTGATGAATTAGACGACGGAGGATCCTTGGTCTAAACGCTGAAATCGCTTTCTTTGTGGTCTTGGCTGAGTCATAGCCTAATTGATGACTCTGGGGATGATGTTCTTGGCTGCTACATAAGCCAAGCTAAAGTGACCCCCCCCCTCCCCCGAGTTCCTTTCTATTGGTTGGATGATCAGGACAAACCGATTATACTTGAGTGCGTCTAGGTGTATAAGAACGGTATTAGCCTAGAAGAAGATGCGTTCGATAATACAGACATCAGCGAGCGAATATTCCAAGTATGATTCTTGTAGACTGTCCCGCCGAGGCGAAGAGACCGAACAAAGAATATGAAGCACAAGACCTTCACGCCCTGGCTTTCGATAAGAACCAATTCCTAAAATATCCTGCCTCCTCGCCGTCCGCGAACTGATATGCAAGCTGTGGGTAGATACCGAGCCCATCCAGATGATGCCAGAGGAGTATGTGTTGATATTGCGGTGGATTGGGTACATGGGCCCGCCGGGGTTGATGGCGGTTATATGGTGTTTGGAGGGGAGCAGGTGGAGGGGTGTTTTGAAATTGTGGTTAGGTATGTGGTGGAGGTGGTTGAGGGATCAACTTGTGGCTGTTGAAGCTGGAATGATGACGGTGAAGGCAAGTAACGCTTTCGGAGAGGGGTTCGTTTGGGAATCAGGCCAATGAAAAGTAGAATATCTTGGTTACAGGAGTGCTCAGTAATAGCAAGTATTTATTCGACTAGATACGATAGCATTGTCCGCTAGAACTGTAGAGTAAAGTTGTTCAATATGAGGATTGGGGAATAGCGGTTGTTTATGGGGCTGTCCTTGCTGGTGTTTAGGATCGTTCGACTGTTCCAGCTTCACAATCAAGAAATTAAACTGCTCACAGGGTTTCGAAGTTACATCCTGGCCGACTCGACTAGTGAGTTACCCCGATCCCCGAGAACGGTAACCTATGTACTTCTCCTTTGCCGAGAAACCTTCTCCGGTCGGTATTCTTGATTTGAAATCCCACTGGTATGTATCTGAAGCCTTTTCGTGATCCCGCCGAGTAGGTAGCGATATTTAGTTATGATGATTCACAAGCCTCAAGATCTTGACTTGGTTGAAATTCAACTTCTTCTGGAAGTATCTTTTTCTGCACACCCGACCCCGTACAAATCGTCCGTGAGCCTTGCCACGCCACAATCCAACCAATTATACTGTCTTATACGCAACCAGTCGGCCATGATTCTGCCCCCGACGCCAACCAGTGATTACTAAACACAAAATCATGTCTCGGAAACCCCCTACCACATAAGCAAATTGATAAGCCCTATCCCTCATCTGATTATGGTGTGCGTCTCCCCAACCCCAAGAACCCTTTTCGATCACTAATCAATAATTACCTCGCCCAAGATGAGCTGGTCAGGGGCAGCGCCCGCTTCGGATTTTACTGTAATCGGATGAAGACAAGTTAGACAACTGCTTGATTAGTGATCCCGGGGCAATTCCCCGAGTGACAATACTACAGCCTGACAGATTTTAGGTATGAGGCATGAGGTTGTGACGAGAGGGTGCTTGGTAATAGGAGGGGATAGTAATCTCATTGGTAAGCTGGAGTTCCATTGATGTCGTGGCTTTTAAGATTTGCAATCGGAGAGTTGGAGCGGAGGAGCATATAAGTTTGAGCCGATGAGTACAGATGGAATCTACATTCACCAGATAGCTTCACTCAATTCAACAACATCATCCAAAGCCGCAGAAAGTACTTGAAAACTCTCTTTCTCTCAAGCAAGCCACTCGATTTCAAAGGTTAAAGAAAAACTCGTCTCAAAAGAAGATCCCAACATCAAACAACAACAATGCCTTCCTACCTCGTCACTGGCTCTGCTCGCGGTCTCGGTCTAGGATATGTCGCTGAACTTGTTCGTCACCATCCCCTCCCCATTCGAACAAAATAACTAATAAGCTCCCTCGAGCTCAAAAACCCCGACAACTTTGTCATAGCCACAGTCCGCAGCCCTGCCAACTCGTCTCAGCTCGACGCTGTCCTAGCTGAATACCCCAAATCCCGCTCCGCCGTCATCCAACTCGATGTCGATAGCCCAGAGTCGATCAAAGCTGCTGCGGCGGAAGTGTCGAAACTCCTGCCTGAGGGACTTGATACCTTTGTTGGTAATGCAGGCGTGAATCACCAGCCAAGGCCGACCTTTGAGGAGCTGGATCTTCCCCTCTTCGAAGACGAGCTCAAGATTGAGATCATCAACAACACAATCCTCATCCGCACGTTCTTGCCCCTCATCCGCCAGGGAAAGGGGAAGAAGTTCATCTTCATGTCCTCCATCCTCGGCTCTATCGAGCTCGCTGCCTCGATGCCGGGACTCAATGACGCATATTGTGTTAGCAGAGCTGCGTTGAATATGTTGATCAGGAAATGGGGCGGAGCGCTGAAGTTTGAGGGGATTAGCACTGCTTTGATTCACCCTGGTAAGTCCCCCCTCTGATTCCCATGACATTCTCGATGGTCGTAAATTTGAAGATCAAGAGACCAATTTAATGGCACAGGTTGGGTCCCTACAACTGAGATTGGAAGTGGTATTGAGGAGTGGGTTGCGAAGTACGCTCCTACTTTGGAGAGAGTCCCCGTTGCCACCTCAGCTGCGGGTGTTGTAAAAAGGATCGAGACATTGACGATTGATGAGACAAATGGCTTCTGGAATTATGATGGCAAGCAGCTTCCTTGGTAAAGATGCTTCTTTAGGGCCCAACACCACGAAATGAATTTAGCGATCGTTCGTTGTCTTCTTCACTAGAAGAAACCTTTGATTAGTTGCTTGGAATAGGTTGTATAATAGATCGCATAGAAAATCCATCGTATAAAAAGAGCCTTAGTTCAAGATGACCAGGGGGTTGCATATGAGTCGGTAAACAAGAATTTGAGAGATGGCCTTGAGTTAACGGCAACGAGAGAGTGAAAATTGCAGGACCAATAGCAAGATGTCTCTTGACTTAACCGGAACAAGGTTTCAATGACCAGTTATCAGTATGTACTACTTATTTTGGAAATTTACAGGGGTAGTGAGTTGCATTCGGTTACGCCCGATGCCTCGAGATCAATGGTAAGGTCATTGAAGTCACTGCCCCATCACGTCGACCAATTCTTTTTCTAAAAAAAAGAAGTGCACACAATGCAGAAGGCCGGAATTGATCCTTTGATTAGTTGCATGAATAAGGTTATAGAAGGAAGCCTTCCGTACAAAATTATCCCTCGGACCAAGCGGCCCCAATTTGACCCCCAAGAGGCCGTCTCGCTTAGTTGACGCCTCCATCAGCATGCTGACGGTGAAGAACGCCTCAACGACGACGTTAAGCACGGGACTGTCTACTTTTGAACAGCACATCTGCAGTGCCACGTCCTTTGGCACAGATAAGAAAATACTTGTCTCGAATAAGAAAACGCATTGTAAGATAGTCCCAATGATGGAGGCTCGTTACCGTGAATCCGGCCCCCGCTCCCGAGTTGAGCGCCCTGCATCGAACTTGCATAAATCAATAAGTATGTGCAAGAATCGAGAGACTCCACATGTAGGAGAGGATAGAGGCTCAGCAACTAAATACGAGCCTCACAGAAAAGTCTTAGTATCGAAGGATACCCCTCTTCCAGCATATATCTTATCCAGAGGTGCATCGGTTCCGTCTACACGCTCCGAGAGCCTTTGTATGACTTTGTTTAATTTTCGCCTCGCGATTATTTCCAAATCTTCCGCAAGAGCACCGAAAATGAAGTTGGTCGCCCTGGGGATCGTGGTTCTTTTGTTCAGTTTGCCTGCAATTTATTGCTGGCCGTCATCAGGCAAGCATCTTCATCGCGTCGAATGAGTAACTTGGGTTTATTAGCCTTTATCTAACTTAAATTTAGAGTCTTATGTTTATTCAAATACCTCGTCTTCGGCAGTACCCACAATAACAAGTGGCGTAGGTTGCGGTGGATGTTTTATATATGTTGCTGGTGTTGGCGCCCATGTTTGGTATTCATCCGTCTTGGTCACTTATGCTGCAACCATGATTTATTTCGTGAATCCGGACACACTTTCAACGGTTTCGTCTTCTTTGGTATATCCTACAGTGACAGGCCCTCCCATTAGCCCGGAGAATGTGACGGAAGTACTCATATTTCCCACAGTGACGACCAATACTACAGCACAGCCGCCGACGACAAGTTCATTCTTAACCACTACCGATGGTATCTTCGAGTATACCCTTCTAAATAACCTGACAAATGCACAAGAGTAAGCTGCTGTTCTCTGATTTTGTGTCTTGAGCTAAAAGCTATACTTAGGACGCTCACAATGCAAACAAACTACTTCGAAGCTATTACATACTACATCAATACCATATATTTCAACACAACTTTGACGGGAACCGCACAAACAGAGTGCAAATATGCGGGCACCTCCCCTACAGACGATTCAGGTCCTTTGCCCGCGAGTACAATCTACACTTACAACCAATATGTCCCATTCAACGAGAGTTTCAATATCGCAAGTGCAGAGTTCGAGGGGGCACAAGCAATCAGGTCACTAGCAGAAGCTTACCTTGGCAACGGCGTGAATTGCACAATTGCAGGTCATGGAACTGGGACAGTAAAGGTTGGCGTAACTGCGCTTACGAGTGTGTCGGTGTCGTATTTACCACAAATCGTGGCTCCGACGTCTTCAACAGCCGTATCTGTCAAGACCACCGGCGCGCAAGCTGCGTCACCGCCAACTTCTCCGGCTGCTCCAGTTACTATTCCACCTTCTGCTTTGATTCCTGCTCCAACCCCCTCTTCGGTTGTTCCTGCTGGCTCATCGAGTGCCGCAGGGGAGCTCACAACACAAGTGGAAGTTATCTCGGGTCCATCAGGCCTTGAGACCTTCAGTCAAGTGTACACAGCCGGCGTTGGACCAAGTGGGGGAGAAGTTACTATTGAAGTCCAGACGATTTCAGGACCTTTTAGGGTTGAGACCGTCAGTGCGACGCTATCTGCTGGCATTGGGTCGTATATTTTGAGTGTCGTTGGAGTCACGCCTTCGACAATTGGGGGGGTTGCTTCGACTTCAAATACGACGAGTCCTGAGCCAGCTGCATTT
>Ga0302325_10014552_pt1 | contig 16745 bp, 16 predicted proteins | sample Palsa_T0_2_FD_201948 | JGI IMG/M metagenome (GOLD analysis project Ga0302325, IMG submission 201948) | Peat permafrost microbial communities from Stordalen Mire near Abisko, Sweden - Palsa_T0_2 | ecosystem: Environmental > Terrestrial > Soil > Palsa > Peat permafrost | place: Sweden: Abisko... | reverse complement strand
GTGGCACGCGGCGCGGCAAGGCTTCCTCGCGACTCTGCACCCGGCCCAGGGGCGCTATATCGTGCTTCGCTTCGCGCTCTCGTCCACGCTCGCCATCCTCGGCGTCGCTCTGGCCGCGGCCCTACCGCTCGCGAGCCTGGCTCTCTTTCTCGCGGTTCCGGTGCTGCACGCTCTCACGTCGCGGCCGGTCCCCCGAAGGAACCGAATCGCGCGCTAGAAAGCGACCGCTTCGATCGGGGGCGGCAGGGCGGGGTACGAGTGCTCCAGTTCCTCCAGGACCGCAACGTCGAACGGCACGCCCATTTCTTCGAAGCGGCCCATGAAGTGCGGTACCATACCGGTATATTGGAAGGCGCCGGTGACGGCATTGTCGCTGTCGAGTCCGCGCGACTGATACTTGACGATGTCTTGCAACATCACGAGATTCCCGTTCATACCGATCACCTCGGTGATGCTCGTGACCTTGCGCGTTCCGTCGCGCATGCGCTCGATCTGCACGATGATGTCGACGGCGCTCGCGATCTGTTCGCGGATCGCCTGGATCGGAAGGTCGAACCCGGCCATCATCACGAGCGTCTCCATGCGTGCGAGCGCGTCGCGCGCGGAGTTCGCGTGCAACGTCGTCAGCGATCCGTCGTGACCGGTGTTCATCGCCTGCAGCATGTCGAGCGCTTCGCCGCCGCGGCACTCGCCGACCACGATCCGATCGGGCCGCATGCGCAGCGAGTTCTTGACGAGTTCCCGCACCGTGACCTCGCCCCGGCCTTCGATGTTCGAGGGCCGCGACTCCAGGCTTACGACGTGCTCCTGATTGAGGCTCAGTTCGGCCGCGTCTTCGATCGTGACGATGCGTTCGTCGTTGGGAATGAAGTTCGAGAGAATGTTCAGGAACGTCGTCTTGCCCGTTCCCGTGCCGCCGCTGACCACGACGTTGAGGCGCGATTCGATGATCGCCTTGAGAAACACGACTGCTTGCTGCGGCAGAGAGCCGAACCGCACGAGATCCTCGATCGCGAGGCGCTTCGTGCCGAAACGGCGGATCGTGAGGGTCGCGCCCTTGAGCGAGAGCGGCTCGATGATCGCGTTGACGCGCGAGCCGTCGGGCAGGCGGGCGTCGACCATCGGCGAGGATTCGTCGATCCGCCGGCCGAGCGGCGCGACGATACGTTCGATGACCAGCCGCAATTGGCGGCTGTCGGAGAACACGCGATCGGAGAGCGTCAGTTTTCCGGCGCGCTCGACGTAGATGTGTTTCGGCCCGTTGACCATGATTTCCGAAACGGTCGCGTCGCGCATGAGATCTTCGAGTGGCCCGAGGCCCAGCTGCTCGTCGATGATCTCTTGCTTCATCTCGGCGTAGTCCTGCAAGCTGAAGTCGTGCACATCGCTGCGGCTCGCCACGATGTCGCCGATGAGGCCTTCGATCGTCTCACGCAGACGGGTAAATTTCTCCCCGTCGGTATGACCGGCGCTCGCGGCGATCAGGTCGACGCGCGTCATCATCAACTCGTTGATCTCGCGCCGAACGGCGTCGCGCTTCGCCCGGCGGCTGCGTGCATCCACGGCGGCAGCGCCCGCGGCCGCTTCGTTTCCGGCCACGAGCTTGGCCGCTTCGAGATCGTCTCTGCGACGCAGGCGAGACCCTGAATCCGGCGTTGCGAATCGAGCCAGCGACGGCAGCCGCAAGAACGGCATCTCGTCGGGCAAGTCGAGCATGCGGCGAGCCAGCGTGTCGAGCACGCGCTCGTAGCCGCGGACGTTGTTGCGCGGCAGCTCGGCCACGATGGGAATGTCGAGGAGCCGTTCCAGTTCCTTCGTGCTGATCGCTTGCTTCTTGTTGTGGTCGTTCACGACGAGCCAGAGGCGGTCGAGGGGAATGCCGAAGTTCGAGAGGTCGTTGACGGTCGTTCGAGCGGCCGAAGAGCCGAGCATGTCGGGTTCCATGATCACGATGATGCGCGTACCGCGCCGGACGAACGGCGTCACGTAGTGCTCGAGAGGCCGCGGAACGTCGACGAGCACGATCCCGTCACCGGCCCCGATTTGAATGGCGACCTTCTCGAGTTCGCGCGGCTGCAAAGCGGCGACGTCCTCGTACTTCGAGACGAGCTCCACGACCTCGATGCCGTCGACGCTCGCCATCGAGTGGATCTCTTGTCCCCGATTCGCGTTGAGTTGCCGCGTCGCGTCGAGAAGCTCGGCCACCGCGCGGCGCCCGGAAAGATCCGCGTCCACGACGACGACGCCTCTGCGCGCGCGCCGGATCGCTTTGGCCAGATCTACGCAAAACGTAGTCGCGCCGCAACCGCCCTTTGCGCCGATGACGAGATAATAGGTCGCATTCATGCTGGCCGGCCGTGCGGCTGGAGCAACGTGATGTCCATCTACGGTCTATCGGCATCCCGTTTGCTAGCAAGTGCTTCGCGCACTCGAAGCGTCAACGCCGCGCAGCCGACCGCTCGCTTCAGATCTGATACCAGCATAGTTATGTGCTAAACCAACATGTCCGATCGCGGCACGCGCCGCGCGGCGCGTTTGCAGGCGACGGAGAACGCCCCTCCGCAAAAGAGCCACGTGACCGTTCTGGGTGGCCTCAAGCGGCTCGGCATCATGCTCGGCGGCATGATTGTTCTCGTGCTCGTGGTAGCCGGCACGCAGTGGCTCACCGGGCACCGCTTGCCGCGCTGGCTCGAGGCCGGCGTCGTTCTGCTGGTTGCGCTCGGCACGTACGCGCTGTACGTGCGACTCACCGAGCGGCGGGCCGTCGATGAACTCGCACCCGCGCCGTTCGCAGCGCAAACGCTTTTGGGGTTCGCGATCGGCGTCGCGCTGTTCGGCACCGTCATCGGATTGCTGGCGGCGGCTGGAGACTACCACTACCTCGCGTACGGCTCGATTCCCGGTTTGCCCGCTGCTCTCGCGACGACGCTCACCGCATCGGCGCTCGAAGAGCTGCTCTTTCGCGGCTTCCTCTTTCGCATCGTTGCGTCGATCGGCGGAACCTGGATCGGGGTGGCCGTTTCCGCCGTCGTCTTCGGTGCGCTGCACGCGTTCAATCCGCATGCGACCGTTCTCAGTTCTGTCGCGATCGCGATCGAAGCGGGCGCTCTTCTCGCCATGGCGTACGCCGCGACCCAGCGGCTCTGGCTTCCGATCGGGTTACATTTCGGCTGGAATTTCACCGAAGGCAGCATCTTCGGCGCCTCGGTGTCGGGGCATCCCGCATCGGCGGGTCTCATCCGCGGAGCACTGACCGGCCCCGATTACCTCACGGGCGGCGCCTTCGGCATCGAAGCGTCCGCGCTCGCCGTCCTCGTCTGCAGCGCGGCGACCGCGCTCTTCGTGATCTACGCAGTGCGCGCCGGGCGCGTCGTACCGCGCCCGTCGAACGCGGCGCGTTGACCGGCGCCCGCAACAATCCGAATTCATTCGCCATGCGTATACCTTCGGCGGCGAAACTATCCTGAAAAATGTCTGAATGCGAGCGCTCCGCGCCGCCGATCGACGCCGCCGAAATCACTCGTCGATCGACCATTACTCGAGGAAAGAAAACCATGGCAACTTCGCACAATCTCTTCGCACTGGCCGCGCTCGGCGCAATGCTCCTGAGCGGTTCGCCCGCACCGGCCGCTCAAAACGACGGGCTCGGGGCCACCTGCAAGATCTCCAGCGCTCCGGCAACCGTGAGCCTGGTCGTTCCGGCCGACATCCCGACCATCGCACTCTTGCAGGGAGCGACCGGCAACACCACGGTCCAGGTAACGCTGTCGGAAACGGGCGCGCTAGAAACGGCGACGATTGCCGAGTCGTCGGGGAACCAATGGCTGGATAAAGCCGCGCTCAGTGCGGTACGCGGGCAAAAGTACTCGCCCGAAATCAGTGGGTGCCAACCCGTGAGCGGCAGCTACTTCGTTTCCGTCGAGTTCAACGCCCAGGGCTAGCCGCAGCGCCTTCTTCGCGAACGGAAACCTTCGCCGGCATGCGACGGCGAAGGAAGACGGAGTAAGCGATCACACCGATCAGTCCGATCACCGCCACGGCAAGGGACAACGCAAGGGAAGCGGGCGGCGGCGCCGCTTGGAAGATGGTCAAGCCGCGGCCGGTGGCGCCCGCATGGGGTCGCAGCAGATACGGATACATCGTGGCCGCCGCCGCTACGAGCAGGCCGGCAATGAAGGCGAGCGATGCCCAGAATGCCGCCATTGCATGCCCGAGCCGCGCGGACCGGCCGACGCTCACGAGCGCTGCGAGGGCGAATGCGCTTGCAACGGTCGCGAACGGCGCGCCCGCGAGATCGTTGCGGTGCAGGGCGATCGTCGCCGCGGTAACGCCGAGATAGGCGATGGTCACGAGCCACCATACGGTGCCGATGTAGCGCAGGGCGCGCTCGCCGAGCGCGCCCTCCACGTGGGCGGCCACGTACGCTAGTCCGTGCTGCACGAGCGCGAACACGGCAAGCAACCCGACCGCCGTTGCGTAGAGATTCAGAAGCGACCCGAACGTTCCCGTAAAGTATCCGTCGGCATCCAGCGCCAAACCGCCGACGAGGTTCCCGAGCGCGACGCCGAAGAGCAAGACGAGCAACGCACTCGATATCGAAAGCGCGGCGTCCCAGAAGTCCATCCACATGTCGCCGGGGAGGTGCGCGCGCAGCTCGAGGGCGATGCCGCGAAACATCAAGAGCCACAGCACGATGATGAACGGCAAATAGAAACCGCTGAACGAGACCGCGTACGCGCGCGGGAACAGCGCGAACAGCGCCCCGCCGGCTGCCACGAGCCACACCTCGTTACCGCTCCAAAACGGCCCGATGCTCTCGACGATGGCGCTCCGCTCGCCGCGCGTCCGCGCGAGCAACGGAGCGATCGCGGCCGCGCCGAGGTCGTAGCCGTCGAGCAGCGTATAGGCGGTCAGCATCGCTGCGATCAGGCAGAACGCGACGACGCTCGTCACCGTGCCACTTCCTCCGCGGGCCCGATCGAGATCTCCCGCAGCGTGAGCATCACGAAGAGCAGGCCGAGCAGAAAGTACATCCCGGCGAAGCCGATCAACGTGAAGATCGTCTCGCCGGTCACGACGTTCGGCGAGGTCCCGGCTTGCGTCTTCATCAATCCGTAGACGATCCACGGCTGACGTCCGACTTCCGCGGTAACCCAGCCGGCTTCGTTCGCGATGTAAGGGAAGGGCATCAGCAGCAACAGGACCCACAGTGCCGGCGGCGTTTCGAAGAGCTTTCGGCGCCACAAAAGAAACGCGGCTCCGGCTGCGACTGCGATGAAGATCGTTCCGAGGCCCACCATCACGTGATACGCATAGTAGGTGAGCTCGACGGGCGGCCAGAGTTCGGTCGCGTACGAGGTCAGGCCGTTGACGTTGGCGCGAAAGCTTCCGTAGGCCAAGAAGCTCAACAGATCGGGTACGAAGATCGGATCGATGAGCTTGTGGCCGGGCACGTCGGGCATGCCGACGATCGCGAGCGGCGCACCATTCGTCGATTCGAACAAACCCTCCATCGCCGCGAGCTTCACCGGCTGGTATGCCGTGATATCGGCCCCGTTGCGATCGCCCGTTGGGAAGATCACGAGCACCGAGCCCGCCAGCGCGACGATCACCCCCGAGCGCACGAAGTCGCGCCCGAATTCGAGGTCGCGTTTGGCCAGCAGATAGTATGCGCCGATGCCGGCCACGATGAAGCCGCCGGCGACGACCGCTCCGGTCATGACGTGCGCGTACTGCCACTGCGCGAACGGCGAAAACAGGACCGCTGCGAGGCTCTGGAGTTGGATCTGCCCGGCAGGCCCGAGCGAGTAACCGACCGGATGCTGCATCCACGCATCGGTGACGACGATGAAGTAGCCCGAGAGCCACGAGCCCAGCCACACGGCCACCGCCGAAAACAAATACAGCCGCGGCGAGACGCGCTCTCGACCGTATAGCAAGACGCCGAGGAAAATCGACTCGAGGAAGAATGCGTAGACGCCCTCGATCATCAGCGGCTGCCCGATCACGGGGCCGGTCTTATCGGAGAAGGCGGCCCAGTTCGTACCGAACTGAAACTCCATCGGGATGCCGGTCACCACGCCGATCGCGAAGTTGACGCCGAATATCTTGGTCCAGAAACGCGCCGCCGCGGCATAGCGCGCTTCTCCCGTTTTGAGCGCGCGATAGTTGTACCACACGATGAACGGCGCGATCCCCATCGTCCCGATCGGAAACAGATAGTGGAACATCACCGTGAACGAAAACTGCAGCCGGTCGGCCAGCACTACGTCCACGAGGGTCTCCTGGGTGGGCGCATGGCGATGCACTCCTTCCCCAGGCAGTTGCCCCGACTTGCCGCTCGCGAACCGGCGTTTGGGGAACAAGCCTTGCGATGCTCGTAACGTGCGGGATCGCCTTTGCCGCGATGCTCCTCGTCGGCATACGGCCGAAAGCGATTCCCGAATGGGTCTGGACCGTCGGCGGAGCGTGCCTGCTGCTCGTGGCCGGCCTCGAGCCGGTCCGCTCGGCGCTCGGCGCCGTCGCCGGCCAATGGAACGTGCTGCTGTTCATCGCGGGACTCATGGGGATATCGCTTGCCGCGGAAGACAGCGGCCTGTTCGCCTGGGTCACGGACTTCGTGCTGGAACGCTCTCGCGGTTCGCGGCGACGGCTCTTCATCGGGCTGTTCGCCTTGGGCGCGGCGCTGACGGCGCTGCTCTCGAACGACGCGGCCGCGATCGTTTTCACGCCCGTCGTCTATCGCGCCGTCGCCAAACGCGGCCTCGACCCGCTTCCGTATTTGTATGCGTGCACGTTCGTCGCGGACACCGCGTCGTTCGGACTCCCGTTCTCGAACCCGGCGAACCTGCTCGTGATTCCGCGGCCGCACCTGGCCGATTGGATCGTGCACCTCGGGCCGCCGATGCTCGCGGCGCTCGCGATCAATCTGGCCGTCTTTCTGTTCCTGTTTCGAACGCAGTTGCTCGGCCGCTACGAGTTCGAGCCCGCGCCTCCGATCGAACCCCGGCCGAGGCGCACGCTGCTCGCGATGCTCGCCGTCGCGGTCGCCTACGTCGTCGCGCCGATCGTCGATTGGCCGCTCGGGCCGGTCGCATTCGCGGGCGCGGCCGCCGTACTGCTGTGCGCCGGCGTCCGGCCGGCCCGTGCCGTGCGGCGCCTCGGCTGGCCGACGCTCCTCCTGCTCGCCGGCCTGTTCGTGCTGCTCGACGGGGTCGAGCGCGCGGGGCTCGTGGCGCTGGCTGCGCGCGCGCTCCACTCGGCTGCCGAGAGCGGCCCGCTCGCGACGATCTTGGCCGCCGCTTTCGGCTCGGCGCTGGGCTCGAATCTGTTCAACAATCTGCCGGTCGCCGTCGTTTCCGGATCGATCGCCGCCCACGCCGGAGGTAGCCCGCTCGCGTACGCGCTGGTCGCCGGGGTCGACCTCGGACCGAATCTCGCGACAACCGGATCGCTCGCCACGATCCTGTGGCTCGCAATCTTGCGCGAACGCGGGCTCGAGGTTAGCCCGCTCGAATACTTGCGGCTCGGCATATGCGTCGTGCCGCCGATGCTGCTTGCCACATCGCTGTGGCTTTGGATCGTGCGCTAGTCGAAGGTTACTTGCGCCGTTTCACGGCGCCTTCGCGGCGCAGTTTGGCTGCGATGCTCTCGTCGCGCTTGTTGCCGAAAAATTCTTCGAGCGCAAGCGTGATGATCGCGGTTCTCGACGTGTCGGCGGCGTAGGCCAGTCGTCGTAATCGGTCGCGCGTTTTCCGGTCGAGACTAATCGTCATCGGCTCGTACGTACGAGGGGCCTTCATCCTTGCGAAATCCACTCCGTTGGCTCCCATCTATCTGCGATAAGACTGTCGTGGGGCGTTGCAATTGGCGAAAATGCGACCTAATATTTTGAATGAACTACGTTAGAATGTTCATCTTATCGCGACGGCTCCTGCTGCGTCAACGCGCTTCGTTATCGGGCCCTCGTAGTTTGTGCGTTTCTAACAATCCGAGCGCGCGATCCAGCTTTTCGCTGATCGGCCCCAGGCCGTCGATCACGGTTTGTTCCACGATTCGCGCGAGCCGTTCGTCGTCCGCGCGATGCTGTTCGGCAAGTTCTTCTTCGGTGGGCCGCATGAACATCGTCGTGAGCCCGGCGTAGAGGATGCCAAGAAATACCGGACCGAGCATCATGAGGACGATCGCGATCGCTCGACCTTCCGACGTGATCGGATATTTGTCGCCGTAGCCCACCGTCGACATCGTCACGACGGCCCACCACAAACCGTCCTGAGCGGAATTGATGTTGCTGCCCTTCGCCGGGTTCTCGTAGTGGAACTCGAGCGCGCCCGTGACCAGCACGACGAGGGTCGCGCCGATCAGCGCGTAGGGAATGTTCCTGATCCGGAAGAGGTGCTGAAAATCTTTGCCGACTTCCAGGATCAGGCTGACCGCGCTGATAACGCGCAGCGCGAGTAGGAAACGCAGATCGGGAAGCAACGGCAAGAGCACGGAACTCACGGCGACCGCCGTATCGATGAGGTTGGAACGGACGAACCGCGCCTTCTCGCGCGCCGTTCCAAGCCGCAACAGATATTCGAAAACGAATAGCAGCCCGGTAACGACCTGGGCGCGCCAGAGCAAGGCATCCTGGGCGCGGTCCAGGTTGACGATCAGCGGCATCAGCAGCAACAGGAGAAGAACGCAGACCGTCAGGAGCGTCGGCAGCGTCAGAAGCTTCTCTACCCGTGCGAGGCGAACGTCGGCGTGTGCATCCATGCGGCCCCGGTTCGACGGCGCGCGCGAAATGTCTACAATGATTACGCCGCAGCGAGAGGCGCCGGAAAGCACAACGTAGAGCCAATTGCTACATTGAGTGCGAATTCCGGCAGCCGGTTTGGAATCAAAGCGTTGGGACGCGTCTTCGTCGCGTACACGTTCGGGCTGCGGCACGCGGTCGACGCCGATCACATCTCCGCGATCGACAATGTAACCCGCAAGCTGATGTAAGAAAAGAAACGGCCGGCCGGCGTCGGCCTGTTCTTCTCCCTGGGTCATTCGACGATCGTGTTCGCGTTGACGCTCGCGATCGCGATTCTGCGGACGTTTCGGGGCGTGCGCCGGGGCGAGCCGTACTGCGAGCGCAGCGTGGACGCGTCGCTCGCCGACGATACGGCCGATGGGATCTTGATGCTCGGCGCGTACGGCTGGGCCTACGTCAAGCCCGTGCGCAAGCTCTACTACAACCTCAACGTCACGCTCGTCTCGACCGTTGGCGGCGCTCGGCGTCGGCGCCGTTGAGGCGCTCAGCGATCATCGGCCTCTTCGTCGTCGCGTGGGGCATCTCGACCCTCGTCTACAAGTGGCGAGGCTACGATGAGCTCGAGGTCTTGCAGGCCGCCGCCTAACGCCTCACAAGGAGAAGCCCGCTGCCGGAGCAGCGGGCTTCTTTTTTGGCTGGGCGGAGTTCCTTAGGAGTTCGATCCGCCCGGTGGCGTGCCGTTTATGTTCGGCGTCGGCGACGGCGTTGGTGTCGGCACCGGCGTCGGCGATGCGGTCGGCTTCGGTGTCGGCGTCGGCGACGGTGTCGGCGTCGGCGTCTTGGTCGGAGTTGCCGTCGGCACCGGCGTGGACGTCGGTACGGGTGACGCGGTCGGCTTCGGCGTCGGGGTGTGCGTCGGGGTCGGTATCGGCGAAGCGGTCGGCGGCGCGGTCGGGGTCGGCGTGGCCGTCGGTTTCGGCGTGGCCGTCGGAATTGCCGTCGGCGTTGCGGTCGGCTTCGGCGTGTGCGTCGGAGTCGGCACCGGCGTAGGCGTCGGGATCGGCGTCGGCGTCGGACTGGAGGTTGGCTTCGGCGTTGCCGTCGGTTGCGGCGAAGGCGAGGGCGGCGGGGTCGGAATCGGGCCGCTCGGGGCCGGCGCGGCGGTGCCTAAGCTCTGACACGACTGCATGGTCGGAGCGTCGGTCTTAATGACTTGCGGGAACGCGGTCGCGGGCGAGGTGGCAAAAGCCGTGTCGGTGCCGGGTTCCAAGGATTTCTTGAAGGGCGCGCCGATTGCCGAACAGGCCGTGACCTGGCCAACGTCCGGAGCGCGGAAGAAGTTCTGCGAGGCGACCGTCGCGGGCGGGGCGCCCGAGGTCATGAAAGCCAGACCGTTGATGGGAGCGGCGGCGGTCAGCGAGACCCATTCCGACTGCAGCAGGATCGGCGCGTGGTACGCCTCGGGCCCGAAGAATTGAATGAAGCCGGGCGTGCAGGTTGGATCGGGAACCGGGGCCACGGCCGTGAAGAACGACTTGCGGCCGCCTAAAGCGTTGGTTTCGGCGGGCACGCCGCAGGCGGCGGCCGTGTCGGGTTGGGCGCTGTCCATCGCCGCATACATCGAGTAGAGCGAGTAGCTGAGATATGGGTTGCTGAGCGAGCTGACGATGCCGCCGTAGCGCGTGCCGAGCTGAAGGCGCTCGGCGAGCGTCGACTGGCGGATCGACCAGAACAAGCCGTACATTGCCAGAATGAAGAGCGGCAGCGAGATCGCCGTCTCCAGCAGCGCTTGGCCGCGGTCGTTACCGAATCGTATCAGTCTCATGGGCAAATGCTCGAAACGGAGGGCGCCGTCGCAAAAGGCTTGATCGCGACCGAGTTCCACCAGCCCATACGCACGCTGAACTCATTGTCGTACGTCGGCTGGTTGAAGACGCCGAAATTCACGAACGCAGTCGCGGCGTTGCCGCCGAAGTCCACGCCGTACCAGTTGTAGCTCTCGCTCGAGTCGGTGCCCGGGCTAAAGGCGGTATAGGTTTCCGACGGCTGGAAAGTCGTTTGCGCGGGCCGTCCGGCCGGATCGTAGATCGCCCCGGGCTGCATCCAGTCTTCTTCCACCTGCACGTTGGCGGCGGCGGCGCGGCCGATCGCGTATTGCGGCGCGAGCTGCAGCGGGCCGAAGTTCGGAATGACCGGCGGAATTTTGGTACAGGTCGTTACGTCGATCTGACCGGGGGCGAAGAGCTGTTGATTCTCGGTATCGTCGGCCAGCGACGAGGCGTGGCCGAGGCCCGGAACCAGAATGTTCTGTGCGTCCTCTTGCACGGCGAGCAATCCGGTCCGCTGCTTTTGCGAGATGATCTTATAGGTGAAGATGCAGTCGGTTCCGTCTTCCTGAACGGTCGTGGGAGCCGCCTGGTTGCAATGATTCTCGAGGTGGGTCAAGAGGAGCTTGTTGTCGTCCGTGAACCACGTCCACGACGCGTAGTTCGAGTAGTCGTTGAGGAACTGGATGTCGGTCGTATAGCGGTTGAGCGATGCGATGTATTCGCTCGCCAGATTGGAATAGACCGTTTCGCACGTTCCCTGGGACGCCGCGCCGGTCGCGGGATTGAGGCTCACGTAGCTGTCCTGGCAGCCGCCCGAGTCGTTGGCGGCGAGCAGAACGCCATCGAGCAGATGCCGGAGGCGGTACTCCTCGACTGCTGTTCCGTAGAGCGCGACGTTGAGTTCGTTGAAGCGGTTGGCCTGAACGGACATCAAGCCCTGAGCGACCGAGTCCGCCGCGTTCTGCGCGCGGATCTGGTAGCGCAGCGTGTTGCCGTAGTTGATCGCCAAGAACGCGAACATCAGCGTCGTGATGATCGCGCCTATCCAAAGCGGAAGGACTTGACCGCGCTCGCCGTGTCTCACGTGCAGTTTGCCTCGGGATGCGTGGGATTCGTGTAGGTCGGATCGTTCGGCGGCTGACCTTGGCCGACCGAGACATCCCACGAATAAACCGTTTGAACTTGGGTGTTCCAATAGTCGTTGTTGCCCGGGTAGTGGTTCGCGTCGTCGAAACCTTCCCAGTTCTTGAAGCTCTGGATCGCTTCGGGCGTCGCAACGTTGCCGGCGCCGCTCGTGCCCGAGAACAAGCCCACGCTACTGTTGAAGTAGCCGTACTGATTGTTGAAATTTCTCACCGTATCGGCTTCTTGCGACTGAAATTCGACGTCGAACTGATAGGGATTGGCGGCCAAGTACTGAGCGATCGCCGCAAACGTCCGTTGGTGGAAGGCGATCGCCTCGAACACGGACTGGTTGGTGCCGCCCGACGTGTCGCACGGTCCGCTGACACCGGCGCTCTGGTCGCCCCAGTTGGTGCTGTCGAGGAACTCCGCACTGCCGAGCGCGATGAAACCGATGCTCGAATTACCGTTGTTGTTGCCGTTCGCGCACGGGCCGCCCCATGTGTCGGTTGCGAGCGGCGGCGAGGAGCCCGGGCCGTTGAACGAAGTCAGCGCAACTCCGTAGAAAGCATTCGTGCCGCTGTTCGGATTCGAACCCGAATAGACGCCCCAAGGACCTTGCAGCGAGCACTGCTGCATATAGTTGAAGCCGACGAAGTACAGCGGCGTGTTCTCGCCGTTCGTAAAATAGTTGGTCTGCTGGTTCGCAGACGGGTTGGCCAAGCTGCAGCCCGTGTTGGCGATCTCGAAGTGCGGACCGCATTCGACCCACTTCGCTTCGATTGCGGTTCCGGTGACGCCGAGCGATTGGCCGAGGATGTTGGCCAGGCCCGGCACGTTCACGGTCGTTTGGAGCTGGGCCGGCTGCATCATCGAGGCGCCGCCATGGCGCTGCACGGCGGAAGCGCCTTGGACGATGGGGTTTGGATCGTTGTAGCCGTAGTCGACCGGAATCGTCGGCGTCGGAGCGGGCAAAGCAACCGGCTGGATGTCGGCGACCGGAATCTGGCTGAAAGCGTTATGCGTGGCCTGCTCGGGGGTGCCGGCGGCAACCGTTAGCACATTGGCGCGCGCATCGAAATACGCGGCGCTATCCGTCGTCAATTGCAAGAAGCCGAGGACCCCGATCTGGATGGTCCCCAGCATAAATACGAGCGTTGCCGAGACGAACAACGCGGTTTCGACTAAGATGGCTCCCCGAGGGCGATTTCGCATCACGGTGGGTTGAGTGCTCCATTTGACAGACTGCCGGAATCGTTGCTGACACTGTTCGAAGCCGTAGCCCCCAGGACCGAAAGAGCGGACATCGTGATAATCGTGAAGCTTGCGAGGATAATCGCGAACTCGACGATTTCCGCCCCGGCGTCGTCAATGAGAAATTCACGGAGGCGTAAAAAGTGAATCGTCATCAATAGGGCTATCGGCAGACATCCTACGTTCGACACATCCGTTCAACTCCGCCGTGATTGTGCTCACTATCATCGGCAGGCCGGCCGAAAAGTGTAACGATAGGGTTAACATACGAGAGCACCCCAGGCGTTTGAGAGCCTCCGATTTCGGGCACACCGGGCGCATGGGATTGAGAAACGAGATCAAAAAGACCGTCGACGACGTAGGCGACGCACTCAACGAGGCCGGCCATCGGGCGAATGCCGGCTCCGAACGAGCGACTCGCGAAGTTGCCGGCGACTCGATGACGACAGCAAAAAAGGCCGGCTCGGTGCTGAACGAGGGCAAGGAGAAAACTCTTGCCGAAGTCGATCGGGCCAAGCGGGAGATCCGGGACAAAATCTAGTTTTTCCAGGCGGGGAGTGTGACGAACGGGGGGCGGTTTAACACCGCTCCCCGTTTTGTTGCACCGCTAGTGCGTAAATGTACCCGCCGCGACGACCGCCAGATCCCGATCGCCGAGATACGAGCGGGCCGCCGCAGCGACGTCGTCGCGCGAAATCGCCTCAAGCCGCTCGCGATAGGTGTCGACGTAGTCGTCGCCGAGATCGAAATAGGCGAGGCGTTCGAGCTGCGCCGCGATGCCGGAGTTGTTCGCCATCGCGACGGCGTGCTGTCCGGCCATCGAGTTGCGCTGCTGCACGAGTTCGCGCGCGCTCGGCCCGAGCGCCGCATATTCGCTCAACACCTCGCGCACGAGCTCGACCGCGCGCTCGACGTTCGCCGGATTGACGCTCACCGTGACGCGCCACGGGCCCGGCAGCCGGGCGGCGGAAAGAAAGGCGCTCGTGACGCCGTACGTAAGGCCCTCGCGGTCGCGCAAACGCAGACCCAAGCGCGAACTGAGCGTCGACTGCCCGAGGATTCCGTTGCCGAGAATCGCCGCAAGGTAGTCGGCGCCCGAACGCACGAGCGAGGTCGCGCGCCCGATGACGATGTCGACGCTCGCCTTGCGTTCCAGCTCGACGTTCGCACGCCGTTCGGTAGCGGTACCGCCGAGCGGCTGGTCGATCGTGTCGATGCGGGCGGGCGCCCGCGCGCCGAACCGGACGCTCGCGAACGCGCCGCTCAGGAACCCCGCGAACCGATCGACCGTGTGCGCGCCCGCGCCGGAAACGAGCGGAGCCGTTCCGAGCACGAAGCGCTCGTGAAAGCGGCGCACCATCGCGACGTCGGTCGCTTCGACCGCAGCCAGCAGCGCGTCGACGTCCGGTTCGCGATTGGGACTTCCCGGCGCGTAGACCAATTCCGTAAACCGCTGCATCGCGCGCCAGCCGGTGTTCGTGCGCACGAGCCGCAGGGCGCCGACGATTTCGGCTTTCACGAGCTCGAGTTCGGCCGCATCGAAGGCGGGTTCGCGCAGCTCTTCGGCCAGCGTTTCGAGCAGCAGTTCGGCATCGCCGGCGGCCGCGGCGGCGGAAACCCGCAAGACGAGCGTGTCGTAACTCTGCGAACGATCGTCGTCGACGTAGTAGGTGCGCCGGATGCCCGTGCGTTCCAGGCGCTCTTCGATCTCGCGGCGCGCGTGCGCGCGCGTGCCGCGAGAGAGCATTTCCGCCACGATCGCCGCCAGCATCGGGTTCTCGGGCGCAAACGCCGGCCCCGCGAGGAATAGGCCGCGAACGTGCAGCGTCGGACTCTGCGGCGACTCGACGTATTTCCAGGCCAGTCCGTTCGCTAGCGCAGCGCTCGCGATCCGCGATTCGAACCGGACCGGCGACGAAGCGCGCGGCTTGGGCAGCGGCGCGGCTTCGACCGGCGCGAACGCGCCGCGCGCCGCTTCGACCGGCTCGAACGGCACGAAATCGAACGTCTTCGGCGTTCCCGGCACGAGCAAGCCCAACGTGCGGTTGTCCTCGTGTAAATAGGTCTGCGCGACCTCGCGAACGCGTTCCGGCGTGATCGCGCGAATCCGATCGAGGTAGCGTTCGTCGAGCCGCCAGCTGCCGACGGCTTCGAGTTCCCCGAGCCGTTGCGCGAGCGAGAGCGTGCCCTCGCGCGCGAACGCGCGCGCCACCGCGATCTGATTTTGCGCCCGCTCGACCTCCGCGGGCTCGGGACCGGCCGACGCGATTGCGGCCAGCGCGAATTCCAATTCGCGGCGCACCGTCTCCGCTTCGACGCCGGGGCGCACGCTCGCGGCGACCTCGAACAGACCTGGATCGCGGCTGCCCCAGTTCGAGGCCGAAACCTCGAGCGCTAGCCCGCTATCGACGAGCGCGCGCGAGAGCCGGCTCGTGCGGCCCCGCCCGAGAATGCGTGCGAGCACGTCGAGCGCCTCGCCCGCGTCCCCGGAGGGCGTTCCGCCGGCGGCCGCGCGCGCCAGCGCTTCATTCGAAAGCACGTGCGTCTGGCCGAAGGCGGCCGGGGTGTGGTAGACGAGGGCCACGATCGCCGTATCGCCCGGGCGCTTGACCACGACGCTGCGTTCACCCGCCTGGGGCGGCTCGTCCGTATAGACGTCCGGTATCGACGCCGGCGCCGCGGGGAGCGCGCCGAAGGTTCGCTCGATGGTCGCGCGCGTGCGATCCGGATCGAAGTCGCCCACGACGAACATGGTCGCGTTGCCGGGGGGATAGTAAGTGTCGTAGAGTTCGCGCAGACGTTCCGTCGAGACGCCCTCCACATCGGGCCGCCAGCCGATCGTCGGGTGATGGTACGGATGCTCGCGAAACGCCGTCGCAACGAGCGCCGTATTGAGTGCCCGCATCGAGTTGTTGTCGCTGCGCTCGAGCTCGTTGCGCACGACCGTCATTTCCGAGCGCCGGTCCTCATCGGCGATCAGCGCGTTGCGCATCCGGTCGGCCTCGAGTTCGAGCGCGAAATCCAAATAGCCCGAGGGCACGGTCTCGAAATAGTTCGTGCGGTCGAGCCAAGTCGTCGCGTTTTTGGCCGCGCCGATCTCGTTCATGATGTCGGCGAAGGCACGCCCGCGGCGGCGGTTGTTCGCGGGCGTGCCCTTGAAGAGCATGTGTTCGAGCAAGTGCGAGGAGCCGGTGTACCCTGCACCCTCGTTGCGTGAGCCGATGCGATAGACGATCAGCACGGTCGCAACCGGAGCCGCGCTCTGCGGTACGAAGACGACCTTCAGGCCGTTGTCGAGGAAATATTCATGCGCCGCATCGCGCGCCGTTTCGAGCATCCGGGGGTGTTTGGGCCGCCGCCCCGGATTCCCGCATGTGCGAGGACTAAGAGCCGCCCTTCATGGCGCTGCCTTTCATCGCGCTGCCTTTCATCGCGCTGCCTTTCATCGAGCTGCCCTTCATCGGGTGGCCCTTCATCGAATGGCCATTCATCGAGCTGCCCTTCATTGAAGAATGGCCCTTCATGGAACTGTGCATCGCGGGAGGCGGGGTCGCCGCGAGGGCCAGCACGGGCATGCCGGCCGCGAGCGCGAGGATAGCGAGAAAACGCACGGAGATCTCCTGGAGCAGAGCAGTAACAATCGCTCGACTCTACCAGCTCGCTCCGGCCCGCCGCTGTAAGCTCAGTTACGTTCGAGCGCAACCCTCAGAGCATCGGAAGATCGAGGCCGTGTTCGCGCGCGCAGTCCTTCGCGCTCTCGTAGCCGGCATCGGCATGCCGCATTACGCCGGTCGCGG
>Ga0302325_10014550_pt1 | contig 16745 bp, 17 predicted proteins | sample Palsa_T0_2_FD_201948 | JGI IMG/M metagenome (GOLD analysis project Ga0302325, IMG submission 201948) | Peat permafrost microbial communities from Stordalen Mire near Abisko, Sweden - Palsa_T0_2 | ecosystem: Environmental > Terrestrial > Soil > Palsa > Peat permafrost | place: Sweden: Abisko... | reverse complement strand
CGAATTCCTCGTCCTGGACCTCCCAGTCCGAGCCTTCCTCGCGCCAGGTCGGTCCGGGCAGCGAGGCGAAGGGGTCCCCGCCGACCGACTCCTCGTCCCGAGCGAGGATCGAGGGGACCTCGCCGGTCGGGGGCTCGGTCCAGTGCGGCAGGGGTGGGGTGGCGAACGTGGTCACCGGAGGTTCTTCCTCTTCGCCCTCGTCCTCCTCGCTCCACGGAGCCTTACCGTCCTCGGCCGAACGCGCGGCGGCCGAGCGACCGGCCGGCTCGGCACCAACGATCCTCACCCGCCCGCTGATGTAGCCGGTGTTTTCGAGTCCTTCGTCTCGTTCCTCGTCTCTCGCCATGGGTCCCCCTCAGACCTCCAGCAGCTCGCGCTCTTTGTGGCTGAGCAACTCGTCGATCGCGCCCACCTGGTTGTGGGTGAGCTTCTCGAGCTCCTTTTCGAACCGCTCCAGCTCGTCGGAGGTGACCGAGCCGTCCTTCTCCAACCCCTCGAGCTCGTGGCGGCCGCCCCGGCGCAGGTTGCGCACGGCGATGCGACCCTCCTCGGCCTTGTGCCGGACCACCTTCACCAGCTCCTTGCGCCGTTCCTCGGTCAACGGGGGGAAGGCCAGCCGGATGACGTTGCCGTCGTTGGACGGGTTGATGCCGAGATCCGAGCTGGCGATGGCCTTCTCGATCGCGTTGAGCGACCCCTTGTCGTAGGGGGAGACCACCAGGAGCATGGCGTCGGTGACGTTGAACCCGGCCAGCTGGCGCAGCGGGGTCGGGGTCCCGTAGTAGTCGACCAGCAGGGGCTCGATGATGGCCGGGTTGGCCCGGCCGGTCCGGACGGTGAAGAACTCGGTCCGGACGTGGTCGACGGCCTTGGACATCTTGTCCCGGACCTCCTCGAGGACGACCTGAGCGAGCTCTTCGGTCATCGGACCAGCGTACCGATCTGTTCACCCGAGAGCGCCCTGCGCAAATTGCCCTCTGGCATCAGGTCGAACACCCGGATCGGCAGGCCGTTGTCCTTGCAGAAGGTGATGGCCGTGAGGTCCATGACCCGGAGGTCCTTGGCCACCACGTCCATGAAGGAGATCTCGTCGAACCGGGTGGCCGTCGGGTCGAGATGGGGGTCGGCGCTGTAGACGCCGTCCACCCCACCATGGGTCCCCTTGTACAAGAGGTCGGCCTCGATCTCGGCGGCCCGCAACGCCGCCGAGGTGTCGGTGGTGAAGTACGGGTTGCCCATGCCGGCGGCCAGCAACACCACCCGGTCCTTCTCCAGGTGCCGGATGGCCCGGCGCCGGATGTAGGGCTCGGCGACCTCGGCCATGCTGATCGCGGTGAGCACCCGGGTGTCCTGGCCGTGCTGCTCGAGCGCGTCCTGGAGAGCCAGCGCGTTGATCACGGTGGCCAGCATCCCCATGGTGTCCGAGGTGGCCCGGTCCATGCCGGCCCCGGCCCCGGTGGTGCCCCGCCAGATGTTGCCGCCGCCCACCACCACGGCCAGCTCGACGTCGAGCTCGGCCCGGGCCTCGGCGATCTCCCGGGCGAAGCGCTCCACCACCCCGGCCTCCAACACCTCGTCGGAGGACGCCGAGGCCAGCGCCTCGCCCGACATCTTCAGTACGACACGCCTGTGATCACTCACGCGACGCTCCCAAGGCGGCTTCTCCGGCCTATGGACCGATGACCACCTGGGCAAAGGCGACGATTTCTGCCGAGCCCAGCATGGCGGCGACGGTCTGCTTGTCGTCATGTGCCGACGGTTGCTCCAAGAGAACCCGCTCCTTGAACCAGCCGGTCAGTCGACCCTCGATGATCTTGGGCAGCGCCGCCTCCGGCTTGCCCTCGTTGCGACTGAGCGCCTCGAGGGTCGCCCGCTCGGCGGCCACCTCTGCCTCGGGGACCTCCTCGCGGCGCACGTAGCTGGGCCGGGAGAACGCCGCGGTCAGCGCGACCTCGTGGGCCAGTTCGGTCGATCCACCCTTGAGCACCACCGCCACCGCGTTCACTCCGCGGCCGGACTGTTGGTGGAGGTAGGTGTCGACGACCTCTCCCTCCTTGGCTTCGAGGCGATACACCCGCCCCACCGAGATGTTCTCCTTCAGCGTCGCCACGAGGCGTTCGACCTCCTCGCTCCGTTCGGCGATCGCATCCTCACCCTTGGCGGCCACCAGGGCCGCCAGGTCATCGGCCACCGCGACGAACTCGGCCGCCTTGGCCACGAAGTCGGTCTCACAACGCAGCTCGACGATCGCGGCCACGTCGTTGTCCTTGACCACCGAGACGGCACCCTGGGTGGCGTCCCGGTCCTCGCGCTTGACCTTCTCGGCCAGCCCGTGCTCACGCATCCACTTGACGGCGGCTTCCATGTCGCCGTCGGTCTCCTCGAGCGCCCGTTTGGCGTCCATCATCCCGGCGCCGGTGTCCTGGCGCAGCTTCTGCACATCCTTGGCCGTGAAATTGGCCACCTCTACACCTCCGACCCGTCGCCGGTCGCGGCGACGGTGCTCTGTTCGTTTCCATTGCTCTGTTCAACACCGGTGCTCTCTTCAACACCGGCTTGTCCACCGGGTACCTCGGCGACGGCCACCCCGGCCGCTTCATCGGTCGCCGGCGAAGCCTCGGGGTTCGGGGCCGCCGCCGTGGCGACGGGGACCGTCTCGGCCGGCTCGGGTGCCGGGGCCGGGGCGGCCTCTGTGCGCGGAGGCGGGGGGATGGGCCGCGACGCACCACGTGGGGGCGCCGACGTCGGCTGCGCTCCGTTGGTCGGCTCTTCGACCGGCCGGGCCGGCCGGTTGCCGGCGATCCAGCGGCCCTCGCGCACGGCCTCGGCCACCACCCGGCACATGAGGGCGCCGGAGCGGATGGCGTCGTCGTTGCCCGGGATGACGTAGGTGATCACGTCGGGGTCGCAGTTGGTGTCCACCACCGCGACGACCGGCAGGTGCAGCTTATTGGCCTCGGTGACCGCGATGTGCTCCTTCTTCGTGTCGATGACGAAGATCGCGTCGGGCAGGCGGTCGAGACCGCTGATCCCGCCCAGGTTCCGCTTGAGCTTCTCCAGCTCGCGGACGTGACGCAGCGCCTCGCGCTTGGGCATCCCCTCGAAGTCGCCCGCCGACTGCATGGTCTCGAGCTCCTGCATGCGCTTGACCCGGCCGCTCACGGTGGCGAAGTTGGTCAGCATGCCGCCCAGCCAGCGCTGGTTCACAAAGGGCATGCCACAGGCGGCGGCGTAGTCGGCCACCGGGCCCTGGGTCTGCTTCTTGGTCCCGACAAAGAGGACCTTGCCCCCACCGGCGACCAGGTCGCGGATGAAGGTGTAGGCGGACTCGACCCCCTCGAGGGTCTTGTTCAGGTCGATCAGGTAGATGCCGTTGCGCTCCCCCAGGATGTAGCGGCGCATCTTGGGGTTCCATCGACGGGTCTGGTGCCCGAAATGGACCCCAGCCTCCAGCATCTGGCGCATCGTGACGACGGCCATAGGTTTGACTCCTCCAGTCGGTTGTTCCTCCCCGGGCGCAACACCTCAAAGAGGCGACCGTGGAACGCGCTCGGGTGCGTGGTTTTGCAAAGGTTGACGCTCCCCTGAGGGAGCAGCGAAGAGTGTACTCGGGGCCCGGGACTCCTGACCAACGGGGGTCAGGCCCGAGGGTGGGTCCCCCGGTACACCTTGACCAGGCGCTCCTTGCTCACGTGCGTGTACACCTGGGTCGTCTGGAGGCTGGAGTGGCCGAGGAGCTCCTGGACGACCCGCAGGTCCGCTCCCCCATCCAACAGGTGGGTGGCGAAGCTGTGGCGCAGCGCGTGGGGGTGGGTCGGCACCGGCGAGCGCCGATCGATGATCCGCCGGACGTCGCGGGGGCCGAGACGGTTGCCGGCCCGGTTCAAGAAGACCGCCTCGATCGGGCTGTGCGGGCGGGCCAGCTCGGTCCACCCCCGCCCGAGCCAGTCGGACAACGCGTCGGCGGCCCGATCGTGGATCGGGACCTGACGTTGCTTGTTCCCCTTGCCGATCACCGTCACGATCCGACCCCGCAGGTCGAGGCCGCCGCGATCGAGACCGCACAGCTCGGCCACCCGGAGGCCGGCCGCGTACAGCAGTTCGAGCACCGCCACGTCCCGCAGGTCGGCGGCCAACCCCCGGGCGTCGGTGCCCTGGTCGCCCCCGGTCGGGTCGAGGAGTCCGTCCAGCTCGGCGTGCGAGAGGACCCGGGGCAGGCGGCCGTTCGCCTTGGGGGCGGACAGCCCCCGGGCCGGGTCGGACTCGATCAACCCGCGGCGCCGGCACCACTGGAAGTACGAGCGCAGGGCGGCCGCCTTGCGGGCCACCGACGCCCGCGCGTACCGGCGGGTGGCCAGGAAGGCCAGGTAGCGACGGAGCAGGATCCGGTCCACCCCGGCCGGGTGATCGATCCCGCCGCGCCCCACCCATTCGGCGAACGCGACCAGGTCGGAGTGGTACGAGCGCCGGGTGGCGTCGGCCCGACCGCCGAGGGCCCGGTCGAACACCTCGAGCTCCCAGGCCGAGGTGGCCGCCGCGGCCGCGTCATCCGGCTCCTGGTCTGTGGCATCCGACATCGCGACCACGGTAGGTCGGACGGTTCCACCTGGTGGGGACGGTCGTGGAGCGATTGAGCGCGAGCCGGCCACGAATACGGTGGAGGCCCTGAACGGCCTTCGGACAGAGGTCGCTATGGCATGATCGCCCGAGGCGATCCCGACGTGAAAAGTTTCGGTCCGACCAAGGGCGGGCCGAGGAGCGAGGCGAGTCGATGAGCAGTCGGATCCTGGTGGTCGAGGACGACGAGCGGATCCGCTCCTCCATGCGCCTGGCCCTCGAAGAGGAGGGCTACGACGTCGACGACGTGGGGAGCGGCGAAGAGGCGCTCGACCACTTCGCCGCCCAGGCCCCCGACGTCACGCTCATCGACCTCATGCTCCCGGGCATGGACGGCTTCGAGTGCTGCCGGGCCCTGCGCCGCCAGAGCGCCGTGCCCATCATCATGGTCACCGCCCGCACCGACACCCACGACATCGTGGCCGGGCTCGAGGCGGGCGCGGACGACTACGTCACCAAGCCCTTCGTGGCCAAGGAGCTGGGCGCCCGCATCCGGGCGCTGCTGCGGCGGGCCCGGCCGGCCGAGGAGGAGCCCCGGGTGCTCAACTTCGGCGACCTCGAGCTCATCCCCGAACAGGGGGTGCTTCGGCACCACGACGGCGCCGACGTCCACTGCACGAGGACCGAGTTCCGACTGCTGTGCGAGCTGGCCACCAACCCCAACAAGGTGTTGACCCGCGAACAGCTGCTCGACCGGGTGTGGGGCTACGACTACTTCGGCGACGGACGGCTGGTGGACGTCCACATCCGCCGGTTGCGGACCAAGGTCGAGCCGGACCCCGCCCTGCCGCGTCACATCCTCACCGTCCGGGGCATGGGCTACAAGCTGGTTCCCTGACGTGACCGACGCGGCGGAGGCCCTGGCGCCGCCCGCTCGCCCCGACCGGTTGCACGGGTTGCTCCGGGGTCCTCTCGAGATGTGGGAGCGGCTGGGTCTCCAGGCCCGGGTGACCGGGCTCTTCGCCTCCGGGGCGCTGCTCCTGTCGCTGCTGATGGGCAGCTTGGCCTTCTACACGACGTCGCACTTCTTGGTCAGCGACCAGGTCAACGCGGCGATCACCCAGGCCGCCGACGGGGCCAACACGCTGCAGGCCGACCTGCCCGCGGACGCCTCGGAGATCACCACGCTGTTGAGCGATCTCGATTCGAGCTCGGGCGCCCAGTCGGTCCTCGTCTTCCAGGGCACCCCGTACTCCTCGGAGCTCAGCCTGTCGACGGCCAATCTGCCGCGGGGGCTCTTGGACCTGGTGCGAAGCGGGACACCGGGAACCCAGAACTTCGTGCTCGGCACCACGCCCGTGGTGGCCGTCGGGATCCCGCTGCCGGCCGTGCCCGGTGGCCGGGCCATGTACTTCGCCATCTTCGACCTGTCCGACCTCGACCACACCCTGCACGTGCTGGCGCTGGCGCTCGTGCTCGGGGGACTCATCACCACCGTGCTCGGTGGGTTGGTCGGCCGGCTGGCCAGCGGCCGGTCGCTGCGGCCGCTCTCGGCGGTGTCGCGGGCCGCCGTCGCCATCGCCGGGGGCGATCTCGACACCCGGCTGCGGTCCACGACCGAGGACCCCGACCTGGCCGGCCTGACCCAGTCGTTCAACGCGATGGTCGACCAGCTCCAGGACCGCATCGAGCGCGATGCCCGTTTCACCTCCGACGTGAGCCACGAGCTGCGTTCGCCGCTCACCACCCTGGCCAACTCCCTGAACGTCCTGGAGGCCCACGCCGACGAGTTCACGCCACGCGCGCAGCGGGCCCTCGAGCTCTTGGGGGCGGACCTCCGGCGATTCGAACGCATGGTGGCCGAGCTCCTCGAGATCTCCCGCTCCGACACCGGGGCGGCCGACGTGTCGCTCGAGTACGTCGACGCCGGCGAGCTGGTGCGCCAGTCGGTGGCGGCCGGCATCCGAACCATGCCCGAGTCCGCGCCCCGGCCGGTCGTCCTCGTCGACCCGGTGCTCGACGGGGTCATTCTCAGCGTCGACAAGCGCCGGTTCGAGCGGATCATGACCAACCTGCTCGAGAACGCCGCCCTGTACGGGGGCGGTGCCACCCGCGTCGCGGCGGAGCACGGACCGGACCGCAACGGCCAACCCACCGTCGTCGTGGCGGTCGAGGACCACGGCCCCGGGATCGCACCGGGCGAGCGCCGGCACATCTTCGAGCGCTTCTATCGAGGCCAGTCGTCGGGGCGCCGGGGGGCCAGCACCGGGACCGGCCTCGGCCTGGCCCTGGTGGCCGAGCACGTGCGGCTGCTCGGTGGACTGGTCGGCATCGAGGACGCGCCGGGGGGCGGCGCCCGCTTCACCGTCGAGCTGCCCGCGATCGAGGGCGAGGAGCCCGAGTGAGGACCCGTCGATTGGGCGCCGTCGTCGCCACGCTGGTGCTGACCACCGTGTTGGCCGCATGCGGGGTCTCCACCTCGGGCTCGCCACGACCCATCAGCAAGAGCCTGGTGCCCGCGGCCCCGCCGCCGGCGGTCACCACCACCGTGCCGAGCGACGACATCCAGGTGACCATCGTGCTGTTGAACTCGGCCTCGAACGTGCCGGTGCCGGTGGCTCGCTACGTCCCCCAGCAGCAGGACAATCTGCACACCGTGGTGTCCGACCTGCTGTTGGGGCCCGCCGAGGGCGACGTTGTCCACGGCCTGTTCAGCGCGATCCCGGCCGGCACCAAGCTCATCGGGATCTCCCCCGACCCGGCCGGCACCCCCGGCCTCGAACCGAGCACGCCGGTGACGGTGAACCTCACCCTCGACTTCTCCGATGTCAGTGGGCTGAGTCAGGTGCTCGCGATCGAACAGGTGGTGTTCACCGTGGAGTGCGACCTGACGTCGACGACCCGGGTCCTGTTCGAGGTCGAGGGCGTCCCCCAGGACGTGCCGGTGCTCGGGGGCGGTCTGGTCGATCGGGCCGTGAGCGCGACCGACTATCTGGCGCCCGGGGCGACCTTGGACTGCTCGACGACGTAGCCGCCCAGGCGGCTGCCCGTCGTACGCTTCCACTGTGCGAGCCGAACGCTCGGGTCACCGCCTCTTGGCCACGGCGGGGATCACCCTTCTGATCGGGTTGCTCCTGCCAACGTTGAGCGCCGGAGCGGCCGGGTCGCCCAATGCGGCTCAGGTCCGAGCCCGACTCCTCACCGTGGGCCAGATGCCCGTCGGGTGGTCGATCGACAATGCAGCGCCGTCCGGGGAAGCGACGATCTTTCCGTGCATCGGCTCTCTCACACTGCCCAAGAATCATCACTTTCTCTCGGCGACGATCCAATTTCAAAACGGGCCGGTCCCAGTCTTTTCCGAGAAGCTCACCACCGACGGCTCGCCTCTGGCCGCCGTGTTTCGGTCCGGGGTCCGGGCCCTCGATCGCTGCAAGTCCGTCACGCTTAGCGGGCTGCCCGCCTCGATTGGGCGGATGTCCTTCCCAACCCTTGGGAACGCGAGCGCAGCATTCGCGGCCACCTTCACTTACAAGGGAACGCCGGCCGGTCTTGACCTGATCATCTTCCGATCGGGAATTTACGAAGGGCTGCTTGTCTACGTCGATGCCGGGACGCCGGAGGTCTCGGCCGTGAAGGCACTGGCCGAGGCGGCGGTCGCCAAGGTGGAGGGCAAGCTGATCCCGGCCGTGAGTGCCGTTCCCACGACCTGATCCCCCGGTCGTGCGGCCACCGTGGAACGGGCGAGTCTTCTCCGACTACTTCTGCGATCGGAACGTGCTGGGATAGGCCACCCGGACAGGTTTCTTGCATCCGGGGCAGATCACACCCATGGGTGTCGCCTGGTCGGTGGGTGTCTTGGCCTCAGGTATGAACCCCAGATTGTCCGGGTCGGTTGGGTCGACCAACGTTCCGCAACGTTCGCACGTCAGCACCCGCGCAGGCTATGCCCCTTCTGCCTGGACAGCACCAAGGGTCGTCAGTTGGCCACCGTGGCCGGGCTGGCCGCGGCGCTCTGCCAGGTGATCCGGGGGGCACCCGACCACAGGTGCTCGAGGTCGTAGTAGCTGCGGGTCTGTTCGGCGAAGACGTGCACGATGAAGTCGCCGTAGTCCATGAGCACCCAGGTGGCGTCGGACAGTCCCTCGATGGCCATCGGCGCGCTGCCGTCATGGTCCTTCACCTTGCGTTCGACCTCCTCGACCAACGCCCGCACCTGGCGGTCGTTGCGTCCGGAAGTGACCACAAAGGCGTCGACGACCCCCAACAGCTCGCCCATCGCCAGCACCACCGTCTGCTCGCCCAACTTGTCGTCGGCCGCTCGGGCCGCCACCAAAGCGGTATCGGGGATCATCGGTGCGCCGGCCATCTCGACTGTGGTGCCAGGGACAGGGCTCATTCGCCTCCTCGGTTGGTTCGGGTGTGCGACATCTGACTGCGACAGTCCGATCGCGCTGGCCGAACATCTCGGGCGGCGATCGTCAATGAAGCATGTCCAAGACGGCCACGGTTGCCCCGAGGGTGGTTGCCAACACCCCGAGGCCGAGCATTGCGTCACGGCGCCGGAGGCGTCGGGCAACGTGCAGATCGCGTCGACTGGCCAACACCGGCGGTTCGGCCGACGCCGGTGTGCCGAGCTGAGTCGCCACCCTCACTCGGGCGACAACGACCGGCGGGGCTGACCGACCGGGGCGGGCGGACCGGCTCGGTCGACCTGGTCCGCTTGGTGCAGTTGGTCGGCCGTGGGGCTGGGCCGTCTTCACTCCGGCGACTGTCATCTGGGCACAGCGTACAGACCCCGGAGCCGAATGCAACGTTCCACCGCCTGGGGGACCATCCCGGCGATGGGCCGGCCGGCCGCCACCAGCGAGCGGACCTTCGAACTGGACACGTCGACCGCGCTCCCCTCGACCACCTCGAGCCTCCACCCCGGGACGGCATCGGGGACCGCCACGCCGGGCCGGCCGACCACCACCAGGGTGACCAAACGGGCCAGATCCTCGACCCGATGCCAGGTCGGGAGCGTGTCGACCACGTCGGCCCCCACGATCAGGTACTGGTCGGGTGCGGGCGCGCCGCGTGCCCGGGCCGCCTCGGCCAGGGCCTCGACGGTCTCGACGGTGTAGCTGGGCCCCCCCCGGTCGACCTCGATCCGGCTGACCTCGGCACCGGGGATCCCCTCCACCGCCGCGCCCACCATGGCCAGGCGGTCCGGGGCGTCGGTGACCGCACGAACCGGGCTCTTCTGCCACGGATCGTTGGCCACCACGAACAGGATGCGGTCGAGTCCGAGCCGCTCGCGGCAGGCCAGCGCGGCGGCCACGTGACCGGCGTGCGGCGGGTCGAAGGTCCCGCCCAAGATCCCCAGCCGCTCGGGACGGCCACCGGGCTCGGACATGGGGGGCCAGCCTACGGGGCGGCCGCGGACCCCGGGTGGGTCGGCGGGTGGTCGCGCACCTCGTACGCTGGTGCCCATGACGCACACCGGCACCGCCGAACACGCCTGGAGTCCCGGGTCGTGGCGCGAGCGCCCGGCCGACCAGCAGCCGGCCTGGCCGGACGAGGACGCCCGCAAGCGGGTCGAGACCCAGCTGAGCGGCCTGCCCCCGCTCGTGTTCGCGGGCGAGGCCAGGAACCTGACCGCAGCGCTCGGCGAGGTCGCCCAGGGGCGGGCCTTCCTGCTCCAGGCGGGTGACTGCGCCGAGTCCTTCGACGACTTCTCGGCCGACTCCATCCGGGACAAGTTGAAGGTCATCTTGCAGATGGCCGCGGTGCTCACCTACGCGGCCGGGGTGCCGGTGGTCAAGGTGGGTCGCATCGCCGGCCAGTTCGCCAAGCCGCGCTCGCAGCCGACCGAGATGGTCGGCGAGACCGAGCTCGAGGTGTTCCGCGGCCACATGGTCAACGATGACGCGTTCGACCCCGAGGCCCGTCGCCCCGACCCCGAGCGCCTGGTCACCGCGTACCACCAGTCGGCCTCGACCCTCAACCTGCTGCGCGCCTTCACCACCGGCGGGTTCGCCGACCTGACCCAGGTGCATGCGTGGAACCAGGAGTTCGTCTCGACGTCGGCCGAGGGCCGCCGCTACGAGCGCATCGCCGGTGAGATCGACCGCGCGCTGAGTTTCATGTCGGCCTGCGGGATCGACCTGGCCGCCGAGACCGGGCTCCACACGGTCGACTTCTGGACCAGCCACGAGGCCCTGATCCTCCACTACGAAGAGGCCCTCACCCGACGCGACTCGCTGACCGGGAACTGGGTCGACGGCTCGGCCCACATGCTCTGGGTCGGCGAGCGCACCCGGCGCCTGGACGGCGCGCACCTGGAATTCCTCTCCGGCGTCATCAACCCGATCGGGGCCAAGATCGGACCCGAGGCCACGGTGGAGCAGGTGGTGGGGATCTGCGAGATCCTCGATCCCGACCGCACCCCCGGCCGGCTCACCCTGATCGCCCGCCTCGGCGCCGACCGGGTTGAGTCCCTGCTCCCCCCGCTCATCGATGCGGTGGCCGAGTCGGGTCACCCGGTCGTGTGGGCGTGCGACCCGATGCACGGCAACACCTTCACCAGCACCGACGGCCACAAGACGCGGCGCTTCGAGGACATCTGGAACGAGCTCCGGGGCTTCTTCAAGGTCCATCGCCAGGCCGGGACCTGGCCCGGCGGCGTCCACGTCGAGCTGACCGGCGACGACGTGACCGAGTGCCTGGGCGGCGCCGAGGAGATCTTCGAGGGTGACCTGCACCAGCGCTACACGACGACGTGTGACCCCCGCCTGAACGCCCGCCAGGCCCTCGACCTCGCCTACCGGATCACCGAGCTGCTGCGCGACTGACGAGCCGCGGCGCCACTGACGAGCCGCAGCCGGCGGCCTACTCCAGGTCGCCGACGAACTTCTCGAGCTGACGCAGTGTCCGGCACTCGACCACCGCGTCGCAGTGGGCCCCGTAGGTGCCGATGACCGAGTCGCCCGAGCCCCAGTAGTCGCGCGGCTCGGGGTTGAGCCAGTAGACCTTGCGGGCCTTGCGGCGGAGCTCGCCCAGCACCCAGTCCTCGGTGGCGTGGTAGTTGTTCCGGGCGTCGCCCAACACGAGCACGCTGGTGCGGGAGGTGACCTCGCCGGCCCAGCGGTCATAGAAGATGCCGAACGCGTGGCCGTAGTCGGAGTGGCCGTCCACCCACACCACGTCGGCCTCGCTGTTGATCCGCTGCACCGCCTCGGCCGGGTCGTCGACCTGCTCGAAGAACCGGGTCACCTCGTCGATGCCGTCGACGAAGACGAAGCTGCGCACCTTGGAGAACTGCGACTGGATCGCGTACACGAGGTGCAGGGTGAACCGGGCGAAGGAGGCCACCTAGCCCGAGATGTCGGCGATCACCATGATCTCGGGCTTGGCCGGACGGGGATGCCGGAACCTCGGCTCGACCGGCACCCCGCCGTAGGAGAGCGAGCGGCGCACGGTGGCCCGGAAGTCGAGCGGTCCCCGGTGGCGGTGGCGGCGCCGGCGGGCCAACCGCACGGCCAGCTTGCGCGACAGCGGCTGGAGGGCCCGCTGCAGCGTGGCCAGCTCGTCGCGGGTCGCGTGCATGACGTCGAGGTCCTCGGGGAGGGGCTTGCGGACCGACTTGGCCAGCGCCTCGGCCCCGCGGTCCTCGACCAGGCGCCGCCGGATCTCGTCCTCGACCGCCTTTCTCATCTGGTCGACCCGGCCCCGGTACTCGTCGCCGAGCAGCCGCTCGTCGAGAGCGGAGAGGTCCTGGCCGTCGGGCCGGGCCGCCCGGGCCTGGGCCACCAATCGCTCGAGGACCCGGTCGAGCTCGAGGTTCCGCAGCGTCCGGTAGAGGTAGTAGGTCCCCCCGACCGGCCGGCCCTTCTCGATCCCGGCATACCGGGACACCGCGCCGCGGGCGACGACCCGCATGAGCGACTGGTTGCCGTCGAGGAGGGCCTGGTAGAGCATGGCGGCCAGCTCTTCGGGGGTCATCTGGTCCATCGCTCCCCCGCCGCCCGGCTGGCCCTGGGCGTCCCCGGCCGGCCGGTCCGACTCGGAGTCCCCGCCCGTCTCGGCGCCGTCACCGTCCTCGCCCGAACCGAGCCCGCGGGCGAAGTAGATGTCAAAGGTGGTCTCGAAGGCGTGCCAGTGGCTGGACGACTTGACCAGGGTCGCGCCGAGCGCGTACTTGAGCGCCTCGCGGTCCTCGATCGGGATGTAGTGGACCGCCTCGGCGGCGTCGAGGTGCTCGGTCAGCGACACCGGCAGCCCGCCCCGGCGCAGCTCCTCGACGAACCCCGACAACAGGTTCAGCACCGACCGATCCCCCTACTCGGCGCTGGCCGTGAGGAGCTCTTTGGCGGCACGCTCGATGTCGCTTTGGTACTTGAGCAAGATGTGCAGGCTGTCCTTGGCCGCCTCGGCGTCGATCGTGGTGATGCCCAGCACCACCAGGGTCCGGGCCCAGTCGAGGGTCTCGGACACCGACGGCAGCTTGCGCAGCTCGATCGTCCGCAGCGACCGCACGATCCGGGCGACCTGGTCGGCCAGCTCGTCGGTGATGCCGGGCACCCGGTGGCGGATGATGGCCCGCTCGCGGTCGATGTCGGGGTAGTCGATGTGCAGGTAGAGGCAGCGCCGCTTGAGCGCCTCGGAGAGCTCCCTCGTGTTGTTGGAGGTGAGGAACACCATGGGCAAGGTGGTGGCCCGGACGGTGCCCAGCTCGGGGATGGACACCTGGTACTCGGAGAGGACCTCGAGCAACAGGGCCTCGGTCTCCAGCTCGACCCGGTCGACCTCGTCGACCAGCAGCACCACCGGCTCGGTGGCCCGGATGGCCTCGAGCAGCGGGCGGGTGAGGAGGAACTCCTCGGAGAAGATGTCCTCTTCGAGCTCGGCCCAGGTCGGCGCGTGGTGGTCACCGGCCCTGGCCTCCTCCTCGTCGGAGACGTTGCCGGCCTGGATCCGCAGCAGCTGCTTGCGGTAGTTCCACTCGTAGAGCGCCTTGGACTCGTCCAGCCCCTCGTAGCACTGGAGGCGGATCAACCGGCTCCCGGTCAGGTCGGCCACCGACTTGGCCAGCTGGGTCTTGCCGGTCCCGGCCGGTCCCTCGACCAACACCGGCTTGGCCAGCCGATCGGCGAGGTACACGACCCCCGCGATCCCCTCGTCGGCCAGGTAGCCGACGTTGGCCAGCCCCTCCCGCACGGCCGGCACCGACTCGAACCGAGCCGGGCCGATGTCTCCGAGACCCAACGGGTCACTCATCGTCGAACCTGTCCCTCTCCTCGCACGACCCACTTGGCACACGTGAGCTCACGGACCCCCATCGGACCCCGGGCGTGCAGCTTCTGCGTCGAGATCCCCACCTCGGCCCCGAGCCCCAGCTCCCCGCCGTCGACGAACCGGGTCGAGGCGTTCACGAGGACCGCCGCCGCGTCGACCTCGCGCACGAAGCGCTCCGCCGCCCCGAGGTCGCCGGTCACGATGGCCTCCGAGTGCCCGGAGCCGAAGCGCTCGATGTGGGCGATGGCCGCGTCGAGGTCGTCGACCACCGCCACCGCCAGGACCGGGCCCAAGAACTCGGTCGCGTAGTCGGCCTCGGTGGCCGCGACGGCCTCGGGGAGGATGCCGGCCACGGCGGCGTCGCCGCGGAGCTCGACCCCGTCGAGCGCCCGGGCCGCCATGGGCAAGAATCGATCGGCCACCGCCCGGTGCACGAGCAGGCTCTCGGCGGCGTTGCAGACACCGGGCCGCGACAGCTTGGCGTTGGCCACGATCTCGGTGGCCATGGCCAGGTCGGCCGACTCGTCCACGTAGATGTGGCAGTTGCCGTCGCCGTCGAGCACATAGGGCACGGTGGCGTGCTCGAGCAGCAGGTCGATGAGGTGGCGGCCGGCGCGGGGGATCAGGCAGTCGATCGTCCCGCGCAGCCGCATGAACTCGAGTGCGGTCTCGTGGCTGGTGTCCTCGACCAGCACGACCCCGTCGGCCGACAGCCCGGCCTTGGTCAGGGCCTCCCGGAGCACCGCCACGATGGCCCGGTTGGACTCGATGGCCGAGGACGACCCGCGCAGGAAGGCCACGTTGCCCGACTTGAGGCACAGGGCGGCGGCGTCGCTGGTCACATTGGGCCGGTTCTCGTAGATGATCCCGACCACCCCGAGGGGGACCCGCACCCGCTCGACCCGCAGCCCGTTGGGGCGGACCGAACCGTCGACGACCTCGCCGACCGGGTCGGGCAGCGCGGCGACCTGGCGGAGCCCGGCCGCCATCGACTCGATGCGCCCCTCGTCGAGGGCCAGCCGATCGAGGGCGGCGTCGGCGAGCCCCTCGCCCCGCGCCTGGTCGAGGTCGGTCCGGTTGGCCGCCAGGAGGGTGGCCGAATCGGCCACCAGCAGGTCGGCCGCCACCAGCAGCGCCTGGTCGCGGGCGGCCGACGACGCGGTCGAGATCGATTTCACGGCGGCCCGGGCGCGGACACCCAAGCGCGCGAGCTCGGTGGCCATCCAGGCAGCTTATCGCCGGTACGGACTCACTCCCCGAGGACGACCATGTCGTCTCGGTGGATCAGCTCACGGGCCAGGTCGGCCGGGAGCTGCTCGGACCGACGGCCCAGCCACTCGCCCGACCGCGAGGCCGGGTACTGGACCAGGCCCTTGGCCACCACCGAGCCGGCGGCGTCGAGGACCTCGACGGCGTCGTCGCGCTCGAAGGTGCCCGTGACCGAGGTGACCCCGGCCGCCAGCAGCGATCGGCCGCCCTCGACCAGGGCCTTGCGGGCCCCGTCGTCGACCACCACCGTGCCGGTGCAGGCGCGGGCGAACGCGATCCAGAGCTTGCGGGCGGCCAGGGTGGACTTGCGGGCCCGGAACACCGTGCCCGCCCCGGGCTCGCCCGCCACCACGCTCAGCAGCACGCCCGGCCGGGCCGCCTCGGCGATGACCGTCTCCACCCCCGACCAGGTGGCGATCTTGGCCGCGGCCAGCTTGGAGGCCATGCCCCCGCTCCCAAGCGGGCTGCCGGGCCCGCCGGCGCGCTGCTCGAGCTGGTGATCGATCTCGATCACCTCTTCGATCAGGGAGGCCTCGGCGACCTGTCTCGGGTCGGCGGTGAACAGCCCCGGGGTGTCGGTGAGCAGGGCCATGCGGTCGGCCCCGACCAGGTTGGACACGAGGGCGGCCAGGCGGTCGTTGTCGCCGAAGCGGATCTCGTCGTCGGCCACCGCGTCGTTCTCGTTGACGATGGGGACCACGCCCAGCTCGAGCAGGTGGCCCAGGGTCTGGCGGGCGTGCAGGTACTGCTGGCGGTGGAAGAAGTCGAGCGGGGCCAGCAGCACCTGGCCGGCCACCAGCCCGTGCCGGGCCAGCTCGTCGATCCAGGCCTGGACCAGCAGCGGCTGGCCGACCGCCGAGACGGCCTGGAGCACCGCCGGGTCCTTGGAGCGGGTGCGGCCCTCGCCGAGCGCCGACCAGCCGGCCGCGATGGCGCCCGAGCTGACCACCACCACCCGGCGCGACTCGGCGCGGAGCTGCGCGATCTGCCCGCAGATCGACCCGATGGCCGCCGTGTCGACGTGGCCGGCCTCGGTGGTGACCGACGAGGAGCCGAGCTTCACCACCAGCACCGGCCCCCGCGCCCCGCTCACCGGGTGCTCCTCGGGCGCCGCCGCGGGCCGGCCTCGACGGGGGGCCCACCGGGCGAAAGCGAGCTGTCGGGACCGTAGCGGTACCAGGTGAATCCGAGCTCGCCGATGCGCACCTCGTCGCCGTCGCGGGCCCCGGCGCGGGCCAACACGCGGTCGACCCCGAGGCGACGCAACCGGGCCAGCACCACGTCGAGCGCCTGGTCGTCGGTGAGGTCGGACAGCCCGACGGCGCGTTCGGCCGCCCGGCCGATCACCTCGAAGACCCCCGGCGAGAGCCGTTGCGCCGCGATCTGCTCGGGGAACGGCCGGTGGATGACGATGGCCGGGCGGGCCGCCGGGACGGCCACCGAGCGCGCCTCGACCACCAGCTCGGCCAACCGGCCGACCAACGCCGAGACGCCCCCGCCGGTCACCGCCGAGATCTCCAGGTCGATCGGGGCCCCGTCGTCGTCCCGGTCGCCGATCAGGTCGGACTTGGACCCGACGACCAGGCGGGGACGATCCAACAGGTCGGGCTGGTAGCGGCCGAGCTCGTCCAGCAGGACCGACA
>Ga0302325_10014548_pt1 | contig 16747 bp, 13 predicted proteins | sample Palsa_T0_2_FD_201948 | JGI IMG/M metagenome (GOLD analysis project Ga0302325, IMG submission 201948) | Peat permafrost microbial communities from Stordalen Mire near Abisko, Sweden - Palsa_T0_2 | ecosystem: Environmental > Terrestrial > Soil > Palsa > Peat permafrost | place: Sweden: Abisko... | reverse complement strand
CCCCCGGCGGCGGTCGTCGCGCAATGCCGACCACCTCGTGATCGCGAGCGAGCAACTCGACGAGCGGGCGGCCGATCGTGCCCGTCGCGCCCGCGACCCGGGCCAGGAACCGCCTGCCGACGAGACAGTGGAACGACAGCTGCAGCCGCCACAACCGCCCACGCAGGAGCGGAGCGTATCGCTCGACCGCGACTGAGGTCTGCTCGCCGTCGGCGCGCCACGCAATCGACCCGCCAGGCCGGCGCGCCATAAGCCCACCGACGATCGCCCGCCGGCCATCGACCAGCGGGCCGAAGCGCAACACGACAGGCCACAGCCCGAACACACGGATCCCGCCCCTCGAGAAGCGCGCGACGCCGAACGTGGCCCGCCGGATCTCATCCCAGTAGAGCTCCTCCAGACCCTGCGGATCCAAGGCCACGTCGCCCTGCCCGCGCTCCAAAACATCGATCGTCCCGTCCTCGCGCCCGACGGTGACGTTTTCCATACCTGCACGCACGGTACCGTCAGAGCCGCCGCTATTGCGCCAGTTAGCGCCACCTACCTTGGCCCGAGAGGCGCGAGCGTCCTTTTTTGATAGCAGAGTGCTCATAAGCGCGCTCTGCCCGTGGAATCAGGAGGTCCATTTCGGTCTCCAAAGCCACCTCCAGCGTCATGCCTCCGGCGGGCCGCCCGCGCGCGCCCCAACCCGCGCCGCAACCCGTTTATTTCCCTTCAGACACTCGCTGTTCAGGACGCGAACGGAGGGCGGCTCAGCGACCGCTTCTGCCTTACCCCGGTCAATCACAACGAGGGGTTCTCCAGCGGCCGAACAATGGACTATGAAGAGATGAATCTGCCTCACCGTCGGAGACCGGCTGTACCGCAACTAGAGCCGCCCAATACTCACGGTCGTCGAATGCAGCGGTGGCCCCACGAGTTCCTCCCCGCTCGCGTGCGCGGTTGTCCGGCAGCGGCAAGTGGTTTGGGTTAGCGATGTTTCTGCTTGGGTATCATCGAGGCCGGTGGGTCGGGTAAGGCTGCGCGCGGTTGCAGTGGGAATCTTCGTCGTCTTGGCCGTCGCCGGCTGCGGCGGGGACCAGGACGCGCTGCATGCTGCGAGCAGCCAACAGTCGTCGATTGTCGAGCTTTTCTGGGTGATGTTCGGCGCCGGGTGTGTCGGCGGCGGACTGGTGGTCGCTCTGCTCTTCGTCGGCTGGCTCCGGCGAGAGCGGGCAGGGCTGACCGGCCGCGGCGGCGACGACCGAGCCGCGACAAGGCTCGTGGTCATCCTCGGCGTCGCGGTCCCGATCGTGCTCCTCTCGCTGCTCTTTGTGTGGGCGGACATCTTCGTCGTGCGCTCGACGGCTGCACCTGTGCCCGGGTCGACGCAGCTGACCGTGCGCGTGATCGCGCATCAGTGGTGGTGGGAGGTCCGCTACCCGGGGACGACCGCGGTGACCGCGAACGAGATGCACCTCCCGATCGACACGCGGGTGGATGTGATCGGCACGAGCGCGGATGTGATTCATAGCTTGTGGATCCCGGAGTTGAATGGGAAGGTCGAGCTGATCCCGGGCATCACGAACAGGATCCTCCTCGACGCGAGGACAGCGGGCGTTTACCGTGGCCAATGCTCGGAGTTCTGCGGCGTTCAGCACGCGCACATGGCGATAGCGGTGGTGGCGGAGAGCCCGGCGCGCTTCCGCGCGTGGCTCGCGAACATGGCGAGGCCGGCTGTTCCGCCATCGACTCCCGAGCAGCAGGCGGGTCTCCGAGTCTTCCTGAGCGAGCCCTGTGCGAGCTGCCATACCATCGCTGGCACGTCTGCGCGCGGTGAGGTGGGGCCGAACCTGACGCACCTCGCGACCCGCGCGACGCTGGCGGCGCTCACGATCCCGAATACGCCTGCCTACCTGCGCGGCTGGATCGCCGATCCGCAAGCGGTCAAGCCGGGCGCGTTGATGCCGTCCGTCCCGCTGACCGCGCGTCAGCTTGACGAGCTGGTCGCCTACCTGGACCATCTGCGCTGATGGCGGTCGCCGCGCCTCCACGGTCCGAGCTCGAGCGGCTGGAGCGGGTGTGGCTCCCGCGCCCCGGGATCCTCGGCTGGTTGACGACGGTCGACCACAAGCGGATCGGGCTGCTTTATCTGGCGGCGACCTCGGTGTTCTTCTGTGCGGGAGGCGTGGAGGCGCTGATCATGCGCACCCAGCTTGCCGAGCCGAACGAGCGTCTCGTGGGACCGTCGACCTACGACGAGCTGTTCACGACTCACGCGGTGACGATGATCTTCCTGTTCGTGATCCCGATGTCGACGGGCGCTTTCGGGAACTATCTGGTGCCGCTGATGATCGGCGCGCGGGACATGGCGTTCCCGCGTCTAAACGCCCTCTCCTTCTGGCTCTTTGTCGGCTCTGGCTGTTTCATCTACACGGGGTTGTTCATGGGAGCAGGGCCGAACGCCGGCTGGTTCGACTACGTCCCGTTGGCGCTGCGCCAGTACGATCCCGGGCCGGGCGTCGACTTCTACGCGCTCGGGCTGATCTTCAACGGTCTCTCGTCGCTGGGAGCCGCGACGAACTTCATCGTCACGATTTTCAAGCTGCGCGCCCCGGGGATGTCGCTGAACCGGATGCCGCTGTTCTGTTTCGCGAACCTCGCCGCGTCGCTCGCACTCGTCATCGCGCTGCCGCCGCTGACGGTCGACCTCGTCTTCCTCGAGCTTGAGCGCAAGCTCGGCTTCCAGTTTTTCAACTACGCGCGCGGCGGGCTGCCGTTGCTGTGGCAGAACCTCTTCTGGATCTTCGGGCACCCTGAGGTGTACATCATCGTCCTGCCGGCGTTCGGGATCGCGACCTCGATCATCCCCACGTTCGCCCAGCGGCGGATGCTTGCCTTCCCGCTGGTCGCGCTCGCCGAGCTGCTCGTCGCTTTCATCGGCTTCGGCGTCTGGGCGCACCACATGTTCGCGACGGGGCTGCCCACGACGACGCTTGTGTTCTTCGCGGCCGCGTCGATGATGGTGGTCATTCCCTCGACGATCCAGGTCTTCGCGTGGACGCTGACGGTCGTGAGCGGACGGCCGGTCTTCAAGGCGCCGCTCTTGTTCATGGGCGGCTTCATCGTCTTCTTCGTCATCGGCGGGCTCTCCGGGATCATGTTCACCGCGATTCCGTTCGATCAGGCGGCGACCGACACCTACTTCGTCGTCGCCCACCTGCACTTCGTCATCTTCGGCGCGGCCGTCTTCCCGCTCCTCGGCGGTCTCTATTACTGGTTCCCGAAGGTCACGGGGCGCATGTACCACGAGCGTTGGGCCGTGGCGAGCTTTTGGCTGACGGCGGTCGGGACTTTCACGACGTTCTTCCCGATGCACATCGTCGGGCTCCTGGGGATGACCCGTCGCGTCTACACCTACGAGGCGGGGCTCGGCTGGGGGATCTACAACCTGATCGAGACGGTCGGCGGCTTCATCCTCGCGAGCGGCGTGCTCCTGATCGCATCGAACCTCCTCTGGAGCCTGCGGCGGGGCGAGCCGTGCGGGCGCGACCCGTTCTTCGGCGGCACGCTCGAGTGGACCATCCCTTCACCCCCGCCGCACTACAACTTCGCTGTGATCCCCAGGGTGACAAGCGCCTACCCCAACTGGGACCGCGCCGACCGTGAGATCGACGAGCGCCGTCTCGACCGAGACGAGCCCTCACTACCGGACGGGCACCGTACGCCCTCCTCGACCGTGCGCGACGGGCTGCCCGACGAGGTGCTCGCGATGCCGTCCGAGTCGCCGTGGCCGGTACTTGTTGCGCTCTGCGTGAGCGCGATCTTCGCGCTCCTTCTGACGTCGCACTACGACGCGGCCGGCGTCGCCGCATGCTTCGCGGGCCTGATGGTTGTGGGCTGGCACGCCGACGAGCCCGAGGACGCCACGGGCGGGGAAGGCCTGTTGAGCGCGGGCGGCGTCGCGAGCTCCCGCAGCAGCCCCGAGAGGCACGCACGCGCCAATGGCTGGTGGGGGATGGCGATCTTCGCGGCCTCCGAGACGGCGCTCATCGGCAGCATCGTCGGAAGCTACTTCTACCTGCGCTTCAACACCAGCCACTGGCCGCCGCCGGACACGCCGAAGCCGACGCTGCTCGCACCACTCGTCCTCACGGCCGTGCTCGCGACGACGATCGTCCCCTTCCGCGCCGCTCTCGGCTCCGCCCGCCGGGGCGAGCGTGGCCGCGCTCTTACCCTTGTCGGACTCGCGACCTGCATCCAAGCCGCCTACCTCGGTGTCCAGATCCACCTCTTCACCGGCGACCTCACGCGGTTCACGCCGCAGCAGAGCGCCTACGCCTCGGTCTACTACGTGCTGCTCGGCGCGGCGCACGCGCACGTCGCGATCGGTCTGCTGTTCGACCTGTGGCTGCTCGTACGGCTCTCCTCCCGCCTGACCCCCTACCGCCTGATCGCACTCGACGCGATCTGCTTCTACTGGACGGTCGTCGTGGCGATCACGGTGGTCGTGTTGATCACGGAGCTCTCACCGAGGATATGAGCGCGAGGCGCCTCGAGCTGTTCCAGTGGTTCGGCCTGCTCGCCGCACCGTGCGCCTGGGCGATCCACCTCGTGGTCGGCCTCTACCTGGCGGAGGCGCACTGCGAGGCGACCCACTGGGACTCCGGCTGGGCGCCGACTCAGATCGCGCTCACCTCGGCTGCGGCGCTCGTCGCGCTGCTCGCCGAGGCGGCCGCGCTGAGTGTCTACCGCGATCTGCGGCGCACGGGCGTCGATGCGGCGGGGCCGCGTGGGCGCCAGCACTTCTTCGCAGTCGGCGGCCTGGTCGGGAACATCCTTTTCTTCGTCGCGATCCTCCTCACGGGGATCACCGTCGTCGCGACCCAGTCCTGCCGTGAGGCATGAGCCGGTACGCACTCATCGTCTCGGTGCTCGCGTTGGCGACCGTGCCGGCCGCCTCCGCCGCATCCGGACCACCCCCGGTCGGGATCGTCGAGGCCTCGAGCGGCGCGGGACTCTACGCGGCCAACTGTTCGAGTTGTCACGGCCCGGGCGGAGAGGGCATCCTTCCGCCTGGAAGGCCCGGCGTGGGCGACCTGGTGGGCGAGGGGCCCTCGCTGCGCAACGTGGGGGCGGCGACCGTCGACTTCTACCTCCGCAGCGGCTACATGCCGCTCGCGAACCCGCACATCCAACCATGGCAGTCGCGCGTCCTGCTAACCAACCGTGAGATCAAGAAACTCGTCGCCTACGTCTCCTCGTTCGGTCACGGGCCACCTATCCCGCACCCCGATCCGGCCAGCGGCAGCCTTCCCGCCGGCTACGCGCTCTTCACCGAGAACTGCGCCGGCTGTCACCAGGTCGCGGCCGAGGGCGGCTACGTGACGGGCGCACGAGTACCCCCGCTCGACGGCCTGACCGACGTCGAGGTAGCCGAGGCCGTCCGTACGGGTCCGTATGTGATGCCGAAGTTCACTCCGCAGGCGATCTCGAACGCCCAGCTCAACTCGATCATCCGCTACGTCGACTACGTCCAGCACCCGCAAGACCCGGGCGGCTGGTCGATCGGCCGCATCGGCCCCGTACCCGAGGGGCTCGTGGCATGGCTCATCGGGGCAGCGCTGCTCGTCGCGTTCTGCAGGGTCGTGGGTCGGAGGGCCCGCTATGAGTAGACGCCGCATCGGACTGCTCGCGAGGCTCGCGAAGGCCCTCGAGCTTGAGCCCGCATCGATCGACGAGCCGGCGGAGCGGGGACGCATCCTCCCCGAAGCACCCAAAGAGCCTGGCGCTGAACTTGTGGTGATCGTGCTCCTGCTGCTCGCGTCGTGCTGCGCCGCCGGTTTCATCGCGGTCTTCGCGGACTCCAGGATCCCTCATGCGACCCAGTTCCTCGGCCTCTCGCTCGGCCTCGCCTTCGGGTTCCTCGCGGCGGCGCTCGTCGTGATCGCACGATGTCTTGTCGTGACGGAGGAGCTCACCCACGACTACCCGCCCGAGGAGCACCAGGAAGCCGAGCGGGAGCTCGAGCAGCTTTTCGACGAGAGCCGCGAGCGCTTCACGCGGCGGCGGCTGCTCGTGGCAACCAGCGCGCTGACCGGAACGGCGATGGGTGCCGCGTTGCTCGCCCCAGTGGTGTCGTTCGGGCCGGTGTTTGACCTCAGCGCATTCGTCGAGACGCCCTGGTTCCGCGGTAGACGCCTCGTCGGCGACGACGGAGCACCGCTCAAGGCCAGCGCCATCCAGGAGGCCGACTTCTACACCGCCTACCCCGAGGGCGCCGACCGCGAGCAGCTCGCCGCACCGCTCGTCCTCGTCCGGCTCCCCGGCTCGGCGATCCATCTGCCCTCCGGCCGGTCGGGCTGGGCGCCCGGCGGGATCCTCGCCTACTCGAAGATCTGCACGCACGCGGCCTGTGCGATCTCGCTCTACCGCACGCCGACCTTCCCCGCCGTCGAACCGGGCCCGGCGCTCGTCTGCCCCTGCCACTACTCGACGTTCGACCCGGCGACCGGCGGCACTGTCCTGTTCGGGCCGGCCGGGCGGCCCCTGCCCCAGCTCCCGCTCGAGGTCGACTCGGACGGCGTCCTACGCGCTACGGGCAACTTCAGCGGCCCGGTTGGGCCGTCCTGGTGGGGCATCCGCTCGCGGAAGCCGACGTGATCAGAGCCTCGGTTCGCTGGCTTGACCGCAGGACGGGGACGGGCCCGCTCGTCCGCTCGGGGCTGCGCTACGTGTTCCCCGACAACTGGTCGTTCCTGCTCGGTGAGGTCGCGCTCTACGCCTTCATGGTGCTCGTCGTGACCGGCATCTACCTCGTCTTCTTCTTCCAGGACTCGACCGCGACGACGACCTACCACGGCGCCTACGGGCCGCTCGACGGCCAGCAGGTGAGCCTCGCCTACCAGTCGGTGCTCGACATCTCCTTCTCGGTGCGCGCCGGACTGCTGATCCGCCAGACCCACCACTGGGCGGCCGACGTCTTCCTCGCCGCGATCGTGCTCCACCTGCTGCGCGTCTTTTTCACCGGTGCGTTCCGGCCGCCGCGCACCCTCACCTACTACCTCGGTCTGACCATGCTCACCTTCTCCCTACTCGAGGGCTACCTCGGCTACTCCCTCGGCGACGACCTACTCTCCGGCATCGGCCTCGCGATCGGCTACGGCGTCGCGCTCTCGGTCCCGTTCGTCGGCGCGAATCTCGCCTCGCTGATCTGGGGCGGCCCCTTCCCCGGCACCTCCGCGTTCTGGCCCCGGATCTACATCATCCACGTGCTCGTCCTGCCCGTCCTGATCGGCACGCTGCTCGTGGCGCACCTCGCGCTCGTCGCCGCGCGACATCACACCCAGTTCCGCGAGTCCTCGCGTCACACCGAGCGGCGCATAATCGGCGTGCCGGCGTTCCCCGGCCAGGCACCACGCTCGCTCGCGCTCATGTTCGCCGTCTTCGCCGTGCTCTTCCTGCTCGGCGGACTCGTCCAGGTCAACCCGGTCTGGCTCTGGGGCCCCTACCACGTCGGCCTGTCGACCAACGGCGCCCAGCCCGACTGGTACCTCGGCTGGCTGATCGGCGCGCTGCGGCTCGTCCCCGGCTTCGACGTCGTCATCGACCGGCGCACGGTCATCCCGAACCCGTTCTGGGGCGGTGTCCTGTTCCCGGGCATCGTGTTCGGCCTGCTCTTCCTCTGGCCGACGCTCGAGCGGCGATTCACCCGCGACCGCGCGAGCCACAACCTGCTCCAACGACCCCGCGAGAACCCCTGGCGGACAGCGATCGGGACGGCGCTCCTGGCCTGGGTCTTCCTCGTCTTCATGGCTGGCTCCGCCGACCGCGTCGATGTGCTCTTCGGCCTCGACTACGCCGAGCAGATCAGCGTCTACAGGATCGCGATCTGGGTGATCCCACTCATCGTGCTGCTCGTGACTCGGAGAATCTGCACCGAGCTCCAAGCCGCAGACCGGGTCGCCTCCGTCCGCCGTTCCGCGCTCCATTCCCCCAAAGCCGGCCCGAAGCGAGGCAGCTAACCTTCGGGCAGCGCGAGGGTACACTTGTCTCGCGGTGCTCGGTACATCGGTCACCGTGACCGCGATGCAGAGCGAAGAAGCCCGGCCTGCAAGCGATCCTCCCTCAGCCGTGTGGGTTGGAGCACTGGTCGACCGCAACACGTAGGTCGGCGACGAAGGCTGCTCACTTCACCTGAGGGAGGACCGAGATGAAGATTCGCGTGGACGCTCCCGGGTGGCAGCGCGCTCATGCGCGCACTGTGGCTTTCACGCCGCCCGCCCCAGCGCGCGCAACCTTGGTGTTCGATCGTGGAGGGTTGGAAGACCGGGTTGTGGGTATTCGGCAGGGGGGAAGTGGCTTTCCAGGCTCCGATCGTGGCGAGGGAGGTGGGGTGCATGGCTGAGAAGACCGCTGATTTCCTGCTTGCCCGTTTGCGGGCGTGGGGTATTCACCGCATTTATGGCTATCCGGGTGATGGGATCAACGCGATCCTGGGCGCGTTTAACCGGGCCGGGAGCGATCCGGAGCTGATTCAGGTGCGCCATGAAGAGATGGCGGCGTTCATGGCCTGTGCGCACGCGAAGTTCACGGGTGAGGTCGGTGTTTGCATGGCGACCTCGGGTCCGGGCGCGATTCACCTCCTGAACGGCCTCTACGACGCGAAGCTCGACCATCAGCCGGTGGTCGCGATCGTCGGGCAGACGGCGAGACCGGCGCTCGGCGGTTCTTATCAGCAGGAGGTTGATCTGACGACGCTGTTCAAGGACGTCGCGCACGAGTACGTCGAGATGGCCTCCTCGCCTGAGCAGATGCGCCATCTGGTCGATCGCGCTGTACGGATCGCCAGAGACCAGAGGACGGTCACGTGTTTGATCATCCCCAACGACGTCGCCGAGATGGCCGCTGTCGAGACGCCGCCGCGCGAGCACGGAACGATCCACTCCTCGCTCGGCTACTCGCCACCGATGATCGTGCCGTCGCAGAGCGATCTGCTCCGTGCCGCCGAGGCCCTGAACGCGGGGGAGAAGGTCGCGATGCTGGTCGGGGCGGGCGCGCTCGACGCGGCGGACGAGGTGATCGAGGTCGCGGAGCTGCTGGGCGCCGGGGTCGCGAAGGCGCTGCTCGGCAAGGCCGCCCTGCCAGACGACCTCCTGTTTGTGACCGGGTCGATCGGGCTTCTGGGGACGAAGCCGAGCTGGGACCTGATGATGGACTGCGACACGCTCCTCATGGTCGGTTCGAGCTTCCCCTACTCCGAGTTCCTGCCTGAGGAGGGCCAGGCCCGCGGGGTGCAGATCGATATCGACGGTCGGATGATCGGGATCCGCTACCCCATGGAGGTTCAGCTGATCGGCGACTCGAAGGCGACGCTGAAGGCGCTGATCCCGCTGCTGAAGCGGAAAGAAGACCGCACCTGGCGGGCGCATGTCGAGCGTGAGGTCGGCAAGTGGTGGGAGCTGATGGAGGAGCGCGCGCTCGAGAGCGCCGATCCGATCAACCCGCAGCGGTTGTTCTTCGAGCTGTCGAAGCGGCTGCCCGACAACGCGATCCTGAGTTCCGACTCGGGTTCGTCGGCGAACTGGTTTGCCCGTGACGTGAAGATCCGCAAGGGGATGATGGCGTCGCTGTCGGGGAACCTGGCGACGATGGGTCCCGGTGTCCCCTACGCGATCGCCGCGAAGTTCGCGCACCCCGACCGCGTCGCGATCGCGCTCGTCGGTGACGGCGCCATGCAGATGAACGGCCTCGCCGAGCTGATCACGGTCGGCAAGTACTGGCAGCGCTGGTCCGACCCGCGCATGATCGTGCTCGTGCTCCACAACGACGACCTGAACCAGGTGACCTGGGAGCAGCGGGCGATGGAGGGCGACCCGCGCTACGACGCCTCCCAGGACCTTCCCGACTTCCCCTACGCAGGCTATGCGGAGCTGATCGGGCTGAAGGGCATCCGCGTCGACAACCCCGACGAGGTGGGATCCGCGTGGGACGAGGCGCTCGCGGCCGACCGGCCCTGCGTGATCGATGCGATCACCGACCCGGCCGTGCCGCCGCTGCCGCCGCACATCACCTTCCAGCAGGCGACCCACTTCGCGCAGTCGGTCATGAGAGGCGACTCCGGCCGACGCGGGATGATCACCGAGTCGTTGAAGCAGATGGTCGGCGGACTCGTCCCCGGCCGCGACTAGATGGTCTCCGCTCCACCGGCTATCGAGGTCGCGGTCGAGCGTCTGGAGGTCACCGTCTACACGGTGCCGACCGACTTCCCGGAGTCGGACGGGACCGCGCAGTGGGACGCAACGACGATGGTGCTCGTCGAGGCGCACGCCGGCGACAGGGTCGGCCTCGGCTACACCTACGGTGATCCCGCCACGGGCGTCCTCGTCCGCGACACCCTCGCTCGTATCGTCGAAGGGCGCGACGCGCTGGCTGTTACGGCGACCTGGCAGACGCTCGGCCGCGCCTGCCGTAACCTTGGCCGCCCAGGCCTCGCCTCGATGGCGATCGCCAGCGTCGATACCGCGCTGTGGGACCTCAAGGCACGCCTGCTCGACCTCCCGCTCGCCACGCTCCTGGACGCTGCGCACGAGGCGGTCCCGATCTACGGCAGCGGTGGCTTCACGTCCTATAGCGATACTCAGCTCGCGGAGCAGCTCAGCGGCTGGGTCGAGCAAGGCATCCCGCGGGTGAAGATGAAGATCGGGCGGGATCCCGAACGTGACCTCGAACGGGTGAAGGTGGCGCGTGAGGCGATCGGCGACCACGCGGAGTTGTTCGTGGACGCCAACGGCGCGCTGACCCGTAAGCAGGCTCTGCGGTTCGCCGTCGAGTCCGCAGAGCGTTTTGATGTGCGCTGGTTCGAGGAGCCCGTGAGCTCGGACGATCTCGAAGGTCTCCACCTGATCCGGGAGCGCGCGCCGGAGGGAATGGAGATCGCAGCCGGCGAGTACGGCTACATGCTCCCGTACTTCGAACAGATGCTCGAGGCCGGCGCGGTCGACTGCCTGCAGGCCGACGTCACCCGCTGCGAGGGCATCACCGGCTTCCTGCGCGTCGCCGCCCTCTGCCAGGCTCGCTCGCTCCCGCTTTCGGCGCACTGCGGCCCTTCCATCCACACGCATCCGTGCTGCGCCGTCGTGCCGTTGCGCCACCTCGAGTATTTCCACGACCACGTTCGGATCGAGCAGATGTTCTTCGACGGCGCTCCTCAGCCGCTCTCCGGCGGGCTGAGGCCTGACCTCTCTCGCCCCGGGAATGGGCTCGAGCTCAAACGCGGCGAGGTCGAGCGTTATGCGATCTGAGCAAAGGAGCGAACCGTGTCGATCTCACTGAGAAAGAAGCGCGGCCCGGCAGCGAGAGCCCTCGCGAACCTGCGCGCGGGACGTGTACAGAAGACGCTCTGTGCCGCAACGGCGTTGAGCGCGCCGCCGCTCGCTTTCGAGATCTACCTCGAGCATTACAAGGGCTCGTTCGGGGACAAGTGGATGTGGACACCGGTCTTCCTGACACCCCCACTGGCGGCCGCGGCCGTCGCCGGCATCTTCTCCGAGCGCGTCGCGAAGACCGCCCTGCCTGTCCTGTCAGCCCTCTACTGCCTCGATGGGCTCATCGGTATCGTCACGCATGTCCAGGGCGTGCGCAAGAAGCCGGGCGGCTTCTCCGAACCAACCTACAACCTCGTGATGGGTCCGCCGCTGCTCGCGCCGGGTGCGCTGGTCATGGTCGGCGCGTTCGGCCTGCTGGCGCCGCTGATGAGTCGCGAACGCTGATCGTGACGATCGACTTCACCCGGCCCGACCGCCTGCCGAAGGTGCGCGGAGACAACGGTGCCGATGCGGCCGAGCTGCCGCGGCAGCGGCGCGGGATCACGCCCCAGATGCACGGGCGTTACCCCGACTACGACTGCCTCGCAAACGCCGAGCACTGGGATCAACTGACACGGAAGCTCGTCGTCGACCGGGTCGAGCGGGTCCCGGAGCTACGCTTCTTCAGTAACGTTGAGGCGGCGACCCTCTCGGCGTTCTGCGATGTCGCACTGGCGCAGGATGCCGAGCCGAGGGTCCCGGTACTCGCATTCGTGGACCAGAAGCTGTTCGCGGGAAGGCTCGACGGTTATCAGTACGCCGACATGCCCGACGACCGCGACACCTGGCGGCACGTCGCCCGCGGCCTCGACCAGACGGCGCGAGCGAGCGGCGCTCCCTCCTACGCGGATGCCGCGCGCACGCTCCAGGCGTCAATCGTTGACGACTTCGCAGAGGGCAGCCTTGATGGAGCTGCCTGGAGTGAGCTCGATCTCAAGCACGCGTGGTCGGTCGTGATGCGCAGCGTGCTCGCTGCGTTCTATTCACACCCGTGGGCGTGGAACGAGATTGGCTTCGGCGGCCCTGCCTACCCGCGCGGCTACGCGCGGCTTGGGATCGGCCTCAGCGAGACGTGGGAAGGGCACGAAGCGGTCGCCACGGACCCCGCCTCCGACCCCGAGACGCACGGGCCCGGGTGAAACTCTCACGCCAGTTCCTGAAAGGGTCGACCGCACCGCTCGAGAACGACTCGGCGCTCTTGCTCGACGTTCACCGCCGCGGCGTCCCCGGACGCGAGCGGATGCGTCGCTTCCGCGACGAGGACGAGGTCGACCTTCTGATCGTTGGTTGCGGCGCAGGAGGCGCCGTACTCGCCCAACGGCTCGCGCGTGCCGGCTGGCGGATCGTCGTGCTCGAGCGCGGCCCCTTCTGGGATCCCGACACGGATTGGGTCTCCGACGAAGAGGGATCACACGACCTCTACTGGACAGACAAGCGCATCATCGGCGGCAGTGACCCGGTCGAGCTCGGCAAGAACAACTCCGGTCACGGCGTCGGGGGCTCGATGGTGCACTACGCCGGCTACACGCCTCGTTTCCATCCCTCCGACTTCGAGACACACACACGCGACGGTGTCGGCTCTGACTGGCCGCTCTCCTACTGGGACCTGAAGCCTCATTACGAGCGTGTCGAGCGCGAGCTCCCGGTCGCGGGCCAGCACTGGCCGTGGGGCGACCCGCACTCCTACCCGCACGGGCCACACCCGATCTGCGGTGCCGCCGAACGCGCGTGGACAGGCGCCCGCGCGCACGGGATCGAGATGCGGGTCGGGCCCGTCGCGATCACAAACGGCGTCTTCGGCAATCGGCCTCACTGCATCTACCGCGGCTTCTGCCTTCAGGGCTGCAAAGTCAACGCGAAAGCCAGCCCACTGGTCACCCACGTGCCCGACGCGATCGCCCACGGCGTCGAGATCCGCTCCGGCTCGATGGCACAGCAAATCGAACTCGACGCTGCGAACGGACAGGCCACCGGGGTCAGCTACGTCGAGGTCGAGACCGGCCGTGGACGCTTCCAGCGCGCCGCAGTTGTCGCGGTGTGCGGCTACTCGATCGAGTCCCCGCGGCTGCTCCTGCACTCGACGAGCAAGCGTTTCCCGCGAGGCCTCGCGAACGCCAACGACCAAGTCGGCCGCTACGTGATGGTGCAGGGAGCAACTCAGGTCGCCGGACGGTTCCCCGAGCTGTTGCGCATGTACAAGGCCCCGCCGCCGGAGCTCTCCTCCGAGGATTTCTACGAGACCGACGCCTCGCGTGGCTTCGCGCGCGGCTTCTCGATCCAGACCGTCAGCCCGCTCCCGATCGGCTGGGCCGAGCACGTGCTCGCCGACGGTCACCGCGGCGCGGCACTCCGCGAGTACATGCGTGACTACAACCACTGGGCGGTGCTCGGCTCGCTCTGTGAGCTGTTGCCGCTGCCCGACAACCGGGTCACACTCGCCGCGGAGAACGACCAATTCGGCATGCCGGTCGCGCGCTTCGATTACACACAGTGCGACAACGACCGCGCCAACATCGCCTTCGCGAAAAAGACGATGCACGCGATCTGGGACACAGCGGGCGCCCAAGACGTGCTCACGATCGACCGCTACGCGCACCTCGTCGGAGGCTGCCGAATGGGCCAAGACGCCGAATCGAGCGTCATTGACGCCGACCACCGCGTCTGGGGAACCCCGAACCTGCTTATCTGCGACGGCAGCGTGATGCCGACACAAGGGAGCGCGAACCCCGCGCTCACGATCATGGCGCTCGCCTCCCGCCTCGGCGAGCGACTATCGACGAAGCGCATCCAGGCCGGTAAAGGCGACCACGAGCGAAGCATCGCGCGGGTGCGCGCCGGGCGGCTGAGCGAGGAGGACAGATGAACAAGCAGGGTGGACCCGAAGTCGTGGTTGTCACGGGCGCTTCGGGCGGTGTGGGAAGAGCGATCGCTCACGCTTTCGCCAAGCGCGGCGCCCACATTGGACTGGTCGCGCGCGGCGAGGCGGGTCTCGACGGGGCCCGCCGAGAAGTCGAGTCGCTCGGCGGGAAGGCGCTCGTACTGCCAACGGACGTCGCCGACCACGACCAGGTCGAGGCGGCCGCCGAGCAGGTCGAGACGAAGCTTGGCCCGATCGACGTGTGGGTCAACGACGCGATGGCCACCGTCTTTGCCCGCTTCCTTGACGTTGAGCCAGAAGAGTTCAAGCGGGCCACAGAAGTGACCTACCTCGGCACGGTCTACGGCACGATGTCGGCGCTGAAGCGGATGGTCGCCCGCGACCGCGGCATCGTGGTGCAGGTCGGTTCAGCGCTCGCGTATCGTGCGATCCCGCTCCAGTCCGCCTACTGCGGCGCGAAATTCGGCATCCGCGGCTTCACAGACTCAGTCCGCACCGAGCTCATGCACGACCGCTCAAACGTCTGGATCACGATGGTGCAGCTGCCAGCGGTGAACACGCCCCAGTTCAACTGGTGCCGTACCAAGCTGCCCGACCACCCACAGCCAGTAGCGCCCATCTACCAGCCCGAGGTCCCCGCCGAGGCCGTCTACTGGGCAGCCCACCACCGGCGGCGTGAGCTCGACGTCGGCGGCAGCGCGGTAAAAGCAATCTTCGGCAACAAGCTCTCGCCCCGCTTCGCCGACTGGTACCTGGCCCGCACCGGCTACAAGTCACAACAGATCCAAGGCATGCCCGTCAACAACCGGGCCGACAACCTCTACGAGCCTGTCCCCGCCGAGGCCGCGACCCACGGGATGTTCAACAGTCAAGCGCACGCCTCGAGCTACCAGCTCTGGGCAAACACGCACCGGCCTCTCATCAGCGGCGCTCTCGCCGCCGCAGCAGCCGCAGCCGTGCGTCTCGCGCGCCCCGCACGTTAATGCCGACCCGTCCACAACCCGCCGTCGCCGACGAGCCGCCGCGTGTTGCGAGCGGCCCGCACACATGACGGGCGTGCCTGACCCCATGCCGCCGAGCGTGCTGCGCGAGCGCGAGTCACTCGACGACGAGCGCGAGATCCTCGTAGGGCCGAGCGGCGACTTCGCCCGGATGTGCTTCCGCGGCCCGGACGGCGACGGCGTCTCCGCGTCGCTGATCGACGGCTGCGACAGCTCCACAGTCACGCGGAACGAGTGCGTCGTGGGCAGCGACCACAAACAGGGCGGCCTGATCTGGCAGGGCTGGTGGCTGACAGGCAACAATCTAATCGTCAAGTGCCGGGCAGCACCCGCGCTACCGACCAGCGCGGATCGAGCCGCCGTTCTCCGGCGAGTGAATGCCCCGCACCGGACAGCACCGTCGAGGTGGTGTTCGACCCACGAGACGGTTTCGGCGACAACCAACTCAGAAAGCTCGCACAGAGCGAGACCGGCCACCGAAGCGGCCAGAACCGGAGGGGCCACGTCTACGGGGCAGCAGGCGGCAACACACGCACCGCGAACAACGGCCGCGGAGCCAAGCCGCTCGACCTCGCACTTGAGCCTGAAGAGAGCGAGCATCTCGTCCTTGTGCTCGATCCTCGAGGAGCACGCCACCGAGTCGCCGGACTTTGCTCGGCCGTGCCACACATCGACCGCTCCCGAGAGACCCGCCGGTGGCCGCTGCTGCGGCCGCCCGTGCCCGGACTGGGAGGCGAGGGCAGTCCCGGGCCGGCCTGACAATGATCGATGGTCAGGTCAGCGAGCCGGCTGAGCGTGTCGGCGGAACCCGTTGGTATCCCGGTGCCACATACGCTTCGTGAGTATGCGCTGCTCGCGGACGGCGAGCGGGGGGTGCTGATCGGACCCCGCGGCGACTTCGCGTGGATGTGCTTCCCGCGCTGGGAAAGCGCCGGCATCTTCTCATCACTGATCTCTGGCGCTGGCGCCTACGCGATCACTCCGGTCGACCGGTACGTCTGGGGAGGCTACTACGAGCCGGGAAGCTTAATCTGGCACAGCCGCTGGGTCACCGTCGACAACGCCATCATCGAGTGCCGCGAAGCGCTCGCGTTTCCCGGCCTGCCAGACCGGGCGATCATTCTCCGCCGAGTGAGCGCACACCAGGGAACAGCGCGTGTCCGGGTGCTCCTCCATCCGCGCACGGGCTACGGCTCCGAGCCGCTCGGCCACCTGAAGCAGACCGACCTCGGCCACTGGACAGGCCACACCGGCGATGTGCATCTGTGCTGGACCGGCGCCGATCACGCCGTCCCCGCTCCCGACGGTCGACGCGGGAAGACGCTCACGCTCGAGCTCGAGCTCGCCGAGGGCGGACAGCACGACTTCGTGCTCAGCCTCCAAGTCGGTGGGGGCGGACCGGAGCCACCCGTCCCGGACGTCGCCTGGTCAGCGACCGAGGCCGCGTGGCGGGAGCGCGTCCCGGAGTTCGCGGAGTCGGCCGCGCCGCGGGATGCCCGCCACGCCTACGCCGTCCTCGTCGG
>Ga0302325_10014546_pt1 | contig 16748 bp, 21 predicted proteins | sample Palsa_T0_2_FD_201948 | JGI IMG/M metagenome (GOLD analysis project Ga0302325, IMG submission 201948) | Peat permafrost microbial communities from Stordalen Mire near Abisko, Sweden - Palsa_T0_2 | ecosystem: Environmental > Terrestrial > Soil > Palsa > Peat permafrost | place: Sweden: Abisko... | reverse complement strand
TCACGTGTCCAACTGCCGCTGCCCCTCCCCCTGCGCTGCTTGCTCATTCAAGATACGGTATACTGCATCTCTGCTCGCACCAAGGAAGATATGTTGGCGACCTTGAGGTCTTAGACAAGTGGCAATTGGCACTTGGCACTTGGCACTTGGCACTTAGCACTTAGCTGAGCAGGAAATATCATATTCACTTGGAAAATAAACGAGGTAGCAAGAGCAAGGTAAACAAAGTAAGAGCATGTGCCATTGCTTGTCGTACACCTAAGCGAAAACCACCGTACAGAAACATTGTACAACAAGTCTTGCGTACATTTAAATCATACCAAATTCACAAGAAATTATCAGAACGAATATAAGAATGCAATTTCCATGTTTCTTTGCAAATTTAGCCGGGGAGAAGAAGTAATTAAGGCTGGTGGTAGGGTCAGGTGTACGATAAGCAATGGCACATGCTCTTACGGGCAATCATGTTGACTTTTCATGAATTTGAAATGACGGGAGAGAGCCTCTTATATTCCACATCCAACCAAACAGCAGCTCACCCCTTCCACATCGCTAATCACGTATATGCATCAATTGTCTTCTCGTTTAGCACCTCTCCCTCATCCGCCGACTACTCACCATTAATCCGCATCCAATCCTTCTCAATCATCTGGACCCTATCTTGACTAACAGGCTTCATCTCAAACGCCATCTTCTCAGGCTTGGCGATCAACAAGCTCGTGTACTTATCCGCTGGCACGGGCACTTCATATCCGAACTTGCTCATCTTCTTCCTGATGTCGAAGGCCCATGCCAAGCCACCCATCACAAGGAAGAGTTCTTGCTCAACAATGTCGACTCCTTGGCAGGTACGGCGGCCAAAGCCAAATTGTGAGAAGCCTTTCAGGTTAGGGAACTCGGTAAGTGGCTCGCGATACGTCGGGAAGTTTGATGCCAGCCAGCGTTCAGGACGGAAATTCTCAGGATCAGGATAGGTTCTGGGATCTCGAGTAATGCCCCTAGACGAGATCAGCAAGGACCCAATGAGCTCTTTTGAAGTACTTGCCATTCCAATGCGTGTATGGTGGCACCAGCGGGAATAAAGTACCCATCGTAAACATCATCTTGTTCTAAGCAATGGGGGATTCCTACCACCTCATCAGTCTCTTGCAAAACACGGTTAAACAAGCTAGTGACCTGTAGGGACTGGTGGCCTCCACCGGATGACCTCCTTCACGACAGCTCTGATCGTTGGCAACTGCGCTCTATCCTCCCACGTGGGACATCTATCACCACAAACCCGCTGCATCTCCTCACGCATCATTTCCTGCCATTGCGGATAGTGGCACATAGCAAGAATGTAACTTTGCATGGGGCTGCCGATGGTCAGAGCGCCGGCGATCGCCATCATTCCTACGAGATATTGTCCTTCTTCTTCACGAACACCGGATTTCTCTTGTTCTTCCAGGAACATCTTGGTATAACTCGGCTTCGATTCCCCTTTGGCATTAGCGTCTTTCACAGCTTCAAAGGCAATCTTTGAAGAATTTGTTCTCTCTATCGTGGCGCGCATTCTCTCTTTGCTTCCATGGGCTCATCCAGGTTGGCAGATACCGAAGGGGAGCTACGACATTTGGTACGGCTCCAGAAGGACTGATCGTGACTAAGAGTCCAAATGTACCGACTCTCAGCTCTGTTGCGTGTTCCTCCGATCCCCAAGCAAGACGCGAGATGGTGCGACTGGTGTACTCTTCCATGTGCGCGATATAATTTGGAGGATCTTTAGACATGAAGTAAAGCAATCGCTTCAACTCTAGAGTAGGATAGGAGTACAAATCTGCCTGCGCCGAGCGGACCATGAGTTGATGACCAAGTTTTCGTTGCCGTCTCCATGTATCTAGGAGGTTTTGTTAGTGAGAAGCCGTGCGACCAAAGCAGCTCCAACGCACCTGTTCTACCCAGGAGGGCCAGATAATCGCCAGACGTCCGGTTGTCTGGAAGATTGGGGATTGTTGGCCGATCTGAATATATGGCACCTCGCTTTGCGAGCAGATCATTCGCAATCTTTTCGGAGGAAATCCAGACATGCTGTGACCCAAAAATCTCCATTTGGTAAATAGGCCCATATTCTTGAGACCATTCCCAGAACTTCATCCATGTGGCTGTAGAGGGTACATCGTGGACACGGCCGATAAATGGTATCCCTGTGGATCTTCGTCAGCAAATGGGAATTCCGACAAAGAATGTGCTATTCCACCTTTGGGTCCTGGTAGTCGACGTACTCCTGGAGGTAGGGTTTTACGAGTAAGGTATTTGAAGAGCAGATACAGCACGGACACCACGAGGGCTATCTTAATGAAAGCGAAAAGCGCCATGCTGCAAAAGATGAAAACGACAAGACTGCAGACCACCGGAGGGACAAAGAGTTAACTAGAATTCCACGATCGATCCTGCCTATATACTATACTCATATCAGCCCAAGCCGTCGATCCAACCTGCCACCCCTCATTTGAGACGCGGTTTCAAGAACTAGTCTCATTAGAGGGCATCGCGGACATTGGATTGGGGAACGAATTTCAAATATCATGGATCTGCTGATACTGAACTTTACTTTCTGTAACATAGTTGGGATGTGTAATGCTGTGGGTTCTCCTGACCGGATGTCCGAAGCTTGGCGGTGACAAAACTGCAGATCGCCCTCTATTTCGGTTCACGCGGAATGCAACCTGAGAAAGTTGCCCCATCATAAACCTCTTGAAAATTATTCAACAACATGTCAAATTCGAAATGCCTGTCCCGTAAATCTGTCTCGGCAAGTGTTGGTCGGGCTGAATGGTTGCAGCTATTGATGAGCTGGAGAGGTTGAGCTAGCACTGGGTTCTGCCGGGTTTCACATCCCATGGGTTGATCAGCAAGTTCTATGAAAGACAAAGGAAAATGATATGAAACTTCAACTGGCAGTCATGGGAGAGCCCTGATACATGCCACGCTCATACAGTAGCTGTGCTTTTTTGGGATCGCCGGAGCAAAACGCGCGGTTAGGACTTATGATTTTGGAGAGCTAGTTAAGCAATGAAGCAGGACGATCACTTGGAACTCCAACCCAAAACTATGATTCTAAAGCCGAGTTTCCTCGCTTCTCGCCCTTTGGCAGCACTAGCGTCCAACGGCTGAAGTTTAAGCGTTGATGCTGGCTCGGAAGTGGTTGTTCGTGGAGTGTCCGAGAGCAGCATCGTTCTGGTGACAGCAACGCGCCAAGAGTTAGTTGCCGCAAGTCAAGACACTATTTTGTGGCTGGTACCGCGCTAAATGGAGAGCTCGATACCGACCAATACAACTATGCAAAACAACTTTTTTAAAACCTCCTCAGTCCTGAGATGCATAGAGCGTTCGATACACAGGTATATATTTTTCAATATGGGGACACAGCCACGTCCCCTAAGAAAGTCCCTTGCCTCTCTATGCCTATACCGCTAAATGTTTTTGAGTTCCGGCTATTCCCCGAGGAAGAAACATAAGAGTTGATACTGTATGATTACCACCAAGAATGACATGACACTGAAAATGTTCCTCGTAGAAGAGCAAAAGATGTCCTGAACCGTGAAGAAGAGGGCCGATGTGGCCCCGTCATAATAGAGTGCTTTGGCGTGGGGAAAGAACATTTAAATTCCCACTATTCTTGTCTTCAAATATGATAGGGAATTAGTTCCAATGGTGTTTCGAAAATCGGCGAACCCGCCATTGACGCTCTGAGCACCTTACGTACGTGTAGAAACCATAGACCGTCTCGACAGCAGGTAAAAAGGACAACGCATGCCGTGGAAAAAATAATAAAAAATAAAAAATACATTCATTCGCTGGGGTTTTCTGCTACTATACTTGAGTAGATCCTTGGATTGTTTGATAGGATAATCGTTTGCCAGATTCTATTTACCCTTTTTCCTGAATTTCTGGATAAATAAACAATACATCGGTTCTTCCAACGGTGACTTCTGAGTGCTTGGTTGGCCAAAGTTCGGGAACATCGATGCAAAGCCCCTGGCTCACATCTTGAGTCCTTTGCGTCGATATTGAGTGTTGGTAGGCTTGGGGGCTTGGTAATGACCAGCCGCCAAGACTTTCTTCTGCAGATCACAGTGGGTAGCAGGTGGCCTGTCATTTGGTGTCGGAGCCAGTACTGAGGGTAGGTAAGATCCGAGTTTGACAGTGCTTAATCTAGTGAAGACTAAATGTGCATACGTGCCATTGCGGGAACGTAGAGCAGACTAGCAGAGTAACTTGGCAAAAATCGAGGGTTAAACAGATATCCTTAAGTTCCTGACAGTCAAAGTACAAGCAAACGACGGGTTGTATAGGAGAACGTTCACCAATGACACCGCAAGACTTTGCGCAAGACGCAAGATGAGAGTGTACTCGAGCTCAGCAGATGAGAATTCTCAGACTCTGGGTGGGCACACTTGCTTAAGCCCTTGTCTCGTCATCACTTGGAGTAAGGAACTAAAAGGCATAGATGCTTGACCTCCTGCGGTTTCACGCTTGGTATAAACGCCGTAAAGTGTTTTTGGAATGTTTTGGAATAGTCGGAAGATGGCTGTCCATTAACGGGTTCGAATGCCCTCTCGATTGGGTCGAAGGAGCCAGATTTAACATGGCAAGTCTTCATCGTCGGCTTCCTTAAGGAACCATGCTCTCAGGTCTCTGTTCCGGATCGTGAGGTATTAGGATCGCTCGTAAAGCTGTCTTATCGGCCTACAGGACGTGTTCGATCCCCACCGAGGACGATGGGCACCCGGACACGTTCACCACTAAGTTCTTGAAGACCACCGCACACTTGATTACCCTTGCCACGGATCAATCATATGTTCAGACGAAGAACCCGGCCCTTGACAACAAGGTTTCGTCCAGTACTCGTTAGGTCCACAGGCCAGGACTTTATCCAGCTCTTCTAGTCTTTGTTCATGACGAGTACTGTATTTCCAACCCAATGGCCCTGAATGGCTGGTCCTTTCTCTTCATATCGATGGAGGATCCGAGAGTGAACAACAATTCCTTGATCCTGCCTTCCCACAATAAACCGATTTTCCAATTTTGATCGACTCTCGCTTTCAGTACCCCTGCCACTTCTTCAGGCACTGGGGCAAGATTCTCTTCAACAGGGTCAAGCCTCCACTCCAGCTTAGCAACCATGCTTCGTTCTTTCTTCTCTGGAACGCGAGTCTTCATTCTCCACAGCTCACATCCAAGCTTAACCTCACTCTCGTAGCTGTAGACGTTGAAGTCGAATTTGGAGCACAAAGCCAGATTCCTCCCAGCTTTCACAGCATAAGTCGTGCTCAAGTTTCCCATCAACGGATTCAACGTCAACGTGGCAGTCAAAGGGGCGCCTTTATGGGCGGGCAACGTAGCAAACCTTCCACCGAAGCTCACGCCTCCGGACTTGTTCAATGAACCATAATACATCTCAGCTCCGGCACTGAAGCGTCCATAAAATCGATCTTCAGTGCGGGGGGGCTCAGTATTCTCCTTCCGAGGATCTAGGCCAAAATTATAAATGCCTCGAAGTCCGAGGAGGCCTCCGTCCGTAGAATAGAGGGTTTCTGTGCTGTATTTCCCGACGTCGTATTGATGGAGCGCAAGTATCGTCCCACCATTTCGCAATCGGCCATCACTGACAGCCGACAGCTTCAGTTGTTGGGTTGGACTGATTCGGCGTAGGTATAATGCTTCAAGCGTGCTCTGGGGCAAGTATAGTCGTCCATACAATAAGGAATTCCGCTTGTCTATTCGCTTCCCTCCCTGCCATTCTTCCCACATCCATGGCTGGTATGGCCTCCGCAGTTCCTGAATCTGTCTGTATCCATGAATAACATCATGAAGCTCTATTTTTCCGCTTTGGGAGGTCGTATGTAGCGGAAGAGAGGTGTAGAGATAGGATAGGGAGCCGTCGACGAGCCCAACACTGCCAATGGCGTATGAAGTCGCAAAGTTGGGAGAAGATAGCGATGAAAGGTTCAATCTGAGGCCTCGAGGGGTTTCGAAGTCCAAGAGTGCTGGAGATATAGTCAGCTGCCGCTGTGGAGTCCTATGGGGGCATATTTGCCTCGAGCGGTAGACGTCAATTGGGAGTAGGAGTTCTCATAATTCCAATGTGAGGCTTTGTAGAAAACATGCTGAACATAGTCCATAAACTCCAGCATGACTAAATATATTCGTAAAGCGTTTCTCTCTCCTAATGAGTTCACGCTTTTTCGGGGCCAGCGAACTTGAAAGACCGTCGAGACCGTGGACCGTGAACCGTGAAGCGTGGGCGTGTGGCGTGTTTGGAGAGATGCGGCCGCTAGCTCCAAAACTTTATCGCTATCAAAAAAATTACTTGCTTCGACATCGACTTAAATACCCCACCAGTTGAATATTTCCAGCAATGCCGAAATCAAAGCGTGCGAAAGTCGTCCACTTGACGAAAGTCGACAAGAAGGGAAAGGAATTGACTATCAAGCTTTTCGCCAATGTTCGAGAATGTCTGGATCAATACCAACACTGCTTCGTCTTCTCTGTTGACAACATGAGAAATACTTACTTGAAGGATGTGCGCAACGAGTTGAGTGATAGCAGGTGTGTAAATTTACTTTTTTCTAGTCTTTTGAAATGCCAGTTCTGACTTCTTTTGGCAGACTCTTCTTTGGCAAGACGAAAGTAATGGCTAAAGCTATTGGAACGAGTCCGGAAGACGAATACCAACCGTCGACACATCTACTTTCCAAATTCCTCGTAGGAGATGTCGGTCTTCTTTTCACCAATCGCGAGCCTGCAGCCATCGAAGAGTACTTTTCTAATATAGCCAAAACGGATTTCGCTCGCGCCGGCACTCCTGCAACGAGATCGTTTACCGTTCCTGCAGGCATTGTTTATTCGTTGGGAGGGGAGATCGAAGCAGAGCAGGATGTACCCATGGCGCACAGTCTAGAGCCTGAGCTGAGGAAGCTGAATATGCCGACATCATTGACAAAGGGAAAGATTACATTGGACAATCCATACACCGTCTGTAAAGAAGGCGATGTGCTAGATAGCAGGCAAACGAGGCTACTCAAGTTATTCGGGGTTGCTACTGCGGAGTTCAAGGTCAATCTTCTAGCGTAAGTTTTTCCATTTCTGGGAAATGAATTGCATCCTGACCATATACAGTTACTGGAGCGCGGCAACGAATGAGGTCACGGAGATGGATGCAAGGGAATAATAAAGCAAGAACCTGCTCGATTCCTGTGTTCTACCGTATCATACAATCAGGGGGGTGTTTGCTGGCGTTAAGCGGCGCTACCTTTTATTATGGGAAATGAAAAGAACAATTTTGCTGCCTGAGCGACCTTTTCTTACCACCGGCTGTCCTCCCGCAATTCTGATAATACAAGCAAGAATCCTTGAGCACTGAAGTCAGATGGTCAGACGGCCCTTACCTCTGACTTTTACCTCCGAAATCAGCGCCAACGTTTGCTCACCCAGTAAAAGTAGTTCGAGGTGTGAAAATGGCCTTCGAGGTTCCATTGAAATTGCCAAGCGAGAAAGCGAAATCCAGAGGGTCGAGGATCGTTATTACCATGATGAAATCGGAAAAGCTGTTTTGTTCGGTGAGAGTAGTGAAGTCGAATAGGATACAGGTGAGGCGACGGCATACTACCTTGGTGAAAATAGCATCGAAAACCGCTTACCCCTGGTGATGAAGGGAAGAAAGACTGAATACTCGAGAAACCCACCACAAGACAAACCGAACAGTGTCCTGCTGCATCTAATATCTCCGCAGCTTGCGAGGATCCTCTTCGTAACCGTTGCCCTCGTACTGTCTTTTTCGCGAGTCCTCCTCTCGTGGTCGTCCACCGTATCCTCCGTCTCGGTCGCCACGGTCGCCACGGTCTCGATCACGGTATCCTCCATCTCTAGGTCTTACCGGCTCCATGTTGCTTCCAGAACCACCACGAGGAGGGCCATCGCGTTGGTAGCCACGATACCCACCACTACCGCCACTTCTGTCATCATATGAGCGACCCCCACCACGCGAATCATACCCACCCCCTGAACCGTTACGATCGGGTGAACCGGAAGGCCCTCCGTAACCACCTCTACCACCTCCAGAAAACCCACCGCCGCGAGCGCCACCCGGACCTGCTGGCGCATTTGGGGGAGGAGCTCCATACCCATTTTGTCCTCTGAACCCACCGCCTCCTTGGAAACCAATGCCACCGCGACCTCGGCCTCCATAGCCTCCTCGTTGTTCGAAACCACCCCTGAAGCCCCCGCCTCTGCCGCCAAAACCACCTCTGAAGCCCTGGCCTCCTGCAGGAGGGCCGCCAAACCCCATCGGCCGGGGTGGAGGGACAGCTTTTGTATAACCACGGCCACCTTTCCCACCTCCAAGACGACGAGGGACCCAACCTTTAACGGTACGTCCACGTTCAACGTCGACCTTGATACGCCGATCCTTAATTCGGATACCGTCACAGTTGTCTAGAGCAGCTAATTACCAAGCGCGAGCAAGGCGCAATTGTCAGTTATGATGCCCATACTTATTATACCTTTGTCTGGGCAGAAAGTAAAAAAGGAGAGAAGACAGGCGACATGTAGACCATATCTTTACAAATGATACCATATATCTCTGGACCGGCGAGCAAGACTGTGGGGGAAGGGGGTTGTGGTCAGGTTTACCTCTCATGTCTTTCTCTCGTTCATAGACCACAAATGCATAACCACGGTGTTTCTTCTTCTTCTTGTTTGGTTTCTCATCTTGGTGCGTGTCGACAACAATTCGTATCTATGAACACGGGTCAGTAAGGGACACGATGTTGTTGGGACGTCTGAGCACACAGGGAGGAGTATCTTCATTTGATGGTAATCAAGGAAGTAGGGGGGGTATGGCAACATACTCTTTCAATAGGACCAAAGCGACCGAACTCGCTCTCTAGATCTTGCTCCGTGGCATCATAGCTGAGCCGTGCAACGATCAGGGTTTTGAATGCATCTCCACGAATATTTGGATCGTCTTGAGGGTGATCTGGGAACACATAATATCAGTAAAGCTGAGAGTAAAGAAGACACATATGCCCAGAAGTCGGACAAGTGTAAAGAAAATTATCACAGAGAGGGTCGCCCTCACAGAGCTTTGGGCCGTCCTTCAACAGCTTCTCCTGGCGTTCCTTCTTCTCCTGCTTGACACGAAACTTTCGCTCCAACCAACTCTCCGTGGGCTGATATTCATCGGTGCGCTTGTACTCTTCGAGTTGAGGGAGAAATGCAGCGACGCCAGAGATGGCTGCTGTCCTTCGGTCTTCAGGCGCGTGGTCCGAGGGAGGAAGGAATCGAAGACCTGGGCGAGGGGCGAATAGCGCAAGGAGATTTGGGGGGAGCTTGTCCGTCATCTTAGCGATGCTGGTAGATGAGGAGGCGGTGGAGATGTAGCTCTCAAAGCTGTGTTTGATAGATGAAGTTGTCGCGTCGCAGTAGGGGAAATTTCTCGAGAACTTTGATCACGTGCTTGCGTAAAATAAATTGGCGTCAACCTTGCAATCGAATCTCAACATTGAAGCATAGTCCCCGCGATGACAGTGAGAGCTTTACAGAAGGTGACTGTCTCCCAGGTATGTATTTAGACCGAGTGAATGCTTGAGCATGTGCTAATGATTCTCCAGAATGGGGTGGGAGCTTTCATCCTCCAATGTCACAAACTCTCCTTTCATTATTGTGACTGGGCTGGTAGCTCAAGGGGAATGAAGTATGCCTGCCTTCCCTGTAGCTGGTCAATCATTTGCTAAAAGATTCAGTTCCTTCCTCCGAAACTCTCTGTCAAAGTTTGCGGTTGCAAACCCTCAAATCGAAATGGAAGTCTCTCCACGCCCTCGTAGACACCCAGTCATCATCGGACACTACATTAGTGGACGACAAAAGGCTATATGTGTGCGGAATCTACAGAAGGAACAGATACTGCAGAAGGCAGAATTACTGCGAGATGCTAGTGGGGAGAAGCTGAAGAGAGTCACGAAGCCAGTCAAGAGTATCAACGAGAGTGTAAGAGGGTTATGGAGTCCATACCATGACGGCGGCATTACCGTGTGAAGAAGGGGAAGCTTGTAGATGTGTGTATCATATGTATGTGCATTGGTGGTGGCGTTCTGGACATTGATAGAAGCTCATTCTTTCAGCTCTGTTCGTTGAGACGAATGATAGTTTTAGGGAAATCAGCCAGATTTCATAAGGGAGCCGTCTTTGCAACCATCATCAATTGGTTCAGCAATTAATGGAACGGAATTAGTACCAAATGAGAGCATCGTAGGGTGGTTTTTTATCCAGCTTAGCCAGCTTAGCCAGTGACTGGCGATGGCGGCTACTTGTATCTCTAGAATAGTCTTACCTTAGTCTTGTCGATATCTCTCACCAATAACAGCAACTCTCAATTAGATCTTCTGTTTCTTACTTATATTCCTGTATACGGAGCACGGCTGACTTCTGATTGAACTTTCAGTGTTTTACTTCTATCATTCTTGATTTAAGAACAAATTCAATACTCCTGAAATGTCATAGTCATGAGCAAGCCTTGCTTATTTAACATCGCAGCCGTATCCATATCATGACCGGATCGAAGGGCTGGTCTAGAGAGTGCAAGGAAGCCGGGTTAAATTTACTGAAATTATTGTGTAAGAGAGAAGTGAAAGTAGCTGGCCGGTACATGTATTCCGGCTATATTTTCATTCTGTTGGTAAGAAGGATAGGGTAGTATACATATATATATATAAAAATATATTTCAGCCAACTCCATTGCTATTGCCATACTCAATCTGCTTGTGGAACAAAGATTACAAGCAAGAGCCGTTTGCCAAGGTAGACCAGTATGCATACTAAAATGAACCTGATGCTCCAGAATACCCACCGAAGGCATGCTGTGAAGAGCCTTAGTATTCCAAAGACAACTTCTTCAAGGACTGTTATTGCGGCAAGCAGAATGAATGTCTTCCCGATAACCACAGAGAGGGTTTGAGGCACTGAGAGGCACCTCAACACCGGACTGACAACCAGATAGAATAGGACGTGAAGAACATTGACTAACCTCCAAACCACAGTGTAAGCAGGAGGCATGAGGAACGAGTTGCCTTTTCTTGTTAGGGCCAGGTAATAGCAAGTCTGTGGCTGGAGGAGGCTATATCTATTCGTGAACATGACCTAGACGCAAGAAACATGAACCCGGAAGAAGTAGTTGAGTAAAGCTATTTACAGCTGCACTTTGGCATCAATCATCATTCGTAACTCCATCACAGCCGTGAATCTCCCTTTTCAAGACCATATAGTCACAGACGGCTGTTGATAATTTCAACAACTGCAAAGCATTAGTACTGAATAGATGGATCGAAAGGGAATTACTCACAAGCAGGTTTAAGCGAAGCTCCTCCAACCAAGAAACCATCAATATCAGGTTGCTTGCTCAACTCCTTGCAGTTCTTCTCACTAACACTACCACCATAGATGATTCTCGTCTCCTCAGCAACCTTCTCGCTAACCTCCTTCCTCAACCATGATCGGATGGCAGCATGGACTTCTTGTGCTTGCTCAGTGCTAGCAACCTTCCCAGTACCAATAGCCCAGATCGGCTCATATGCAATGACAATCTTGGACCAATCGGCAACCTTATCCTTAGCAGCCTTCAATTGCGCAGTGACAACCTCGATTGTCTTTCCACTCTCTCGTTGTTCCAAAGACTCTCCGCAGCAGAAAATAACACCAATGCCTCCATCGAGAGCAGCCTTTGTCTTGGACGCAACAAATTGGTCATCTTCTTGCAAAATCACACGACGTTCAGAGTGGCCAAGGAGAGTCCAGGTGATGTTGCTGTCCTTGAGTTGGTCGACTGAAATTTCACCGGTGAAGGCACCGTTGGGCTTGTCGAAAACATTCTGGGCCGCAACCTCCAGACCTGGCTTGAGGTGCTCGCGAGCAAGGAGTAGATAGAGAGCAGGCGGGGCAATCACAACCTCTATAATCAATGGTTTCAAATTAGCAGATATTCACGAACTTTTGCGAGGGCTCTGGCTAGGATAGGCCAGTGGCGAAGCATCAATGGGACCGCAAGAAGTGCACGGGGATAGCTGCATAAGACTTCACGAACCAGTATTCGGATCCAGTTTTGCGTCATTGAGATATCCGATAATCTTCTTAATGGCCTTAACGGAGCCATTCCTACCCTCAACAGTCAGCTCCCAATTCGAATCATGTCAACACCCCACACAACCAAAAGAAACTGACATCTTGAAGTTGCCTCCTACAAAGAATTGGCGAGCCATGATTGCACTTGGTGTTCTGGATAGCTTGGGAGAAGGTATGATGCGTTTTCTGAGAGTCTTCAAAGTAATTTTATGTTCGAGGTGGTATCGAAAGTTTTTAAGCTGTGAGCCTTCGTGATGGGTAGAACCGGGATGCCCCTCACCGACCACCGGCCCCGCCAGAGCTCTCTTCCCGGTCAGGCTTAAGGGATCGATTCACGTGCTTCTTCCAAACCTTCCCATTTCCTGAAACATCTCCCTCAACAACATTGGCAAATCGGCACGTCGCATTGAAAAGCAATGTATTCTTCTGATCGAATCGTTCATAACCTCGTATCTCTAGATCTTTCAATTGGTCATTTAATTCGATTTCTAGGTTCTCCCCGCGCCGAGAGGGCCCATATACCAGTGAGGTGATTTGTTAGGCTTCAATGGGGATTGAGGTGCATGACCGCCAGCGCATGAATAGGATTTGGGCATGCATGCAGAAGAATCTACTCAAACTCGTCGTGGCCCATCCCACGCCTCCATTCTCTAAGTCACGCATATAAAGACTGGTCCGCTCAGGAAGAAGTTGCTCACAATGCTTTTTCAAGGCATGCGTCAAAAAGAAGTAAGTTATGTTGCTTAAAGATTTTCCCTTGCGCGGTTTTACTATACATGAGATGCAAGGTATCATAGTGGGGGTATATGAAATCAATACTGAGGCCCATTCCTCACGAATTCCTGCCCAGCCCAACATAGGTGACAGCAGAATATAAACAATTCGACAGAAATCGAGTATTCCCCTTTCCCAAGCACTTTACTCTGTGCTAACACATAACACAGGCTCATGAAATACATTGATGTGAAATGAAAGAGCTTCAGAAGACCCATCCCCCTTCTTGCGGCCCATTCTAGGGGGACGGAAACAAAAAAACAAAAACTCAAACAACGAAGATCTACCAGCCCAAGTCATTGGAACTGAGTGGATACCGACGCGGAAGCGGTGCCGGAGCGAATGGATGACGATCTGGCAATGGATGACGATCTGCGAATATGATCGGTTCACTGATTCTGCGCTCATAGAGAGTGTCCGAAGGTCGTCTGTCAAAGTCGGACGGTCTACGGCCCTCGTACAGAGGGTCAAAAGGTCGTCTGTCAAATTCGGACGGTCTACGGCCCTCGTACAGAGGGTCAGAAGGTCGTCTGTCATGCTCAGACGTCCTACGGCCCTCATAGAAAATGTCAGAAGGTCGTCGGTCGATGTCGTACGGCCTACGGCCGTCAGCTCGGCCGTCAAGGCGACCCTCGATGTATTCTTCTGCATCTCGGCGTCTGAGGAACTCCTCTTCACGTCTCAGGTCATCGACATATCGATCGTCAAAGCGTGGCTCCGCATACCGAGGTTCCATACGCCCATAGGAGATGACAGTTCTCGGCTCGATAACTCGCTCAATAACACGCTCGACTGGTCGCTCGACGATCCGGTCAGCAGTGCCAAATCTTTCCGCGTCGGCATCGACTTTTCCAGCTTGGTATGCAGCTGCGACAGGATCAAAAACTGGAGCAGCAGGAACAATTCTTGGAACATCGGGCGCGTAAGGTCGTGGTAACCCGCCATAGGCATCTGCACCATGGAAATGCAGCTCTGGTGAGTGAACTCGGGGAGGGTCCAGGTAATACCGTGGAGGTTCTCGATGCCTGCTGTGGCTCCGGTATGGCTTTTTGTCATGGCTGCTGTGTCTTCTGTGGCCTCGAGACTTGGACGAAATTGACGTCAGCAAGGAATCGGAGCCGGTGTGCGATGACCCGCTGCGGCTGTCAGTATCCGAGGAGGAAGAGTCGCTAGAGCTCGAGTCGTCGTGGTTGCGGTATTTCTTCTCCCGGCTTTTTGATCTCCCCTTCTCTCCCTTCACCCTACCACCACCATCTTTATTCATGTCGATTATCTGGGTGAATGGCGGTGGAGGACCATTGTTTGGTGGTCCTTGAGGTTGTGGAGGTGGTTGCATACGCTCAACCTTACTTCTCTCGATGTTTTCGAACAGTATGATAGGGTTGAGGTCTTTCCGTGGTGACCGCTTGGCGAAAGCGGTCATAGTGAGAGTCTCGTACAGCCCACTCTTTCTCCCTCCCTTCAAGATGACTGGCTTCTGGAAGGTATCGAGTTGGACAAGTGTCCACTCGAAGGCGCGGTCCCTCTCTGCGGATGCAAGGTTATCGACAAGAGTTGTGATTTGGGTTTTCATGTTTGGGGCTAGTGCTTTCGTCTTGTCGGCCACGCTCCGCCTCCTTTCACCTAGCTTTTTGATCTGCTTGAGGATATCCTCTTGCGGCCAATGCTCCTCGATAATGTCGACCCTCTCCCATGTCCCTCTTCGTTCCTTCTTGGGGTCGCGAGGAGGGCATTTTCGGATGGTGTAGGCTGCGTACGTTGTCAACTTTTTCAGACAGGCCTTTTCGTCCATTATCATGGGAGGCGTGATGTCTTGGACGCGAATCGATTGCCGAATTGGCAATTGCTGCATCACAGGCATGCCTCCCGGGGGCGGAGGTCGGGGAATCTGTACCCCCGGAGGTGGTTGAGGAGGGCGCTGGCCTCCCCGTTGTCCAGGGGCTGGAGGAGGTGGCGGGGGTCCCACAGGAGGCATGGTTGATCAGAAGCAGTGAAGTGTAGATTGTATGAGGAAGTGAAGCTTGCGACGATGGGGCCGGGCGACGTTAGTGAGGTTGGGGATGATGAAGATCAAGGTTCTTAGGGGCGACGGGGCAAGGCTATAAGCTGTCGAAAAGAGCTAGCTAAGCACCAGAGCCGCAGAGGAACAACGGATGTTGACCAAGACCGTATGGGCTTGCAAAGTGAGGCGAGCAATATGCGTTAGTACAAGAAGGCAGTGTGGAAGTGTGGGAGTTCTGGGAGTCTCGGAGCCAGGGTGGGCAATCACAAGTTTATAACATACGTAAACCTCTAGCAGCTGCAGGAGCTGGTGGCTTTTCCCAAAAGAAGCAGCTATGTGAAGGAGGGGAATCACCGCTGGTATCAGCGACCGTCGACGGCTTGCTAGGCGGGGTTCGTGTCGAGCCGTCCCCTCCGTCTCGTTGGTCCACACGGAATCTCCAAACCACCAAACCACCCCAGTCCAATCCTCGCTGACAAGTCGGCGGCGCACTGGCGCTCTTCCGCATCGGGCCAGAACTCACCGAGTACGTGGAACGTTTGGCCGTTGTAGTCTGCAGCAATTCCACCGCCATCCAAACCACCACAACCACGCATCTGGCGGACGCCTTCGTTGTCTGGCTGCATCGGCAACACACACATAATCACTTCAGATACAAAACAAAAATACCGAATACCGTTCCGTCGAGGCGGCGAGGGCGGTCTCCCACGCCCGATCGGTGCTGGCGCGGATGCGATCCTCTCATGCAGATTGCTGCACAGCCTTGGTCTGTCTGGTCATGCGCAAAACGCCCAGGCAACAACAACTTTCGAGATCGAAAGGATTGAGCCGCCTGCCTGGCGACGGGCGCGAGAAGTGAACCTGTTGAGCAGATCTGACAGGACTTTCCGGGGCCGACTACACCAAACGCGGTGTGATGATTGACGGGAGTTGACTCTCAGCTCTGATGCAGCTAGCTTCAGAGGCCCTGCCTGCGACCCTTGGCAATATTATCACATACCTGATACGAATCATACGATTGGATTCAGCCGTTGCTGTTGGTGGAGGAATGGGTTGCAGATTTCCAGAAAACGAGGCTGTCCGCTTCGATCACCCTGCGACCCTCCCTGCTGGTCAGGTGACGTGTGCAATACTTTAATGGAACGAAACTCGATCGGTACTGCATATTAAAAAAGGAATCTTCCCCTTCTCTCCGCCCAGTCCGCCCCTTCCGGCGTCCATTGAGCTCTCTCAGATTGTCTGAAGGGCGAGTTCTTGAGGTGTGGGTACTTGGGCGACGAGGCAAAGTGCGAACCAACTTTCAACCATGGCGGACCATCAGCTCGTCGCCCGGCTACTGAGCACAAGATCACTCTCTTTCCCTCTTTGCCTCACCGCGCATGGAAATGGGACCACCGGCTTTAACGTGAGCCTTCCTGCACATCAACCGCTCTGGAGTAGATAACGGCTACTTCTTCATCGACCTGGTCACAGCATGAAGCAAGAGCTGGCATCGATACTGATGCAGGTCACCGAAGAACACCCCGCAGCCCAGCGATTTCGCCAACTACATGGTCACCCTCGAAACTCGATCACCAAACGAAAGTTCACTTTTTGCTTTTCGTCAAGCTCTGATCAGTGCATCAAATCAAGCAAACGCGCGTTGACGATCCGCTTCCAGTGGATAAGTCAAGTATGTGCAATGCATGCGGCCTTAGCCTCCACATCGACAAGTCTCCAGCATGCCACATTGGGAAACTCCATACCAATTTTGTTTTTATGTCCCGCAGGAAACATGAAATCCCAAAGTACGTGTACGAGCGCAGTCGGCGTCAAC
>Ga0302325_10014545_pt1 | contig 16749 bp, 11 predicted proteins | sample Palsa_T0_2_FD_201948 | JGI IMG/M metagenome (GOLD analysis project Ga0302325, IMG submission 201948) | Peat permafrost microbial communities from Stordalen Mire near Abisko, Sweden - Palsa_T0_2 | ecosystem: Environmental > Terrestrial > Soil > Palsa > Peat permafrost | place: Sweden: Abisko... | reverse complement strand
GCCTCCCGAGAGCTGCCTCGGGTAATGCCCGGAGACGTGCTCCAGCCTCACGAGCTTGAGCATCCGGCTGCAGATCTCCCGGCGCTCTCCCTCCGGCACGCCCGACACCTCCAGGGGAAGCTCGATGTTCCGGGCGACCGTCCTCCACGGAAGCAGGGTCGCCTCCTGGAACACGAAGGACGTCTCCTTGCGCGCCTTCTCCGGCTTCATGTTGTCTACGAGGAGTGTCCCACTTGTCACGGGGCTCAGCGACGCGATCAGCTTCAGGACCGTCGACTTGCCGCACCCGCTCGGACCGATCAGCGTCACGAACTCCCCCTTTCCCACGTCGATGTCGATGTTGTCGAGGATGACAGGTCCGCGGCGATAGCGCTTCGTCAGCGCCGCAATCTTGATCAAGGGATACTTCAACGCGGAGGGATTCTGACTGACGAGCGGCACTCGCTCCCGACCAAGCACGCGCTATGCCCGAGGTGACCGCATCACCGGGTGTCTACCAAATCGACACGTCTGGGCACTAATTAGCTGTTTTGCGCGCTCCGGTTGGCACTCCGTCTGCAGACAACGAGGACGCGCGGCTACCGTCACCGGAGCAGCCACTTAACACGATCGAAATATTGAGCGCGGACATACCTGACATTGAATTGTGCGAGGCCGATGACGCGACCTTCTGGCCTTGGTTCAACTGGACCGAATTCGCCAACTGGCCGCACAAGCCGGAGACCCTCGTGGTCATCCCGATTGCGGGACTGGCGGACTGGGGCCTAGGCCATTCGCTCGATGCCGAGGAGACCGTGCTGATGGCCGTGCTGAAGGCGGCCTCGCTCTGCCTGGGTCACGACAAGCGCCTCCTCGTCACGCCGCCGATCCGCTTCGCCGTGGGCCCGATGGACGGCTGCGCCTTCGCCATCGACCCGGATGTCGCCTGCGACCTCCTCGAGGAGGTCGGCGTCTCGATCGGGAACGCCGGCTTCACCAAGGTCACTTTTTTCAACGCGAGCCCGTGGACGGAGGAAGTCTGCAAGGCCGTGGGCCGGGACCTGCGCATCGCCCACAAATTGCAGATGTTCTGCGTCCACCTGAGCGCCCTGGGGCTCGACTTCCATCCCAAGCGCGGCGGCGACCGGGCGGCCCTGAAGACCGCGCTTGGGGCCCTGAGCCTCGATCCCGAGGACAAGGACGGCGCTGAGGGGCGAACCCTCGTCACACGCGCCGCGGCGCGCCTGGCGGCGCTCTTCCTCGAGATGCGCAACCGGGCGCCCCTCGCCAACGGCGGCATCCTGCCGACGCAGACCTGGCCATGAGCGCCTTCACGAAGACCTTTCCGACGTATCGCTCGCGGTACCTGCCCGCCATGACGCCGGCGCAGATTGAGGCGCTCCCCGACAAGGCGTGGGCCCCGGTCATCATCGGCACAGGCGCCATCGAGCAGCACGGCCCGCACCTGCCGGTGGCCGTGGACGCGCTCATTGGCCAGGCGATGATCTCGATGGCCCTCGACCGGCTTCCCGCGGGAGCCAGCTGCTATGTCGCGCCGCCGATCACGATTGGCAAGAGCAACGAGCACACGGGGTACCCGGGCACGCTCACCATCTCCAAGAAGACCCTGCGGTCCCTGCTGCTGGCGAGTGCCCGGCAGATCCACGCGTGGGGCTTCAAGTCGCTGGCCGTCCTGAACAGCCACGGGGGCAACCTCGCCGTCGTCGGCTACACGCTGCGGGAGATCCACGCGAAGTACGGCCTGCGCGCGGAGTTTATCTCCGCCAACGTGGACCTGGACATGCCGGCCCAGGAGAAGGCCTACGGCTACCATGCGGAGGAGTTCGAGACCTCCGTGCTTCTTTCCCTGAAGGGCAAGTATGTCCGCCCGGAACGGGCGGTATGTGAGTATTCAGGGCAGTTGGGTGACCCGGGGGAACTGAGGGCCGAAAGGTCCACGGGGACGTTCTCCTGGGTCACCCGCGACCTTTCAAAGTCCGGCGTCATGGGCAACGCGACGGCCGGCACCAGGGAAAAGGGGGACCGCTTCCTGCCCCAGCTCGCCCAGGGCGTGGCCGAGGCGATCGCCCGGGCCTGTGAGGAGATGAAGGCCTGCAACGCCGTGCCCGCATAGCCGGCCGGCCAACACCTTAGACAACACACACCGCAAGCAAACCAAGCCAAACCTATGAACCTAACCATGAAGGGTCAATCGAACCACACGGGCATCCTGCGATGCCTGATTGTCGCGGCCGCAGCCGTCCTTGCGTCCGCCGTCCGAGCCCAGACGCCGAGCCCCACGACGCCTTCAACGACCACCACGACGACGACAACGACGGCCACGACGCCAGCCCCGTCCACCTCAAGCACGACCACCACCACCGACACCAACGGGGAATCGGTGACCACGCTGGAGAAGTACACGGTCAGCGACGTCCCCATCACCGAGCAGGTGCTCCCGACGGTCAGGCCCGTAGGCAGCGTCTACGGCGACGGGATGAACGTCATCGACATCCCGCGCTCGGTGTCCTCCGTCAACAGCGCCTGGATGGCCGACCGCGGCGTCAAGGACAGCATGGACCTCGGGCAGTTCTCGCCGGGCGTCTACTCAGCGGCCAACTATGGCGTCCCCGCCGTCCCCCAGATCCGCGGCGATTACGCGCAGGTCTACATGGACGGCCAGCTCACGCCCTACACGTTCACGTCCGTGCTTCCGACCTTCAATGGCGCGGACTCCATGGACATCGTCAAGGGACCCGGTTCGGCCGTCTACGGTCCCCAGGGCAACGGCCCGGGTGGCTATGTGAACCTCGTCATGAAGCAGCCGTATTTTGACGAGGACCATGGGGACATCTCCGTCACCTGGGGCAACTGGGCCTCGGGTCATTCCTACAGCCAGCCGTCCTACACCATCGACGTCGGCGGTCCGATCACAAACAAGCTGGCCTACCGCGTCAGCTACCATGCCTCCTACGGGGACGGCTACTACCTGAACACGGTCGATAACGACCAGGACCTCTATGCCGCGCTCACCTACCTCTTCTCGAGCAAGGCCAAGTTCGAGCTGTGGGGGGAGTTCTATGAGACAAGGTTCAACGAGGTGGCCGGCGCCAACCGCCCGACGCAGGCGTTCATCTGGAACGGCACCTACGTGGGGGGCGTGTCGGTCTCCTCCTATGCCGGGATCTTCGGCGTCCTCGACCCCTCGACCATCACGGTCAGCAAGCTGCCAGACTACGTGACCGTCGAGTCGCCCTTCGACAGCAACCGCAGCAAGCGCTTCCTGGCGCAGGGGACGACGACGGTCGATCTCACGACGGAATCATCCGTCATCAACCGCACGTACGTCGAGGCCTCCGCGTCCCGGCAGTTCGAGGGCTTCGGCTATGACGAGGTCATGCCGCTCAATCAGCAGCTCCAGGACCGCTTCGAGTACCACCTGACCGCCGACATGGGTTCCATCGCGAACAGCATCATCGCCGGCGGCGACTTCCGTTACTCGCGCCTCGACTCTTACAATGACTACAGCCTCCAGCCCTTCTTCGACTTCGACCTGACGAAGAACCTGAATCAGGTCCTGATCCCGGGCTATTATAGCTACCTGGGCGAGACGGTGGGAAGCGGCCTGCAAGTGCCCGGGTACCCCGGCTACAGCGGCGCACCCTCCAGTTCGGGAGACCAGGACTCGCACATCTACGACACGGCGGCCTTCGTCCAGGACAACATCCAGTTGACGGCGAAGCTCTCCGCGCTCCTCGGGTACCGCATCGATAACATCAAGGCCGATACCCAGAGCCCGCCCTATTTCCAGGAGGTCAACGCGGGCGCCTCGCCCAGCATCTACAACCCCGAGGGCTTCTACTACTCGGGCAGCGCCATCGTCGAGGACCCGTCATACTTCGCGAGCCTCGTGTACAAGCTGACGGACGCGAGCTCGGTCTACCTCACCTACGACCGCGTCGACGCGATCCTGGGCTCGGGCAACTTCGGCGGCGTCAATGTCTCCGAGGGCACCGACCCGAACAAGCAGACGTCCGTCTCGCTGAAGACCGGAAGCACCCTGTACGAGGCGGGCTTCAAGCAGTCGTTCCTCGCCAACAAGCTCTATTTCGCGGCCGACATCTACCAGCAGAGCAAGATGGAGCCCCAGCTCGAGGGCCCGGCCCTCCTGGTCAGGACGTCGGGCGTCGAATTGGATTTCGTCTACCAGCCGTCCAAGATGCTGACCTTCAACGGCAACTTCACGTGGCAGGACAGCACGGAATTCGGAGGTTACTTCTACCAGCAGACGGGCAACTACCTCGACGGCTATCCGACCTCGTTTGTCGTGCCGGGGAGCAACGGCCAAACGGGCACCGGCATTGGCAGCCCGAACTTCACGGGCTGGGAGCCGGCCAACGGCCGCATCCGCGCCCCCGGCGTGCCGCAGGTGCTCGCGAACTTCTTCGTGGAGTATAAGTTCGGGAACGGATTCGGGTTCGGCGTGGGTCCCAAGATCACCGGCCGCCAGTACGCCAACGACCAGGATACGCTCCACATCCCCGGCTCGTACGAGCTGGACGGCTACGTCTTCTACAAGTTCTCGAAGCACTGGGACGTGCACGTGAACATCAACAACATCACCGACCAGCGCATCCTCGACACGATCGACACGACCTTTGCGGGCAACGACCTGATCTTCGTGGACGAGCCGGTCAACGCCTCCTTCACCGTCCACTATCATTTCTAAGGTCCCCCTCCGGGGCAGAGCATGAGGAACCTGGCCAGGCGCCCTTTCCTTCCTCTCGTTCCGGCCCTGCTCGCAGGCGCCGTCCTCTGGGGCTGCGCCCGCCAGGCTTCGTCTCCCCAGGGGGAGGCGGAGCCGACACGGGTCCTGACAAAGGTCACCCTCAGCACCGACTGGTATCCCGAGGCGGAACAGGGAGGCTTCTACCAGGCCCTGGCCAAAGGCTACTACAAGGACGCGGGCCTGGATGTGACCATCCTGCCCGGCGGTCCCGGATCGTTCCCGGTCCAGGCTCTCGCGCTCGGGCGGGTCCAGTTCTCGCTGGCCGCGAGCGACGAGGTGATCATGGACGTCTCCCACAATATCCCGCTCGTCATCGTGGGCGCCTTCCTGGAGCACTACCCCGAGGCGCTCCTCGTCCACGTGGACAGCCCGATCAAGTCCTTCGCCGACCTCAACGGGACGACGGTGATCGGCGTTCCAGGCGCCGGTTGGATCGCGAACGCCCAGAAGCGCTATGGCATCAAGTTCAGCGTCGTGCCCATGGGCTTCGAGATCCAGAGGTTCCTCTCCGATTCCACGGTCGTCCAGCAGTGCTACATCACGAACGAGCCCTACTATGTCAGCCTGGCCGGTGTGAAGGCCCGGACGCTGCTGATCTCGGATTCAGGCTACGATCCCTACCGGGTGATGATCGTGACGAAGCCATTCCTGAGGGACCATCCCGACCTGGTGGGGAAGTTCGTGGCGGCGTCGCTGCGCGGCTGGAAGGACTTCGCCGAAGGCGACGCCTCGCCCGGGATCGATGCGATCGTGAGCGCGAACTCAAAGGTGACGCGGGATTTCGTCGAGAAGAGCGTCGCCGTGATGCGCGAATACAGGATCATCGACGGGTACCCGGCCCACGGCGAATACCTGGGCAAGTTGACCCGGGATAGGCTCGATGGACAGATCCACATGCTGGCGGACATCCATAATATCGACGCCCCCTACCCCGTCGACGCCCTGGCCACCTTCGCCTTCAGCCCGGCCTCGCCGCCCTAACCTGAGATGAACTCGGGCCAGCCGCCCGCCGGGGCGAGCTGTGTCCCTGGGTAATGCCGGAGCTTGCCGGGGTTCAGGAGGCCATGGGGGTCCGTGTCGGCCTTCAGGGCGTATTCGTCGCCGAAGTCCCCGTTCGTATGGAAATCCTCCAGGTAGCAGCTGTGCGGGTTGGCGATCCCGACGCCGATCTCGGCGCAATAGGCCATGATTTCCCTCAGCCGCTCCTCGGTCGTGTACCGCACGAGCGGCGCGCCGCCCCGGGCCATGCGGTCCTGGGCGCCCGAGCCCATCCGCATGTACTCGCTGTGCTGGAAGAATTCGGTCGGATAGCGCGCCTTCAGCAGGTCTATCTGCTCCCGGAAATTGTCCCCGAAGCCGCACTGGAGATAGGTGAGTTCCGGGTTGGCCTTGATGGCCCAGAGGGTCGTGTGGTTCCACGTGAAGTCCGAGAGCATGGGAGCCCGGCGCGGCTCCGCATGCGGGATCACATGGGGAACGAGGAGCCCGGCCGCCTCGGCCCGCCGACGCACCTCGGCCGTGGAGCCCTCGTCCACCTCGAGGAAGCAGACGTGGTGTCCCGCAGGATAGAACTTACGGACCGGCTTGAAATACGAGGGGATCGGGTCCTCGAAGGCGCTGAGGAGCCGCTTGGGGAGGCTGTCGTCGAAGGCGAGGGCATCCGTGAAGTCGCGCAGCGCCGCCCAGGACGTGCCCGCGATCACCACCTGGTCCCAGCGGCGCGCCGGAGCCAGCCTGAGCTCCGCCTCCACGATGATGCCATTCGTCCCGTAGACGTGGAACGCCTTCAGCGCCTCCTCCTCCTCGAGGACGAGGACCCGGGGCGGGGCCTCGAGCGTCAGCAGCGTCAGCTTCTTGATGGTGCCCTGGTCCCTCAGCGTGCCCCAGGTCACCGAGCCGATGCCGCCCGTTCCCCCGGCTATGAAGCCCCCCACCGTGGCCTTCATCCATGTCGAGGGGTAGCACCGGAGTTCCCAGCCCTTGGCCCGCGCCGCGTTTTCCAGGGTCACGAGGCGTGCCCCGGGCTCGGCCGTGATCACGCCGTCGGCCGTCACACCCAGGACGCGGTCCATGCCGCTCAAGTCAATGACCACCCCGCCGCACAGGGGGATGCACTGGCCATAATTTCCGGTCGCGGCCCCACGCAGGGTCACCGGCAGACCGTTGGCCACCGCCACCGCGACCACGTCCTTCAGGACGTCCAGGGAGCACACCTTGACCGCGGCCGACGCATGGTAACGCTCCAGGCGCGACAGGAGCACCGGTGAATACCAGTAGTAGTCCTTCGAAAAGGTCTCCACGCCCGCCTTGTCGGTGATTACGTTCTCGGTTCCCGCAAGGCCGCCCAACTCGTCGAGCACATCGGGCGAAATCCCGACAAATCCGGGGTTATCCATCGGGGGATGAAAGAGCATCCGCTGTGCCACGAAATGGCGGTTTTGGGAGACAGGAAGCGCGTTTTCCGTCTCCTCCAAGGCACAGGCTGTGCTTTGACTGATCCCCATGGCCCCCCATGCGTATGTCAGCAGCGAGAACACGAGCCCCGAACTCAAGGCGAGGGCCGCCTCGGTCGCGGTCATCCCCATTGGCGGGACCGAGCAGGGCGGCCCGAAGCTCCCCTGCCTGACCGACAGCATGATCTGCGAGTTCTGCGCCCAGCATTACGCCAACGCCCTGGGGGCCTATCTGCTGCCGCTCATGCCCTTCAACACTTCGCAGGAGCACGCGGCCTTCCACGGCACCATCTCGCTGACCGCGCCGCTCCTGACCTCGGTTGTGACCGAGCTCGTGGCCGAGGTCGCCCGCCAGGGCTGCAACAAGGTCGTCATCGTGAGCCCCCACGGCGGCTCCCTGTGGCTACCCGCCTTCATCCGCTCGATCAACCACGCGCGGCGGGACCTTGTCGTCATCTCGGGCGGCGTCGGGGCCGACCGGAGCATGGCCAAGGCGCTGAAGGCGAGCGGATGGCCCAAGCCCTTCGAGATGCACGGCGGCCTGTTCTCCGTCGCCAGCGTCTCCTACCTCCGCCCTGATCTGGTCAGGCTGGGGACCGCAGGCCGGCCGGTCGACCCGGGGTTGAAGGAGTACGCCTCCTATATGGTCTGGGACAAGATCGCCCCGGACGGGGCCTGGGGAGAATTCACGGCGGAGGACGAAAAGCTGGACTTGAAGGAACTGGCGCGCAGCTACTGGGACACCTTCCTGCGCGAGCAATCGATCGAGATCGTGACGCACCTCAAGAAGGCGGCCGAGCTGCGCAGCATCCCCTGGGACTAGCGAGCGAAGCGAAAACGGTCGCCGCATCATGTCCGCATTGGCCTCTTTTCGTCCGCTTCTCGTCCTGGGACTTGCCGGGTTTCTGGCCCTCGCCCCAAGCTGCTCGAAGCCGCAGCCAATCGTTACCGCGACACCGACGGCGGCGCCCCTCTTCAAGCTTCGCGTAAAGACCGACTGGTTCGCGCAGCCCGAGCAGGGTGGGATCTTCCAGGCGATCGCCAAGGGCTTTTATCGCGACGCCGGGCTCGACGTGGACATCATCTCCGGGGGACCCGGACGTCCCGTGCTGACCGGCCTCCTCGCGGACCAGTCCGACATCGAGCTCAGCCAGAGCGATGATGTCATCCTGCGCGTCAAGGCCGGGCTTCCCCTCGTCATCATCGGGGCCGTCATGGAGCACGCCCCACTTGCCGTGATGGTCCACGACTCAAGCCCGGTCCATACCTTCGCCGACCTGAGGGGAGGCACCGTGATGGCGCTGCCCGGGACGACGTGGATGAGCTTCGTCCGGGCCAAGTACCACATCGACTTCCAGTTCATCCCCATCAGCTACAGCATCGCCCAGTTCATGGCCGACAAGAGCCTGATCCAGCAGTGCTTCATCACGAGTGAGCCCTATTTTGTCGCGCAGAACGGTGGCAAGGCCCGTTCGATCCTCATCGCGGATTCCGGGTACGACCCCTACCGCGTGTACGTCACCACCAAGAAGTTCCTGAGCGAGCATCCTGACCAGGTGCGCGCCTTCGTCGCCGCCTCGGTCCGGGGCTGGGATGACTTCATGACGGGCGACGCCACACCGGGCCGGCTCCTTATCCAGTCGCTCAACCCGCAGATGACGCCCGCCTTCCTGGATTACAACATCGCGGCCATGGCCCGCTACCAGCTCGTCGCCGGCCATCCCGAGCTGGGCGAGCGCACGGGACTCCTCACGACCAAGCGCCTCCAGGAGCAGATCGACCAGCTCGTCAGCCTCAACGTCGTGGCACCCGGCCTGACCGTGGATCAAATCGCAACCTTCGACTTTATTCCCCCGGCTCCCCAAGCTGTTGCCCGGTGACGCCCCTTCGCAAGGGCATCGTCCGGTAACATGATCATCGACTGGCACAGCCACTGGATCCCTCCGTCCCTCGCCGAGCAGGTGGCCCGGCACCGGGCGCTGCCGACTGCACCGGAGTTCTTTGATGGGGAGGCGCGGCTCAGGCACATGGACGCGGCCGGAATCGACCGGCAGGTGATCTCCTGGCCAACGACATTCGGGTTCGATGCCCTGCTCCCCGTGTCCGAGGCCTCCGCCTTTTACAGCGAGTACAATACCCTGCTGGGCGACCTTGTCGCCCGCAGGCCCGACCGCTTCACCGGACTCGCCGCGGTGCCCACCGCCGATCCGGAGGCCGCGGCGGCCGAGCTCAAGCGTGCCCAAGTAACCTTTAACTTCATTGGGGCCGTGGTTCCCACCGACGCCTTCCTGACTCCTGCCGGTGCGGCCCGCTACGTTCCTCTTCTCGACGCTGCGCAACACCTCGGGAGCCACCTGTACGTGCACCCCGGCCCGACGGGGTTGCCCGTCCCCGGACACGATCCCATTGAGTTCCTGAGGGTGGATGCGTCGAGCGGGCGCTGGCTCCTCGAGACCGGAACACGCCTCGGCGCCGCGGCGCTCACGCTTGAAACGTCCGGAATCCTCGATCCCTACCCTGGTGTCTCGGTCCACGTGGCGATGCTGGGCGGCCACCTCGCGTGGATCGCCGCAACCCTGGCAGAGCAGGCCAGGAAGAGCGGCAACGGCTCGCCGACCGTCGCACCGCTCAGGCGCATCTACGTCGACACGGGAATCATGAAGCCCGGCGGCCGCGAGCTGGCCCTCGCTGTCGCGGTGTTCGGCGCCGACCGGATTCTCTTCGGATCGGATTTTCCCCAATTCGGAACGCTTCATCCTCATGATGCATTTGAGAGCTCGGGACTGGATGCCGACGCGCAGCGAAAGATCCTGTCCGAGAATGGGGCCAATCTCCTCGCACGCAAGAGGTAGCTGAAGAAACGGAACAGGCTCGTCTTTCCTTAAGCGATATCCGTTACCCCTGTGTCCGAACGACACGCCTCCGCAGCACATGACCCCGTGGCGCAACGACTAGCTGGTGGGCTAAGTAGATTTACGAATTACGTGTAAAACGGGCTGGGCCGCTTGCACCCAATGGGCTGGCGCTCCAGTCTCGTGCGAGGATGAAGAACGCCGTGTTTACCGCATTTTACGTTTTGGGCCTGTCGGCTTTCATTCCGTTTTTGATTTTCAATCATCGGAGCAGCGCGGTTTGGCCCATGATTCTCGCCCCGATTATTGCGGCGCTTTTTGCCGAGGTGCTCGCGCGCACGGTTCGCCTGGCCCGCGACACGACGGAGAACCGGGTCGTCTGGCTGATAGCGGCCTTCATCCTTCTTTCACAGGGAGCCAAGCTGGCCTTGGGCCTGGATGCGACCGACAGCTTCACGGAGTACCTTGCGCTGAATGCGCTCTACCAGATCGTGCTGGTTCTCATCTTGGCCGCGTCTGAAAAGCGTCCGGTGAAGGCGGCGGCCACGACGCCTGAGCACGCGGCCTAACCCGGCGCCGCGGGCCGACAGGACCGATGCGCGTGGGCGCCTTCCGGGATCCGGGCGTCCCATGGGTCCCCTCGGTGGACCCAGCTTCAGTTCGAGACACCCGTCCGAATACGTCCCTCCGCGTGCAATTGGCGAACCGCTGAGAAGACAAATTTGACGTGTTGGCGGCGGTTGCGGGCCGTTGCGACATCGTACAGTGGCATATGAGGTGCTGATCTCCTCTCGCCCCTTATTCTGGATGAGACACGTGACGCCCTTCTGAACACCGCCGAACACATCCGTGGGGTCGACGACATCCCCATCTACCGGGAGGGAAACTCCGACCAGGAATCCTTCCAGATTTTTCTCAGCGACCCGATCGCCTTTCACATGCGCGCCTACCGGCGCCACGGGCCGATTTTCCGGACATGGTTCCGGAGCAGCCTGTGGATTGTCATGGCGGGCACGGAGGCCAACGAGTTCATCTGGCGGAACAACGACCTCTGGAGCTACGCCAAGACGAACGTGCCGTTCACCCAGGAGCGCGGACCGGACCATGTGACTGCGCTCGATGGCGAGGCGCACCGGCACAAGCGGTCCGTGCTCAAGCCCGCCTTCGACCAGGCGCCTGCGCTCCGGTACCTGTCCCAATTCAACGAGATGCTCCATGCGGACCTCATCCGCGCCAGCGCGGCGCCGATCGACCTCAGCACGTTCTGGGCCTTTGAGATCACCAAAGTAGCCAGCAGGACGGCCGCCGTGTGCGAGGTGCCCGACGCTATCCTCGCTCGCATGGCGCAATATGAGTTTGAGTCCCTCCAGGGACTCTTCCTTGAGGACGAGCGCGCGGCCTATGTGAGCAGGCCGAGCTACCGCGCGTTGAAGGCCGACGTCTATGAATGGCTCGGCAAGATCGTCGACCAGCGCCTCGCCGCCCCTGAAAAACCCGACGACAATTATGAGTTGGTGATCAAGGCCCGCAGGGCTTCGGAGGCGGAGGCGCCCCTGCGCGACAGTCTCATCGACGACCTCTATCTCACGCTGATCTCGGGAAGCCACAATACCGCCAATCTGATCAACTGGGCGCTGCTCTATACATTGAAGACCCCGGGGTGGCTCTCGGAGCTTCGCGAAGAACTCGATGGCTGGGACGGCAAGGACGTGATGGCATTGGCCAGGCTGCCCAAGACAAAGGCCACCATCGCAGAAAGCCTCCGCCTGAAGCCCGGAGTCGTCTTCACGGCAAAGGATGTTGAGGAACCCTTCTCCTTCGGAGGCTATCAGATCCCGAGCGGCGTCCGCGTCCTCCATTCCATCACCCTGGCGCAATTCATGGAGGAGCTCTACCCGGAGCCGACCAACTTCAGGCCTCAGCGGTTTGTGGAAAATGCCCGTTTCGCGCCGAAGAGCCTGGGTGCATTCGGAGGAGGGGCGCACATATGCCTCGGGCGCAATCACTCGCTGCTCCAAGGGCCGGTGGCCCTTGCCCTTGTGGTCAAGTATTTCGACGTGGAGTTCACGGACTCCGACGGCGTCGGGACTTCAGTTGGCTTTGGGGGGCTGAGGCCCTATTCCAAGAACTGGGCGAAAATGGCCGCGAGAACGGGCTCGTAGGGGCGTTCTCGCGAAACGCCATCCCAGACGAACTCTCCCTTGGGCGAGAGTCCTTGGCCAGGCGCTCCACGGGATCCGATCACGCGGTCACGGAATTCAAGACATATAAGATCTGGGGATCCTGCATCGGGCTGATGGAGACGACGCCCTGGAGCACGTTTCCAACCGTCGACAATTGGGTCAACGGGCCCGCCACCGCCGGGACGCCGGCCTCGGAGAGCTCAACCATTGTCCCATTGGCGTCCATAATGAGGCTGACGCGGTCGAACTCGGTCTTGGTATAGTCCGTGCCGACCTGCAGGCCCTCGTTCAGCAGGATGTTTCCCGATGCGACACAGCGTGCGACAAGGGCGATGGACACCGCGCTGAAGAAATACCTTCCCCCGCCCGTGGCCACGACGGACTGGTAGCCCGCGGCAAAATTCGTGGTGTCCAGCCGGTTGCCCGCCATCATGAGGGAGCTCAGGTTTCCGTTCTGGGCCTGGTCGTTCCACAGGACGAGCATGCCCACGGAGGTGAGCCCCTTCATCTCATTGTTGTCCAGACGCAGGCGGAGGGCCTCGAAATCGAGGCTGGAAAATCCCTGCTGCCCAAGCTGTGTCAGCTGCGAGAAGAAGCTCTGGAGCTCCGAGGCATAATAGGGGGCGAGTCCCTGGCCGCTGAAGTAGGGGTTTGGGATCGACCCGTCCCACTGCGCCTCGACCTGCACCGCTGATATCTTGGCCCAGTTGGCGGCACCCGAGGTGAAGGCGATCACGATCTGGCCGTTCACCGAGGGGACGTTTGCGAACACCTTGTCGTCCGCGACATTCTCGGCGCCTGAGTCGGCAACAATGTCAAATTCGCTCAGCACCACGTTCCCATTGATGGAGACATTGAACATCCTGGCTCCCGTGGTGGTCAGCACGATTTCGGCAAATTTCAGGGTGACCTGGAAATACCCGTTGGTCGGGACGGAAAACGTGTAGGTGAAGTTGCCCCATCGCTCGCTCTGGTAGAGGAACGCGTCCGACTGGTCGGGAAGCGCGCTTGTGATCGCGGGCAGCGGGTTGGCGGGATTGTTGAGGGTACCCCCGCTGATTGTCAGGTTGGACGCGGAGGTGTCGGGCACCCATGTGTTTCCCAGGTCATCCTGCTGGGTTGTCGTCCCGGTGTAGACGCGAATCGCCGCAGGGGCTGCCACGATGGTGGCGGGAGTGGCGTCGGTCACCGGCAACGGATACCCCATTGCCACCGTGAGTGCGGCCACGACAAGGCTCTGGGGATCCAGCGTGACCATCGGGGCCATCGAGGGTTCCATGAGCCAGAAGCCGCCGCCGCAGTTTTGAACCTCGTTTTCCGTGAACTCGATGGAATCCGAGGCGCCGACGACCAATACCGCAACGGTCAGGCTCCCGAACACGTTTCCCTTGAAGACGGAGTCCGTCAGTGACGAGGCAAGGACGGTCCCCCCATTCGCCGCAAAGTTGGTCAGGTTGCTCGACGCGTTGAAATAACCCTGCAGGCCCCCTATGGGTCTTTGAATCGAGATCGGGTTCAGCTGGTTTATCAGGACCTCCGGCGGGGCGCGAAAGACCGGGATCTCATTGGTGATCACCATCGATTTCTTGGACGAGCGTGACGCGAATACCGTCGGCGCCGCCATCGCCCTCGACTTCCTTGAGGCCTTCGAGTTTTTCGGGGCCTTGCTGGGCTTGGTCACCTTCGCCGCCTTTTTCACTTGGGCCGCCTTTGCCACATGGGGCGCCTTGGATCCCTTCTTTTGCTTGTCTGGCCGGCTCGCCTTGGCCGCTTTGTCTTGCCCGGCTTTCTTGCCCGGCTTGGCGGCCTTGAGTTTCTCGGCGGACTCGAACACCTCCGGCGTCGGGACGATGTTTTCGAAACCGTGCACGGGAAACGGCAACGGCGCAGGCGTCGTTACAGGCGCCGGTGCCGGTGCCGGAGGCGGCGCGAAAGCAATGTTGGGAACCAGCAGGAATCCGGCAAACGTATCACCTCCGTCAAATTGATTGTTCTCGATGTTGAAGTCGCTGCAGGAGCCCGCCGCAAAGATCGCGACACCGAACACGGGGGCAATGGTGACGCTCGGCGGTGCCGCGACCGGAGGCGCTATGACGGGGGGCGGCAAGATCACGGGGGGAGGCAGCACCACGACAGGCGGTGGCGCGACCACCACCGGGGGATTTAGCACAACCGGCGGGGTGACAACCGGAGGCTCAACCACAACGGGGGGGTGAAAGACCACCGGCGGCGTCACAACCGGCGGAGCGACAACCGGAGGCTCAACCACAACGGGAGGGTGAAAGACCACCGGCGGAGTCACGGCAATGGGGTTCACATGGACCGGCATGGGGCCCACCGCGATATCGCGTGAAACAGCGGACATGGGGCGTGCGCCCTTGCTGGCCCCGACCGGATTGAACACCGCCGGGTTGACTTGAACGGGGATGTGCACCGGGTCAATGGGCACCGGATTGACCTGCACCGGATTGATCTGCACGGGGTTAATTTGGACCGGGTTCACCTCTATCGGGTAATAGAACCGGGTGAAGTCCGAGAACAGGCACTCGGATATGGTCAGCGACGAGCAATTAATCGGCCGAACGCCGATCGAGACGACAAGCGACTGCACGCCGTTGTTGACGTCGGGGTTCAGGGAGCTCAGCGGCAAACCGGCAAAGGTTGTCGTGCTGAGCGCAACCTTGGGAATAAGGAACTGCAGGCCGCTCAGCGTGAACGAGTCGACGGTATCGAGGACGATCATCCCGTTGCTGAACGCGGCCTCCTGGCCAGGCTGGACCTGCAGGATTGCGGTCCCCGTCTGGCAGGCCGAGAGGGTGATATTCGAGTGCGCCGCGGTCAGCTGGAGCGGGGCGTACAGGTTGTAGGTGCCCGGCTGCAGGCAGATGACCGTGTCGGTCGCCACGTTGGCGAACTGGTCGAGGATCTGCTGGAGCGTGTTGGACGCCGTCACTTCGCCCGGCTGGATGATGAGGGTGCAGCCGCAGGAGGAGGCACTGGGCGGTGCAGGCGGCCAAGGTGTCCTGCAGTCGGGCGGGGTGCTGGGAAAGGCCGTCACCACCGAGAGCATGGCATAATGGTGGTGGATGCCGCGCGGGGGGACACCGGGCAGGATCTCCACGGATCCGTCCGCCGTGCGGGCGGCAAAGGTCCAGAAGTCGCCCGTGTTGAACTGGCCCAGCGCGGGGTTCAGGTTGAAGGTGACGGTCACCCCGTTTTCCAGGACGATCTCGATGCCTGCGGCCGTCAGCGGGATGTCGCCCGAGCTGCCCGCCTGGCCAAGGTTTGTCACCTGGGTCGCGTAATCCGACTGGTACACGATGCCCTGCTGGTCCCAGAGGCGGATTCTCGTGTGCCTGGAGGGCACCGTGAGGCCGCCCGTCTCGAGGGGGAAATTGGCCTGGTTCCCGAGCGTCGAGGCAAGCGTGATGGTCAGGGCCGAGGCGCTGACGCTGTCGATCAGGTGCAATTCACCGGGCAGGCCGTTGAGCTCGAGGTCGTCATCGATTATCTCGATCCAGTCGCCAGGGCCAAATCCCAGCACCTGGTCCCTCCCCAGGCTCTGCACGGTGAGCTGGCTGGCCGGCTTCCCCGCCGCGTTCGTTGCGCTGTTGTTGATGGCCGTCACGGCCGTCATCACCGAGGCGTTGTTCCTCGACCACTTGAATGTCGCCGTTCCGAACGGGCCAGGCTGGTGGATCTCGACCCGGTAAAACTGGTTCTCCATCCCGGTGTAGCCTGTGTTGGGCGTGAGGCTGCACGGGCCCGTGGGGGTGGACTGGACGAGTGCCGTGGTCAGCAGGCCGCCCGAGCTCTGGACTGCGGCCGCCCATCCGGGAATGTCCGCGGGCGGCGTGCCGCATGTCACGGGAGTGGCGGCGCTGCTCACGTCGAGCAGCTTGACCTGCCAGACCGTCTGCAGGCGGCCGGTCGTGTCGACCCCGACGGCCTTCTCGACCAGATTGGGGTCCTCGATGGAGGTTATCGGCCTCTGCCAGACATCCAGGTACACGAGATAGGGCCCCGCGCCCGGAGCCGGGGCGTTCGGGAAATACGGCTGCGCCATGTAATCGACGCCCACATAGCCCGCGCCCGGATAGGTGTTCGAAAGCTCGGCCAGGACCGGGTCCCACTGGGCGGACGCCGTCGGCGTGTTGCCGGCGTTCATCGGGCCGTGGTTCTCCGCAAGCAGCCCGTCCACGTACATGCGGCCCGCGCCAATCAGGATCTGGTTCGCCCCGTTGTTCACGGCCGCCGTGATCATGAACGAATTGGCCAGGGCCGCCGGGTAGACGGCCTGGCCTATGGCGTCCAGCGTCCCCGCCTGGGTGCGCCTCAGGAACTGCGACTGGAAGTCGTTCCAGTCCGAGTCCAGCTGGACCCGGCCCTGCTGCGTGATCATGCCGAGGTAGTCGTTCCAGGAATTGAAGATGACGCGGCTGTTGTCGAAGCTCATTGGGGGTGTGGGTTATGTTTGATAGAAGATTCCGAAA
>Ga0302325_10014544_pt1 | contig 16749 bp, 15 predicted proteins | sample Palsa_T0_2_FD_201948 | JGI IMG/M metagenome (GOLD analysis project Ga0302325, IMG submission 201948) | Peat permafrost microbial communities from Stordalen Mire near Abisko, Sweden - Palsa_T0_2 | ecosystem: Environmental > Terrestrial > Soil > Palsa > Peat permafrost | place: Sweden: Abisko... | reverse complement strand
CGCCGGCGCTATCCAACAGGCAGTGTCAATCGTTGAGCGGCACTTAAATCAAAACCCGGTGGTGGTGGTCTCTGCAATGGGCAAGACCACGGGATAGTGTCGCCATTTGAACGGATTGGCTGCGGTGATGGGCACGTCTCAAGCTAGAAGATCGGCACCCCGATTTTTTCGCAGTGGAACCGATCCACCCGAAGGAGGCCGCGCCGGTGGTTTGGAAGCGGCCCGCGTAAGTATTCTCGAAACCGTCCCGCCGGTAGGTCAGCGATTAAGCGTACTCTCCCGGTGAGGATGGCATGAAGCGGATGCGGAACTCGCTCCCATCGGGTGAATCGCAAAACCCATCCACTGGACTCTTGCGGCGGAGTCCGTTCTTTCGAACGATCCGGTGAGCGGCGCGCCGGTGAATGGGTTGCTTGTGTCGGGTGCGCTGACGTGTGCGGCGATCTCGATGAAATCGTAAGTTTCGACACTGGCTGCTGGAGCCGGGAACGACATCCCGCCCGGCGCCGCCACGACCGCCGTTGTCAATGCCATCGGCAGCGCCAGGCCGATTAGCGATAGATTGCGAACCATGCCATCAACTGTAACGTATCTCGCAGCTTGCAGCCGTCCGCATCCTGTTGTATCGCCGCGGCCCTCCGGCGCGTCTAACACAGTGGAGCTATAACTTTATGACTCGCATTAGCCCGCTGATCGCTGCCTCTTTTGCCGCGGCGTTAGGCTTCGCTCAGGGCGCCTTCGCTGCAACAGGTGTACCCGTGAGTGTCATTACTACCGTCGAAGCGCAGAAGAATGCGCCCCAGCCGAATGTAACTCAAGACGACGTGCTGGTTTCTCAAAATAAACGGCACATGCAAGTCACCGGTTTCGCGCCCCTGCGCGATCAGGGCGGCCTGCAACTCTGGCTGTTGATTGACGACGGCTCCGCCAGTTCTCTCGGATCGCAACTGGCCGACCTCCGCGAATTCGTGCGGCAACAGCCGTCCACCACGCAGATCGGCATCGGCTACATGCGGAACGGTGGTGTCGCCGTGGTCCAGCCCCTTACCGCCGATCACGATCTGGCCGCCAAATCCATGCGCCTGCCCATTGGTGTACCGGGAATCTCCGCCAGCCCGTATCTGGCTCTTACGGAGCTGATTCACAAGTGGCCCGCCACGCCTGAAGCGCGTGAAGTCCTGATGGTCTCGAGCGGCATCGATCCCGACTACGGCTCGGGGCCTGATAATCCTTATCTGAGCCGCGCTATCGATACCGCCCAGCGCGCCGGAGTGGTAGTCTATTCAATCTATTTTCCGAATGCCGGCCGTCTCGGACGCGGTTACCGGCGAATCGATTGGGGTCAAAACTATCTTTCGCAGCTCAGCGAGGAAACCGGCGGCGAATTCTACTGGGAGGGCGACCATGCTCCCGTGTCACTGACTCCTTATCTGGATGGTATGAACCGCCGCTTGAACGAGCAATACTTACTCACGTTCCTGGCGGAGCCGGAGCATAAGGGCGGATTTCAAAGAATCAAGCTCTCGACCGAAGTGCCGCACGTGGGTCTGGCTGGCCCTGCCAAGGTATACGTCCCGCAACCGTAAATCGAGTGATTCTTCACGAGCGCGCCGTCTTCAGCTCGAGGCGGCGCTGCCTCATCCAGCGCAGACGGCTCTGCTGCTCCTGGTACAGCGTACCTAGCCCGGCCCAATAATAGCCCGCCACGAATAACAGGAGAAACGGAATCGAAAAGAAGTTATAAGTCTCAATAGCGAATGCGACCATGCCCACAAAGTACGTGCCGATGGCGATTTCAATGTAGGGCAGCAGGCCGCTCTTGCGCCGGTACTTTCTGGTCTCCAGTTTCACCTGCCGGTCCCCCACCGCGTATTTGGCGGTGCGCACGAAACCGGTGCGAATGCCCAACAGCGCTTCCAGAACGGCGCGGGTGTTGACTACCGTGAGGGCCACCCCCACCGCCATCAGTACCGGCAACAGGAATACGGAACGCTTCCAGTTCTTCGGATATAGCTCGCGCTGCGCCACCACATAGAAGGCCGAGATTGACCAGAACGCGGCCATGATCAGCGGCAGGTCGATAAACACCATCTGCCATATCCCCATGTAAAACCGCACGATCATGACCGGCAGCATGAGAGCCGAAACCACCATCATCAACGGGTAGGAGAGGTTGGGCGTCAGGTGCAGAAAAGCTTCGATCTTCACGCGGCGCGAAAGCTTCGCGCGGCAGATCGCGGGCAGCAGCTTCATGGCGCATTGCGTCAGGCCTTTGGCCCAGCGCGACTGCTGCACCTGGAATCCGTGCATCTCCACGGGAAGCTCCGAAGGGCAATCGAGGCCGGGTACATACACAAAACGCCAGCCCTTCAACTGCGCGCGGTAACTGAGGTCCGAATCTTCGGTGAGCGTATCGTGCTGCCAGCCGCCCGCGTCGTCAATCATCTTGCGCCGTAGAATGCCCGCCGTGCCGTTGAAATTGAAGAAGTAGCCCGCGCGCGAGCGGGCCCCGTGCTCCAGGATGAAATGCCCGTCCAGCAGCATCGCCTCCACTTCGGTGAGGATATTGTAGTCGCGGTTCAGATAGCTCCAGCGCGTTTGCACCACGCCCACCGACGCGTCCGCGAAATGATGGATCGTGCGCGTCAGGAAGTCCTGCGGGGGTACGAAGTCGGCATCGAAGATAGCGATGAACTCGCCAGTCGCGGTCGCGAGGCCTGCCTGCAAAGCCCCGGCTTTATAACCTTCGCGATTGGCGCGGTGGTGGTATTCGATGGGAAATCCCAGGGCGCGGTAGCGCTCCACCAGCGCTTCGGCAAACGGAGCCGTGTCGTCGGTCGAATCGTCCAGCACCTGAATCTGCAGCAGTTCACGCGGGTATTCGATGCGCGTAATTTCGTCGATCAGCCGCTCGATGACGTAGCGTTCGTTGTAAATCGGCAGTTGAATTGTAACCGGCGGCAACTGCGCAAATCTTCTGAGCGGCTCGCCTGTGGCCTTTTTACGATACTTGAAGTAAGTGCGAATAATATCGTAACGGTGCAAGCCATAGATGGAGAGTAATCCCAGAATAGTAAAGTACGGAATCAGAATCGCCCAATCGAACCAGGCCAGCTGATGGACACCGGCAAACGTGTCATCGAACAGGCCCCGCATAATGCGGGCACCGGTCGAGTTAGCTGCCAGGAACGCGAGGGGAAGCAGAGTTGCTACCATATCGTTACGGATTGGCTCTGTCGTCTTATCTTAACAAATCTAACGGTTTAACGAGGGTTCCGCGTGCCGGGCGCCGGTTTCTTAGGGCCCCGTCTTGAGTCGCAGCTGGAACCACGCTCCAAATACCGCGATCAGTGCGCCCGCCGACAGGTAGAGCGCGCGATAGAATTCCGGCCGGCCGGCAAACTCGTAGGGACCGAGGAAAAACCCGCGCACTATCACCACCAGCACGCCGAGGCTCCACAGCACGAAAAGCAGCCGCCAGGTGCGCAGGATCGCCAGGATCAGCGAAATCAAGCCGGCCAGCGCGGAAAACAGCAGCCAATAGCTGAGACTCTGGCCGTGCCAGGGCAGCATGTCCAGATGCAATATCTGGCCGCTGGACAATGCCATGGCCGCAAGGGCAAGCAGAAACAAGGTCAACAGCCCGTGAAAAAGGTAACTGAATATGCGCAGAACGGCCCTCACCAGAAGACCTCCGGTTTGCAAAATGAACAGGCTATTGTAGCAGCGTTGAGCGACTCACCCAATCACTTCCAGCGCTTTCAATATCACCGGATCCCGCTGCGCTTCGACTTCGTCGCCCTTCTCCACCCCCAGCGCCTGGTTGAAGATTTCCGTCTTCAGGCGGTTCTCGATGAACTCCCGCTCGGCCGACCAATCGGCCACGCCCGGCTGTATCTCGCGCTGCGAAAGAAACTCTTGAAAATCGTCGAGCAGAGCCGCGGTCACTTCGAAATCCTCCGCCACTTTGTGATTGCGCACATAATCCGTGGCGAAAGTGGTGAAGGAGCCGCTGGCGTCCAGGACGGCCCGCAGCCGGGTCATCGGAGGAGGAAGGACCACATCGTCCGGAACGATGCCGCCTCCCCCGGTTACCCTGCGACCCTTCTCGGTACGAAACTCCGACTGGCTATTGGGATGGGCAGTCACAGGCCCCAGTGCGAACCGCAGGGCGTCCAGCGGTTTCTGTATCGAGCGGCCGCTCGGCGTGTAATAGAGCGCTGTGGTCAATGCCAGGCCGGCGCCCTGGGATAGCGGAAATACGCCCTGCACCAGGCCCTTGCCGAAGCTGTCTTCGCCGATAATAGTGGCCCGGTCGTGATCCTGCAGCGCGCCCGCCACAATCTCGGACGCGCTCGCGCTTTTGGCGTTCACCAGCACTGCCAGCTTAAACTCGTAGGGCGTCGCGCCGGCCGGGACCATCTCCGATTTCTCGGCGACATTGCGCCCGCGCACCGTCACCAGCTTCGCCCCGGGTTTCAGAAAAAGCGCGGCCGTGTCGAGCGCCGAAGTCACCAGCCCCCCGGGATTGTTGCGCAGATCCAGTACCAGGCCTTTCAGCTTTCCACCGCCCAGTTTTTCGATGGCTTCTTTGATCTGGCCCCCGGTCTTCTCATCGAAACTGGTTACCCGGACGTAACCCACGTCTGGTTTCAGAAAATAGGCCCGATCCACGCTGGGCGAGAGCATCTCCTCAGGCGTGAGCACAAAATTCATGAACCGCGCATTGCCCGGCCGCTTGACCACCAGCTGAGCCGGCTGCTGGCGCGATTGGGTCAGCAGTTGTATAATCTGCTCCATACTGAACCGGTTGAGCGCGTAGCCGTTGACCGCCATGATCTCGTCGCCTGGCGCGACGCCGGACTTGGCCGACGGCGTCCCCGGCAGAGTCTGCAGCACGATCACGCGCCCGGGCAGCACCGAGACCACGCTGCCGAACCCCTTCTGCGTGGAAGTCTCCATCTTCTTGAGCTGCTCGAACTGGCCGGGATCGAAGAAGACCGAGTGCGGGTCGAGGCGCCGCAGCATGCCCGGAATGGCCCCCTGAAAAAACGCCTGCTCGGCGGAGACCGGATCGGCCGCGTTATCTTCGGCAATGGCGTAGGCCTCGGTAATGCTCTTCACGCTGGATTCCATGTCGTCCGCCGCGTACAGGGACGACAGGCACAGCAGCCCTGCGAGAGCCGCTGCATCGCGGAGGTGGTTAGGCATTCGGTACTACTATTTTACCGTGCGCAGGGCATGCGGTCGCAAGAAGGCTGGTTCGGGAATTGAAGGGAATCTCAGTTTCGATTCGAGATCGCGTTCCGCGGTACTGCCAGTGCTGACAGATAGTGACCCATTAGTACGCGATGTTCTTGCAGCCTGCGCCATGTTCTCCAGAGACTTGACGTTTCCCGCATCCGGGCGCACTGTTCTTCATTGAGCTGTTCAAGCCATGTGCTAAGTGGCAGGCGAGCGGCGGCCGGGTCTGGACCGTGCTCCCGAGCCGCGCGCGACGCCTCAGACAGATCCTGATAGATGGACTGGCACTCCGCACACGAAAAAATGTCCATGCCCTATTATCGCGTGAACCTGGTGGCCTTCTTCGCCTCGTGCCGTTCGAGTGCCAGTTCAATCAGCCGATCCAGCAGCGCGGCAAACGGCACGCCACTTCGCTCCCACATCTTCGGATACATGCTGATCGACGTGAAGCCGGGAATCGTATTGATCTCGTTGATGTACAGCTTGCCGCTCGCTGACTCCAGCAGAAAATCCACGCGCGCCATGCCTTCGCAGCCCACCGCTTTGTAGCATTCGACAGCCAGCCGCCGCAATTCCGTGGTCTGCTCCTCGTCCAACTCGGCGGGCAGCCGGAACTGCGCCCGGTCGAGCAGGTATTTGTCTTCGTAATCGTAGAACTCTTTCGACGGAAGAACTTCACACGGCAGCGACGCTTCCGGATCGTCGTTGCCCAGCACGGCACACTCGAATTCCCTTCCCTGTATACCGCGCTCCACCACGATCTTGCGGTCGAACTCGGCCGCCAGGCGCAGCGCCGCTTCGAGCTCAGCGCTGTTGTGAGCTTTCGTAATTCCCACCGACGAGCCCAGGTTGGCCGGCTTGACGAACACCGGATAGGCAAACCCTTCCACAGCCGCCCCGGCGTTCAACTCGCGACGCGTAAGCGCCACGTATTCGACCACCGGAAGACCGCGCTCCGTGCAGACGCGCTTCATCACCACCTTATCCATCGAGACGGAAGAAGCCAGCACGGCCGCCCCCACATAGGGCAGATCGGCAAGTTCCAACAAGCCTTGCACGGTGCCATCCTCTCCGAAAGTGCCGTGTAAAACCGGAAACACAACGTCTATTTCCGGATGCGCGCCGGGCTCCGGCTGTATCGGTCGAGGCGACCATTTGCCCGCCTTGTCGATGAAGTATTCGATGACGTCATACCGCGCGGCATCCAGTCCCGCCATGATCGACCTGGCTGACCGTATCGAAATCTCGTGCTCGCCGCTGCGGCCGCCGTAGATGACGGCGACTCGGGTTTTCATAGGATGCGTTTCCCCAGCGCCGACATGATCATTTCAACGGCCAAATCCGCGGTCCGGTTTCGCTCGTCGATTACGGGATTCACTTCGACTACTTCCATGGAGAGCATGCGGCCGCCATCGCAGACCAATTCCATGGCATGGTGCGCCTCGCGGTACGTGGCTCCACCGCGCACCGGGGTGCCCACTCCAGGGGCGAACTGCGGGTCTACCCAATCCATATCCAGCGAGAGATGGAACCCCGCCGTGTCTTCGGTGGCGATTCGGAACGCTTCGTCCATTACCGAGCGCAGGCCGCGTTCGTCGATGTCGCGCATGGTGAACGCACGCACGCCGATGTCGCGCACATGCTCCTTCTCCAGCGAATCGACGTCGCGCAATCCCACCAGCACGGTCTTGCGCGGATTCACCTTGGGCGCGTAGCCCCACAGGTTGGTCAGCTCCGGCGGGCCCAGGCCCACGCAGCACGCCAGCGGCATACCGTGTACATTGCCGCTGGGCGAGCTGTCCGGAGTATTCATATCGGCGTGCGCGTCGATCCAGATCAGACCGATGTGCTGCTTCTTCCGCCGGAAATGCCGCGAGACGCCGGCTACCGTCCCGGCCGCGACGGAGTGATCGCCGCCCAGCACCAGCGGCATCTTCTTCATGGTGAGAGCTCGAGCCACGATGCTTCCCAGGCGCTTGCATGCCAGCGCGATCTGCGGCAGGTACTTAGCCCGTGCAGGTCCCTCCGGCAGGCTCTCCGGCTGATCCACTGGAATGTTGCCCAAGTCGTCGACGTGATAGCCCAGATCCGCCAGGCGCTTGTTCAGATTGGCCACGCGGATCGCCGATGGGCCCATATCCACGCCGCGGCGACCCTGGCCAAGGTCGAGCGGAGCTCCGATAATAGCAATGTGAGACTGCCGCATGACCCTTGTCTAAAAACAAGTTTATCGCAACCTGTTAGAAATCAGGATCCACTATGACTACCTTGGGTGTGGGAGGATCTGAGTCCATCTCGACCGGAGAGACGAGCCAGGATGACCAGTACCGGGATGCCGTGGACAAATACGGTTCGTCACTCGAGCGCCTTGCCCGCGCTTACGAGGCTGATTCGGAAAACCGTCGCGACTTGATTCAGGAGATCCATTTTCAGTTGTGGCGAAGCTTCCGGCGCTTCGATGCCCGCTGCTCCCTTCGCACCTGGGTCTATCGCGTTGCCCACAATGTGGCCGCCTCGCACGTCTTGCGCCAGCGCCGGATTTTTTCGACCCTCGTAAGTCTCGAAGAACTCGAAATGCTCCCCGACAAACACCAGGGCCAGGTCGCCGTGGTCGAGCGCATGAACTTAGAGCGGCTGTCGGTATTGATCCAGCGGCTGAAACCGCTCGACCGCCAGGTGATCGTTTCTTATCTCGAAGACATGGACGCCGCATCCATCGGGGAAATCACGGGGCTGTCACCCGCCAACGTGGCCATGAGGATTCACCGTATCAAAAATATCCTGGCGCGCCGCTTTCACGAAGGAGGCAGTCATGCCGGATGATCCATCTCAAAACGACCCAAAAGCAATCTGGCAAAATCAGCCAACGGAGCCATTCGCAATGACCATGGAAAAAATTCGACAAAAAGCCAGGGAGCTTCACACCAAGACGCGCCGCGAGTTGCTCGGTAACATCGCCATGCCGCTGATAGTCATCGCCTTTTCCGGCTTCGGAATTGCGCGAACCGACGATCCATTGCAGCGAACGGCATTCGTGCTAGCCATTCTATGGAGCCTGACAGGCCAATATTTCCTAAATCGCGGAATGTGGTCCAGGACACTATTGGGAGACGCCGCACTCACCACAGGTCTCGAGTTCTACCGGCAGGAAATCAAACGTCGGCGGGATCTTTTTGGTCGCATCCTGCAATGGTCCTTTGGCCCGGTCGTATTTGCGATCGGCGCCCTCATTCTGGCGGTTGGGATCAGCAATCGGGCGCTCTTCCGAAATATGGCACCCTTCACTGCGATGGTCATTGTCTGGATCGCGGGAGTCTTCGTTATCAGGATACGAGGACAGCGGGAACTGCAGCGGGAGATTGAAGAGCTAAACGAAATCGAGAGCGCGAACAGAATGGAATAGTCGCCGCGTCAGGGACGCAGCCGATTCAGCATCCGCGGAAACGCAATCGTCTCCCGTATATGCTCCAGCCCGCACAGCCAGGCCACACAGCGCTCGATGCCCATGCCGAAGCCGCCGTGCGGTACGCTGCCGTATTTCCGCAGATCCAGGTACCAGTCGAAAGCTTCCTTAGGCAAATGCTCTTCTTCAATTCGCCGCAGCAACAAATCCAGATCGTGTATCCTCTGTCCGCCGCCGATGATCTCGCCGTAGCCTTCCGGCGCCAGCACATCCACCCCCAGCGCAACCTCCGGTCTGGCCGGATCCGGCGCCATATAGAACGCTTTCACCGCCGCCGGATACCCATCCACCATCAGCGGCCGATCGAAATCCTGGCTCAGCAGCGTCTCATCGGTCCCGCCGAAATCGCCGCCCCATTGTATCTCGCTGCCCTTAGCGGCAAGCACTTTCACGGCTTCGTCGTAACTCATCCGCGGGAATGGCGCCTTGATCGCCTCCAGCTTCGCCACATCGCGCTCCAGCACCTTCAGCTCGGGCCGCCTGTTCTCTACCACCCGGCCGGCCACGTGTACCAGCATGTCCTCCGCAAGCGCTTTGACATCCTCCAGATCGGCGTACGCCATCTCCGGCTCGACCATCCAGAACTCCGTCAGGTGCCGCCGCGTTTTCGATTTTTCGGCGCGAAAGGTCGGACCAAATGTATACACCTTGCCGAACGCCATGGCCGTCGCTTCGTTATAAAGCTGCCCGGATTGCGTCAGGTACGCCTTGGCGTCTTCAAAGTAGTTCACCTCGAAAAGCGAAGTCGTGCCCTCGCATGCCGCCGGTGTGAAAATAGGCGTATCCACCAGGGTGAAACCGTGCGTATCGAAATACTCACGCACCGCCCGGATCACTTCGTGCCGCACACGGATGATGGCGTGCTGCCGCTGGCTGCGCAGCCACAGGTGGCGATGGTCCATCAGGAATTCCGTGCCGTGCTCCTTCGGCGTAATCGGATAGGGGTCGGCTTCCGACACCCTCTGCAGCACTTCGAGATCCTCCACATCCATCTCATGTCCGCCGATGGCACGCGGGTCGGCGCGCAGTTTGCCCGTCACCACCACGGAGGATTCCTGGGTCAGGTCCTTGATGGTTTCAAACAACGCTTCCGGCAGCGCGCTCTTCACCGCCACGCACTGCATCAGGCCCGTGCCGTCGCGCACGATGGGAAAGACGATCTTCCCGGAGCGGCGCAAGTTATAGAGCCAACCCGCAATCTGCACGGTTTCGCCGGCATGCCGCGATGCGTCGGCAATGCTAATTCGAGTCATCGCGCTACAGATTCTCCAACCGTTCGAAGACTTCGTTGACCGTCGCCAGCGGCTGCGAAAGCTCGGGTACTTCCTTCAACTCCAGCACCAGCGGATACTGATCCGCGCGCGTGCGAAGCAAATCCATTGTTTGTTTCCAGTCCACCGTTCCGCCTTCCGCTATTAACGGAAACAGGTGCTTGTCGGCTTGGCCGTCGTTGTCGTGGACGTGCGTCGAGCGTATGCGATCCCTCATGATGCCGAATTCCGCTTCTACCCCCGCGCCGATATTGGCATGGCCCACGTCGAAAACGAAGTGCAGGTCCAGATGCGTCAATTCCAAAAAAAGCATCAGGTGTTCGGCGCTCGAAAGATTGTTCGGAATGTTCTCCAGCAGCACCTGCACGCCCCGCTGCCGCGCAAACAGGCTGATCTGCTCCAGAGCTGAAAACGCCGCATCCACCGCCCGCTCCGAAAACTCCTCGCCTTGAACGCCGATATGCTGAATCAAATATTTAAACGGAATAGTCTCGGCAATCTCCAGCGCGCGCTTGATCTCGTCAACCATCACCAGCCGCTTCCCTTTCACCGGCTCGGTAATCGAAATCACCGACTGCGGCCCCGAGCGCCCCCACATTTCGTCCGTGTACATCGGCGCATGCAGCGAATGGAGTTTCAATCCGGAATCGCGAAACCAGTGGCCCAGCTCGGTGATCTGCGCGCCATCGCGGTAATCCAGGTGCTGCCGCGCGCAGAAGATCTCCACCGCGTCGATGCCCGCGTGCTGCACCTTATCGAGCTGCGCCACCGTCAGGCGGTGATTGACAAACAAGTGCGTCGACAAAACGTGTTGCATGCCTAATATCCTTTGGCCGTGCCCGCGGTTCGGGGATCGGCCGCGCCTTCGAGCCACCCGTCGCGGGCCTGAATGGCAGCCACTTCGCCGATGGCGTTCACCATTTTCACCTGGTGGCCGCGGGCTTTCAGCAGCGCTACCGTATCGGGCGAGATGCCGCGCTCGAGCAGCAGTTGGTCCGGAAGCCACTGATGGTGAATACGAGGCCAGTTTACGGCGTCCTGCATATTCATGCCGAAATCCGCCACGTTGAGCAGCACTTCAAGAACGCTGTTAATAATCGTCGGGCCGCCGGGCGTGCCCAGCACCAGGTAGAGATGCCCATCGCGCGTCACAATGGTAGGAGTCATCGAAGACAGCGGCCTTTTGCGCGGCTGAATAGCGTTGGCTTCGCCCTGGACCAGGCCGTAGGCGTTCGGCTCGCCGGGCTTGGCGGCGAAATCGTCCATCTCATTGTTGAGCAGGAAACCCAGGCCCGTCGCCGTCACGCCGCTGCCGAATGAGCCATTCAGCGTATACGTCACGGCCACTGCATTACCGTCCGCATCTACGATCGAATAGTGTGTAGTCTGGCTGCTTTCCGCCGCCGCCGGACTGCCCGAATGAATCTGAGTGCTGGGCGTGGCATGTTCCGGATCGATGGACTGCCGCAAGCGCCCGATATAGCCCTTGTCCAGCAGCCCGGCCACCGGCACGCTTACGAAATCCGGATCGCCCATGTGCGCCGCGCGATCGGCGAAGAACCGCCGCATCGTCTCAGCCAGAAAATGCAGCTCCGCGGCCGAGCCTGCCCCCGCTTTCTCGTATCCAGACCCCTCCAGGACCCCCAACATTTGCAGGATGCCCACTCCCCCCGAGCTGGGCGGCGGCGCGGTGATAATGTCGTATCCGCGGTAGCTCCCGGTCAGCGGCGTCCGCTCGACTACGGTGTAATTCTTCAGATCGGCAGCCGTGATCGGACCTCCGTGCCGCTCCATATCGGCTGCCAACAGCCGCGCCGTCTCGCCTTCATAGAAATCGCGCGCGCCCTGTTTGCGAATGCGCTCCAGGGTGCGCTCGAGTTCGGGCTGCATCAGCGTTTCACCGGCTTCGTAAAATTTGCCGTCCCTCAGAAAGATGCGCTTCGATTCCGGAAAGTGCTCCAAAAGGCCCGCGGTCCCTCGCAGCGATTGGGCCAGCCCATACGGCACGGGGAAACCCTTCCCGGCTAATTCCACGGCGGGCGCCACCAAATCCGCCCAGGGCTTCTTGCCATACTTTTTCGATGCGTATTCAAATCCTCTCACCGTGCCTGGAACTCCGGCCGCGCGATAGCCGACTTCGCTATCTTTGGTGGGCTTCCCCGCCGCGTCGAGATACATATTGCGCGATGCCTGCTCCGGCGCGCGCTCGCGAAAGTCGATGAACGTCGAGCGCCCGTCCGCGAAACGTACCAGCATGAACCCGCCGCCGCCGATATTCCCCGCGGATGGATGTGTCACTGCCAGTACAAAGCCCACCGCGATGGCTGCATCCACCGCGTTGCCCCCCGCTTCCAGCACGGCGACTCCCGCATCGGTCGCGTGCGTCTCGCGCGTAACCACCATCGCGTGGCGCGCATGAACCGGCTGTGCTGGCCACACCGGCAGCACCGCCAGCCAGAACACCAACACTAATTTGCGCATGACCTATGATTCTACTATGAGGTGCGCGCACGACGCCGTTTGTGCTCAAACAACACGATGCCCGCGGCCACCGACACGTTCAGCGAGGGAATGTGCCCTTCCATGGGGATGCGCACCAGCACGTCGCAGTGTTTGCGCACCAGCTCGTGCAGGCCCTTGCCCTCGCCGCCGAACACCAGAGCCGTCGGCGCGTTGAATTCGGTGCGATCGTAGTCCGATACACCGCGCTCGTCCAGACCGTAAACCCAGTAACCCAGGTTTTTCAATTCTTCGAGCGTGCGGTTGATGTTAACGGTACGCACGACTGGAAGATATTCGAGCGCACCCGCAGCCGCCTTGGCGACCACATCGGTAAGCCCCACCGCGCGCCGTTCTGGAATCACGATGGCTCCAGCCCCAGCCGCATGCGCTGTGCGGACGATCGCGCCGAGGTTATGCGGGTCTTCCACGCCGTCCAAAATCACCAGCAATTGCGCCGCGGGTGCGACGTCCTCCAACTCGGCGTAGCGCTTCGAGGCGCCCATAGCCACTACGCCCTGGTGCGCCGGCGAGCCCGCCACACGGTCGAGCCCGGCGCGCTCCTCAAAGCGCACCGGAACCGACGCGCGGCGGGCGAGTTCCACAATCTGCTGCAAGCGCGGCCCGCCCGCTCCTTTGGCCACCAGGATGCGCTCCAGGGGATGTCCCGCTTTAAGGCTCTCGAGTACGGGATTGATTCCGCTCAGTATGCTCACGGCTCCGGTTGCAAGCTCAGCCCGTTATTGAACCGGTTGGTGAAATTCGCCAGAGCAGCCACCAGCGTAATCTCCACAATCTGTTCATCGTCGAAATGTTCGTAGAGCGCGTCGCGCGTATCCTCGCCATCGGCGGTCTGGGTCAGCTCGCGCGCGTATTGTATGGCAGCCCGCTCGGCCGGGCTGAAACCGTGATCCTGCTCCGTCTGCAGAGCGCGCATTTCCTCTTCCGTGATTCCGGCCTTGCGGCCCGACGTGGTGTGCGCCGCGGTACAGTACGCGCATTCATTAGCGTAGGAAACGGTCAGGTAGACCAGTTCCTTGATGCGCCGCTCCACGGGACCGGGAGCCATGATTGCGCCGTAAAACGGCACAAAATTCTTCAACACGTCCGGGCGGTTTGCCATGGTGCGGAAGAAATGATTCGCGCGGTTCGACTTCTTTTCCAACTCCGCCAGGAACTCGTTTGCCGCCGGTTCGACCAGTTTGATCGCAGTAGCCATCCTTTCAGTATAGCCACCTGTCACCGTCGGACCAAAGCGACATGATATGTTAGATTCACCGGTATGAAGCCACTCCTCCTCGGCATGCTTTTGACCTTCAGCGCGTTCGCGCAGAAGATTCAAATCGAGGCTGACCAGGCCGTCGATTTCTCCAGATTCAGGACATTCACCCTGCGCGAGCCCCGCCTGAATAGCAGAAACCCTTCCCTTAACAACGATATTGTCCGCAAGCGCCTGGACGCCGATATCCAGAGGTTTCTAGGGGCCAAGGGACTCGCGTTTGTGCCTTCCGGTCCAGCCGATCTCAACGTTCACTACACGCTGGGTGCGGTCTCCGGAAGCGAGCTCGAGGCCTACCCGGCAGGGTGGCGGGGTTGGGGTACACGGGTCGTGAGGGTTCCTTTCACTGAGGGTACGCTCGTCATCGATCTGCGCGACCCTACCACACACTCGCTGGTCTGGCGCGCCATCGCCCGGGAAGAAAAGCGCGACCCGTCCAAGATCGAAGGCAAGCTCGACGATATGGTAAAAAAGTCCTTCGCCAAGTACCCGCCCAAATTACACTAAATGAAGTAACCGCCGTCCGCCCTTCAGTAGTACTTGCGGTTAAGCTAACGGCTAGAGCAGAACCGTCTTCTCAAACCGCATCCGAGACGCTGGTGAACGAGAATTCCTTCACTACCAGCGGAGGCGCGAGCATGCCTTGACCTTCGCCCCCGCGCACGCGCACCGGCTGACCTATGGCAATCGTGTTCTTCAGCATCTCGACGGGACTCTCGTTGAAGCGGAAGTTCACTACCGGCGCGGTGACCTTGCCTTGCTCGATCAGGAACACTCCATCGCGCGTCAAGCCGGTCGCCTGCGCGGTTTGCGGGTTGACTACGCGTATGTACCAGAAGCGCGTCACCAGCAGCCCGCGATCCACCGAAGCAATCAGATCGGAGATACTCTTTCCCCCGCCATCGAGCACCAGGCGATTGGGGAAAGGCGTGGGCCGCTGGCCGGCTTTAGCGGCCCAGTAGCGATCGTAGAACAGATTCTTCACTACGCCGTTTTCGATCCAGGTCATGCGTTCGGCGGGCAGGCCGCTCCCACCGCCGCCACCGCCGCGGCCAAAACCGCCGCCACCGCCGCTCCACGGCATCACGGAATACAGGCGGTTGAAAGGATCGCTACGCAGCGTCACAAACTCGGGAAATAGTTTCTCGCCGACCAGCGTGCCGCCGCCCTTCTTGCTCAAGAAGCTGCGCCCTTCTTCCGCGGCCCGGGCCTGCAGGCTGTATCCCAGTAACTGGAGTAAGTCGCCGGTAGCAGTAGGTTCCAACACTACTGTGTACTTTCCCGGATCGAGGCGCTGGGGCTCTTTCCAGCGGAGACACTTATCCACGGCGGTCCTGGCGACCGCGGCGCCGTCTATGTTTTCGATGTTCACCGCCGGATGGGATGCCCAGCCAGAGCTCGAGCCGGTGGAGTTGCGGACGGTCGCGGAGAGGTTCGCATCGGTCACCCGCCCATAGCCGAAATTTCCTTGCTTATTCGCGACGGCCGCGGTTTCCGCCGCGCGCTCGAAGAACCCGGCGGCCACCAGACCGTTGGTCCTGGCAGCCTCGACGATCGCACGAATATGTGGGATCATTGCATGGTTGCGCGCGGCGGCGGTCGAGTCGGCATAGTTCTCGATTTCCGGATACTTCTGCGGATCGAGCGGCGGCACGCGCTCGGGATTGGGCGGCGAGATGAGAGCCAGCCGCTCCGTGCGCTTCACAGCCTCCCGCAAGGAATCGTCGTCGAACTCATCCACGCGCGTGCTTCCGGTCTGGCCGTCGTGTATGGAAGAAATCGACATGGACTGCTCCACGGTGAACCCCGAAGTGGTGACATCGTTGAGCGCGAAACGGATGAACGCATTCTCCGAGCTGTTGACGCTGATTTCACATTCGGGAAAGGTGGAAAACGAGAGCGCCTTCTCGGTGAGTTTGCGAGCTTGTTCTTTGGTAAGCATGGCTAGTCCGTCTGAATGACATTAACCTGACGGAAGCGCGCCGGCGAGCAACCGTGGCTGACGGAATTAATTTGTTCCGGCTCACCCTTGCCGTCATTGGGCGCGCCCCACTGTTGCCAGTAACTCGGCCCGGCGATCGAATCGCAGGCCTGCCAGAAGTCGGTGGTGCGGGATTGATACGCGACGCGCGAGACCATGCCCTGCTTCTTACCGCCTTTGATGGCCCAAAAGGCGTCGCCGCCGAATTGGAAATTGTAGCGTTGCTGGTCGATGGAGAAGCTGCCGTCGCCATCGATCAGGATACCGTCGTCCACCCCCGAGATCAGGTCCTCGAGGTTGGTGTCGGGCTTGCCTGGCTCAAGCCACACATTGGGCATGCGCTGGAAGGGCACGCTCGCCCAGTTGTCGGCATAGCAGCAGCCTCGCGATTCCTGCTCGCCAATCAGATGCGCCTGGTCGCGTATGGTCTGGTAGTGCTTGAAGATGCCTTTCTCGATGATGGGAAACTTGGTAGCCTTGACGCCATCGTCATCATAGCCTGTAGTCGCCAGGCCGCGTTCGGTGGTGCGATCGCCCCAAACGTTCATGATGTCGCTGCCTACGCGCTGCTTGCCCATCTTGTCCGTGGTCAGGAAGCTGGTGCCGGCGAAGTTGGCCTCGTATCCCAATGCCCGATCGAGCTCCGTCGAATGGCCGATGCTCTCGTGAATGGTGAGCCATAGATGGCTGGGCAACAACACCAGATCCTTCTTCCCCGGACTGATGGACGGCGCGTTCAGGTGCTCGATCACTTCCTCGCGAATGCGCTGCGCATTTTCGACGAGGTTCATTACCGGCACGTATTCATAGCCGGCAGTAACCTGCTGCGGCTGGTAGCGGCGCGTTTTCGACAGCGCCCGTTTCAGATCGACCGCCGTAGCGTTTACCTGCGCGTAAGTCTGCAAATTGAGCTGCTGTATGGAAGAGCCGGCGGTGGACGCGAAGTACTTATCCTCGGAGCGAAACGAGAGAGTACAGCCGGCGGCGAAGACCCCCTTTTCTTTCTTCACCT